>Ga0164302_10000119_pt1 | contig 18477 bp, 20 predicted proteins | sample Whisoiple_202_MG_FD_109714 | JGI IMG/M metagenome (GOLD analysis project Ga0164302, IMG submission 109714) | Soil microbial communities amended with pyrogenic organic matter from upstate New York, USA - Whitman soil sample_202_MG | ecosystem: Environmental > Terrestrial > Soil > Agricultural... | reverse complement strand
TCAGCTCGCCCGGCTGGCGAAAGATCTGGGGGTGGTGCCGGACACCTTCCTCCAAGACGAGGGGATCGATACTCGGCGCGACCGGGGAAGAGAGGCCGCCCGCCTCGATCTCCCCCAGCTGCGCCGGGTCTCCGACGAGGACGAGCTTGGCCTCGGCCTCCTGGGCGTGGTCGATCAGCCGCGCCAAGCTCTGCGAATCGACCATCCCCGCCTCGTCGACCAGGAGCACCGAACCCCGGCGAAGGCCGCCGTCGCCGATCCTGGCGGCGCGGTCGAGGCGGGCGAGCAGGCGGGCGACCGACTCGGCTTCAAGTCCTTCGGCGCGAAGGACATTGGCCGCCCTCCAGGTCGGTGCCGCAACCCGCAGTCCGGAGACCTTCGGCTCGGCGGCCCATCCTTCAGCCGCCGCCATGACCGCGTAGGTCTTGCCGGTCCCGGCCTCGCCGACGACAACGACGACGGCCTCGCCGCCGGTCAGCAAGCGCCGGACCATCGCCTGCTGATCGGCCTTCAGCTTCGGTCGCTCGGCCAGCACGCGGCCGACGAGGATCTCCGAGACGACGGCGCGGTCTGACGTGGCCGCCATCTCCTCGACGGTGGCGAGCGCCTTTTTCTCAAGCTCCCAGATCGCCCGGGTGGTGTAGCGGTCGCCTCGGGGCGACTCGGCGATCCGGATCACGCCGCCCTGGGCGAGGAAGCCGTTGGCGAGTTCCTCGACCTCGGCTCCGGGCGCTCCCAGCGGCAGGCAGTTGCCGACCGCCTGGATCACGTCACGGCGGTCGAAGTGGGAGCGGTGCGCGACGAGAGCGGCCTCGACCTCGGCGACCTGAAGGCGGCCGTCGAAGGCCTCGCGCTCGCGGCCGCAGACCGCGCGAACCGACTCCCGGGTGAGGCCGACCTCTTCGGCCTTCTCGCGCCAGATCTCCCGCAGGCTCTCGGTGGTGAGGTCGCGGTTCTTGGCCTCGCGGGTCGTGAGGGTGGCGACCTGGAGGGAGCGCGCGGAGGCCCCCGCGCCCGCCGCCTCGAGTATCTCTTGGCGGCGGGTGGAGAAGTGGCGCAGCTGCTCGTCGGTGAAGCCCTCGATCTCCGCGATTCCGTTGGAGATCTTTCGCCAACCGACCCCGAGGCGCTGGGTCAGCTCGTCGCGGAGGTGGGCCTCGTAGATGAACCCGGCCGCTTTGGCGTGTGCGTAGATCGCCGGGTGGTAGAGGCGGGTCCAGCGGCCATCCGGCCCCTGGGTCGCGTTCGCGATCAGGAGGTGGGTGTGGATCTGCATGTCGCCGGCGCGGGAGGAGCGATGCGCGTAGCCCGCGCCGAGGAAGCCCGAGCCCGGGACGAACTCGCGCCCGCCCGCTCCGCGACGGGTCCAGCAGGCCTCCCGCTGCAGGTAGCCGACCGCCGCCTCCACGGCGGAGGCGTGGGCGGCCTTGACCTCGGCGGCGACGGGGTGGCCGCCGAGCGCCCAGAGGACCGAGGCCGACTTCGGCGCCGAGAAGGTGAGATCGAAGCCGGGGACCGGCCCCTTGCCCGAGACGTGCTGGAGGCCGAGCGGCTCGCCGGTCGCGGGGTTCCCGCCGGTCAGCATCCCCGTCAGCTGGGCGGGCGTCACCTTGCCCTGGAGGCCGAGGTCCTCGGCGGCGTCGCCGAGCCAGTAGCCCTCGGCCTCCCCCTCGCCGGAGTAGTAGTCCTCCGCGCCTTCGGCCACCTTGCCGAGGTAATAGCCCTCCTGGCCTCGGCCGAGCTTGCCGATGGAGAGCATCAGCGCCGCCCTCGATCTGCGCGCGGGTCCATGCCTTTGCTGTCCGGCGCGGCGGAGCGGTGCATCGGGTCCATGCGAAGAGGGCCACCGCCGGAGGCGCTTTGCACGGTGTCGGTCTCGTGGCCCACGAGACCGAAATGCCTTTCGGGGCGCATATGCCCCCGCCAAACCTGCGGGTCGCGAGCGGACCAGAGGTACCGCCGACCGTCGACCTACTCTCCTGCGATGGACGAGCTAACGGTTCTAGAGACTTTGCGGCGTTTCCGCCCAGGCTTCGTAACCATGCTGATAGTGGGCGCCTTTTATTTCGCTCCCCACTACAGCACCGTCGTCATCATGCGCGTTGCGCATGAACGAGCGGAACGCATCACCTCTCTGCTCAAAGGTGCCATCGAATCTCCACTCGTAGATTCACGGCAGCCTGGTTCCCGTGAGGGGCAAATTGAGCGGAGAGTGCCCCGCTAGCTAGGTCTATGCCTGCGGCTCAGCCCGGTATATCGAGCACCGGCTCGCCATCCGGCTCCGGCGTCTCAGCGATAAGCACATGGGTGGCGGTCTTCCCGTTGATAATCACGCGGAACCGCTGGAGTGGATTGTCGCCCATCTCGACGGCGACGGAGACCGCAGCGCCTTTAGTGAATGCCTCCGCGATATCGGCCTCCACCTTGTTCAGGTCTATGTCGGCAGGCAAACGAAGGTTGACCCCGGTGAGTTGCCCCGAGCCTGGATCGGTGTCCGGTTGGATACGCAAGAACTTGGCCATGCGACTCGCATCGTACCCAGAACCGCGCCGCGCCTGAGATCACCGAGGGTGATAGTGCGTGAGGGGTTCTGCTGTTCGCAGTTAGGTCATACCTCTAGGGCCTCGCTGCTGCGGCCCTAGAGGCAAGGATGATCTACCTGCTCTTGGGGCTAGGTGTCGGTGCTTCGCTGCCTTCGGTTCCTGCTGGGTGATCTCTTGAACTTGGACCTCTTCGGCTTGATCTGGGTGCGGATCGAAGCCAATGCCCGCCGCCAGAGGCGCAGCGGCTCGTCCTCTCCGGCGAGGCGTTCAAGGAAGGGCAGGTCTTCTTCAAGGCGGCGCTCCAATCGTCTCTTGAACCCCTTGTCCTGGCGGCGCTCGGCGATGTGGGCGTCCACTTCGACCGCCTCCTCGTCGGTGAGCCAGCGATCCCCGGGCATCAGGCCCAAGCCGACGAGCGCCCATTGCGAGCCCATCAGTGCCTCGGTCGCCTCGTAGCGGTGGCCTGCCGGACGCCACGGCCAAAGCTCTTCGGAGGCCCTCAGCGCCCCGAGCATCTCCAGTTCTTCGGCGTGCCTTCTGAGTTGGTAGCGCGGTTTCCCGAGGGTGGCCGCCAGCTCGTCCAAGCTGACCGGCCGCTGCGCCAATACGCATTGCCGCAGCAGGTCCCGGCTGAAGGAGTTGCGGATCGAAGTTCCGAGGGCGGACGGCAGGCTCCGTTGTCTTCTTCTCATCCTCAATCCTCGACCCCGAGGTCTCTCAAGACCTCTCGCTCTTGATCGAACTGTTGCTTCATGCGGTCCTTGAAGCCCTCTCCGGCGAGCGTCAGGGCCATGTGGTTCTCGATTGCCTGCCGGACGAACTCCGAAGCCGGCACCCCTTCGGTTCGGGCGATTGCGGCAAGTTGCGCCGCCATTCCCTCCGGCAGTCTCAGCGTCGTGACCTTCTGGCCGCTCATGCCAGCCCCCTGACCGTAAAGCTGCCACTGGCAGCGGGACCGGGCGGCAGCCACTCGACCCCCTCCACCAGCTGCTCCACCCCGACTTCAAGGGCGGCAGCGAGCCTCATCAGCGTGTCGATCCGAGGCAAGCGCTTGCCGGTCTCCAGCAATCCGATCTCAGTGCGGTGAAGAGAAGCGAGGTCGCCTAGGTCTTCCTGAGAGTAGCCCGCACGGCGGCGGGCGCTCCACAGGTTCTTGCCGACCCGCCGCGCGGCCTCTCTGTCCACCTTCCTGCCGTCCATCAGTCTTCGAGGAGCGAGTGACAGAGGACGGCGGGCCTCGTCGGCAGGACGAGCTTTCCGTCCTCGTGGAGGAGGCCGCCCGCGATCAAGTCGCGGCGCGCCCGGTCGATCCTGTCGCGATCCGCGAAGGCGGGAGAGGACGCGCCCCCGGTCATTTCGCGAATCAGATCCTCCTCGGTCAAGACCTCCGGGTAGATCGAGAGGACGTGTCTGAGGACGGCTGCCTGGTCGCGGTGGTCCGCCTCGGCGGTGCTCGTGGCGCGCTCATGGCCGGCGCCACTAGGCTTGTCTTGCATAGGGAGTTCACGCTCCTTGTGCCACGCCCCCGGCTGTGACAGCAGCGCGGGGGCACTTTTTGTCGGATCAACCGAAGTTAGCAGAGCGTGGAGAAAAACTCCACAGAGAGCCTCTCTAATCGCCCCGAATGATCTGCCCGACCCGCGAGTGATCCAAGCCGACCAACTCGCCAATCTCGCGAAGGGACAGCCCGTCCTTCTGTGCCTCCGCGAACGCTTTGCGCCGAGCCTGCCGCGCAGCCTTGCTGTCGCGCTCAAACCGGCCCTGAGCAGCTTTGACCGCTCTAGCGGCGGCCTTGCGCTTGGAGTCGTCCGACATCGCTCGGAGCGTAAGGGATGTCATCACGGTTGGCATGGCAGCCGCTGACGCCGACCGGCCACGTCCACTCCTATAGGAATACTCGGGGTATGTCAGCGCTCGCGAGCACCCTCAGTTCCGACATCAAACAAATCTTCGGCACGACCTGGAACTCACGGAATGGGATCGTTGTCCCTGAGACCGATGACGTGGCGTTGTCCAACGGGGCCGTGAAGCTTCAAGCAGCCGTTCTCTATGCCGACCTTGCCCGATCCACCCAGCTGGCGCTGAAGAACAAGTTGACGGCCGCGAAGGTCGTCAGGGCCTACCTCTCAACGATGGCGCGCCTCGTCAATCGCACCGGTGGTGTCGTTCGCAGCTTCGACGGCGACCGCGTGATGGGCGTATTCATAGGTGACAGCAAAAGCTCCGATGCGGCGCGCTGCGCCCTCAAGATGAACTACGTGCTCACCAAGATGCTTCGACCCCAGGCACAAGCGAAGTTTGCCTCGCTCAAGGACTTCACCCTCAAGCATTGCGTCGGGATCTCGTGGAGCGATGTTCTTGTCGTCCGAGGCGGCATTCGAGACAGCAATGACCTCGTGTTTGTGGGAGCCGCGCCCAATTTTGCCGCGAAGTTGAGCGAAATTCGCAACTCGCCCTGGAACACCTACATCACCACGAGCGTTTACAACCACCTCAACAAAGCCTCGAAATTTGGAGGCAACGGCAGGAACATGTGGACCTCGACGCGTCGATCGGTAGGGGGAACCGAGCGGCACCTCTATAAGTCCACTTGGCACTGGGAACCATGAGCGCTGGGGATCCAGGCTTCGAGGAGGCCACCAAGCTTGCCGAGGTTGCCCTTGCTGAGATGCAGAAGCAGCAAGCTGCCGCCGAGGCGAGAACGGCCGCCAACGATGCCGATGTCGTCTCGTTGTTGGACGACATCGCCTCCACCGCCGAGGAGGATCTCTCAACCCCTGTTGAGATCAAGCAGGCGCAAGGAATGCCGGCAATAGCAACGCTTCCATTCGAGAAGAACAAAGACGGAAATTATGTTTGGAGAGAGATCGCCGAAGCATCTGTTGTCGCAACCGATTTGAAGGGCTCAACCTCGATTAGCTACTCCAAGCAAGACCGGGTGGGGGCGCGCCTTTATCAAGCGTCAACTGGAGGGTGCTCCCGGGTCTTCCAGAAGTTCGCTCCCGACTTTGTTGACATCCAGGGAGATGGGTTGTTCGCGATCTTTGCTGGAGATTCCCATGCTGAGCGCGCTATGAGTGCGGCGATCTCGCTAAACGCCTTCGGGCTCAGATTGCGGCAAATGCTTAAAGATCAGTTCGGCGAGGACGTGCCAGAGATGAACGATTCCGGATTGAAGATCGGGGCCGACAGCGGGCTTCTTCTCGTCAAGAAGATTGGTGTTCGCGGAGAGCACAACGAGCCGGTATGGGCGGGAAAGCCAGTGAATTACGCGACCAAGTGCGCTGCCGAAACGGAGGCCGGGCGGGTATTGGTCACTTCGGCATTTTTCAAACCATTTCTAGATAACCAGTATGTTCGCTATAGCTGCGGCTGCGTTAACGGCGAGCCGGGCAAAGCAGTCTCTCCTCTCTGGCTCCGCAGAACGATCGACAGCCTCGGTTCCGACGATGAGGTCCGAGAGCTTCGCAGCAGCTGGTGTCCGAGATGCGGCAAGGACTTCGCTCGATCCATTCTCCGAGGCGACCAAGACCGCGAACTGAATACTGGTCAGCTGCCGAAGTGGCGGCCAGACCCCGATGCAGAGTCAAATGCCGCCTGAAGAGCTGACGACGGACGCCAGCCGTCTCGCTAAGCAACTTCTCCACGAGACCCGCGAAGAGCTGGCCAGGGCCGATGGAAAGGCCCAAATCCTTCTAGCGGCCACTGGCGTTGTGGTCGGCGTCGTCCTCGGAGGGGCCATCTCAGGGGACTGGAGCCCTACCGACTTACACGACTGCGCCAGGACCGCGTGGTGGATCGGGGTCGGCGCTGTGGCGGTCGGCATTGGCGCCCTCGCATTTGCGATCTATCCTCGATTACTCGAAAGCGACGATTCACGTATTACCTATTTCGAGGACGTGAGGCTTCGCAAGGACTGCGACGAGTTGGCCAAGGCTTTAAATGCCGAGGCCGTTCGCGGGGACCGCGATCTTGAGCAACTCATTCGTCTTGGCAGAGTCGCACATTCGAAGTACCGGGCGGTGCAGGTGGCGATTGGGGCCTTGATTCTCGCGGCGGTCCTTTGCTCGACTGCCGCCCTCTTCGGATAACTATCCAAATTCAGGCGGCGACAGATTCACGAGCATCAACCAGAACGTCCCTTTCGTGAAGAACATAGAGGGCGATATGGCGCCAATGGGTGGGCGGCCCGTACCCCCCTGAGACATTCATTCGGCGATGGGCGATGTAAACAACAAGCCCTTCCGCTCGCAATTCGTCCAGGTAACCCTGGAGGGTCTCGGCCTCTTCAAAATGGCCCTTGGGACCAGCGCAGTCGTGAACATCGCCCCAGTCTGCGGCCTCCTGCAGAAAGTCGCCGATGAGTGCTCGCTGTGGCGAGGAAAGATCTGGAGGCGTTCCATGCGTATAGGAACTCGCCGCAGCAACGGCCGTCGCGAGCGCATCCCCAGACTCGACATGGATGAATTTCAAGTCAGCAAATCGGTCGCCGTAGGCCATCTTCAGGGGTGCCGGAGGTCGAGACCGATCGATTCGCTGCTCATGGTCGCTCTTCATCTGCAGGAGGTTCGGCCGCAAGAACAGCTCAGGGCGAGCATCAACGATCGAATGGCAATTGGCGCAAAGCAGAATCAGGTTGTCGTAGCCGTCCAACTCATCGCGGGGGCCTTCGGACCCTCGGGGACCGCTAGCTGCGCGAGCCACGATGTGGCACTCCTCGCCGACGATGGCTCGGTTGCCCTCGGCGGCCTCATCAGGCGTAACTAGGGGAACATGGCATTTCGCGCATTGATTCCCGGAGCGAGCCCAAAGGATCTTCCTCGTGTGTGCTGAGATGGGCACCGACTACGCCGCCGCAAGTTCCTCGGGCACAATCGGAGACGCTGAGGACCGGAGGGCGCTGGACAGCTTCTCGGCAGCATCAACTCGCGGGACATGATGGACGTAGATCATCGTCGTCGCAATGTCGGCGTGCCCCATGTACGCCTTCACGTCGGTCAGAGGAAAGACTTGGACGGCGAGGGTGCCGAAGCTGTGGCGGAGATCGTGGAAACGTAGATGCTTGAGGCCCGCTGCTTTCAGGGCGGCGTAGAAGCGACGACGGAGGGCGCTGTCCTCGATGTGCTCGCCGGCAGGGTTGACGAAGACGAGATCGTCGTCGCCCGTCCAGGCCGGTCGACGGCTCAGCTGGTCAAGGGCTACAGCAACCTGGTCGATCATCGGGACGCTGCGAACGCGGCCGGACTTCGGCACGTCCTCCGTCCGCATCACGTAGGAATGCCGGACGTGGATAAGGCGCTTGTCGAACTCGAGGTCACGCCAGCGGAGGCTCCGCAGCTCGCCGAGACGAAGACCGGCGTAGGTGGCGGTAAGAAAGATCGCGGCGTCCTGCTCGTCCTGTTCGCGCAACTTCTGCCGCCACTCGGGGCCGGTCGGGTGCTTCGGCGGCTTCCGGTGTCGACCTTCACGCGCCGCCCTCGCAAGCGCTTCCACCTCTGGCGCCGACAGGACATTGAAGTCACCTGAGCGGGTAACCGGCTGGCGCTCGGCCCACGCCGCCGCGTTGGCGGCAAGCCCGTAGACGCGCTGGGCGCGTTTCAAGATGCTGTGCATCACGCCGAGGTACTTGTTGATGGTTCGCGCCGATAGGGCTTCCCCGTCTTCAAGGCCGCCAGCGGCGACGAGCCCTGATCGCCATGCGTCGATCCGCTGAGTCGTGATCGACTCCAACGTCGCCGATCCGAACTCCGGCAGCAGACGCCGCTCCACGATCCAGCGGTAGTCGTTGACGGTCGAGGCGCGACGCTTGCGGTCGTGCTCGACGTAGCGCAGCCACTCCCGTGCCGCCTCGCCGAAGGTCACGGTGCTGGATCGCCGCGGGCGGCTCGTCAGGTTGCTTCGTCTGGCGTCGGCGAGGATCGCGTCCAGCTCGCGCTGCGCGCCCTGCTTCGTCAGATAGCCCTCCGGGGGTCTCCCCCGCTTCGTCCAGACTCGGCCGAGGACGACCTGGTGCTGGCCCTCGGCATCGCGCCACTTCGCCATCCAGCGGTCGCCCGACTTGCGGGCCTTGCGGAAGACGTGGCCGCTTACCGGCGCTTCGCGGAAGTGGATCGAGGACGACGCCATGAGTCGAGGGTAGCGCCCCCGTTCGGACTGAAAATGTGTCCCGAAATGTGTCCCCGACTAGGCAAAAACAGACCCAACTGGACTGCACTAACCGGACAGGATTTCGCTTACCAGAGCGAAATCCTTAACAATCGCCCTCGATCATAATCCGCGTGTCGGGGGTTCGAGTCCCTCCTCCGGCATCGCAGCGCAATGGGAGATGCGCCGCCTCCCGAGGTCCAGAGAGTCCGATTGGCAGGGGGTGGCAAGAGAGGTGGCAAGGACATACGTCCTTGCATGCGGCGGGTGCGCGGCGATGGTCTTAGCCGAGCCGCGCTCTCGCAGATGAGCTAGGGGCCGCTCGCTCGACTAGATGTGAAGCTTCCACGTCACCGCCGAACACGCTGATCCACGGCAGCTTTATCTCCTCGTCTTGCACCCGCGCGCCATTGATCGCCTCTAGATCCTGTTCTGCTTGGCTGTGCTCAAGGATCGGGGAGTCGAGGGTTTCTTTGGAGCGAAGAATGACTCTGATGATGGCGTGGGAACTCAAGGCGTCTCCTTTGGGATCGGATCAGTTCCAAGAGAACATAGAAGATCGGACCGGCGCCCACCCCATTGCCGCGCCATCGTCTCCACCGCCTGCCAGCATCTACCTCCTAGCCCGCCGGACCCCCGCGCAGCTCAGGGCGCAAATAGCATTTGGCCGTAGCCCGAGGTCTGTCTAGGGGAGTGAAGCGCCGAGGTCTATGGCTTTGGCTGCGTGATGCGAATGTCGTGCCGTGCCAACTCGCTTCGGTAAAGGGCATGGCGCATGATGGTCCCGACTAAGGACAGCGCCTCTCCCAAGCTGGCGACGAATAGCGAAGTGGCGGTAACCAGCGCGACCGCCGTTACTGGCTTGGAAGCCTCTGCAAACGCGGCGACGGTCAAGCCCACGCTCATGAGAACGGCCAAGACCGTGATAGCAGCGACCCACCAGAAGCCGAAAAGGGAATTACTCAGCGTCCCGGCTTCCCGCAGCTTAGATACGTAGTCCCGATCAAAGAACGCCGCGACGACAGCGAATCCTGCCAAGACGATGCCGAATAGAGCCGCCCCCAGGCTTACGTAAGCCACACCCAATGCTTTAACGCCGCTCAGGGGGAGGTCACCATGAAGGAAAAGGAACAGGACACCCCCCGCACATGCCAGCGCGACCGCGATCCCCCAGGTTAGGACCAACTGGCTCAAGCCATACGCGCGAGCCGCCTTCCAAAAGCGCGTTGACTCGTAGAAATCCTGACCGCCCTCCTCGGGCGGCGTCACGGTCTTGTCGCGGCGAGAGGCCACCGCCACAAGCTAGCCCTCCCCCAGCGCCGGGGCGGCAGGCGGCGGCTCGTCCTCTGGCTCGACCTCCTCAGGAGGCTCGTCCGTCTCAGACTGGCGGTCGCCGATTCCTTCCTCACCCAGGCGTTTCTCCTCGAGGTGCTCGACTAGGGCGCTCGTCCGGTACTCACCGTCTTCGGGCGCATCCTCAACCACATCCCGCAGCAGCCCGCCTCCGTGCTCAGAGTCGAAGCGGTAGTCCCGACCCTCGCGCTTCGCATCGATCTTATAGCCCTTGCCGTAGCCCTCCTCGTTCATCTCAATCCCCATGATGGCGGGGTTATCGGTCGTTTCGTCCCGGCTGTCGGGAGGCGGCACGACGAGCCCTTCATCGTTCTCAAGCGTCACCCGCTCGCGCGTCGCGTTCGCCGCTTTCATGCCCACGTCCAGCGGTTTGAAGATGTTTCGGTCGCGGGGGTTCGTGGGGACGACCTCAAAGCTAACGCGGGTCACTTTGTCCACTGCTGCCAAGAACTCGCGGTACTCCGTAGCTATACGGACCAACTGGCCCTTGAAGCCCTCGTCCACCGTTCGCAGGAGGGCAACGAAATGGTTGACAAAGCCCGTTGGCCCGATGCGGTCGGTCCCTTCGAAAGCTAGTTCGCCCGAGACGTAGTTGAGCGCGAACGCAGCTGAGGCGGCGTCGGGAACCTCAACATTCTGCTCAACGAAAGCTTGCCGGGTTGGGTCGTAATCCTCTCGCGTCCGCTGTTCAGTCTCCGGGTACCCCAGCCTCCCGACGAGAGTTTGCCGCCCCTCGTCAACGGAGAGGTTGCCGATCAACCAATCGTGGTTGTAGCGGTTGACCGAACTGGCTCCTTCAACGGCATCCCGCAGCGGGAACTCGGAGAACAACGGTGCCTGCTCAAGCCAAATCTGGGCGTAGTAAATCGTCAGCCTGCTCATTAGCGGAAGATTCTCAGATTGCTAGGGCATTCGCTGCAATCAGCAAAGGGTGACAACGGGGTGGCAAGGAGACACCCGGAAAGGGGCGAAAATGCCGAGTGGCCTGAACTCCGCGATTTGGCTCTCTAGCGGCGAAACGCCTAATAGCCGAAAGCCTCAGCAACCGGCGCGGCCCCATCAATCCGCGTGTCGGGAGTTCGAGTCCCTCTCACCGGCTTCGAATTCCGGTTTCTAGAAGCCGCGATGCCGCAGCGGTTATCCCCCACGGCCATTCGTCGGTCGGTGAGCGTATGCGGCCTCCTTGACCGCCTCGTCGGTCTCCAGAGTCGCTCCCAGGGCGCCGCCGATCGTCCCTAGCGCGCTCGAGAGCCAGGCGAGGCGCACGTAGTCCCAAGTGTCCGTGTCTCGCCCGAGCGCTTCCGAAAGAAGCGATGGGTCGATCAGCAGCCAGGCGCCGAGGAGGCTGACGACGAAGACGGAGAGGTAAAGCGCGGTGACTCCGAACACGACCGTTGCGGTGGTTGCCAGGTTGAACAAGGTCACCTGCTCGCGCACGCGGGGGGCAGGTGCCCGCTCCCAGAGGCGGTGGCCGGCGATCAGCGTCACCGAGGCGGCGGCGATCGAGATGAGGCCGGCGATCGCCAGTCGCAGCGGGCCGAGGGTTCCGGCGATCTTCCAGACTTCGATCTGGATCATGACGAAGGCGACCGCCGCGACCGCCGCCAGCATCACCCGCCAAAGCCGCCCGACCAGCCGCCAGGGGTGATTGGCGCCGACCATCCCGACCAGCAGTCGTAGGTTGCCACCGATTACCCGGACGACGTAGGCGGCGCCCCCGTCGTCGTCGTCGACGTCGCCGGCCAGCTCGGTCAGGCGGCGCTGGACGCCGAGCCCTGCGCGGGCCGACTGCGCGGCGCGTCCACCCTCCGGATCGCCGACCAGCGTCCCGACCGCATCGGCGGCGGCGTCGTAGAGACGCCGGCGGCGCCTCAGCACGCCGAGCGCCGGTAGCGAGACCAGCGCCACGCCGTGGGTGCGGCTGGCGTGGCTCAGCAAGGTCCGGTGGGCGAGTCGCAGAGGCAGCTCGGTGATCGCCACCACCAGGTCCCAATCGGCGTCGAGCAGCAGGCTGCGGGCTGCGGAGACGAGCTCGGTCAGGTGAACCGGCGGCTCGGCCAACGGGTCGGTGAGGACCTCCGGCTTCCACTCGACCTCGGGATAGCGCTCGGCCAGAGCAGCGCCGAGGTCGGCCGCCAGCTCGTCGGCCGCCACTTGGTCGATTGCAGGCGAGACGACCAGGCCCAGCTTCACCTCCGCCATGGCGATCGCACGGCGGCTAGCGCCGCCGGGCTTCCAGCTCCTCGATCCGCTCCAGCAGGTCGCAGGCGAGCGCCGCGCCGGCGACGTTGAGGCCGAGGTCACGGCGCAGCCGCATCAACCGCGCGAGGCGTGCCGCAGCGTCCAGATCGAGGGGGTCGACGGCGTCGAGCGCGATCAGCCGCCGCACCAGATCGGGGTGCAGGCCGGAGCGACGGGCCAGCGCCCGGGCGTCGAGGAGGACGAGCGCCGTGCCGGGCGGCATCAGCGGCCCCGCCTTGGGTCGAACCGGGAGACGGCAGCCAGCTCTTCGAACAGCTCGCGCTCGCGTTCCTCGAGCTGCTTCGGAACGACGATCCTTACGCTTGCGTAGAGATCGCCTTTGCGTCCGCCCGGGCCCGGCATCCCCTCGCCCCTCAGCCGCAGACGGCGGCCGCTGGAGGAGCCGGCCGGGACTTTGACCCTGGCGCTGCCGTTGAGGGTCGGGACAGGAACCGTTGCCCCGAGTGCCGCCTCCCAGGGTGCGACGGGGGTCTCGACCACGAGGTCGTCGCCTTCGCGCCGGAAGCGCGGGTGGCTTTTGATCCGCACCCGCAGGTAGAGGTCACCCGCCGGGCCGCCGCTCGCCCCTTCCCCGCCCTGGCCGCCGAGGCGGATTTTCTGGCCGTCGCGCACGCCTGGTGGGATCTGCACCTCGAAGTCGCGACCGTCGGCGAGCGAGATTTTCTGTTTGCCGCCCCGGGCCGCCTCCTCGAGCGTGAGCTCGATCGTCGCCTCCTGGTCGCTGCCCCGCATCGAAAAGCCTTCGAAGCCCCCAGAGGCCCCTTGCCGGCCGCCGAAGAAGCTCTCGAAGAAATCGCTGAAGCCGGCCCCGCTGCCGAACCCCTGGCCGTCGCCGAACCCCTGGCCGTTGCCGCCCCCGAAGCCTGAGGCGCCGCTGAACCCCGAGGCGCCGCTGACGTCCTCGCCGGCTTTCCAGCTCGAGCCGAGGCGTTCGTATTTCTCTCGTTTCTCGGGGTCGCGCAGGACCTCGTAGGCCTCCGAGACCTCTTTGAAGCGGTCCTCGGCGCCGGGATCGCTGTTGACGTCTGGGTGGAATTCGCGCGCGAGTTTGCGGTAGGCGCTGCGGATCTCCTCGTCGGAGGCGCCGCGCGGGACGCCCAGCACCTCGTAGTAGTCACGAAAGCCGACCGCCAATCAGTCCTCGCCCTCTCCACTGGGCCCCTGCTCCCGCTCTGCGCTGCCGCCGTTTCGCGACACCACCACCTGCGCCGGGCGCAGCACCCGCTCGCCGCGGCGATAGCCCGAACGGGCGACGTCGAGCACGGTGCGGTCGGGGACCTCGTCGCTCTCCTGCACCGAGATCGCCTCGTGCAGCTCCGGGTCGAAGCGATCGCCTGCGGCGCCCACCCGTTCGACGCCCTGGCGGGCGAGGATCGCCTCCATCTGCTCGAGGACGCCGCGCAGCCCGTCAGAGGGCTGCATTCCCAGCGCTCGGTCGACGCTGTCGACCGCCTCGATCCAGTCGAGCAGCAGCCGCTCTGCCTGTTCGCTGACCCGGCGCTCGACTTCCTGCGCCGAGCGCTTGCGGTAGTTCTCGAGGTCGGCGAGGGCCCGCAGGTAACGGTCGTCGTCGAGTCGTGCCTCCTCACTCACGGGTGAACTCGGCATCGACGACTTCCTCCTCCTCCTCGGCCGCCGGCTGTCCCTCGCCGTCGCCGCCGTCCTGGGGGCCGGCCGTCGCACCGGCGCTCTGCAGCGTCTGGACCATCTGCTGCAGGTCGGAGACCAGCGGCCGCACGCGGTCGAGACCGGCCTGCTCTTCGATCGCCGCCCGCGCGTCGCGGACCAGCGCCCCGGCCTGCTCTTTCTGGTTGACCGGGACTCCGTCGCCCATTTCCTCGAGCTGCCGTTCGACCCGATGGGCGTAGGCGTCGAGCTCGTTGCGGGCATCGACCTCTTCGCGCCGCTGGCGGTCTTCAGCCGCATGCTCTTCGGCTTCTTTGATCATCCGCTCGATATCGGAGCTGTCGAGGTTGGTCGTTTCGGTGATCGTCACCTGCTGTTCGGCGCCGGTGTCTTTATCGCGCGCCGAAACGTTGAGGATGCCGTTCGCATCGATGTCGAAGGTAACCTCGACCTGCGGCTCGCCGCGCGGCGCCGGCCGGATTCCTTCGAGCCGGAATTTCGCCAGCTGCCGGTTGTCGCGGGCCATCTCGCGCTCGCCCTGGAGGACGACGATGTCGACCGCCGTCTGGTTGTCCTCGGCGGTCGAGAACACCTCGGCCCGCCGGGCGGGGATCGTCGTGTTGCGCTCGATGACCTTCGTCATCACGCCGCCCATCGTCTCCAACCCGAGCGAGAGCGGGGTGACGTCGAGCAGCACGACGTCCTCGACTTCGCCTTTCAGGACCCCGGCCTGGAGGGCGGCGCCGATCGCCACCACCTCGTCCGGGTTGACCGTCTGGTTCGGATCCTTGCCGCCGGTGAGTTTGCGGACCAGGGACTGGACCATCGGGATCCGGGTCGAGCCGCCGACCAGGATCACCTCGTCGATGCCGTCGGCGCTGAGGCCGGCGTCTTTCAGCGCCTGTTCGACCGGCCCGCGGGTGCGCTCGACCAGGTCTTCGACCAGCTGCTCGAACTTCGACCGGGCGAGCGTGACGTTGAGGTGCTTCGGGCCGGATGCGTCGGCGGTGATGAACGGCAGGTTGATCTGGGTCTGGGTGGTTGAAGAGAGCTCGACCTTGGCCCGCTCGGCGCCTTCGTACAGCCGCTGCAGCGCCTGGGGGTCCGCCGCCAGGTTGATCCCCTGGTCCTTTTCGAATTCTTCGCTCAGCCAATCGACGATCCGTTTGTCGAAGTCGTCGCCGCCGAGGTGGCCGTCGCCGCTGGTCGCCCGCACCTCGATCACGCCGTCGCCGACTTCCAGCAACGAGACGTCAAAGGTGCCGCCGCCGAGGTCGAAGACGAGGACGGTCTCGGAGCCTTTCTTGTCGAGGCCGTAGGCGAGCGCCGCCGCGGTCGGCTCGTTGATGATCCGCAGCACCTCGAGGCCGGCGATCTTGCCGGCGTCTTTGGTCGCTTGACGCTGTGCGTCGTTGAAGTAGGCGGGGACCGTGATCACCGCCTCGGTGACTTTCTCGCCGAGGAATTTGGCCGCGTCGTCGGCGAGCTTGCGCAGCACCGCAGCCGAGATCTCCTCCGGCGCGTGCTGTTTCCCGCGCACGTCGAAGCGGACCGCGTCGCTGGGCCCTTTGACGACCTTGTAGGGGACGGTCTCGATCTCGGTCTGGACTTCGTCCCATTTGCGGCCGATGAACCGCTTGGCCGAGTAGATCGTCGCCTCGGGGTTGAGGATCGCCTGACGTTTGGCGATCTGGCCGACCAGCCGCTCGCCGTCTTCGGTAAAGGCGACCACCGACGGCGTCGTCCGCGACCCCTCGGAGCTGGGGATCACCTCGGCCTGTCCGCCCTCCATCGTCGCGGCGACCACCGAGTTGGTCGTGCCGAGGTCGATTCCGACCGCCTTTGCCATTTTGGCCTCCTCCCAGGCCCGGGGTGTCCGGGCCGCTCGCGGGCTTGCACACCTTCCTGGTAGGGCGACGAAGGCCGGCGTCAAGAGGTTTAGGGCCGGCTGCCGAAGGGAAGGGGACGGATACCGGGCGGCGACTTCGAGCACCTTGCGTAACTCGTCCCGATGCTCCGGAACTGCCCGGACCACGGACTACGACACCGGAAGAAGAAGGCGCATTGCGCGACGGCGCGCATCCAGTGAGCTCGCCTCTCCCTGTGGCCCGAGAGCGCCGCCTCCTAGCCCTGGCCGAGGCGGGTGACCGAGCCGCCACCGAGGAGCTGGTGACAGCCTTCCTGCCGGCGATCGACAGGGTCGCGCACCTCTACCGGAGCTTCCGCAGCCTCGAACGCCAGGAGCTCCGGCAGGAGGGAGTCGTCGGACTGCTGCGCGCCGCGCGCCGATACGACCAGCGTTACGAAACGCCATTCTGGGCCTATGCCTCGTGGTGGGTCCGGCAGGCGATGCAGCAGCTCGTCGCCGAGCTGACCAGCCCCGTCGTCCTTTCCGACCGAGCCTCCCGCAGCCTCGTCAAGATGAAGCGGGCGCGCGCCGCCTTCGCCCAGGCGAACCGGCGCCAGCCCTCCGACCCCGAGCTCGCCGAAACCGCCAGGATGCCACTGGACCAGATCAAGCACCTGGTCTCGGTCGAGCGCGCCCCGACCAGCCTGCAGGCGCCCCCGCCCGGCGGCGAGGAGACCGCGCCGACGTTCGCCGAGCAGCTCACCGATCCGAGCGCCGAGGAGGAATACGAACGGGTCGTCGACCTGGCCGACGGGGAGCACATCCAGGAAATCGCCGCCGGCCTCGAGGCACGCGAGCGCCGCATCGTCTTCGCCCATTACGGGATCGGCTGCCGGCAGCAGACGCTGCGCGAGATCGGCCGGGAGTCTCACCTCAGCGCCGAGCGGGTGCGGCAGCTGGAGGAGCGCGCCCTCGCCAAACTCCGCGCTGGCTGCAACGCGAGATGGCAAGTCGATCCGACGATGGAGGTGGCGTGATGGACGTGGTTATTGCTGGTGGACACGGGAAGATCGGCCTGCAGCTGGGCAAGCTGCTGGCCGCGCGCGGCGACCGGGTTAGGGGGCTGATCCGCAAGCCCGAGCAGGCCGAGGACCTGGTTGCCAACGGCATCGAGCCGGTCCTCTGCAACCTCGAGGCCGACGATGACGTGGGAGCGGCGGTCGAGGGCGCCGATGCGATCGTCTTCGCGGCAGGCGCCGGTCCCGGCAGCGGGGCCGAGCGCAAGTGGTCCCTGGATTACGGCGGCGCCGTCAAGCTCATCGCGGCGGCCAAGGCCAAGGGGGTGACTCGCTACGTGATCGTCAGCTCGATCGGCGCCGGCGATCCGCCGGCCGAGGGAGGCGGCGTCTTCGGCGAGTACCTGCGGGCGAAGGCAAAAGCCGACCAGGAGCTCGAAGCGAGCGGCCTCGATTACACGGTCGTGCGTCCAGCGAGCCTCACCGACGAGCCGCCGACCGGCCTGATCACGATCGCCGACCGGGTGGAGCGAGGCGAGATCCCGCGTGCCGACGTGGTCGCGGTCCTAGCTGCCGTCCTCACCGCCGACAACGCGATCGGCAAGACGTTCGAAGTGGTCTCCGGCGAGACGCCCGTCGAGGCGGCGATCGCCGCGCTCTGAGTCCGCTCAGGGGTGGAGCTGGGCGTAGGCGAGGCGAACCGCCATTGCCCCCTCGCCGACCGCCGAGGCGACGCGTTTGATCGAGCCGGCGCGGACGTCGCCGGCGGCGAGGATCCCCGGCACCCCGGTTTCAAGCTGGGCGGGCGGCGCCTCTCCGTTGCGGCTCTCCGGCACCGCGTCGGGCCCGGTCAGCACGTAACCGTGGTCGTCGAGCGGGACGACGCCCTCGATCCAGTCCGTGCACGGTTCGGCGCCGATGAAGACGAAGAGCTCGCTGACGTCGAGGCGGCGGCGCCCGCCGCTCTCCAAGTCCTCGACAATGATGCCCTCGAGGGAGTCATCCCCGCACAGCTCGCGGATTTCGGTGTTGGTGATCACCTCGACGTTGGGCATGCGCTCGATCCGGTCGGCCAGGTAGCGCGACATGTCCCGGGTCAGCTCGCCATGGCGAAGCAGCAGGTAGACCTTGCTGGCACGGCGCGAGAGAAAGACGGTCGCCTGCCCGGCCGAGTTGCCGCCGCCGACCACGGCGACCGGAGCGCCGACGCAGAGCTGCTCCTCCATAAAAGTCGCCTCGTAGTGGACCCCGCCGCCCTCGAAGTGCTCGAGCCGCTCGACCGGGAGGCGGCGATAACGGGCGCCGGTGGCGATCAGCAAGGCCCGCGTTTCCAGCGTCGAGCCGTCGTCGAGCGAGAGCGTGTGGGTTCCGTCCCCGAGCTCGAGCCCGACCACCGCGGCGCCGACGGCGATCCGGGCGCCGAACTTGCGCGCCTGGATCGTCGCTCGTTCGGCCAGCTCGCCGCCGGAGATTCCCGACGGGAAGCCGAGGTAGTTCTCGATCCGCGAGGAGGTGCTGGCCTGCCCGCCGACGGCGATTCCGTCTATGGCGACGGTGAGCATGCCCTCAGTGGCGCCGTAGACGGTTGCCGCCAGACCGGCCGGCCCTGCGCCGACGACGACCAGGTCGCAGACCTGGTCGCGCGGCGGCTCCTCGCGCATCCCGACCCCCGCCGCCAGCTCGG
>Ga0164302_10000118_pt1 | contig 18486 bp, 19 predicted proteins | sample Whisoiple_202_MG_FD_109714 | JGI IMG/M metagenome (GOLD analysis project Ga0164302, IMG submission 109714) | Soil microbial communities amended with pyrogenic organic matter from upstate New York, USA - Whitman soil sample_202_MG | ecosystem: Environmental > Terrestrial > Soil > Agricultural... | reverse complement strand
GATATTTGCGGACAATATCAATTTCTCATCCATAGCCTAATAATCTATCAATTTTATAATTCTAACCGAAATTAATATAATAAAGGTATTCCAGCCTTAAATTTATATTAACGAAGTAATACCTTGGCACTTCTTGTCCTATTGTATATTTGTATAATATGATGAGGAAATTTGATAGTTCTTTGGCGTGAAGCATGGTTAAAGCCACTCTACAATCCGGATATTGGATCTGATTTCTGTAACTTTTGTAACCGAAGGTTTGATGAACTTGATTTTGTTACATCTTGCGAATTTTGTGAAATAGTCATAATTCATACTAACTGTTCAGACAAACATATTTTGAGTAGTCATAAAAACGAAATTTTAAATAAAATCGAATCACAACGAGAGAGCGTCTGCATGATTATCAGTAATTATACTCCCAAAAATATGAATGGTGATCACTTTATTTGTTAGTTATACTCGGGCTATTAGTTTAGTAATATGAGGAGATCATATACTTTCTTTATTTTAGTAGTTAGAGGCAAAAAGCATGAGTGAATATGATACTAATGAATGAGGGTTTTACTTGTAAAAGATTGTCACAGTTGATAAACGAACAGCTTTGGATAAACTCAGATTGTCCTAGTAATGACTAGAAAAATGTTAATATTTTATAGAATGCTAATATGATGGAATCCTTTTTAGCATCTTAATTATACATCGCCAACCAATAGCTGTTCTCTAGTCAACTTAACAGGCAATACTTTTCCTGCCTTCGCTTTATAATCAGGCCTACCAATTCCGATCGCAATCATTGAATTCTTATTTTCTGCATGTGGAGAGAAAAATTCAGTTACTGCCTCATCAAAAAAAGTTGATCCTGATGCTCCTATACCTTGAGCATATGCTGACAGATATATTTTTCCAGCAATCACTCCAGCTTCAAATTGTGCGGCTCTATATCCTCTATTACCCAAAACGTCAAGTATATTTTTTAAGTTGCACATCAGAAATAGAACTGCACTAGCATCGCTAAAAAGAGATTGACCTAGACAAAGATATCCAGACATCTCCCTTGAAACATGTCTTTTCAATACTTCCAAACTATTCAATTTACTATTAAAGAAATACCCCCCTCGTGGTAAGTTATCTATCCCATTAGCTATTAAATAGATGTCTATTAATGTGTCTCCTTTTCGAAGAAAATCCATAGGTGTTCCTGTAGTTACACAAGATAGTATGACAGATAATATAGAGAATGGAATAGGGACCACAGTAAACCTGCGTGTTGAACCTCTTCTTAGTATGGTTTCACCTAAACCTGCTACACTGCAATTAGACGATATGGATTCCTTAAATGATAAATGTTCACTGGAAATCTTGATAGTGTTATTTGATGACTCATGTTTCATATTAGATGCCTTCGACACCGTTTCGTCCGTATTGTGGTCATAACTCTTAACCCATTCTTTTACTTCATTTTTGTTGTCTAGCTTAGAGGCTTGATGTAGTCTCCAAATTTCAAAATAATCTATTTCCCCACTTTTTGATAATGGGACAACTTTTAAGACAGGCAAATTAGGAATACGCTGTATTTCTTCCACTTTTTTAGTATTTTTGATTTCAACTTTCTCTAATGATGATCTTGTGTTAATAGCAGCCATAACTATTGTTGCTTCTTTTTGTTTCTCCAATCGAAGAAGATTATTGAGTGCATCATCTACAAACCCCATTACCAGTTCAGCAGAAAGCCTCATCGAAGTGGTTACTGCAAGAAGATTTGCAGCTATTACACCAGAATCCCAATACCAATGGCGATAAGATCTTGCTTGATATTTCCATGCGTTTCTCCAAGCAAACGATGTAAATATAATGGAAATTTGAGAATTTAAAATGTTTGAATTATTTCCAGTAGCTGCAGACAATTGAGTCAGATAATCACCACTACGAATTTCGGTAAGGTTAAATTCTGCAGGACAAAAATGGTACACTCCTGCTTTTAAATTTGGTGAGAGATCTCGACAAACGATATATAATTCTATAGGATAAAGCGCACCAGTAGCAGAAGCTGCACGCATATAGTAAGTACCATAATTATATCCCATCTCCCGGGTAATTCCGGCCGAAAAAAAAAGGATTTCTGACAAGTCTTTTAAAGTTATATTATCATTACGAAGCACATTTGAATCGCTTATAATTCCAGAATTGTGATTGTAATATCCATTGCAAATAGACTTAATGGCGTTCATGGTTGGTATAGGAAAATCTGTTGGAAGATTATATGTAAATAAATTATCAGTATACACTTTAAAAGGCATAGGGCGATTATTCCAATCTAAGCGATACCTTGAAGTCATTAGACTAATTTCGGAATGATTCGTTGCCTCATGATAATTAATAGCATACGAAATGTCTTTATTCATAGCTCACTATACATAATTCAATATATTAAGTCTGATTGATCTTTTATTCACATATTTAATTTGACTACTTATATTAAATCAATTATTACAATATGAATACACATTACAAATGACTTTACGTTATTGCATAAATATCAGCTTCCTTTCTGATATTTAGTATTTATGTCAAATTTTGTTATCTTATTGTTAATTGCCTCATCCATAAAATTTTTATACATTGTAAATTCTAAGACAAAGCTCATTTATAACTTTAAAATGATAACTCATGGTTATATAATTTCATAGACCATGATGTGGAATATGATCTTACAAAATAAACTGAAGATAGATCTATTGTGTTAAAGATGCAATAACGTAGATCAATTTGTAGAAGCGAAAAGAACAAGGACAAAATGGAAAATCTCTATATTTCTCTCATTTTTTATTAATATAATTAAAAGCTGTTTGTTAATTCGAATATTATATAAATTATAGTATAATTAAGTTATAGTTTAAGAGGACAAGTAGTGTGTACAATTGGTGCTTTTCTAACCATAAATAAACATGCTTTTTATAGAGTTTTCTATATCTTATCTTTTTTATGTTATCATCCAATTATGCACAAAAAGATTATCAGAATAGAGAAGCAGAACGCAATAGCGGTGTTGAATGTTCTCTATGTAATAGTACCTTAACTATTTTTGACGCAGAGGCCGGAGAAATTGTTTGTAGTAACTGCGGCGTAGTTATACAAGAAAACATTGAGTCGTTAGAAAAAGAATGGCGTGCATATACAACTGAAGCATTAAGAGGTAAAGAGAGAAGTGGAATGCCTACTTCACTTGCTATTCATGACAGAGGTTTATCCACTTACATTTCTGATTCGCATACGGATGCAGCCGGTGCTATCATAAGCCCAGAACAGATGAGCAAAATACGTAGATTACAGAAATGGAATAAAATTTCTAACTTTAACAGTAGGGCTTATACAAGAAACCTAAAAAATGCATTTGCATTATTGTCAAGAATTAAAGATAAACTTTCTCTAACTGACGCAGTAACAGAAAAGGCAGCATATTATTATCGAAAAGCTCTTACTAAAAAACTGATTAAGGGAAGATCTATAGAAGCTATGATTGTTGCCTGTATTTATGCAGCTTGTAGAGAACTTAGTATATTAAGAACACTTGAAGAGATAGCTAAAGCTGCAAATACTGATAAGGTATTTGCAGGTAAATGTTATCGTCTACTTTTGAGACATCTTAAGATCCAAAATCTGCCTTTGGTAGATTGTGGTAACTATTTGTCGAGAACAGCAAATAATGCAAATGTCTCTGAGAAGTCATATAGAAAGGCTCTTGAAATGTTGAGTATGGTGAAAAAAGACCCCATATCTTTTGGAAAGGATCCTAATGCATTAGCGGTCGCTGTATTATATGCAGCATGTATCAAAGAAGGAGAAAAAGTAAGTCAAGGACGGATGGCATTAGCCGGAAACACGAGTATAGTAAGCCTAAGAAAAAGATTTGCAGATGTAATAAAGATCTTCTCTTAATTTTATGATTTATAAAAAATTAAGAAGAATATTACCTAGCAATGCCTTACTCAATGTCAAGTAAATAAACACTCTTGAGGTCGAATAGATTACAGTGCAATAAGAATCGGAATGGTTTCAATTAATTTTGATTGAATAATCTAGATAAATAATAGTATGCGTGCCTTTATTGCATTAGATATATCCAACACATCTCTGCTTGATGGGTTGCAAAATGAGTTAATCACCGAAAATCGATGGAGTCAGCAAATAATCAGACCAGTGAGAAATGATAACTTCCATTTTACCATCATTTTCTTGGGAGAGATAGATTTAAAAAATATTGAGAATATTAGAACTCGGTTAGCAGACTTATACTTTAAACCTATTAATATAACATACGTAAATATCGGAGTATTTCCAAATTTGTATTTTCCTAGAGTTGTATGGGTAGGTGTGGATAAAACAGGCGGACAACAGCTAATTAGTCTTAGTGACAGGATAATATCAAGAATATTGGATATCGGTTTTAAACCAGACAAAGAGTTTACGCCACATTTGACACTGTTTCGAATTAGAACTAGGAGCTTGGATCTAAAAAATATGTTGTCAAAGTATGATGGACACACATTTGGATCTGACATCATTACAAAATTACAATTAAAACAAAGTATTATTAGTAAGTCTGGTCCAATTTATTCAAATGTTTTTACAGTAGATGCAAAATGAGCATAAATACTATATTAAATAAAGCATTACAATATTGTGAACCATCATTAGCAGAAGTAAAAAGGATATCTAGAATAGCTAATGAGGCAAGAGATCTTGTTAGCAATTATCGATCCTCAAAAATAATTGAAGTGACATTTGGTGGATCATTTGCAAAGGGAACGTGGTTAAAGGGAGATACGGACATAGATATTTTCGTAAAAATCGATGAATCTGTTGATACAGAAGAATTTGAAAGTTTAGGCAAACGAATAGGCATAGAATCTTTACGAAGATACCGACCATATATGCGATATTCTGATCATCCGTATGTTGAAGCTTTCATTAAAGGGGTCAGGATTAATATTGTACCTTGTTATAATGTAAAGATGGGAAATTGGAAGAGTGCTGCTGACCGATCTCCCTTCCATACAGAATATGTTAAAGACAATCTAAATAATGAAATGATAAGACATATTAGACTTTTGAAAAGAATGCTCAAATCTATCAATGTATATGGAGCAGAAATCGCGACGAATGGTTTTAGTGGATATGTCATTGAAGTGCTAATTTTAAAATATTGTTCACTTCCATCGTTATTACAAGCTATATCTGATATTAAGAAAGAAGGAAATGTATTTTCCATTAATAGGGTGGATGAAGATATAATAAAGACCTTTGCAAGTCCTCTTGTTATAATTGATCCGGTGGATTCTAGAAGAAACCTAGGATCAGCAATTTCTAACGAGAGCGCCGGGAAATTTGTACTTGCTGCCAGAAGATTTTTACAGAAACCATCTTTAGAATTTTTCATAAAAGAAAAGAGATATGCCAGACCTCACGAGGAGATTTATCCAAATTTATTGGTGATGGAATTTGGGCACAATCCGAGGAGTCCAGATATTATTTGGGGTCAATTAAAGAGAAGTCTTGATGCTCTATCCAAACAGTTAGAACTTGTCGGTTTTAAAGTAATAAAGAGCACTTGTATTACAGATGAAAAAAGATCTGCTGCATTTATATTCTTATTAGAATCCATTTTCTTATCGCCATACACTGAGAAGATGGGTCCAGAGGTTTTTAGAAAAAAAGAAACTATCAATTTTATTTCAAAGAATAGTAAAATAAGTAATCTTATATGGATCAATAAACAGATGAGAGTAACAGCGTTGATTAAAAGAAATATAATAAGCGCAAAAGATTATATAAAAATGCTGGTTTTTAAAAAAATTGAAAGCACCGGAATTAGTAGTGGATTAAAAAAAGATGTTCAACAAACACTACATGTGTATACTGCTAATGAATTTAGAATAAACGGAATAATAAGGGAAGCAATTAATGCACTTACCACTACTGAAAGACTTACAATCTAATAAAATTAGCATAACTCAGTCAGAACTAGCTACAATTATTTGTTATCCTAATTTTAACATTGAAGATTATACTATCCGTTTGAATGAAATACGCTCCCTTGGGGTTAATACCATCTTATTTGGCGGAAGAACGAAAATTGGTAGAATGAATATTGCAGGTAAAGGTTGTGTGGGTCTTGTAGTAAAGGTAGAAATAGAGGATAAAATCTATGCTTGCAAGATAAGAAGAACAGATGCTGACAGAAAAGATATGAAAAGAGAAGTATTATTACATACGATTGCAAACTCGATTGGCATTGGCCCTAGTTTATTCGCATATACCGAGAATTTTATTATTATGGAATTTATAGATGGTTTAACTATAATAGATTGGATTCGACAACAACAGAATCTTTCCACATATAAAGTTCGCGACATAGTTGTTACTGTCTTAAAGAAATGTTATGATCTCGATAAAATACATTTGGATCATGGAGAGCTAAGTCGTCTTGATCGTCATGTACTAATTTCCGAACATGATAATGTGAATATTATTGATTTTGAGAGCTCTAGTAATCTCAGAAAGATATCTAATGTAACCTCCGCAACTCAGGCATTATTACTTAATGGTATGATTGCCAGACGAATAAATGATCTACTAAACATACCAAAAAATGAAATTATTCAAATATTGAGATTGTATAAACAAAAACCAACAAAATATAACTTTGATCGTCTTATTCAAATCGTTCGAATGGCTTAGCTGTTAGTGTAATTAAAAGCAATGAATGACGCCGAAACTAAATATACTCAAATTACTAATTATTTAAAAACATACATGACTAATCCATCTCCGTGTTTAAATAAGCTTTAGCAATTAAGGTTATTGATCGGATCGACACATTCTACAGTAATGACCTTTAATTCCAAAAATAAGAAAATGAATAAGATTTCATATATTTATAATATATTTTGTGTTTTTAAGTAGAGGACTTATATATAGAAGGGAAAGTATAGTAATAAGTACGTATTTACAAATACGTATAATGATGCTGAATTTTATTATAGCCGCTCTATTGGAGGTTTTAAATATTACTTATAAATGGATTGATAATAATCTAATTACTTATTTCATAAACTTTGGCAAGGGATTTGAATATGCTTTAATTATTCTGTCTACTATTCTATTCTTACTAATTAGTGTATCTATAGTCTTAAGAAATGCCAAAAAATTGCCGAAATCTTATGTGATCGAAGTCGTAGATTTGCACGATAAAAAGATCGCAATTGATGGTATTAGATGTTCATTCTCAACCCATGACGTAGCAGAGAGCTACGTCCGTCATTACCGTGAAGTCTTTAAACATTACAAGTTTAAAGTAGTAGGAAATAGGAATAACTAGATATATAATGACGAAAACTATAAATCAATAGCCCACTTATTACAATAAATTATCTAAAATATCACTTGTACATAAGAAATTGAGATGAGTAAGTATCACTATTCTTTCAGACAATCATTTTATACACCGCTTCTTTTTTATCTCGCTTATTCATTTGCATTATCATGGAAGCATATTGCGTTAAATGCAAGTCAAAAAGGTCAATGAATGATGAGAAAAAGATCACGATGAAAAACGGCAAGCCTGCAACGCAGGGAATTTGTACTGTCTGTGGAACAAAAATGTTTAAGATAGGTAAGTGATCCCTCTAATTTTTTATTATTTATATAACTATCTGTGAGATATAAATTTAGAATAATTAGATTAAGTAACTACTTTTAAATAAAAATCAATACATAACTATATAATTCTCAATTAGCAATTTTTTTTGTATAACACTTGACTAATTAAGATTACGCTAACTTATCGAAATAAATTGAAAAAGTGTTAGCCGTCGTCTGAGAAAGGACTAAGGGAGTAGTCACCACAATGACGCAAATTATCTGCCAAATGCTAATAATTAGACTAAAATTGACCAATTTCCATCCTTAGGAATAAAGCTATATAAATTTTTATACAAAATTATGCAAAAAAGTACAAAAACTCAAGAAGAAGATAGTTGTATGAGATTCTTACGACATTATCTATGCAAACTCGGAATTGGAAACAAAAATTCGTTGGCTCTCTGGCAATCTGTCCAATAATTATTAAAACAAGCTAAAGAAGTACTAAATAAAGCAGTTGCATAGCAAAAAAAACAAGATATGAACTAAATACGCATGTCATAATAAATGTATCATCAATTTCAGAATGAATACTCGATTATGCTTCAAATATCAATTTGGATCTCATATTATTGGTACAAAAGGCAAAACGAGAGAACACAAGTTCATTGTGGAAGGCAACGCAAACAAGAACATCCCGTAGCCAGTCGAGATGATGTCTAAATAAATCCATTAGACCAACCTTGGCTTTCATTGACCATCTAAATTTGGTTGCCGTCTAGATCAAGTGCCTATTTTGCGTCGTGAAATAGTCTCTAATAACTTTAGTTGTTGCTCAAGGAGTGTACTCACATATTTTTAGCGACTTCAAATGGTTCCAGAATTATTTTGTTGTCGTCAACATTTTGCGCCATTGAATGCCTATCACGGTCCGTTATTTCAGCTAAAGAGAGTGACTTAAATCCATAATTTGAGCTGACGTCATGTTTCTATCTAGAGAGAGCTTTAGTATGCATGTGTAAAGAAGAGCGTGGGTAATAAGTATCCGCCAGAGTACAGGTTTTGTACTAGGGTGGAACTCAAAGAATATGTCTCTAACGGTGCCTAAACTGCTATTTACATCATCCTCTTTAATAGTGTCAAATTTTTCCTCAAACTCGCCAACACTTATGAAATGATCTCCAGCTTCTTCATAATTAATCAAAGCATCAAGTGCATTATCAAGGCGTCCTAAGGGAAACCCTTGTCTACGGTATATCTGTGGATTCTGTCCCCGTTTTTTGCGCCAGTCGTCTACATAGGGAGTGTAGTCTAGTTTCTTTCCACATCCCGGTCTTGCGAAATTGAAGTCGTACGTATACTTGACAATTGTATCCCTCGTTTTTTAGGAGATCGTATAGATATTGATAGTTGTACCCCTATTCCATCACTACATTAGCATTTGTACCGTTTAGAAATTTCAGTACATTGTCAGCTTGTTTCTTTATTTTTAATTCTTTAACTATCTTGCCATCTTGTCCTTTCAATGCTGCTCGAATAGTTTTTTGACCAAGGTCCAATGCAGCATACATATCTGTAACGGTAGTGGCTTTTCTCAACCTTATATTTGTCGAACATTTCACCTACAAGGGTTAATAACATCTAGTACATACACAGGAACTAAGCAGCAAAGTGCAACCCATGTAGGTAGTTAATATTGTAACCTATCTATGCAAGTACAACAACTAATTAAATGGCCTCCCTCCACCTACAGTTCCTTAGTCTACATAAACTAATACTGATAGAATGTTATGATTGCCAAGGTCAAAATCAAAAGCACTAACAGTAGCCGAAGTCAAAAAAATGATTTACAAGGAAATTCAAAAGAAGCAAAAGACAGTAGACCCAGAAAAGTTCAACATGCGGATTGTGGAAGACAATCTAGCAGAGGTAGAGGCTATACAACAAATATACGCAATGATTTTGGACGAAGAACTAAGAAGAAAGAGAGACAAGAATAACTGTCAGACGACTCTAAAACCCAGTACAGGACAAGAGATTAAAATAAAATTATCTGAAAGTAAAAACAAAACATAGGTAAGAAAAACTATCTCTCTAATGAACTTGCCACAGTTACGCTTTCCACCCCTAGCAGAGTTTCCTTGCTACACAATCTCCTCCATGTCCACGTGCTTTAGGTGAGGCATGCTCATTTGGTATTCCTCCTTTATCGGCTTGTACCGACTGCTCTAACACTGGTATTGCTACCAACCCTGCAACTAACGTAGCCATCATCGCCACGAAGATCGCAACCATTAATTGGTCTCTCATAGGTGCTTTATGGAAAGGGGTAAATATAAAGAAAATGGTCTACTTCAGGATTTTTTTTATCTTATACAAGGAATACTTATAATTATACATGTTAAAACTCGAGTGTCTTTATAATTCTTGTCATGGTTGTTTGCACGATTTTTGACTAGTTAGTAAGTAAAAAGAAAAAGAAAGAGGTGTTTGCTGGTCTAGTCTATCTACCTATCCTAAGGACAACGGCAATTAGGAGTGCAGGGAAACTGGCAGAAGTGATGTACTCTATGGTGTTTGAAATGGTGGAAGTGCTTGAAATGGAAGTGTGGGTGGTGGTGTCCGTGATGGAAACACTTTGGACAAGCTCCTGGTCCAGCATACACTAAACCAATTGTCATTACTGACGCTAACATACCTGCTGTAATAGCCGCTATGATTACTGCTGCAATTACGGATTTACTCATGAGTTTACGCTATCTCTCAAATCCATATAAGATTATTGCATAAATTATCTATAAACTGTAAATACAACATTGAACCGCTGTCATGGCTGAGCCAAATGGGAGCAGTAACAATTCCATGACAACAACAATTCAAAGTTGTCTTGAAGCAACGAAGCATACATACATTCTTAGCTGCGCAATGGTTGAATGCAGATAGGCAGACAGTGGAAGTAGTGTCTACAAACTTGGTTTGAGGATTTCTTCTGTATTTATCGATATACCCAATAGATTGTAAAGTCACTCTCCTTCAATTGGATCTTGTACATACCCGGGTTACCCGGGTTATTTTCTATTCTAAGGAAGATTAAGGTGTAGTTATGTATGACATACAACTGATAGCAAGAAGTTATAGTAGAATTCAAAACTATCCCGGGTATCTTGGGTGTTGATTACTCTATCCAATTGAATGAAAGATCTTACAATTACACGCCAAAACCACTACGATAGTTACGGACGCTGGACCGAAAACAAATGTGCATATCACGGCGCGCCATATTATCCAATATACCAGGACACCTTCATAGCAAATTATATTCTGAAGTAATAGACGTACATCTAGATCAATAGAGCATAATATCGAGTACTACGATCCGACTACGCGTAAAGAGGTAAGTCATCAAACTGACTAATGACTAGCTGATTCTATAGATAGATAATAGTATCACTACTAGTGATGAGCTTAATCTCTGTTACCTCCTAATAGATGATATCTATAGATAGTAGCAGCTAATCGATGTGAACCCCACATACTAATTCCGTCAATACGCAACAAATTTACTCATAGGACATTATCGGACTTTTTGCCCATCCGGACTAACAATCCTGGTTTATAGTTATTATACGATATGAGAAATGGCAGGTTATAAATATTATCAAAAATTACTGCGCCCTAATGAACACATGGTAATATAATTTATGTACGCTGTATGTCATGATCGTTGAAGCAAAGATCGGCAATATAGACCATCGATAAATTCATGTTTAGTTAGGATTCCCGGAACAATAAATTCGAAATGCGGCCAGACAGTCAAAGTTGTGCAGAGATGGGATGGTCAAAGACCTGCCATAAATTATCTCTTGCGTGATTTTAGAAGATGGCTTATAGATGAACAGATGAAGCAGAGATTAATTGATAGTAAGAGGGCGTACCCAGACAGTCAATCCTAAGACGATCTCGTGAATCAAAAAATTATTGCAGACTCCAATAGATGATTATAGGAAATTTACAGTATGGCGCATACTTGCACCCCTATGAGGAGATTTATTTAGGGGCTTCTAAAGTATATTTTTGCTTTATTCTATATATCCTGGAATCTCTTAAATTGAGTGACCTTTTAGGTGTCTAACTTTAGCTTTACTGGAGCATCAATCTAAAAATGGATAAGAGGTTGGTTGAATGCATCTAATCTTCACCACTAAATATATACTTCGTTTATATCAAAAGTTGCATTTTGCAACGCATTTTCTAAATATGGTGATGACATTTTAGCTTTGGCAACGTTCCGGCTTAGATTATAGAATTCTTCAACTGGAGGAGATTCGTGAACTCCACCTCTGACCTTCTCAGGAATGATTGGTGCTTCTTCTCTGATCCTTTTTGTAAAAGTAAAAGCAACCCAATCAGCAAGAGACTGTTCTATTTTTTTCGGAAGGCCTTGCTATTGCTATTCTTAGCATGACTAAAAATTCTAGTAATCTTTCATCACTCTTATGAGTCTCTAAAATAAATCTTGCTCGTTCTGGCGAAGCCTCAGGAAATTGTTCTATTCTTTCACAGTTTCTGTATGCAAATAGATCGTATATTTGTGCAATATCAATAGCTGCTTGCAAAATGTCCTTCTTAATTTGAAAGTCACCAATTTTGAATTCGACAGGCTTAGGGCCTTCAAGTCCAGAAAAAGAAATCTTTAGACCATCATACTTAATTATTGATTGGCATCTATTTTTTTCCCAGGGGAAGCGCATTTAATTTCAATATGGATTAATCTGTTTTTGGATTTAACTTTTGTGTGCATGGGCGGCTCTGTCAACTTAAGGTAATACGTATAGCTAGGCATGTGCTAGGTTTAATTACCGTAAGTAGACATATAACACGTCTAACAAGTTATAGCTTGTACATTTAAAGTCCTAGAAGCTTCAAGTTGGTACCTAAATGTTTGGCTTTACTTGTAAAAACCATGTATGTCATAACAGCATTTTTTGCTTACAGGTCGTTGATTGGGATTACTAAGACCCTGGAAATGATTCCATTAGAAAATGGTAACCAAGAACCAAATGTACCAGCAAAATCACTCAACATAAGATGCGCTACCCGGGATTGGATGTCCTACTGGTGCTGATTGTCCAACCCCAGACTTATATGGAACTATTATTCTACCAAGCCCTTCATATCAGTATATCGAAAGCCACACATACACCTTAACAGATATGAGTTTTACGGGAAAAATCCAGCAGATCAGTCGCGACACTCATAAAACCGAGTTCCACTTTGCATCGCCGCGAACATTACCTTGGAAATGGACTATAAAAGAAATAAAGGTTTATCTGATGGAAACATGATTACCTTATTGGTATGTTATGGACCCTGGTACCGATGGGACCAATCTAAAAGGGTATTATGAAAACAGTTATGCGATAATCATTGGTATCAGTAAATACAAGGAATGGAGCCCTTTACGTAATGCAGAGAATGATGCACTTGCGATTGAAAGAGTTCTCCACGAAAAGTATGGTTTTAGCAATGTAATATCTCTATTGAATGAAAATGCAACCAAAGCTAAAATAGAAGATATATTTTTCGATACCCTGTACGGGGATAATTCTCAGATTAAGGAAAGAGATAGGGTTATAGTATATTATTCTGGTCATGGCAAATTGAGGACAGAAATCAATTATAGAGGTGAAGTAACAAGGGACGGCTATATAATCCCCTATGATTCGCAGTTAAAAAAATATGCTGGCTCTATTCCGATGATAACAATAGTAGATAGCTGTATGCGTTGTATGGCAAAACATATACTTCTGATACTTGATTGCTGTTTTAGTGGCTATGCAGTTCAAAGAGGCGGCGAAACACGTAAACCAAAGCAAGTAACAAAGTATTACCTAGATGAAATATCTAAAAGAAGAGCAATTCAAGTTTTTGCTGCAGGACAAGAAGATCAACCTGTTAGTGACAGTGGCATTCGTCCTGGGTATTCAGCTTTCACTGGTGCACTATTGGATATATTAGAATCTGAAGAGGACGTAGATAATGACGGTATCCTTACCGCGAGTGAAATTGGGTCAAACCTAGAACGACGAGTGGCCTCACAACAAGGTTCTTTCCAAATGCCAGCATATGCCCATATCTCAGGAAGCCAAGGTGGAGATTTCATTTTTAAGGTATTTAGTAAGGTACAAAATCCATTCTTGCCACAGCTTGCTGAGTTTTCATTCAAGTTAGATTTTATTCAGGGTTCTCAGAACGCTGATTTTTCTAAGTTCAATTCTCCACACTATATTGCATTAGATCTTAACACTAATGATATATACGTAACTTTCATTCACGAAAATGTCGCAGAAAAATTCTCATACGACGGCAAATTCAATACAAGGTGGGGTTCTTATGGTACAGAAGATGGCCAGCTTAATGATACTGCAGGGATTGCAGTACATCCTAAAACAGGCGATGTTTATATCGTTGATTATGGGAATAGTCGTATACAAAAATTCTCTCCTGATGGCAAATTTATTACAAAGTGGGGCGGCTTGGGTACAGGCAATGGACAAATGAACTCCCCAACTGATATATCTATAGGACTCTTAGACAACATTTTTGTGACAGACAGAGATAATCATCGCATACAAGTATTTACACTGGTTCTTTAAAAGAGAGGACATAATAGTCGTTCATTTAACGCGCGCTCCACACTTGCTCTGCTATCTTATGACGTTTAGTCATCAAACAAGGAACGCAACTAGATCAGAGGAGCTCTGCTGTAGATCTCATAACGAATCAACTCTTTCTTTCAAGAACTGCTCTTGGTCACATATTACTTAAGGCGCGCCAACTAAGGTGCAGTTGAGACACATCATGATAATATAGGTGTGAAGTGCGACTGGATTATGGAAGTAAAAACTACGCAGAAAACGTGAGAGCTGCGCCAACTAAGTATTGTAATGATAACAATTCTATAGGAGTGCGCCGTTAGGTCAGGCCTATGAGTTATCTTTGCTCAAATATAATGATCTATCCTTCCCCATTCTTGCACTCAATTCTTTATCATCCAATGCACTTAATTTTAACATGGATATTGAAGTATTATTAGATGGTAAATGAACTATGTGACAGTATTTCATTTTGTGAAATGACAGAATTTTCTTCTAGACGTCTTAGTAGGAATGTTCAATAATCTATTAGATGGCAGCTGCGCACAAAGTATGACAAATCTGAGATTTGCCCGAACCAAACTCGCCGGCTATCCCTGTAATGGATTGTGTTTCAATACCTCCATTTAGAAAAGAGTCAAAATTTGATGAACCAGTTTTATACCGTGAAATTTTATGTCGCCTGACTAATAAATCATCTGCAGTGGAAAATTCTTTTGACAGAATTTCGTTCTCTGTCAAGATCTTCCTGGCATTCGCAATGAGTCTAGCGGCTGAGTGGATATCTACAAAATTATTGCTTAATCCCCATGCTAGTTCAGATGGATTCTGAACTGCTAATTGATAAACCGAATTAATATTGAGCTCTCCGAGCTTGTCAAGCATATCACTAGCGATGTCTGGAATATCATGCAGTGTAACTTCTTTAGCCATCCGCACTTATCAATTATTTTTGACTCATCGTTAATATTTCCAGTATCCAGTCGCAGGAGGGGAGTGGGGGCATCATACAGGCACCTCCCCCAGACTCCCTATAGTGAGCTGGAATTAAATAATAATATTTGTTAAAGTTCAGTATGGCAAAACACAGCCGTACTAAACTTGTTTCGCCAAAAACTACGCCCGATGACGCTATTCTGGAAACATTAGAAGACCCTGGTACAAATGAACAAGAACAAGAACCAATGTTTTACGAATTGGATAACGAGATTGAATGCCCACGGTGCCATGAAATTATGAATCTTTATTCAAAATTCGATGAACTGTTATATTCATGTGAGAGCTGTAGTTTCTTACTAAAATGTGTATAGCTGCTTAATATTCGATTAATTTCATGTGAGGAGACAACATCGGATTTCTTAACCGGACATAAAGTTATAATACGATATGTGGGATGGCAGGTTATAAATACTGCGCCCTAATGTAGACGGATATCATAGAATGGTAATATAATTATGTATACTGTATATCATGATGCGCGTGGTGCCTAAAGATGCCTAGACAACTTGTTCACCGCGAAGAACTCGGCAAACTGATAGCTCAAACAAGTGGCGCCAGTTTAATGATCAATGACTCACATTCTGGTGTTAAATCGATGTCTGGTGACAACACATATACCGTCACTGCATCCAAATCCAGATGGGCTTGTTCATGTCCAGATTATGCGCGCTTCAATGCCAAGTGCAAGCACGTATACGCAGTTGAATTTTATAGTAGTCAAAGCGCGACTTTTTAATTCACCGGATCAAGCAGTTAGACAAGTTATTATTTCTCCGATTACCAATAAAAACTCGATGTGATTAACGTATTGGGTATTAGCTGCTACTGTATATAGATATCAGCTTGCAAGATCAATGCTGAATTCCAAGTCTAGAATTTAACTCTATTAATTCCTCAATGCTTCTATCTAGTCAACCTACCGGTAAAAGATAAAACTTTGCACTCATGGTCAGGTATAATTATGATATTTCATTTTGTTATCTAATCAGATAAGAACTATCTGACGTATCTGACCTATATGACACTTCTTTAACAGGTAATCTTGAATCACATTGAACTATAATTGTATGCCAACTATCTGACTCGTCTGATCTATATGACACCTGCGTAACAGGTAATCTCTAATTTCATACAGTACACTTCTATCCATTATCTAACATATATGACATTTCTGTAATAGATCTTCTAGATGTACATTGAGTAAAGTAACTTCCATACTATCTGACCTATCCGGACCTATCTGACAGTTCATTGCATTGAATTTCATATAACAGTGATTGCCTAAGTATTGCAACCATCTGACCCATCTGACATATCTGACACTCTCAGCTAGCTCTAACTTCTGAGTCATTCTGATCTCTTTTTGCCGAAATAAGTTCTTCAGTTGACATGAGTACGATCCGCACAGTAATTACAGAACAAATAGATGTGGAAAATATAGACGATTTGAAATCATTGTATAAGAAGAACAATTCAAAGTATTGAATATTCTCTGTCCGGCGGGACTTTAACTACCTAATCAAATACAATATTAATTCTGCAAAGAGCAATGGAAGTCTACCGATAAGTTTGGAAAAACTAAGATAGAAAATTCATACTTGTACAATATGTTGACTAATTAAAGCAATCAGTTTCCTCGTAATATACTTTATTTTGAATTGCGGTGCTTATTTAATTCTTCAATTACTTCATCCAGATATTCCTTTGCATCTTCTACAGTAAGATTCGGCTCTACACCTACTTCATTTACCATCTTATCAGAATGTTCCTTAACCAGTTTTGCCACTTCCCCTTGTAGTTTGGCACTCATTTGCGCTGTGCCAATACTGTCTAGTAGGGTTAATTCGCTTACTGCTGTTTTTCTGATTGACTTTCGTAATTCTGCATCCTCAGATATTGAGATTGCTGAGGAATATATGCCTACAGAGAATACATATGACGCCAATGCTAAAGCTGAACATGTAGCACTTCCAATTGGTGGATAGGGAATAAATAAGATATTTGCAAGAATTGGTAGTGGTAATAGGGCAATACCATAACCAGCTATAATTAGATAATTGGCAATCGCGCCCTGCCTGATTCGTCTCATACTTCGCTAATACGAAAAATGATACTGCAAATAGTAATCCTCCAGCTATAGTGGCCAAAGTAGGAAGAATTCTGAAGAGATCTGCATCTAGTTGAAAAAAGGAAAAGTCAGCATTAGGGATGCCTAGTAGACTGGGGAACAATCCAAGTATCAGAAAAACTGGGGGAAGAAAGATAACTATCCAATATGTAGTAGATTTTCCCAATCTGCGAGAGTACCCATAGAGTAGAATAGCAGAAACAATCCATAAAAATATATAACTTATGGTCAATAATACCATTGCTAATCTCAAGAAAGTAACACTAAACATTGTCATTAAATTAGTCGAATTATTGATTGAAGAATCACCTTGAAATTGCATTGCTGATGATTTTTTAACCTCTGGGGCGTTTAAGAATGCACTTACTACACCAGTATCCAGTGTTGCATTACCAATTAATATAAATACAATTGCTAAACCATATAAAAATACAATAATGTTTTGTTTACTCGATCTGTACCATAAAAAGAATCTGTGTGCCAGTAACCCCAACGATATGTAAAATGGTATAGAACTAACTATGGAAGTTATTGTTAACTCGATAACAAAATATTGAGACTTTAACACTATTTGAATGACCATAAAAAGAAATACTGCGATAATCAGAAACTGTACTGCGACAACTAGTTTGTATATCTTGTTGAATTCTAAGTTAGTTCTTCTGAGGTGCTTACTTTGCTCTTTGATAACTCCCAAAAGTAGGACTAGTCCAAAGATAAGTATGACGGCTGAAATGGATATAAAATATGCTACTCCCCAGATCGAATCTATCTCTTTACCAATCAAGTTATAAATGTTGGAAGTTATGGCGTCGATAATTAATGCAGAAATCAGAACCAACATTATGACATATGCCGTTCTATTCGTATACTGCAAAAGAGAAGATCACTTTCTCCAAAGTAGATTAAACAAATAAAATCGTATGAAATTATTTTGACATTGCATCATGATATTTCTCTCAAATAATAATAACTCATATATGTGAATATATAAAATAGGATTAGCTCTAGCCTCCAATTCGGCTATTTTGTGGTCTTCCAAATCCCCTAAGTTCATTT
>Ga0164302_10000117_pt1 | contig 18534 bp, 13 predicted proteins | sample Whisoiple_202_MG_FD_109714 | JGI IMG/M metagenome (GOLD analysis project Ga0164302, IMG submission 109714) | Soil microbial communities amended with pyrogenic organic matter from upstate New York, USA - Whitman soil sample_202_MG | ecosystem: Environmental > Terrestrial > Soil > Agricultural... | reverse complement strand
GGCCGCCGTCTCCCAGGAGCCGTTGTGGTCGAGGAAGGCCTGGAGTGTGCGCAGGAGCTCACCCTCGTGCTCGTCATGGTCGAGCAGGGCGGCCAGACTGGGCTGCGCCAGCGCCCGGATGCGCTCGCGCACCATCTCATCGTCCAAGACCGCTTCGAGGGTCAGCCGCTCGAACCAGGCCACCGGCGCCCGCTCAAGACGGGCAGCCCTCACGGCGCGCCTGGCCTGGACCAGTGCCTGCGCCACAACAGCGGGCTCACAGGAGTCGCTCACCCCCATCGCAGTGCCCGCCGCCCCAGCCTGGGCCAGGGCGTCCCGGACCAGCTCGAGCCCGACAGAGGCATCGCGATCCGGGACCAGCGCGACCAGGCCCGGAGGTGCCTGCGCCAAGGTGTGCGGCATCCCCGCTGCCGTCAGCACCGACTGCACCGTCGGCGCCATGGCCGCTGGGTGCCCTCCCTGAACAGCCAGCAGCCTCACCGCCTCGTGCGGGGCGAAACCGAAGTGGCGCAGCTGACGGACCAGCGCCGGGTCGGCTGGCGCCTGCTCCAGGAGCAGCCCGAGAACCGTGGCGCCCACCAAGAGGCGGGCTTCCTCCAGCTCACGCGGGCGGTCCAGCTGCAGGGTGGCCAGGGCAACCGCATGGTGCACCAGCAACCGGTGGTCCGGGCCTGGCTCTTCGAGAGCGACAGCGAGCCACCCGCGGTGGGCGCTGCGACCCGTGACCGCGTGCATCTCGACCCCGCCCGTCTCGGTCTGGAACCGGTGTGTGGCCCCGTGGGATCGGGCGAGGCGGTGCTCCTGCAGCTCGGCGCTCACACTTCGGCTCAGTGCCTGAGCGCGCGCCGAGGCGGCAACGCGACGCCCGTGCTCGTCGAGCAGGGCCACGGGGGCTCGCAGCTCGGCTGCGAGGCCTGCCACGAGACCGGCGGGCCCCTCACGCAGCGTGCGACGGGTGAGCGACTGCTGGAAGGCGACGACCCGCTGCAGCGACTCCTGCTGTTGTTCGGAGAGACGCTCGGCGATGCGCTGTGCGACGGCGATGAACGGAGTGGGCAGCGGCACCTCGACCAGGGGAAGCCCAACCTCGGCGCTCCGGGCCATGATGCCGCGCGGGACCGTGGCGAACCGGACGCCCACGCCGAAGGCCAGCGCCGCGACGCCCACGGCCGCCAGGCGGTCGACGTATGCCGTCTGCTCGCCGATGGTCCGCGGGAGCCGGATGCCCGTGGTGAGCACGAGCTCACCCCCCGAGAGCCACGGGCTCGGGTCCTCGAGCTCGATGGCGTGGGCCCATTGGATCTGCACGTGCTCCCGCGGGCCAGAGACAAGGCGGAGACCCAGGTCGGCCTGGGCGAGCACCCAGGTGAGGGGGACCGGCATACCTGTCGTCCTTTCGGCGATAGACGATATGGCGTCTTGAAGGCAGGAAGAGACGCCGATCTGTCTATACCACCGGAGTGCCTGTGGTTCCTAGCGTGGCCGCAGTGCGCCGCCCCGCCGGGCAGCGAGTTCCCAGAAAGGACCTGGCCTATGACTTCCGTGGAGCACACCGTCGTGCATCACGATGACGAGGACGCCCACCTCGCCTCGCTCGGCTACACCTCTGACTACAAGCGGGACATGAGCCTCTGGGGCAACTTCTCGCTCGGCTTCACCTATCTGTCGCCGGTTGTCGGCGTCTACTCCCTCTTCGCCTTTGCGCTTGCCGCTGGCGGGCCCCCGATGATCTGGGCGGTCGTCCTCGCCGCCGTGGGGCAGCTGTTGGTGGCCCTGGTGTTCGGTGAAGTGGTCTCGCAGTACCCAGTCTCGGGAGGGATCTACCCGTGGGCCCGGCGGCTGTGGGGTCGGCGCTGGGCATGGATGGCCGGCTGGGTCTACATGGTCGCCCTGGTCGTGACCATCGCGAGCGTGTCCTACGGCGCCGGCCCGTTCGTCGCCATGGTGCTCGGCATCGAGCCGTCGACGAACGTCACGATCCTGTGCGCGCTCGCGCTCATCGCCGTGGTCACGTTACTCAACTTCGGTGGCACCCGCCTCCTCGGCAAGATCGCGTTCTTTGGCTTCGCCGCCGAGCTCGCGGGCGCCCTGGTCGTCGGCGCGTGGCTGCTGCTCACCGAGCGCCACCACGACCTCGGAGTCCTCTTCGACACGCACAGCGTCGTCGGCAGCGGCTCGTACCTTCCCGCGTTCCTCACCGCCGCGCTCATCGGTGTCTACCTCTACTACGGCTTCGAGGCCTGCGGCGACGTCGCCGAGGAGGTCAAGAACCCGCGGGTGCAGATCCCCAAGTCGATGCGGATGACCATCTACGTCGGCGGGTTCGCGTCGTTCCTGATCACTCTGGCGTTGCTGCTGGCCGTCCCGGACTTCGGCGCCGTCATCTCCGGCAAGGATGCCGACCCGGTGACCACGGTCCTGCAGGACGCCTTCGGTGCCGTGGGCTTCCGCGTGGTGCTCGCTGTGGTCCTCATCTCGTTCTTCTCCTGCGCGCTCAGCCTCCAGGCGGCGGCGAGCCGGCTCATCTACTCGTACGCCCGGGACCACATGATGCCGGCCAGCCACCTGCTGTCGCGGTTCTCGGTCGCCCGGGCAGTGCCGCCGTACGCCTTGCTGCTCGCGGCTGCCGTGCCTGCCGTCATCGTCATCGGCTCCAAGGTCTCTGCCGACGCCCTCACCAAGATCGTGTCCTTCGCCTCGCTGGGCATCTACCTCGGCTTCATGATGGTTGTGCTCGCCGCCCTGCGTGCGCGGCTGAAGGGTTGGGTTCCCTCCGGCAAGTTCCGCCTCGGCGTCTGGGGCCTGCCCGTGACGATCGCCGCGTTCGTCTACCAGGTGCTGGCTGCCCTCAACATGGCCTGGCCGCGAACGCCCGACGTCCCCTGGTACGACAACTACATCGTCGTGCTGTCGGCGTTCGTCGTCGTCGGCGTCGGCCTCGTCTACATGCTTGCTGCCAAGCCCTACCTGCGGAAGGACGCACCGCACGGCGATGCCGTCCGCTCGACCGTCGACGCCTGAGGAGGCTGACCATGACTGACCTGCAGAAGCTGCACAACCTCGTCGGGGGCGAGCGCACCGCCCCGGCTGACGGCCACTACACCGACGTGGTGGATCCATCCACGGGCGAGGCCTACGCGCAGGCGCCGCTGTCGGGGCCGGCTGACATCGACGCAGCGTATGCCGCGGCGCAGCGCGCCTTCGAGGGCTGGCGCGAGACCACGCCGGCGGAGCGCCAGCATTCGCTGCTGAGGATCGCAGATGCCGTCGAAGCCCGGGCCGAAGAGCTCGTCGAGGCAGAGAGCCGCAACACCGGCAAACTCGTGCCGCTGACGATGTCGGAGGAGATCCCCCCGATGGTCGACCAGATCCGCTTCTTCGCCGGCGCCGCCCGGGTGCTCGAGGGTCGTGCTGCGGGCGAGTACATGCGCGGGCACACGAGCTGGATCCGGCGCGAGCCCGTCGGTGTCGTGGGCCAGGTCGCGCCGTGGAACTACCCGATGATGATGGCGGTCTGGAAGCTCGCCCCCGCGATCGCCGCCGGCAACACCGTGGTCCTCAAGCCCAGCGACACCACACCGGTCTCGACCCTGCTGCTCGCTGAGATCGCCGCGGACGTCCTCCCCGCCGGAGTGCTCAACGTCGTGTGCGGCGACCGGTCGACCGGTGGGCTGGTCGTCGGCCACCGCACCCCGCAGATGGTCTCAATCACCGGCTCCGTGCGCGCCGGTATGGAGGTGGCCCGCGCGGCGGCAGACGACCTGAAGCGTGTGCACCTCGAGCTCGGTGGCAAGGCACCAGTCCTCGTCTTCGAAGATGCCGACCTGCAGGCGGCGGCCGAGGGGATCGCCGTTGCCGGGTACTTCAACGCAGGACAGGACTGCACGGCCGCGACCCGGGTGCTGGTGCACCAGAAGGTGCACGACGAGTTCGTGGCCCTGCTCGCCGCGCAGGCGCAGGCCACGGCCACGTCCTATGCCGGCGGGCGCCACGACGCCGACGCGCTCGTGCCGCCCGTGAACAACGCCACCCAGCTCGAGCGGGTCCTCGGGCTGCTCGGCGACGTGCCGTCCCACGCCGACGTGCTCGCCGGCGGCAGCCGTCAGGGCAACAGGGGGTTCTACATCGAGCCGACAGTCGTGACCGGACTCCGTCAGAACGACGCGATGATCCAGAACGAGATCTTCGGACCGGTCATCACCGTGCAGGCCTTCGACGACGAGCAGGACGCGCTCAGCAAGGCCAACGGCGTTCCCTACGCCCTGGCCTCGTCCGTGTGGACCGCCGACTTCGGCCGGGCGATGCGCCTGTCGAGGTCGCTCGACTTCGGCTGTGTGTGGATCAACACCCACATCCCGCTCGTCGCGGAGATGCCCCACGGCGGCTTCAAGCACTCTGGCTACGGCAAGGACCTCTCGCTGTACGGCCTGGAGGACTACACGCGCATCAAGCACGTGATGGCGAGCATCGAGGTATGACCATGACCGAAACCCTGACCCCGAGCACGGCCAGCGAGGTCGTCCAGCGGCGACTCGTCCAGACGACAGTTCCAGGGCCGAGATCCCTTGCGCTGCAACGGGCGCGCGAGGCCGAGCTTCCGCGCGGCTTCGGCGTGACGCTGCCAGTGTTCGTCGAGCAGGCCTCGGGCGGCATCATCGTCGACGTCGACGGCAACCAGCTCATCGACCTCGCCTCGGGTATCGCCGTCACGAGCGTGGGCGCCTCCCACCCGGCTGTCTCGCGGGCTGTGGCCGAGCAGTCCAGCCGCTTCACGCACACCTGCTTCATGGTGACCGAGTACTCCGGGTTCGTGGAGGTGGCCCGGACACTCAACAGGCTCACCCCCGGCAGTCACGAGAAACGCACGGCGCTGTTCACCACCGGTGCGGAGGCGGTCGAGAACGCCGTCAAGATCGCCCGCGCCGCCACCGGCCGTCAGGCGATCGTCGTCCTCGACCACGCCTACCACGGACGCACCCTGATGACCATGTCGATGACGGCCAAGCACCTGCCCTACAAGGCTGGGTTCGGTCCTTTCGCCCCCGAGATCTACCGCGCGCCCTCTGCCTACCCGTACCGCTGGCCTGGTGGCCCGGGACGGTGCGCGGAGGAGGCGCTGGCCCAGCTCAAGGAGATGGTCGACACCCAGATCGGGGCCCAGAACGTTGCGGCGATCGTCGCCGAGCCGATCCAGGGGGAGGGCGGGTTCATCGTCCCTGCGGCGGGCTTCCTGCCGGGTGTCGCAGAGTTCGCCCGCGAGAACGGGATCGTCTTCGTCGCCGACGAGATCCAGACCGGTTTCGGGCGCACCGGAGCGATGTTCGCGTGCGAGCACGAGGGGCTCGTGCCGGACCTCATGACCACGGCCAAGGCGCTGGGCGGCGGCCTGCCGCTCTCCGCGGTGACCGGTCGTGCCGAGCTCATGGATGCCGTGGCCCCCGGGGGGCTCGGTGGCACGTATGCCGGCAACCCCGTCGCGTGCGCGGCGGCCCTCGCCGTCATCGAGGCCATCGAGGGCGAGGGGCTGGTCGAGCGCGCCGCTCAGATCGAGGCGCGCGTGCTGCCGCGACTTCGGAGGCTGGCCACGGCTGCCCCGGTGGTCGGCGAGGCACGGGGACTGGGGGCCATGCTGGCGCTGGAGCTCGTCGAGCCCGGCACGACCGCGCCCAACGCGGCGGCAGCGCGGAAGGTCGCCGCCCACTGCCATGCCGAGGGCGTCCTCGTCCTCGTCTGCGGGACCCACGGGAACGTGATCCGGCTCCTGCCCCCGCTGGGCATCGAGCCGGCCCTGCTCGACGACGCCCTGGACGTCATCGAGCGAGGAGTGCGTGACCTGACATGAGTGCTGCCGTGAGCTACGACCCGCGCACCGGCCGACCACACGAGGAGGTCGCGGACACAACGCCGAACGAGGTGGCGCGCGTCCTCGGTCTCGCCGCGGCGGCCGCGCCCGCGGTGGCGCAGGCCAGCCCGGCCACGCGTGCGGGCTGGCTCCGGGTGATCGCCGACTCCCTCGAGGAGCCGGCCACCGCACGGGCGCTCGTCGAGCTGGCCGACCGGGAGACCGCCCTCGGAGACCCGAGGCTCACCGGCGAGCTCGCCCGCACGGCAGGACAGCTTCGCTTCTACGCCACCGTGGCCGAGGAGGGTTCATGGCTGGGGGCGACGGTCGACCACCTGGACAGCGGGACCGTGCTCGCCCGGGTGCGTGCGCCCCTCGGCCCGGTCGCCGTCTTTGGCGCGAGCAACTTCCCCCTGGCCTTCGGCGTGCTGGGCAACGACACGGCCTCGGCGCTCGCCGCGGGATGTCCCGTGATCGCGAAGGCGCACCCGGCGCACCCGGCGCTCTCCCAGTCGCTGGCTGAGGTGGCCAGGGCGGCTCTGGCACGCGCCGGTGCTCCCGACAACACGTTCGGCCTTGTCGCTGGTTTCGACGCCGGCACCGCGATGGTGACCTCCCGGCACACCGCCGCTGTCGCCTTCACCGGCTCGCAGAGAGGTGGACTCGCGCTCTGGCGGATCGCCTGCGGACGCGAGGTGGTCATCCCCGTCTTCGCCGAGATGGGCACGGTCAACCCTGTCGTCGTGACGCCCGGCGGCGCCCAGCGCCTCGAGGACGTCGCGGCCGGCTTCGTGGGCTCCTTCACCCTGGGCACGGGTCAGTACTGCACGAAGCCCGGCCTTCTCCTCGCGCCTGCGGGCTCCGGCGCAGCCAAGGTTGTGGGGGAGGCGCTGAATGCTGCGAGCCCGCAGGGCTGGGTGCTCACCGAGCAGATCGCCCATGACGCTCGGGCGGGGGTGGAGGCGCTCATGGCGGCCGGTGCCGAGGTGGTCGCGCAGATCGCTGCACCTGGCAGCGGGTGGGGTGCCGCGGCCACGGTTCTCGCGGTGCCAGCCCAGCGGCTGCGCCGGGGCAGCCGACTGCTCGAGGAGTGCTTCGGACCAGTTGCCCTGGTGGCGGAGTACAGCGATGAGGTGGAGCTCGCAGCCGTCCTCGCCGAGCTGCAGGGAGCGCTCGCGGGGAGCGTCATGACCGGTGGGCCCGACGACCCCGACACCGCGGGCGCCGTGACCGCGCTCGTACCGCTCGTCGGGCGGGTGACGGTTGACGAGTGGCCGACTGGCGTGGCCTGGACGTGGGCGCAGCAGCACGGCGGGCCCTGGCCCGCGACCACCGCGCCCACAGCCACATCGGTGGGCGCCGCGGCGCTCGACCGTTTCACCCGACCCGTCGCCTTCCAGGGCGTCCCCGACGCGGCCCTGCCGCCGGCTCTCCAGAAGGCAAATCCGTGGGACGTGCCACGGCGCGTCGACACTGACCTGGAGTTCCGCCCGTGACGGCACCGCTCCAGGGGCTTCTCGTCGCGGACTTCAGCCGTGTTCTTGCGGGGCCGATGGCCACCACGATGCTCGCCGACCTCGGCGCCACCGTGGTCAAGGTGGAGCGTCCTGGTCTGGGCGACGACACCCGCCACTGGGGTCCCCCCTGGACGGGCCGGTCGTCCTCGTACTTCGAGTGCGCCAACCGCTCCAAGCAGAGCGTCGAGCTCGACCTCAAGGATCCCGTCGATCGGCGGCTGGCCGCAGAGCTGGCCCGGCGCGCAGACATCCTCGTCGAGAACCACCGCAGCGGCACCCTGGACCGGCTCGGCCTCGGCTACGACGCAGTGAGTGTGGACAACCCGGGCATCATCTACTGCTCCATCACCGGTTTCGGCAGCGGAGCCGGCGCCGCGATGCCGGGCTACGACTTCCTCGTCCAAGCCGTCGGAGGGCTCATGAGCATCACGGGGGATGCCGATGGCGAGCCGACCAAGGCGGGGGTTGCCGTCGTCGACGTCCTGACGGGCAAGGACGCCGTCATCGGCATCCTGGCGGCACTCGCCGCCCGGGCACGGTCCGGCTGCGGCCAGCACGTCGAGGTCAACCTGCTGTCGAGCCTGCTCGGCTCCCTCGCCAACCAGGCGGGTGCGTTCCTCGCCACGGGCACCAGCCCCGGCCCGCTGGGCAACCGTCACCCCTCCATCGCTCCCTACGAAACCCTGCACTGCCGGGATGGTGCGCTCGCCGTGGCCTGTGGCAACGACGGTCAGTTCCGGCGGCTTGCAGCGGCGCTCGGCATGCCCGGGCTCGCCGCCGACGCCCAGTTCGCGACGAACGCCGCGCGCGTGGCAAACCGAGCGGCCCTCGTCGCAGTCCTCGAGGGGGCGCTGTGCACCGACGACACGGGGGTGTGGGTCAAGGCCCTCACCGACGCCGGTATCCCGGCCGGGCAGGTGGGCGACATCGGATCGGCCCTCGACCTTGCCCACGGTCTCGGGCTCGAGCCCACCCTGGACGTCGGCCCCGACAACCCGCGGCAGGTCCGTCACCCGATCACGTACTCGCGCAGCACCCTGCGCACTCCCACAGCCCCTCCGGTCCTGGGGGAGCACAACGATGAGGTCCGGTCCTGGCTCGCTCAGCCAGCCACCCGGCATACCCAAGGAGAGTGACCGTGAGCGCACCCCAGAACACCCTTCCCCCGACCGACCCCATGGACCTGGCCGGGCTCGACGACCTTCTGACTGACGATGAGAAGGCGGTGCGGGCCTCGGTCCGGCAGCTGTGCGACAAGGTCGTCGACCCCTGCGTGGCGGACTGGTTCGAGCGTGGTGAGATCGCCGACATCCGAGGGCTCGCCCAGGACCTCGGGACCCTGGGTGTGCTTGGAATGCACCTCGAGGGCTACGGCTGCGCCGGAATGAGCGCCGTCGACTACGGCCTGGCGTGCCTAGAGCTGGAGGCCTCCGACTCGGGCATCCGGTCGCTCGTCTCGGTGCAGGGCTCACTGGCGATGTTCGCGATCTGGCGCTTCGGCAGCGAGGAGCAGAAGCAGGAGTGGCTGCCCCGCATGGCCGCCGGGGAGGCGATCGGCTGCTTCGGCCTGACCGAGCCCGACCACGGATCCGACCCTGGCTCGATGCGGACCCGCGCCCGTCGGGACGGTGGTGACTGGGTGCTCGACGGCCGGAAGATGTGGATCACCAACGGCTCGATCGCCGACGTCGCCATCGTCTGGGCGCAGACCGACGAGGGCGTCCGCGGCTTCGTCGTGCCAACCGACACCCCGGGGTTCTCCGCCCCCCTCATCAAGCACAAGCTCTCGCTGCGCGCATCGGTCACCTCGGAGCTGGTCCTCGACGGGATGCGGCTGCCCGCCGACGCGGTGCTGCCCGAGGTGCGCGGGCTCAAGGGGCCGCTGTCGTGCCTCAACGAAGCGCGCTACGGGATCGTGTGGGGTGCGCTGGGTGCTGCGCGCTCGTCGCTGGACGCCGCCCGCCGCTACTCGATGGAGCGCGAGCAGTTCGGCCGTCCGATCGCCGCGTTCCAGCTGACCCAGCAGAAGCTTGCCGACATGACCCTCGAGCTCGTCAAGGGTCAGCTGTTGGCGCTGCACCTCGGTCGCCGCAAGGACGCCGGCACCCTGCGACCGGAACAGGTCAGCCTTGGCAAGCTCAACAACGTCCGCGAGGCGCTCGAGATCTGTCGCACGTCACGGACCATTCTGGGCGCCAACGGAATCTCGTTGGAGTACCCCGTGATCCGGCACATGAACAACCTCGAGTCGGTGCTGACCTATGAGGGGACCGTCGAGATGCACACGCTCGTGGTGGGTCAGGCCCTGACCGGGGAGGCGGCCTTCCGCTGAGTGCAGCGTCGATGCGCGGCTCACCGCACGGCGGTCTGAGCACCTCGAACCGGTTCCGCGATCGTTCTGCACGCCACCCACAGCTCCTCGGCCGGCCAGCGAGTTGCCCACTCAGCCGACACGATCTCGTAGAAGGGATGGTCGGGGGAGTCGGCAGGGGCATAGATCTCGTGCAGCGCCTCGACGACGAGACCGCAGCTGCGGAGCAACCGCACCCAGTCCCCGTGAGAGGGATGGAACTCCACCCCGCCTCCCGGCCAGTGCACCTGGTACACCTCCCGCTGACCGCGCATGAGGCGCTCCGCGGCGACCCCTTCGGGGGACGCACAGCGCCGACAGCAGGCTGTTGGTGAGGAAGACCAGCCGCCCGCCTGGTCGCAGCAGCCGCGCCGCCTCCGGCAGCCAGCGCTCCGGGTCGCACCATGCAGCGGCTCCGTGCTCGCTGACCACAAGGTCGAAAAGACCGCTGGCGAGCGGGATCCGCTCGGCATCCGCCTGGACCAGCGGGAAGACAGGTCCGATGCGGTGTTGCAGGCGATTGGCCGTCGCCAGCTGCTCGGCGGAGAGGTCGACAGCCACCGTTCTGGCCCCGGCCCTGCTGAGCCAGGCCGAGAAGTATGCCGTTCCGCTGGCTAGCTCGAGCACGTCGAGGTCGTGCACGTCCCCCAGGGCGCCCAGGATCCGATCGGGGACGGCGAACAGCCCCCACACCACTTCCGTTCGCGACCACAACGGCTCCGCCGCGGCATCGGTGAAGCGTTCGTTCAGGACCCGCCAGAGTGCGCGGTTCAGTGCGACCTCGGCCGCTCGCTGGTCCGTCACACCGCCAGAGTAGGCGCCGCGACTGCGTCGGTCTTGGGCGACAGCGAGCTCAGGTAGAGCCCGGGCACACCACCAAAGAGATGGCGTCCGACTGCGCACCTGCAGATCAGACGCCATCTCTCTGGCGATCGTGTTGCCCCTTCAGCCGCCCGCCGGTTGCGCGACGTGTGAGTGGCGGTAGCGGGAGGCGGCCAGCGCTCCCGCGCCGACGAAGGTGGCTCCGACGAGGAAGCCAGCGCCGACCTGCAGGAACTCGAAACGGTTGTCCTCGACGCGACGGATCTGGACGACAGGAGCCGGCGCCGGCGCCGGCGCCTGCGGCGCGGTGCGGCGCAGGTGCACGGCCGACGAGCCTTGGCCGTGTGTGGCGGGCCCGAGGTTCCCGCCTCGGTACTCCATCGAGTTGGCGGATCCGCCAGCGCCGGGGCGCTCCTGGAGGCTTCCGGTCCCCGGGTCCGGCCGGTAGGCCATGGCCGGAGCAGCGAGCGCCATGGCCAACAGGCCGGAGGCCCCGAGCGTCGCGACGGTGGTGCGAATCGCGGTGTGGTGCGACATGGGTGTGCCTTTCTCTTCTGGTCGGACCGGATGCGGCGCATCGGGGGTCCCTTTCGTGGGCGGCGGGGTGATGCTCGCCTCACGACAAACCCTCGCGAGTCCGGTGCCGTGCCGGTAGAACCCCTAGGTGGCCAAAGAGCCCACCCTGGTGTCCAAGCCAACGGGTGAGACGCGCCTCCGAACGGGCGGTGGCGTTGACCCCCGTCGACCTACGCCGGCGAGCTGCCTGGGGCGCCAGGCGCGTTCGGGGTCTCGTTCGGGCGACGGAAGGCCAGCACGAGCGCCGCGACGGCCACAGGCACGAAGAACAGTCCGATGGTGAATCCGGTCAAGAGGCAGTACGCGAACAGGCTGATGGCGACCATCCGTGCGGCCAGAGGTGATCGCAGCACGACCGGCAGCAGGCAGGCAACCGCAGGCAGGGACAGCGGCGCCAGAACCCAGAGTCCCTCGGTGGCCAGCATCGAGGTCGTTCCGCTGGTGCACGTCAGCGGTCCGGCGGTGCTGGCGCTACAGCTCTGCGTCGCGCCGGTGGGGGCGAACAGCAGAGCCGCCGCAGTCGCCAGAGCGACCATGGCGAGGCAACCCCACCAGCGCGAGTCCCGCACCCCACCAGTGTGTACTCGTTCAGCACAAGGCGTTCGAGGCACAGGTAAATCCGGCCCGCCGACCGGGGGCTCTGCGCAGGTTTGGGGCGTATCCTGCGGATTGGGACCGTTTCGCGCGCCTGCGAACCGGGTGCGGGGAAGTCCGGAAGGAGATGGACCCACGTCACACGGTGAGACCGAGTGGAACGCCGGCACACAGGTCCCCGGGGTGCGGATCGTCGCGCCACAGCCACGGTCCCCCCAGGTGCGCCGGACCCATGACGGCTACCGGCACGAGGCGTTCCTCTGGGACGGCGCCGAGCAGTTCCTGGCGGGGACCGTGCCTTTCATCCGTGAGGGCCTGGCCGCGGCTCAGCCCGTGATGGCCGCGCTCACGCCGGCGCGCATCGACCTGCTCCGCGACGCGCTCGGGGACGACGCCGCCGAGGTCCAGTTCGTCGACATGGTCGAGCTCGGTGCCAACCCTGCTCGGATCATCCCCGCGTGGCGGCGCTTCACCGACGCCCATACCCGGTCGGGCGGGGCGGTTCGCGGGATCGGCGAGCCGATCTGGCACGGCCGTCGCCCCGCCGAGCTCGTCGAGTGCCAGCTGCACGAGGCGCTGCTGAACCAGGCGGTCGAGCCCGACACCGCCCTGTGGCTGCTGTGTCCTTACGACGTGGCGACCCTGTCGGGGGACGTGATCGCGGAGGCGCATCGCTCACACCCGGTCGTGGTCGAGGTCGAGCAGCACCGGGGCAGCACCTCCTATGGCGGTGCCCACCACGTGGGCGCGATGTTCGAGTCGGACCTGCCGCTGGTCGAGGTCGCGGTCTCGCAGCGGATGCTCGAGCGGTCGGACCTGGCAACGGCCAGGGCTGATGTCGCCGCGCACGCCCTCTCGGCCGGTCTGCCGATGGAACGCGCCGACGAGCTGGCCCTGGCGGTGCACGAGGTCGTCGTCAACGCCTTCGAGCACGGCGGCGGGCGCGGCGAGCTTCGCATCTGGGAGGAGGACCAGGCGCTGGTGTGCGAGGTCCGTGACGCCGGCCATATTCCAGATCCCATGGTCGGCCGCCGCGCCCCTGACTGGCATGACGAGCGTGGCCGTGGGCTCTGGATGGCGAACCAGCTCTGCGACCTGGTGCAGGTCCGCTCCGGCGAGGCCGGCACGACGGTGCGCATTCACTCTTGGCTGTAGCCGTCCACACCGGGCGCAGCGTCAAGTGGGGTGGCGGGGTACGGCCCGGGAGATGTCATCAGCTCCCCCTCTCCGGGTGAGGCACACCAGCTGCCCGTGGCGAGACCCTGTCTCCGTGGGGCCGCCACGCCCCTCGCGCAACCCTGCGACGAAAGGCACCGCGGCGTGAACGGACAGGCCCACCCCGCTGGGGGCATCTCGGAACAGGCGCACGTCGGGTGGCGTCTGCAGCGGGCACGGAAGCTGACCTCGTGGGCTGAGATTCGGCGCATGTCACTCAGCCTGGTCCTGAGCTGGCTGGTGCTGACCTTCACCATCTGGGTCATGCCGGGCGTCAGCGCCACGGCGAAGGTGGACGTCCTGCTGGCGGCCGCCATCCTGGGCGTTCTCACAGCGGTCTTCCAGCCCCTGGTCACGACGTTGGCGCTCGTGGTGGGCTGGGTGGGTGTCCTGCTCGCCGGCGTCTTCGCAGAGGCCCTGTTCCTCTATGCGGCGCTGAGCCTGACACCGGGCATCACGGTCTCCGGCTTCTGGAACGCGTTCTGGGCGTCGTGGGTGTTCTCGGTCCTCATCACGATCGTCAACTGGCTCATCACGGCGGGAGACGACACCGCGTTTCTCACGCACATGTTGAGGCAGTCACGTCACGCTCGTGCCCACGCCACGGCGACCTCGGTACCCGGTGTCGTCTTCCTGCAGATCGACGGCCTCTCGGCTCCTCTGCTGCGCTGGGCCCTTCGCAGTGGTGACCTCCCGACGCTGAGCCGCTGGGTCCGCTCAGGCAGTCACACCGCGACCGAGTGGCACGTGCAGCTGCCATCGACCACCCCAGCCAGCCAGGCGGGGATCCTGCACGGCGGCAGCGGGCAGATCCCGGCCTTTCGCTGGTACGAGAAGGACGCGGCCCGTCTCCTCGTGGCCAACCACCCCAGGGACGCGCACGTGATTCAGGAGCGGCTCACGGACGGGCGGGGCCTGCTGGCCGACGGCGGCGTCAGCATCTCCAACATCTTCACCGGCGACGCGCCCACCGCGCTGCTCACCATGAGCGCCGTCACCGCGCCGGGCGCCCGCAGAGGCCCGTCGCGAGGCTACGCCGCGTTCTTCATCAACCCCTACGGGCTGTCTCGTTCACTCGTGCTCTCCCTGGGTGAGGTCATCAAGGAGCGGCACCAGGGCCGGCGCCAGCGTCGTCGTGCGGTCGAGCCGAGGATCGACAGACACGGGTCCTACGTCCTGCTTCGCGCGGTCACGAACGTGCTGCTGCGGGACCTCAACGCCGGCCTCATCGTCGAGCAGATGATGGCTGGGAAACCCTCCGTCTTCTGCGACTTCACCGACTACGACGAGATCGCCCACCACGCAGGCCCGACACGGCCGGAGTCGCTCGCCTCCCTCGAAGGGCTGGACCACCTCATCGGCGTGCTGCAGACCGCGTCGGAGGAGGCTCCGCGGCCCTATGAGTTCGTCGTGCTCTCGGACCACGGCCAGAGCCAGGGGGCGACGTTCCGACAACGGCATGGACGCAGCCTGGAGGAGCTGATCCGGGAGCTGGTGGTCGGCCGCGGGGACACGGTCACCGCCGCCACGAACCTGGAGGAGACGGCCGGCCCGGCCAACACCCTCCTGACCCAGGTTGGCGAGCAGGGCGGCGCCACGGGGAAGGCGGTGCGGCGGATGACGCGTGGCCGGCTCGTGGGCAACGAGGTGCGCTTGGAGGCTGGGACCCCAAGCCCGGACGGCGGTCGGTCGAAGCCGACCTCCGCCGAGGGCCGCGAGACCGGCGACGTCGTCGTCATCGCGTCGGGCAACCTCGCGATGGTCTACTTCACACGATTCCCGGAGCGGATGACGCAGGGGGACATGGAGGCGGCATACCCGGGCCTCGTCTCGTCCTTGGTCGCCCACCCCGGTGTCGGCTACGTGGTGGTGCACTCACACGACCACGGCAACGTCGTGCTGGGGCGTGGCGGTGTGCGGTACCTCGACGAGGACCGCGTGGAGGGCACAGACCCTCTGGCCGGCTTCGGGGCGCGGGCCGCCCAGGAGGTCCGCCGGCACGCCGGACTGCGGAACGTGGGTGACCTGATCATCAACAGCCCCCTCTACACCGGCACCGAAGAGGTGGCCGCTTACGAGGAGCTCGTGGGCAATCACGGGGGTCTGGGGGGCTGGCAGACCCAGGCGGTGCTGGTGCACCCCGCGGCCTGGACCGTCGACGAGGAAGCCCCGTTGGCCGGCGCCGACGCCGTGCACCGGCAGCTGGTGCGCTGGCTGAGCGACCTCGGCCACCGGTCGGGGATTCCTCAGTCCTCGGTGCAGGTGGCATCGGAGCAGCCTCTGGGGCCAGCCGTCATCGCCGACCCCGCTGACGAGCCTCCATGACGGGGCAGGCCACGCAAGCGTCCGTCGAAGACGCGAGAGAGCCCGACCGCACCACCGACTTTGCCGGCGCCATCTACGGGTCGCTGCTGGCGTCGTCAACCATTCTCGGGACGGCCGCGTCCGCGAGCGGGACCGTCAGGTCGCCGGAGCTGCTGGTCACCCTGCTGGCCACCTCAGTGATCTACTGGCTCCTTCACGTGTACGTGGACGTGGTGGGACGCGAGCGACCACGGAACACCCCGTGGCTGGCGGCTACTCGCCGCTGCGCCGGACACGAGCTCCCCATCCTGCTGGCAGTGGCACCACCTGCTGTCGCGGTCGTTGCCACCATGCTCGTGGGAGGGCACGTCAAGAGCGCGGGCTGGCTGGCCCTGTGGGCCGCGTTCGGCGGCCAGCTGCTCTGGACCTGGCTCGCTGTCCGGCAGGAGAGGGCCGGTCCGGCCATCTCCGTGCTGTCCCTGGCCGTCAGCACCCTCCTCGGGCTCGCGCTGGTGGGCCTGAAGTTCGTCATCGCCGCACACTGAAGCGGTCCGGGTGACAGCTACCCACCGTGGGATACTCACCGTCGGCTACTCATCGTCTGCCTCCACATGGTCGGGGCCGCCCGCACCTGTGATTGGCCCGGCGAAGTCGGAAACGCGGCGGATCTCGATGACCTCGAGACCGAGTGCACGCAGTCGCGTCAGCAGCCCGAAGAGCGCGGCCTCGTCGGGGACGCCATAGAGGACGGTGTTCACCTGCTCGGCTCCGACCCTGACGGCACCCATGTCCTTGAGATCCTCCGCGGGCACGGTGCCCGCGACGTGGATCTCGTAGATGGACTGGTCCATGGCATCACCCCTTCGCACACCGTGCAGTAGACACTGGCCAAACGAGCAGGCTGTGGCGTCATCCATCAGGGGTGAACCGGGGCAGGGCGCGTGCAGAAGGCTCTCTCCCGGGGCGACCGCCTCCGCCGGAACTGGCAAATCGGATGAGGGGCGCCTTATCCGGTCATCGCGCTCGCCGACCCATGGGAATGGGGGGACCTTCGCCTCTGCGACGGCCCCGGGGTGGCTGGTGTTGTGGAGGAGGTCCTCTCGGAACGACCCCCCATCAGTTGTGCTCGGAACGACCCCATCGGTTGCTCGAATGCGTGGAGGAGACATGACACGCCGACAACGTCCGGAGCCCGAACCCGTCAATGCTCCGACCCCTTCGCGCGCCAGAGGTCTCCCGGCACGCACGTCCCCGGTGCCGCCCTTGACCTCTGACGTGATCGTCCGGCGCCGGCTTCTCGCACTGCTCCGTGGGGGGCTGCGCGGTCCGCTCACCTTGGTGACGGCCCCGGCGGGCTACGGCAAGACCGTGCTGGTGAGGTCCTGGGCCGCCGACGACGATGCCTCCAGCACGGTCGTGTACACCACGCTGGACGACGACGACCCTTCTCCCGTGGACTTCTGGGCTTCCCTCCTCGAGGGCCTGCAGGGTGCTGGAGTGGATGTCCGCGATGTCCACGCCTCGGGTTCCACAGCGGCCCTCGACAGGCCCATGATCGGGCGGCTGGCCCAGCGCATGGCTACCCACGGTGCTCCCGTCGTGTGGGTGCTGGACTGCGGGGAGTGCACGCTGCCTCCTGCGCTCGGTGGCGCCCTCCACCGCCTCATGACCCGCTCTGCCGGGGGGCTGCGCCTGGTTCTGCTGACTCGCACGGACCCGCCGCTGCCGCTGAACCGTTACGTGCTGAACGGCGCGCTGACCGAAATACGTGCCGCCGACCTGTCCTTCACGGCCAGTGAGGCTTCGACGCTCATGCAGCGAGCAGGACTGGACCTGGACCCGGCGGACGTGGACACGCTCCGGGTGCGTACTCGGGGATGGCCCGCTGGGCTGAGGTTCGCAGCGATGAGCTTGGCTGGTCGAGCAGACACGCGAGAAGCTATTCGCGAGTTCCGCGGGGACACCCAGAACGTTGCGGGATACCTGATGACTGAGGTGCTTGCCAAGCAGCCGCCCGCGATGAGGGACTTCCTGCTGCGGACCTGCCTGGCGGACGAGCTCGAGCCCGGGATCGTGGAGGCGCTCACCGGCCAGTCTTCGGATGCGCGTGCCTTGGAGTTCGTGGCGCGCGGAAACACTTTCGTCGAGCCCGTGCTCGGGCGGCCAGGCCACTATCGCTACCAGCCACTCTTTCGCGAGTTCCTCCGCAGTCAGCTGTCGTTCGAGGACCCCGAGCTCGCGTCAGTGCTGCACCTCGAGGCTGCCGAGTGGCTCGCCCAGAGCGGACAGCCGCTCGCGGCGATCCGGCACGACGCCATGGGGCAGGCGTGGTCCAGGGCTGCACGGCATTTCGTGGATGGATTCTGCTATGCCGACCTGCTGACCGGGCGCCACCGCACGCTGCTGGAGACGCTGTTCCTCGGGCTTCCCGCAGACGTCGGTGGGGTGGAGGGAGCACTGACACGCGCCGCGCTTGCCCTGGCGGCGCTGGACACTCGCCGCGCCACCAAGGCGCTCGAGACGGTACGGGCCCGGCTGGACGAAGACCCAAGTCTCGGTTCGCGGGGCTGCGCCACGGCGATGGCGGTTCTGGAGGCGGTCGCTGCGGGTCTGGGAACCGACTCCGGCGCGGCGCTGGAGGCAGCGGTCGTCGCCGAGCGGGCCCTGGAGCTCATGCCCGCTCAGAACGAGGTCGCGCACGCTGAGCTCGTGGCCGTCGCGGCCGGCTGCAAGGGGAGGGCGCTGCTGGAGCTGGTAGATCTGGGCGCGGCCGCGGCTTCCCTGGATGAGGGCATCAGGGCCGCCCAGGACCCACATCTCGCCGGACCGCTGTCGGAGCTGACGGGCCTCGCGGCCCTGGTGGAGGCCATGGCCGGGCATCTGCAGCGAGCCTCAGGTATGGCGAGTGGCCTGCTCCCGCCCACCGAGGGCGCCGGCGTCGACGTCGCGTCGGTGCCACCTGCGGCTTCCCTGGCGCTGGCGTGGGTCCGCCTGGACGAATATGACCTGTCCGCCGCCCAAAGCATCCTCAGCTCGCGCGCCCGGATGGCCCCCTCGCTCGATGCGACGGTTCTCCTGAAGGTCGAGGCTCTGATGCACGCCCGTCTGTGGGCGGCGCGCGAGGAGTTCGACCTTGCCCGCGCCGAGCTGCGGGCAGCCATGCCGTCCAAGGACATGAGCGCGGTGACCACGTGGCTTGACCACCTGCTGGTCGCCAACCAGGCCGCGCTGTCCCTGGCGCAGGCAGCACCCGAGGACGCCATCGCCCTGATCCAGGGCGTCGGCGAGTGCGAGCACCTGGAGTGTGCCCGCCT
>Ga0164302_10000116_pt1 | contig 18664 bp, 10 predicted proteins | sample Whisoiple_202_MG_FD_109714 | JGI IMG/M metagenome (GOLD analysis project Ga0164302, IMG submission 109714) | Soil microbial communities amended with pyrogenic organic matter from upstate New York, USA - Whitman soil sample_202_MG | ecosystem: Environmental > Terrestrial > Soil > Agricultural... | reverse complement strand
TCTCGGGCAGCCGGTCCCGCGCCTCGCTCAGCGCCGGCGTCAACGAGTCCGAGCGTCTGCCCAGACGGCCGATCTGACCCTCGCGGGAGCTGCTCGCGATGCGCGTCCTCTCCGAGAGATAGGCGTCGGCAGCCTCAGCGGCGGCCGCGCTTGCCATCCGCGGACCGCGCATCTGGACATGGATGACGAGGATGCGCGTGTTGGGCAGAGCCGTCACAGTGATGCGGTCGAGGATCTCGGCGTCACTGAGCTGTGAGCCGGTCGCCCTGCGGTTGCCGTCCGCCACCGCGTCCGAGCGGACGAGCTGGTCCTCGTGGTCGAGCGAGAACGTGGACGAGGCCGGGTCGGCCTGCCCCACAGCCTCGAACGAGCGGTTGTCCCGGACGAAGACCTTCTGCTGGGCTTGCTGTGGAGTGCCGCCCGGGACCTGTACCGCCGCCCCCAGAGCCGCCCCCACCCCGACAAGAGCACCCAACAGCACCAGATGTCTCCGCGCCTGGGTCAGGTAGGCGCCCGGGCTGATGGGCTCGAAGACCCATCTGGGCACCCTCGCGGACCCGGTGGCCGCCCGGGCCAGTCGGTCCCGGTACAGCAGTCCCACGGCTGCCATCGCGGTGAACAGCGCGGGGTCGACGGCGTTGTAGAACGGCAGGGTGACCAGGTGCATCAGCACGGCGCTCACCGCGGCCGTTGAGTACGGCGAGGGAGTGAACGCGCCACGCACGAGTGCAAGCCCGAAGAAGGACAGGTACAGCGCGAGGCCGACCAGGCCAGTGGAGAACAGGAGAAACCAGAGGTGCCCCTGTGTTCCCAGGGGTGGCGGTGTGCACCGGGGGCACTGGGCCGTCGAGCCCGCGGCGATGGAGTGCCAGTTGCCCGCGGGGTCTCGTGTGGTGCCGAAGCCGACGATGGGAGAGCCCTTGAGGGTGCTCTCCCACGTCTGGCCCGCCAGGTTCAGGCGGCCGTTGTTGCTGTTGCCGTTGTCCAGGCGCTGGCTGACCAGGTCGCCCAGCGGCGAGGCCACGATGATGACCGCGGCCAGCGCGACGGCAAGGAGGATGCCACCCAGGGCAAGCGGCCGGCCCAGGAGGGCAGCCCGGAGCGCGAGCGTGACGCCGCAGACGATCAGCGCCAGCCAGAGGCCCCGGTTCAGCGACGCAACGATGGGTACGACGGAGAGCGCGAGAACCCCTGAGCCGAAAAGGCGCCGGCGAAGGCTGGCCCGGTAGAACCAGCCAACCACGAAGAAGGGGAGCGTGAGGGCCAGGTGGAGGCCCCATTCGTTGGTGAAGCTGAACGGCGCGCTCGGGCGTCCCTGCTCATACCCCAGGAAGGTCTGGACCTGGGAAGCTGTGGGGTGCACCAGCGACGAGATGAAGCCGTTGGCACCGCCCCCGCCCACGACCAGCTCTACGGGCGACCGGAACTCGAAGCGAGGGAAGAGCGAGCCGAGCAGGCCTCCTGCGACACAGACGATGAACATGGAGCCGAAGGTCCTGCAGAACCACAGCCGCGAGAGGCGACCTCGCATGTTGGCCACGTACAGAAGCACGACCGCGGCGCTGGCGAACCAAGCGAACCGGTAGGCGAAGACGAGGTACCGCCCGTTGCTGTTGCCCGGCACGGCCTGCGGCGCGTCCACCTGGAGGAGCAGGGCCCCCATGAGCATCCAGAGCAGAAGCAGGACCCACAGGCCGAACCCGGGCGGGGCCTGGAGCCGCCCCCGGTGTCGGAGCTCCGCGATAAGCGGGATGGTGCACATCAGGGCGACGAACGGGGCGCACCCGAGCGCCCACCAGAGCGGGTACCCCGCGAACAAGAGCACGAGCGACCAGCCCGGCGGCAGCGGTGCGATCCGGCGGAAGGGGGCGGGGCGCCCCGGCTCGACCAGCCGGGGCTGGTCCCGGGGGGCCGCTGCTGGCACATCATGGGTCAGCAGGGTCACTGCAGATCCTCCATCCCCCGATGACGTCGGCGCGGCCTCGTCTCTTCGACGACGGCACCACGACAGACCAGAGGCTACGCCCGCGCTGCCGTGGCCGGAGGCGTTTTGCCGGCTGTCAGTACGGCTTAGCAACCATTGGTCCGGTTTGCACCGCCGAGAACGCCTGGCACTTGGGGGAATTCGCCTCGGCGCGGACGTCGTCGGTCTAGGGTCGAGGATCAGCGGGAGGTTGCCGGGGGGTCTTCTTATGGTTGTCCGCGAATGCATCTGTTGGGGCGGGTTTGGCGGAAGGCAGTCGTCATGGGCTTCATGACCGCATGGGGCGTGCACCGGAGTGCCAGAGCCAGAGTGGTGAGCGCCGGTGTCCTGCTCGGGGCCGTCACCGTCGTCCCCGCTCTGCCGGCGCTGGCTGACTCGCCGGAGGTGGTCGCGGACGCGTCAGCCACCGTGCCAGTCTCCGACCCAGCCGCGCCACCGACCGCGCAGCGCGTTCCGCCTCCTGTGTCCCAGACCCACCCGACGACCAAGCCCACTGTTCCGCAGATCGGTGCGCTGTCCCTGACTGGCAGCCTCAGTCTCAGCGGTGGTAGCGACCCCTCACGGGTCCGGGCCGGAACAGGGCTGCTGGCTGCATGGGCGGTGCGGAACACTGGCTCGGCCGTCGTCACGGGTGTGACCGTGAGGGGACCTGCTGGCGATGCCTCCTGTGCCCAGACGAGCCTGCAGCCAGGCGCCGCGACCACGTGCCGCTCCCCCCAGGTGATCCTGACGCAGCAGATGGTCGACGCAGGCTCGGTGTCCGTCGCCGGCCTCGGGCGCGGGATGTCGGGTGGGACGATCCTCAGCTCCAGCCAGGTCCAGCTCACGAGGCTGGTTCCTGCGGCGCCGGGTCTGGCCGTCGTGCAGAGCCATCAGCTGCGCCAGGACGTCAACCACGACGGACGGCCAGGGGCCAAGGACAGGTTGGCCTTCACCTACACGGTCTCGAACACGGGCAACGTGACCCTGAAGACCCCTGGCATCACGAGCAGCCTGCTCCTCGCCCATGGTCTTCGGGCGACCTGTCGCCTCGCCAGCCTTCCCCCGCGCGTGGCCACGACGTGCCTTGGACAGGGTCTGGTCGTCAGCTCCACCGAGGCGGCCCATCACCAGCTGCTCAGCGATGCGCGGGCGGCAGGGGTCTCGCCGCGGGGACTGCGCGTGAGCAGTCCTTCATCGCTTGTCGCCGTGAGCCTGGTGTGGAGCCAGACGCCGGCCGCCGGCACAGGGAAGCCGGCCGCGGGCACGCCGGGGAAGCCAGCGGCACAGAGAGTGTCGGCCCCCCAACCGAAACCGGCGCCCAAACCCCCTCAGCCGCAGCTGAAACCCGGCCTCGCGCTTGCCATGACCGTCGCCTCGGTGGTGGACAACTTCGAGCACAACGGGGTCTCCGATGTGGGCGACGGCATCGTCTACCACTACGTCGTCGCGAACGTGGGACAGCTCTCGCTCTCAGGCATCACGCTCAGCGATGTGCTGGAGAGAAAGACCGGTGGTGTCATCCGGTGTCCCGCAACGAGCCTGCGGCCGGGCGCAGTGATGACCTGTGACGCCACGCGGCCCTACATCGTGAACCGCACGGAGTTCCATGCCGGCGAGCTGCGCAACCGTGCGACCGCACGGGCCGTGGTGGACCGCAGCGGCCGCTCCATCGGTGCGGCTGCCAGTCTGTCGCGACCACTGGCGGTCCCGCTGGCGCAGACCGTCGGCCCGGTCATCATCGGGAGCGCCCTGCCCTTCACCGGGGTTTCGCCGGCGCCGATGGCCTACACGGGCGTTCTGCTGCTCCTGTCGGGGCTGAGTCTCATGCTTCTCAGGAGACGCCTGGACGCAGCGTAACGGCGTTCAAGCGCTGGTCTGGGGCGTCGAGCCCCGGGGCAGCTCTATCGGCGGGACCGGTCAAGCCACGCAGGAGTGCGCCCCAGCAGCTCGACCAGCTGCTCGTTGTGCGGGGCGAAGTGCCGCTCGAGCCGGCTCTGGAGAGCCGAGCTCATCCCCTTGCGCGGCTCGGCGTTGTACCGCTTGAAGCCGATGCGATCTGATGTGGGGAGGCCGAGAAAGTCGGCGAGTGCGCCGAACTCGCGCTCGGGGTCCACGAAGAAGGCCTCGGAGTCCATGACGTGGACCTGGCCGCGCGGGAAGTGCTCGAAGACCGTGACGAGCTGCCCGGCATACTCGCCTCGGCGAAGGTAGGCGTGGTGGCGGTGGGCTGCGCTCTCGTAGGTGGGGTCCCGGCGGAGCCGCTCGACCTCACCCTCGAGCCGCTCGTCCTCCAGGTCCAGGGCGCGCTCGAACGGCTCGGTCTCGAACCCGCGCGAGAACTCGTGCTGGTAGGCCGAGTAGGCACGCTCCACCGGGTCCCGCAGCATGACGACGAGGCGGGTGCGAGGCAGCTCGGCGGCCATGCGCTCGATGGCCAGGGGGTGGAAGATGTAGTACCCGCTGGCCTCGAAGACGACAGGCGCAACTCCCCGTCCCGTCTTGAGCCGCGCCGCTGCCCGGGTGGGGAAGTGGCCGCGGTACCAGGAAGGCCCACGGTGGTAGTTGAGGTCGAAGTAGTTGACGCCCTTGTGGAAGGTGGGGCGGACGATGCTGGGATGGTCCATCAGGGAGCGGAAGAGCGACGTGGTGCCGCACCGCGATGCGCCGATCATCACGAAGTGCGGCTCGACGCGCAGCGCGGCGGTCAGCGCGCCGGCGCCCACGTAGGTTCGGCGGCCCAACCGCTGCAGCGGCGCAGGAACGGCTTTGCGGACCGAACTCATGCGCCACGCTCCCTCTCGCCGGTGCTCTCACGATCGCCGGCCCAGCCCCAGCGCTCCCGCAGCGGAAGGCCCCAGTCCCGTTCGACGATGAGCACCTCGTTCAGCAGCTGCTCACGAACCCAGTCGCGGTCCTGCGGCTCCATCGACGGGGTCTTCTCACCCATCGGCGTGTACAGGACTCGGTGCACCAGTGGTGAGCGTTTGACCCGGCCGACAGCCCGCGCACCATCATGCACGCGTACCCAGTTGGCCGCGTAGCGCACGAGCCAGGCAAGGAGGGGGACGCGGGCGCGGCTCGCGGACAGCTGCGCCTGACGATCCTCCTCGCTCAGCGCCAGACGGTCGAGGCCCAGCCAGTCGGTCAACCCGTCGAAGAAGACCTGGGGGTCGTCGCGAAGGTCGTCGAAGAGTCCGACGAAGATCTGGTCCCTCGGGAAGTGGGCTGCATACCGCGCCAGCTGGGTTCCGTAGCGTCCGTGGTCCAGCAGGTCGGGAAAGCTGTGCAGCGCTTCACGGAAGGTCGGCGGTCCCTCGCCGTGCTTGCGCATGTAGAGGTACGAGGAGAAGGCGCGGCTCGCCGGGTCGCGCAGCGTCACCACGAGTCGGGCACGCGGGATGACCTCCTGCATGCGCGCCGGAGCCTTCGGGCAGGCGAGGTAGTCGGGGCAGACCTCGCCGATGTAGCGGTGGTGCTCGAGAGCGCCGCCGAACTGCCGGGCGTACCAGTCCTTGCCCCGGTGGTAGAAGCGGTCGAAGAAGTAGAGGTCCTTGGCTTCCGTGACGTAGACCTGCGGGTGGTGGTCCAGCATGGTGTGCAGCCACGAGGAGCCAGCCTTGTCCGGGCCGATGTAGGCGAGGTTCGGCAGACGTCCCACGGCGGGGACGGTCACGACAGGCCCCGGCCGAACCGGCGCGCCAGGGACAGCGCACTTCGCGGGTCGAGGCCGGTGGCCGCCTGGACGATGGCAAGGTGGGCGTGCGCTGCCAGGGGATAGCGCAGCAGGGCCTGCGAGGCTTGGCGGAGCGCTTCCGAGCGCTGGCCCATCGAGGCCTTGGCAAAGGCGATCTGACCCAGGACCCGTGCATGGCCCCTCCGGCTGCGGGTGATCTCAGGGTGGCTCGCCAGGAGGAACTCGAGCGCCTCCGCGGTGTTCTCCGCGCGCTGCAGGAACCATGACTGGTTGTCCCTGCGGATGTCTGCGAGCGGCTCGCGCACCACGCCGATGGAGCCAGCCTGGGCGACGCGCAGGACGAACTCGTAGTCCTCCGCATACCCGTGGGGGAGGTCCTCGGCATACGGTCCCGCCTTGGAGAAGGCATCCCGGCGCATGACGAGCGTCGAGGAGTGCAGCTCCTTGACCCGGTTGCGCAGCAGCAGCGTGTGCGAGATGTGGTCGCTGCGACCGTGCCAGTCCACTCTGCGTCCGGGGAAGAGGAGGCGAATGCCCGAGCCCACGGCGAGCAGGCTGGGCTCGTCGAGGAGCCGGCGCACCTGAGCAGTGAGCTTGCCCGGGTGCCAGACATCGTCGTCATCAGAGGTCGCGATGAAGTCGGCCGCGGCCAGCTCCACTCCGGTGTTGCGCGCACCAGCGAGTCCCGGCGTGTGCTCGGTGTTGAGCACCACCCTCACCGCGCGCCCGGGAACCGACATGGACTCGAGATCGGGGTCAGGCTCTTCCTGGTCGTGCACCACGAGGACCTCGAGGTCGCCCGGATAGTCCTGGGCGACGATCCCGGCCAACGTCTCGCGCACGAGCTCTGGCCGTCCTCGGGTGGTCACGACGACCGACACGAGTGGCCATGAGCGGCTGACGTCGCCGTCCGCGGGAGTGGGAACCGAGCGTTGGGGGGCGGCCTTGGCCCCCACGAGGCGGTCGACCAGAGCGGCCGGGCTCGCGATCGCGGCGACGAGGTGCTGCTTGGTCTTCGGCAGGCCCCGTGCCCATGCGTCATCGGGGGTGAGGAGCACCGTGCCGTCGTGGAACCGGTTGGGGTTGCCCGAGATACCGTGGCTCGTCGGCAGGACCAGGCCGTCGTCCAGCACATGGCCCAGGTCCGACCACTGGAGCGAGAGCCCCAGCGACGTGAGTGCCTGCGGGATGGCGCGACGCGGCGAGGCCACGAGGTCCTCGTAGTCCATCCTGGCGAGCGGTGTCCCGACGGCAGCCAGCAACGCGGTCTCGGCGTGGCAGACCATCCAGCGGGCGGCTGCCTCCGCCGATCCCCGGCGCTCCATCTCGGTGCCGGCGAGAGCGTGAGGCCGGTTCTGGCGCTTGCCCATCGAGTAGGCGACGCCGCGGGCGTCGCGCACCAGGTTGATCACTCGGAGGTCGAGGGGTGCCGAGCTCAGAGCCAGGGCCTGGGCAGGCCACTTGCTCGCGTCGACGACACAGTCCGCCCCTGAGACGTCGAGGATCGCGCGGTAGAGACGGGAGTAGACCTCGCCGTACCTCACCAAGCGCTGTGACAGCCGACCGGAGCGCACCTGACCAAAGAGGGACGGGATGTGGCGCTGGCGCGCGACGGCTCGCTGCATGGTGCTGATCTCGCTGACCAGGCTCTCGGTCCATCCGCCGAAGGCACGCTCACCCACCTCCCGCCAGAATGGACACGTGCTGAACCGCTCGCCGCAGCCACAGCGCTCGTCCTCGGCGGCAACCCTCCTGAAGAGGTCGATGAGCTCACCCACGTTGACGTACCCGGGCATGGCGCCCAGGGCCCGCTCGAGCAGCGTGCTCCCAGAGCGTCCAGTGCCCGCGATGAACAGCACTGTCGGCTGTGAGCTTCGGCCCTGGGACGCGGTCGGATAGATGTCATAACTGGAGCGATGCACCACTTCTGTTCCCCCCACTACCGGTCCAGGCTTCCGACTGTAACCACGGGAGAAAGGCCGTGGGGGACGATTGGAAGGATGGCTCGGAACCCCCTCAGAAACAGCGTTCGGGCTCGTCCTGCTGTTCGGAGGTGTGGCCATTCTCGTGTGTTTTCAACGGGATACGTCCAGTCGCACGCTCTGCAGCCTGCTCCACGTGGCATGCGTATGGCGGTCGAGCACTGCGACCTCGGTGGGGGAGACATGGGCGCGCCAGCCCGCGGCCACTGACTGCGGCGCCCTGTCGAAGTCGTGCAGTCGCCCCGGCTGCACAGGTGCCGCCGGGCCATGCTTCCGCTCCCACGCTGCGCCGGTCGATGCTGCGACGCGGTGGTTCCAGTCGAGGCCGCAGCGGCGGAACAGGGCCTCGAGGGCGCTGGTCCCTCCCAGGGCGAGGTCCTCGTGGAACACCACGATGGCCCCGGTTCCGCGAAGGTCCAACAGCGCCAGCCTGTGGAGCGTGGACCAGAACACCGCCATGTCGGTCGCGGCGTCTCGGGTGGGCCGGACTTCCTCACCAAGGTGCTCGAGGGCCAGTGGCGCGATCTCGTCGAGGTCAGGCGACCACCCCATTCGACGGTAGCTCGACAGCACGGCCCCCGGGTGCCTGACAAGGAGCACGGGGAGTGCGTGCGTGATGTCGTGGACAGCCGCCAGTGAGGCCATCGCAAACGGGTCCTTGACGACCACCGAAGTGCGCGGGAAGGGGGCCGCCCACTGTCTTTGGCCGTACCGGCTGTAGACGAGGGGGTTCAGGCCCCGGTAGGACGTGACGAGCGCAAGGCGCTGTCGAGGGGTGACTCGGGTCAGGCGGGTCCACCCGGTCAGGGTGCCCGCGAGGGCGAACTGGTGGGCACGAGGGTTCATCGGCTCGCGACCAGCAAGGGCGGTCCGCGGGGCGTGGGCGAGGAGCCTTGCCAGCCAGGTGGTGCCGGAGCGCGGGACGCCCGTGACCAGGATGGGCCGGTGTGCGGACTCGCGCTCGGGGTGCGCGTCGGCTGCTGTCATGTCCCCTCCCCTCGCTGGCACTGACTTTGCCCACTTCGGAGCGAGAGGCACCAACGGGTCGTAGCCTACGGAGAACGAGCCGGCGGGTCTGGGCGTTGCCGAAAGCGAAGGCCTCCTGCCGCTGGCAGGGGGAACTGAGGAGGGGCAATGAGACGCGCGGTCGTGGGGGTAGTGCTGACCACGGCTCTGGTTTCGGCGTGCACGGGCGGGACCCAGCCGGTCTCTCCCGGGCCGAGCGCCGTCGCCAGCGCCTCGAGCGGGACAACGGCGCCGCCGGAGGAACCGAAGTGCACGCTCGACGCCAAGCTCGTGCCGTCGTGCGGCGTGCTCTGGGGGATCTCGACCAACCCGGCGACCGAGGCCACGCTGCAGGCGGCCGAGCAGGATGTGGGCCGCACGTTCGACCTCGTCTACCGCTACCACGACATCGTGTCCGACTTCCCGGACGACGACGAGAGAGCGGTGGTCCGCGGAGGGCGCGCCCTGCACCTGGCGATCGCGGCACGGGAGTACGGCCAGCCTGAGGGCACGGTCTCCTACAAGGACATCGCGCAGGGCAGGTACGACGCCAGCCTCCGGCGCCAGGCTGCGGGTCTCGCGAGTCTGAAGGCGCCGGTCTTCCTGACGTTCGAGCAGGAGGCAAACCAGCGCCGCAAGCTGGGCGTGCGCGGGTCGGCCGAGGAGTTCAAGGCAGCGTGGAGGCATGTGCGCCAGGTCTACTCCGCTGCAGGAGCAACCAACGCGGTGTGGGTCTGGGTGATGACAGGCGCCACGGAGAACCTCAGCCGCGCGGCGCAGCTCTGGCCCGGCAACGACGTCGTGGACTGGATCAGCTGGAACGTCTACAACGGCTCCGGCTGCAACAGCGGCAAGGTCAAGCCGGCCAGCTATGAGACGTTCGAGCAGGCGCTCACGCCGTTCTACGACTGGGTCCGGCGCAGTGGGCCGAAGTTCGGCATCGACCCCGACAAGCCGATGATGATCTCCGAGGCGGGCTCCGTGGTCTACCGCAACGATCTCGCCAGGACGGCTGCCTGGTACTCGCAGATCCCTGAGGTGTTGCCAAAATACCCACAGGTCAAGGCGATTGCGCTGTGGGCTAGTGCCACGAGCGACGCCTGCGACTACCGCTTCCTGCGCTACCCCGAGGTGACGAAGGCGGTCGCGGACATGGCTGACACGCCCCTGCTCCGCCAACGGGTGGGCTCCGCGCCCCGTTCATGATCGTCTGAAAGGACGAGGGCCGGCATCGGTGTATTAGTCCTTCCGGCCATGAATTGCTTGCGGTGAAGCCAACCCCGGACCTATTCTCCGGCGCCGTCAGATTGCCGCCCCCCGCGGGACCTATTGTCCCGTGCTTGGGGCGGACTGATTCCTCCCCATGTCTGCTCACAGGGAGGGCGAGCATGAAACCAAGAGGGGACTGGCGACCGTCACGCAGAGGGGCAATGGCGGTGGCTGTGGGAATGGCCTTGGGGGGCAGCGCGATTGCCGCGGCACCAGCTCAGGGTGCGCCGCCGATGGACATGCCGTCCACCGTGCCGGCGGCGTTCACGCCCGGTGCGAACAACGGCCAGATCCTGTCAACGACCCAGGTCGGCAACACCATGGTGGTCTCCGGGTCGTTCACCTCGGTGAGCCCGGCCAACAGCTCGACAACGATGACCCGCAACCGTGTCTTCGCCTTCGACGCCAGCACCGGGGCGATCAGCTCCGGTTTCGCGCCCGTCGTGAACGGGAATGTCGAGACGGTTCTGCCGGGGCCGGTCGCGAACACGGTCTACATCGGGGGGAACTTCACATCGGTCAACGGCACGGCCGTCAACCGTCTTGCCCTGCTGAGCCTGACCAACGGAGCACGCGTCACCGGCTTCAACGTCGGCACCGGCTTCAACGCCCCTGTCGAAGACCTGGAGATCTCCGGGGGCCGGCTCTTCGTGGGCGGCATGTTCAACAAGGCGCAAGGGCAGACGCGGACCGGGCTGGCCACCCTGAACCCCACCACGGGTGCGCTCGACGGGTACCTGAACATCGCCCTCGCGGGGAATCACAACAACTCCGGCAGCGGACGCGTTGAGCGCACGGGTGTGCTCAACTTCGACATCTCACCTGACGGCTCGCAGATGGTGGCCATCGGCAACTTCCGCACCGCCGGCGGCCTGCCCCGGGTGCAGATCACCAAGATCTCCCTCGGGGCCGGCGCGGCAAGCGTCGACCCCTCTTTCAACACCACCGGCTACGAGCCGCTCTGCTACAGCTTCGCCTACGACACCACGGTGCGGCAGACCTCCTACGACCCCACCGGGACGTACTTCGTCGTCACGGCGACGGGCGGCGGCAACGGCACCCTGTGCGACACGACGACCCGCTGGGAGACCAGCGCCACCGGCAGCGATGTCCAGCCGTCGTGGATCGCCTACGCAGGGGGCGACTCGATCATGGGGCTCGCCGTCACGGACAAGGCGATCTTCATCGGTGGTCACCAGCGCTGGATGAACAACCGGCTGGGGAACGACGCCCCCGGCCCTGGTGCCGTGCCTCGGCCCGGTCTGGCCGCCCTCGACCCGGTGACCGGCGTGCCGCTGGCGTGGAACCCCGGCCGCAACCCGCGCGGCGCGGGGGCCTACTCCCTCTTCGCCACCGACGCCGGCGTCTGGGTCGGCAGCGACACGGAGTGGATCGGCAACCGGCAGTACCGCCGGAAGCGGATCGCGTTCTTCCCGTATGCCGGTGGCCGCAACTTTGCGAGCACGGCGAGGCCCGTGATGCAGGCAGTGCGGGTGGCAGGTGGGCTTCCTCAGGGAGCCAGCCCGGTGCTCTACCGAGTCAACGCGGGTGGCCCGGCGCTCCAGAGCCTGGACTCCGGGCCCGACTGGGCCGGCGATGACGGCAACCCCACCACGTCGCCCCTGCACAATGACGGCAACAACGCCGCTGCATGGGGTCCTGGCGCGACGGTGGATGCCACCGTGCCCTCCACGACACCGGTGAGTGTCTTCGACGCCGAGCGCTGGGACCCGGGCGACGGCCAGGAGATGGAGTGGCACTTCCCGGTGCCCTCCGGCGAGCCCGTCGAGGTGCGGCTCTACTTCGCGAACCGCTACGGCGGCACCAGCAGTCCTGGGCAGCGCGTGTTCAACGTCGACCTCGAGGGCGCTCGAGTCCTCTCCGACTTCGACATCGTGGTGGCCGCCGGTGGGGACCAGCGCGGGACGATGCGCAGCTTCGACGTCCAGAGCGACGGTTCAGTGGACCTGGCGTTCGGCCACATCACGGAGAACCCGCTGGTCAACGCGATCGAGATCGTGCGGACCGACGTGGCGCCGCCGCCGCCGACCGCCGAGGACACGGTGTCCGAGACGGCCTTTGACGGCACGACCATCGGGGCGACCACGCCGGTGGCCAACGGCGGGATCGCGTGGAGCCAGACACGGGGTGCTTTCGTCATCGGCGGGACGTTGTACTACGCCAAGATCGACGGCTACCTGTACAAGCGCGCGGTCACCCGCACCGGGTATGGCACCGAGTCGAAGGTCGACCCGTACCACGACCCGGCATGGGCCAACGTGAGCAACGGCAGCGGGGGCACGTACGACGGTGTCAACAGCCCCCTCGGCTCACAGATGTCGAACCTGACCGGCCTGTTCTACGACGGATCACGTTTGTACTACTCGCTGTTCGGGCAGTCGGAGCTCCACTACCGGTCGTTCTCAGCGGACAGCGGCATCGTCGAGCCCCTGGAGGGGACGGCCAGCAGCAGCGTCAGCTTCTCGGACGTGTCAGGCATGTTCCTGGACGGCAACACGCTGTACTTCGTCCGCAAGTCCAGCGGGGCGCTCTACTCCGTCTCCTTCGCCAATGGCTCGGTCACGGGCTCGCCGACCCTGGTCGACGACCCCGCGACCAGCGGTCGCAACTGGGTTGGTCGCTCCCTGTTCGTGGCGCCCAACTGACAACACGCCTGCGGGTGGCGGTTCGCACGTCAGCGGACCGCCACCTGCCGGCATACACGGATCGGCATGCTCTGAGAGACAGGGGAACTGAGGCCATGACGGAGATGACTGTCGATCCGGCGCGGCTCGTCTTCGTCGGCGGGCTGCACCGCAGTGGCACCACGCCCCTGGCGACGGCGATCGCGGGCCACCCGGAGGTGTCGGGGCTGCACGACACCGGGGTGAAGGAAGACGAGGTGCAGCACCTGCAGTCGCGGGACCCCAAGGCAAAGCTCTACGGCGGGGCGGGGCGGTGCGCCCTCGACCCCCGCAGCCACCTCACCGAGGCCTCGAGCCTGGCCACGGAACAGAGCGCCCAGCAGCTGGTGGGGGAGTGGTCGCGCTACTGGGACCTCGACCGTCGCCTGCTGCTCGAGAAGTCGCCCCCCAACCTGCTCATGGGTCGGTTCCTGCAGGCGCTCTTCCCCGGTGCCGCCCTCGTCATCGTGGTCCGACACCCCGTCGTCGTGGCGCTGTCAACGCACAAGTGGCGCCGGCTCGCCTCGCGCAGCGTCAACAAGCACACCACCCACCACCAGCTGGTGGGGCACTGGATGGCTGCGCATGACACGTTCCTCCAGGACCTGCCACACCTCACGCGCACGAACGTCGTGCGCTACGAGGCGCTCGTGGCGAATCCCGTTGCTGCGCTTGAGCCCGTCGCGGACCTGTTGGGCCTGGCCTCACCGGTTCCGACTGACACGCTGCTGGCGTCGCGCAGCGACCGCTACGCGCGGCAGTGGGAGGCCATGAAGACCGGCAGCCCCTTCCAGCGCTGGGTGCGACGCTCCATCGAGCGTGACCACGGTGACCAGATCCGCCGTTGGGGCTACGACACCGATGACCTGTCGGCCGTGGCCCCCGACTCGGTGCCGGCCTAGTGCGGCACCTGGCCCAGTCGGGGCCATCCGTCCTGTTTTGCCCCCGGGCGCGGTCCGGGGATGAGCGCGAGATTCGGTAAAGGAAGTCCATGACTAGGTCAAGAAGCGTAAAGTCCGGGGCACGTCTCCGCCTTGGCGGACGGACGGCTGGGGGCCGTGGGAAGAGGGGAAATCCCATGAAGATGAAGCACATTGGCGCGCTCGTGACCGGGGCCATGGTGGGGCTGCTCGGGCTGGCTGCCATGCCGCCTGCCGTGGCCGTTCCGAACATCGCGCATCCGGGCATCGTCAACGAGGTGCCGGGGGAGAACACGCCCAACGTGCAGAACGGCACGGTGTTCGCCATTGCCCGCGTGGGCACGAAGGTGGTGATCGGTGGTGACTTCACGTCGGTGATGAACCGCGACTCCACGACCTCCGTCTCGCGTCCCTACATCCTCGCGTTCGACCAGGCGACTGGTGCTGTGGACACGGGCTTCGCACCGGTCCTCGACGGCATGGTGGAGACGCTCTCGCCCGGCCCGGACAACACCGTCTATGTCGGCGGTGGGTTCTCGAAGGTCAACGGCACCGTCACCAAGCTGGCGCGTCTCGACCTCGCGACGGGCCAGCTCGTGAGCGGGTGGAAGAAGCCCGGCTTCGACGGCCGCGTCCAGGCCCTCGACTTCGCTGCCGGCAGGCTCTTCGTCGGTGGTGCGTTCACCGTGGCCGGCAACGGCAACAAGTCGACGTGGCTTCCGCACGCTGGGCTCGCCTCGCTGGACCCGCTCACCGGCACGGTCACCAGCTACCTCAGCTCTCAGCTGGCGGGGCACCACTCCTGGACATCGACCAACGGCTGGAAGTCGGCACCGGTGGGAGTCAAGGCCCTGGACGTCAGCCCGACCGGCACCGAGATGATGGTGATGGGCAACTTCACCAGCATCGACGGAGTGGCCCGCGACCAGATCGCCAAGTTCCGCCTCGAGCCGGCCACCGCGGTCCTCGACGCAGACTGGAACTCCCTCGCCTACACCGCGATCTGCGCCAGGGCCTTCGACAGCTACGTCCGCGAGATCCAGTACAGCCCGGACGGCAGCTACTTCGCCGCCGTCGCCACCGGTGGCGGCGGGGCGACGCCGCAGAACAAGGACGGCACCCGCAGCAACTGCGACACGACAACCCGCTTCGAGTCGGCCGCCTCCGGCACGAACGTCAAGCCGAGCTGGATCGCCCGCACGGGCAACGACACGTTCTGGTCGGTTGCCGTGACGGGCAAGGCCGTCTACGTCGGCGGGCACATGCGGTGGCTGAACAACAGCAGCGCCCAGGACGCGCCCGGCCAGGGTGCTGTGCCGCGTCCCGGCATTGCGGCCCTCGACCCGCTCAACGGCCTGCCCCTGAAGTGGAATGGCGCTCGGCACCCGCGCGGCGCAGGCGCCTACGCGCTGCTGGCGACGGAGGAGGGGCTCTACGTCGGCAGCGACACCGACTACGTGGGCAACCGCAAGTACTACCGCGGCAGGGTGGCCTTCTTCCCCTTGGACGGGGGCAGCCAGCCGACGAGCACGGAGGCGTCCTCCCTCCCGGGGACCGTCTATCGCGCCGGCGGCTTCGGCAACGCCACGCCGAACGCCCTCTACCGGGTCAACGTGGGTGGCCCGGCGCTGCCCGCGGAGGATGGCTCAATCGGGTGGGCGGCCGACTCCACTGACCCCTCGCCCTACCGGATGACGGGCACCACGGTCACGACGGCGACACTGGGTGAGCTCGATGCCACCGTGAACCCCGACGTCCCGAACGCCCTGTTCTCCACCCAGCGCTACGACACGGGGACAAAGGGCGACGGCAAGGAGATGCACTGGTCCTTCCCGGTGCCCGCGGGCACCGGGCTGCAGGTTCGGCTCTACTTCGACGAGTCCGCGATGAGCGCGGCCGGGCAGCGGTCCTTCTCCGTCAACGTCGACGGGACGACCGTGCTGTCCAAGCTGGACGTCTTTGCGGAGGCGGGCCGGCGCGTGGCCACCATGCGCTCGTTCCCGGTCACCAGTGACGGAGTGGTCGACCTCGACTTCATCCACGAGGTCAACAACCCGATGGTCTCAGGTATCGAGATCATCCAGACGTCGGCGCCGTCGGTCCCCCCAGAGGGCCTTCCGGTCTACCGCCTGAACGCGGGTGGCCCGGTTGTGGCCAGCGTCGATGCTGGGCCGGCCTGGGCGCCGGACGTCACGGGCTCGACAACCCAGGGGAGCCCCTGGCGCTCTGGTGGTACCGCGTCGACCTACACGAGCCCCATCACCGGCATGGACTCCACGGTTCCCCCGGGCACTCCGAGCTCGCTGTTCCTGACGGAGGTCAGCAGCACCAGCACGCAGCGCTACTCGCTGCCGGTGCCGGCAGGCACGGAGGTGCTGCTGCGGCTCTACTGGGCGAACCAGTCGAAGCAGACGAACCAGGTGGGCAAGCGGATCTTCAACGTCGCGGTGGACGGTGCGACGAGGCTGACCAACGTCGACGTGGTGGCGCGCGCAGGTGGGGACCAGCGGGCGACCATGGCGGAGCTGCCGGTGACCAGCGATGGTCGGATCGACGTCGACTTCGTGAAGGGAACCGCCAACAACCCGTTCATCAACGCCATCGAGGTCATCCAGACCTCGGCGGCGCCGACCATCACAGCGGCACCCGACGCGGATGCGATCTCCGTGGCCTCGTTCGATGGCGCAAGCGTCACGGCGGACGCTGCTGCCGGGTGGGGCGAGGACTGGCACCGGGTTCGCGGGGCGTTCGTCGTGGGCGACACCCTCTTCTACGGGTGGGACAACGGGACCCTGCGCTCGCGCAGCGTTGTGGGCCAGAGCTTCGGGCCACCGGAGGAGGTCAACCCCTACTTCGACCCGGTGTGGAGCACGGTGGCGACCGGCTCGACCTCTGGTGTGCAGTACTACCGGGGCGTGCTTCCGGCCTTCTACATCAGCGAGGTGGAGAGCGTCAGCTCCCTCTTCTACGCCGGCGGGAGGATCTACTTCACCCTCGAGGGCAAGCCGACCATGTACTCCCGGTACTTCAGCCCCGACTCGGGGACGGTGGGATCGGAGGTGTTCACCGTTGCGGACGGCAGGGACTGGTCGAACACCGCAGGGGCCTTCCTGAGCGGGTCGGCGCTCTACTACGCCGACCGCACGGATGGCTCGCTGAGGAGCATCTCCTGGAACGGCTCCATGGCCGAGGGAAGCCCGACCGTGGTTGACGCGTCGCGCAACTGGGCATCTCGGGCCATGTTCGTCGTCAGCGCACCCAGCGCGGACGCCAGCATCACCTACCGCGGAGCCGCGTCTGCCCTGGTGAAGTCGAACACGCCCGGAGTCACCATCCCGGCGACCGTTCGGTCCGGGGACACGCTGCTCCTCTTCGTCACCGTCAACAGCACGGCCGCAACCGTCGCCGCACCAGCGGGATGGCAGACAGCCGGAGTGCAGGACAACGGGGTGGGCGGCATCAAGACCATGCTGTTCACCAAGCGCGCGCTGGGAACCGATGCCGGAGCCAAGGTCTCCGTGACCCTGGACTCCTCGATCAAGACGTCCCTGACTGTGGCTGCCTACCAGGGGGCGGACCCCCTGGAGGTGTCGGCGTCCTTCTCGGGAGACGCCAACACGGCCACCCATGTCGCACCTTCGTCGGAGGCCGCGGCGAGGGCGTGGTCGGTCGGCTACTTCGCGGACAAGTCGTCGGTCGACCCCGGGACCCAGGCCTGGACGGCGCCCTCGGGGATGACCGCCCGGACCATGGTCAAGGCCGATGCCGCCCCGTCGGTGTCCTCGATGCTTGCGGACACGGGGGCGGGCATGTCGGCGGGGCCGACCGAGACCTGGACGGCGACGGCTGACAGCGTCAGTGCCCGCGGCAACGCCTGGAACGTCATCCTCGTCCCAGCGGGCTGACCAGACGGGAGCGGGGGAGGCCACCCGGCGTGACCTCCCCCGGGCGGAGTCAGGCCTGAGCGTGCTGCGCGGCCAGTGACCCCAGGCCGTGCCACACCCCGGACATCACGAGGTCGGTGGCGTCCTGCGCGCTCACCTCGGGCCGGCCCAGGCGCCACACCGCGACGCGCTCGCAGGCGCCGACGACCAGCTCGGAGTACCCCTCGAGCAGCACGCTGGGCACGGCCGCGAGCCCGGGCACCTGCAGGAGAGTCTGTGCCACGACCTCGGACTGCTGGGTGCGGATGCTCTCGATGTCGCTGCCGGCGGAGGCGGCCACTGCTCCCTCCTGCTGGATGAGGGCGAAGGCCGAGGCGTGCTCGTCGATGAAGTCGAAGAATGCCCGGATGCCGCTCTCGAAGTAGCTCTCCAGGACGGCACCCTCCTCGAGGCCCTGCCAGGCCGCCACGGTGGCGTCGCGCAGCTGGGTGCGCGCCTTGTCGATGCACGCCGAGAGCAGGCCCTCCTTGGAGCCGAAGTACTCGTAGATGAGCGGTTTCGTGACGCCGACCCGCTCGGCGACCTCCTCCATGGTCGTGGCCTGGTACCCACGGTCGGCGAAGACCGCCTCGGCGACGGCCAGGATCTGCTCCTCGCGCTGCGCGCGGGGCATGCGGGTGCCGCGCGGGCTGGGTGAGGTGCCGGGTCGCTGCGGGGAGCGCGCGGTACCGGGGCTGCTGGCCACGGGGCGAACTCTACCTCTACCCCCGGTAACTTACCGGTGGTAAGTTGCTGCCCCATGAACGTCCCCCACCACCGGGTGGTCATCGTGGGCACCGGCTTCTCGGGGCTGGGCATGGCGATCCGCCTCGCCCAGCGCGGCGAGCGCGACTACGTGGTCCTCGAGAAGGCCGACGACGTGGGTGGCACCTGGCGGGACAACCGCTACCCCGGGTGCGCGTGCGACGTCCCCTCGCGGCTGTACTCCTTCTCCTTCGACCAGAAGCCGGACTGGACCCGCGACTTCGCCACGGCCGACGAGATCTGGGCCTACCTGCGCGACGTCGCCGACCGCCACGGGGTGCGCGAGCGGATCGAGTTCGGCGCGGACCTGACCAGCGCGGCATACAGCGAGCAGCACCGGCGCTGGGTGGTCGCCACTGCGGACGGGCGCCAGTGGACGGCCGATGCGCTCGTCCTCGGGGTCGGGGCCCTGCACGAGCCCAGGCTGCCCGACATCCCGGGACTGGGCGACTTCGG
>Ga0164302_10000115_pt1 | contig 18705 bp, 17 predicted proteins | sample Whisoiple_202_MG_FD_109714 | JGI IMG/M metagenome (GOLD analysis project Ga0164302, IMG submission 109714) | Soil microbial communities amended with pyrogenic organic matter from upstate New York, USA - Whitman soil sample_202_MG | ecosystem: Environmental > Terrestrial > Soil > Agricultural... | reverse complement strand
GAAGTCTCTGAAGACTAGTCAATATGGGGGGGCTATTTCAATAGGCGTTGGTCGGCGGCCGGAACTTAGTACAGGGATTAAAGCCGTCGAGCTAGGAATCGATCTCGCACTCACCGGAACAGAAGCGTGCCGGTTTGGCGAGTAGCCTGCGACAAAATTACGCGAGCCGGACTCGATTATAGATGTCGAGCCAGGACAACCTCGCATGCGCCAAGTCAATCACGCTTTTACCTCTCACTTTCGTTCGAGGACGTGAATATAGAGATCCGTGGCACCTTCCTTTTCGGTGCGTTGCTCTTTGAGAACGGCGGTTTTGCTGGTCTGAGCCCAACCCTTGAAATCCGGCAGCGAACCTGGATCCGTAGAAATGACCTCCAGCAACTCGCCGGGCTGCATCTGGTCGACTTCTTTCTTGGCTTTAACGATGGGGATGGGACATTTCGCTCCCCTTACGTCCAGCTTTTTCATGCGACGATTACCTCCTCTCGCTCGACTGATGGGTCACGCTTGCGGCGCATTGGTTCTTGCCCAATTCCCACTCGACCGCGTGTATGGGATCGGTTTGTGTCTTGCCCAGATTGGTATTGATGATCTCGGCATATTCCGGCGGCGGGGTTCGGACCGCTCGCTGCATGACTTCCGTAAATAAACCGAGGTCTGAGACCCGCAATTCCGACAAGTGGCGGCGTAAATCACCGAGGGTCGCCGATACGATGCCGTTCGCACCGATTTCGGCAATAGTCGCATAGTGCGCCGGCAGCACAACCATGGAGTCATCCAGCGGCGCGATGCGCTCGTGCAGTGTACGGAAAAGATCCTGTGACCATTCAATGACATTCCCGCCCAGATCGGGCCGGCCGACGGCCGTCTTAAAGAGCGTGTCTCCGCTTAGCAGATAGTGATTTGCGAGCAGGTAGCAGACCGAACCGGGAGTATGGCCAGGCGTCGCGAGCACGCGAATCGACGTTTTGCCCAACTGCAGTTCATCGTTATCTTTTAATGAACTGGTCCTTTGCTGCAGGTCGAAACCCGAGCCGCCCCTAACGAAGTATGGTGCGCCTGAGCGCGCAGCGAGCGCCGGTCCGCCGCTGATATGGTCGGCGTGAACGTGGGTGTCGAGCACATAGGCCAGCCGGGCGTTCGCGTCAACGAGAAATGACTCGTATATTTCGATGGCGCGCGAAGCATCGACGATAACAGCTTCTCCACACGAGAGAATGACGTAGGAAAGGCAGCCTTTGCCGCGGCGGTTGAATTGCCAGATCTCCAGCCCGTCGGCTTCGCCATCTTCGAGCGGTACCTTCACAGGATCGAGATATTCGCCGTAGGCGATCATGCCGCCGGTCAGATTGCGCGCCGGGACTCCCGAGCCACGGAGAATCTCCGCAACCATCTGGGAGGAGCCGCCTTTGGCGCAGACGACAACGACCTCGCCTGTGTGCTTAGGGATCCGCCCGACCGCCTCGTGTTCTTCCTCGCTGAAGTCGAAGTAAGGAACGTGCGTGATTTTGAACTGCCGCCGGCCCTCGATCTGCCATTTTTCATATTCGTCGTCATTTCTGACGTCGACAAGCAGCAGCGGTTCGCCAGCGTCCAGCTTTGCCAGCAGCTCTTTGATCTCGATTTCATACTCCGTTGACATCGGAAGCTTTCAGATAAACAGCGTGACTTTCGACCGGCAGGCATCGGCCATGTAGGTTGCAACACCGCCGTATTCCAGACTGTCAACCAGCTCGTCTTTCGAAACACCCATTGCATCCATGGACATGGTGCAGGCGATGATCTTTACTCCGAGATCCTTCGCGACATCCATCAGCTCTTCCAGGCTGGCAATGCCCTTCTCTTGCATCATCGAGCGCAGCATCTTGGCCCCGATGCCGAAGAAATTCATGCGCGATACTCCAAGCGCTTTTGATCCGGCCGGTGTCACCAGCGCGAACATTTTTTCTTTCAGCGTATGATCGGTCGAAGATGCAGCTCCGGCTTTTTTAAGCGCGCAGAGTCCCCAGAAAGTAAAAAACATCGAGGTTTCTAGTCCAGCGGCCGCGGCGCCTGTCGCGATGACGAAGGAAGCCAGTACCTTGTCCAGATCGCCGCTAAAGACGACAATCGTGGCGCGATCTTCCGGCATTCGGCTCTTCAGCTCCTCGACCATCTTTTCCAGTTGCTCAACGCGGACGGCGAGCGCCTTTTCGGTTGAGACCGCGACACCGGATGAATTCTCTCCAGGCATGCTCGGCTTCGTGGCAAGTTCCATTTAGACCTCCTGTTGGAACATGGATATCCGAACTCAGGGCACTTGGTGAAGCTGCAAGTGATTTACGCTGGGCCGCACTCCCATTCGGTTAAGGACAGCCGGCCACGTCACCTCGAGTGTCGAGTTATTCTACTCGCCTCAATCACGCCCGCAATAGCGCTCTTGTTTCGTAAGCATAGCTGGTTCTGCGGTGATGACTTCCCTCGATCCCTGAGCCACAAGCAACCTGGCTGTCGTCCGATCCGGCGACGAAAGTGATTTTGTTTCTAGCGGTTAGATGTTACAACCAAACTCAGACTGGTACCTGTCAACGCATGCCCTATTTAATAATGATCGAGCAAACAGTTTTGCTCATCTCTTTTTGAAACAAAGAGATTTGCCGCGATTCAGGAAAAAAATCGACGAAGCTCCAAAATCGGTCATAACGCTCAACGATATCGTTGTGGTATCCAATCGCTGATCGGGAACGCTGACCTTGAAAGCACCGAAAAATAATTTCTTGTTTGCCAATGCACCGGCCTTTCTTGTTCTCGCAGCAAGCATGCTCGTTCATGACTGCAGAATCGTTTGGAGCGCGGAAACTCTCCGGTTCGGGTTTTCAGGAGCCACCGCCACGCAGTTGGCCGGTTCGATTGCTGTCGAGCAAAAACTCTTCGACCGCTACGGCGTTACGGTCGAGTTCACGCAATCCGCCGGAACGACCATGATCCGGGCTCTCGATTCCGGCAGTTTGCAACTTGCGATTGTCGGCGGTGGCCAGGCACTGAGCGCCTATTTGAAAGGCGTGGATGTCCGCATCATCAGCGGACTGGTGAACGCGATCCCTTTCCAACTTTGGGTGAAGCCGGAGATTGCCGCCGTCAAGGACCTGAAAGGGAAGCTGATCGCGAATACCCCGCCCGGCACTTCGCTCAATTTAGCCAATCAGGTCATGTTGGCACGAGCGGGGCTCGATCCATCGAGAGATGTGAAGTTGGTCGCATTCGGAAGATTGGGCCTGGTCTCGCAAGCCCTGTTCACCGGAGTTGTCGATGCGGCACTTTTATCACCACCGGAGACTATCGAGGCGAAAAAATCCGGGCTGCACATGATTCTGGATCTAGCGACAGCCCGTATCCCCTGCCCCTTTACTTCAGTCGTCACCACCCGCGCAATGCTGGAAAAAGAGCCTCTTTTGCTTGGACGATCTCTTAAAGGGATACTTCATGGCGTGAACCTTGCCCTCACTAATCCGGATCTGGCAAAGAAAACCATAAATCGAACGATGCGGCTTACCGATCCCGAAGCGATCGAAGAGGTTTATCAGCGGGTGACGATGGTCTATGAACGGTTCCCGGTCGTGTCAAAGGAGGCCGTTGATACGATTCTCAAGCTTTCGCCGGTGACGTCTAATCGCAACCCGTACGGGGTATTAGATATGAGTGTGCTCGAGCGCATCGATAAGGAAGGATTTGTGCGCTCGCTTTATTCGGCAAAATAACAATTTATTTATTAGGAGGATATATGTCGGATATCCGAGGCGTCGGAAAAAAAATTACCTACAGCGAAGATAACCCGATCAGCGCCGAGGTCGATGCACTGCGCAAAAACCGCGACAACATCAAACGACCGCCCAAAGACGACGAGGAGCGCGAACGTTTGGCCCGCTGGCTAGCTCACCGCGGCCGTGACGAGCTTGAAGTCACCGTTGGCACGGCGTGTTACGCCATGGCGCACTTCGAAATGGATTGCGAATGGCGCTATTTTCTCGCCGAGCACGCCGGCACCGAAGCCGGCCACGGCTGGGGTTACATTCGCCAGGCCAATGCCATAGACCCAAGCCGCGATCACTCCAAACCCGACCCTGAGTTTGAGCGCAAGTATGGTCTCACTCCGCGTATCGAGCACCATCAAATCATGAAGCGCGATTTTTTGAGTTATATTTTTTCCGGCAATTTATGGCCCTACGGCCACGTGACCGCAGCGAGCATCCAGAGCATCCAGATAACCACGCCGAAGCTGCTCGATTTCGAAGAGCGGGTTGTTCATGCCGAGGAGCGTAGCCATCACGACGCGATTTTACAAAAGATCCACGACTACGTATGGGAGCTCATCGCCGAATATGGCGAAGCACCGATTCGGCGCCGCATCGGCGCAATCGATGCACAGGCTTTGAACAGCCGACCGCGGACCATCTTTGATCCGCCGCGACGCGAGTTTTTGCGCAAGTATTTCAATGTTCCGGTCGAAAACGTCCGGAAGTTTCCTGCGTGGCGGGAATATTTGTACCTCAATGTGCTCGGTTTCCCGCCGGAGCCGGTTTATATCGAGAACTGGCCGGCGGAAATTCCGCAGCCGAAGGCGGCTTAAGGATTTTTGATTTTAGATTTCGATTCGGGCAAGGGTGCGTTTCACAGTTTTTGAATCGCGTGGCTGCCGTCGAGCCTTAATGTTTATCGGTGGATAATGCGCCGCATCATTCAGCGCTGCGTTGCCATTTCAGAAACTGATCTGTTGGCTATACTTGCGGGAAAACGTCCTTGGCCATCCACTCCATGCGCTCCAGAGTTTCCGCGATGGTCGGGCGGCGCACGTCGAAGATCATCGTGTCGACGCCGACGGCGCGGTAGTCCCGGATATCCGACGCAACTTCTTCGGCGCTGCCGATAAAACGACGGCGCTTGCCCGGAGTGATTTGCTTTTCGCGATCGAACAATGAGCCTTTAAGCGCGATGCGAATGTTTTTTGCATCGCGGCCGGCTTTTTCGGCGTACTCCCGCAGCCTTGACATATCTGCCGCTACGTCTTCCGGCTCCAGAGGAATCGTCGGCACGCCGCCGATCGGGTGCCAGCCGTCGCCAAGTCGCGCCGCGCGCCGAATCGCTTGTTTGCTGTGGCCACCGATCCAGATCGGGATCGTGGGTTTCTGCACGGGTTTCGGCAAAAAAACGATGTCGGAAAAACGGCAGTATTTGCCCTCGAAAGTTGGATTCTCGCTCGTCCATAACTCTCTGAAAGCCGCGATATACTCGTCGGTGACTTTCCCCCGTTCGCTGAAGGGTTCGGTGCCTATGTTTTCGAACTCTTCCTTCATCCAGCCTACTCCGGCACCGACGATCACCCGGCCGCCGGACAAGACGTCGAGGCTTGCGAGCATTTTTGCCGTCACGATCGGGTTACGATAGGGCAAAATCATGACGCTGGTGGCGAAGCAAATCCGCTGTGTAGCGCCCGCGAGAAAACCCATCGTTGAGAGAGTTTCCAGATGATAGCCGGTGCCCGGATATTTGCCGTCGACGGTGTAAGGATAAGGAACCGATATATCCTTCGGCACGATGACATGATCGGCGATGGTCAAGCAGTAAAAGCCGAGAGCTTCGGCCTGTTGCGCGAACCGAACGAGATCGTCGGGTTTGACGCCTGCCGATGAGGCGGGCAAATGCAGTCCAAAGTCCATGGTTGATCTACCGATTTGTTGCGTCGTAGCCTTATCAATTCTTTAACAAACAGTCCTTGCTTCGGTTCGTTTGAAATAGGTTGGATTGCCATCTCGAACGAACCGAGAGAGATTTCTTAAGTGACGCCGAGCCAAGCTCATGCGCAAAAAAGATTTATCCCTTTGGTCGAAATGACAATTAATTTGTAAGGTTGCCGGACCGCGCCCGAAGAAGTCTCCTCGCCTTAGTCTATCCAACCGCGCTCACCTGACCCTCATCCAAAGCGATCCGATTGCCAACCGAAATCACTCCGTCGCTCAGAATTGCGGCTTTCAACCCACTGCGATGGTGCAGCGCCTTGAAAATCCCCGGGAGCTTCGAAACTTGTACCAGATGACCGCACGGTTCGAACAGACGGATACCGCGCATCCGGACGCCACCGACCACAAAGTCTCGATGTAGCAAATCGATCAGGGGAACACCCCGAGTGACAATATTGCGGCGGGTTTTTTGCGCGATGGATTCGAGTCCAAGTTCTTCCGCGGCCAGTTCAAGCACTTCATCTTCGATGAAACTCACGGCTTTATCGGACCGGTCAATGGCGTTCCAGGAGTCACGGAAAAACCGATCGCCTTCGAGCCCGCGGTCTGCAAGTGCGCGGACGCTGGAGAGCGAGACCATTTCCTCTGCTGATTTCGCCGCGACAAAAATCGACACCACGCTGCCTTTCCAACCTGCGGACGACGACGGCTTAACACCGCGCCATAACTCCACCGGCATTTCCTCCGGCATCGGTCGAACAGCTTGAGTCATAGGGGCTCCTTAAAACGAAACCGGCCACTGAGAGGCAGTGGCCGGCGTGCGAAAACTCTCTCGATCGCGGCTTCTAACCGGCCGTGTCCGCAAAAAACCTGTTATCCTCGATCGGCGGCACAGTCTTGTTCTCTTCCGAGGATGCGATCAGCGGTTTACCGTCCGGTCGGACCCGCATTTCTTCGCCGCCCTGCTTCTGCCCTTTGACGCCCGCGCCGACGCGCAGCACGACCAGGTTTTCGCTGCCGGTATTGAGATAACGATAATAGGCGCCCTTCGGGATCATTACGCCCTGATTTTTCTCCACTTTGATTTCGCCGCCCTTTTCGTCGAACACGCTCATTTGGCCTTCGAGGACGATGAACGCATGGTCTTCATCGAGGTGGGTGTGAATCTCATTTTCACCGCCTTCATAGTTGATCTTGGTGTGGATCCACATATTCTCGGTTTCCGCGACCAATTGGGTGATGCGGCCCTGTTTCATATAGGGTGTGCGCAGTGAAAACTTCTGCGTCTTGGGTTTATCCGTGGGTTCCAACTTTCTCGCTGCGTGCATGATGACTCCTTTCAACCTATTTTATTAATTGTTGATGCCGTCGACTTTCAGCTTGTACAGATCGATAACGTTCTGACGCACGACTTTATCGATGACCGGTTTGGGCAAATGGCCAAGCTCGTCGGCGATAACTTGACGCGAATGCGGCCAGGTCGAAGCGGCGTGCGGATAATCGCTCGACCACATAAAATTATCTTCGCCGAACCAGTCCATCATGCGCCCGCCGCACGGATCGCTGAAGAAGGTTGCATAAACCTGCTCCCGCACGTATTCGCTCGGCAGTTTTTTCATATAAGGCAGGGGCGCTTTCGGGCTGTGACGAACGAAGTATTTATCCCACTCATGACAGTAAAACGGAATCCAGCCTACTTCGTTTTCGACATAGACCAGTTTCAGCTTGGGATTTTTCGCCAGCACGCCGCCGAAAACAAAATCGAACAGGATATTTGCGGCGTCGGTAAGCTTCTGGTTAACCGTCATGCGGTAAGTATCCAATCCCTTGCGGTCGAAACGGCTGTAATTGAAACCGGTCAGGATGTGCACATTGACCGGCATGTCGAGCTCAGAGGCTGCTTCCCAGAACGGATTGTAATGCTCGCTGGTGAACGGCAGGTGTTCCGGCGGAACCTGCCAGATCATACAACCGATCATGCCGGCCTTTTTGCAGCGCTCGAGCTCCTTAATCGCATTCGGGATGTTGTACATCGAAATCATCGGAATCCCGAATAGCCGCCCGGGCGCTACATTGCAGTAATCGATCATCCAGTCATTGGCGATTTGAAAGCACGTTTCCTGGAGTTCGGCATCTTCGAGGGCATAAAGCCGAAGTCCGTGGGTCGCATAGAGAACTTCCGCGCTGACACCATCGACCGCCATTTCATCGAGTCGCGCTTTAGGGTCGTGACCGCCCGGCTTTTCCCCCGCGGTGTTCCGCGGTGGGAATTTCGGAAACTTAGGCTTGAGACCTGGGGTCAGATTGGCCTCCCACAGGTCCGGCGGCTCCATGATATGGGAATCTGACGAGACGATTTTGTCCTTTCCTAAAACTTGTTCCGCGGTTCGCCTGACGGCTGCGGCGGTGCTCATGCGTAAATCCTCCTGAGATCCGAATTGGTTAAGCTTATGATTTATTCCTTTTTAAGATTTTTGTCTAGTGGACGACCAGCCTAGCCGCCGTCGAATGGACATCCACGCCAGCATACGTTAAAGAGTTTGAAAGTCATGCGTAAAATTGCTCGATTGGTAGAGATTTGGCTAGCGCTTTTCTTGCTCCTCCCGGCATCGATTTTTGCCGGGGAAGCGCAAAATGCCTTTAACGAAGGCGTCAAATACTACAAGGCGGGAAAATATAAAGAGGCGGTGGCGGCATACGATCGGGCGATCAAATCCTCGCCGAAAGCCGACGAGCCCTACAACAACCGAGGTCTCGCCTATTTCAAGCTCGGTCAGAATGACGAAGCGATCAAGGATTACGACGAAGCGTTGAAACTCAATCCAAAATCCATCGACGCTTATTTCAATCGGGGCAATGCCCACCTCGCAAAAAAAGAATTCGGCCGCGCGGTCAAAGATTTTGATGAAGTTCTTAAGCTGGATCCCAAGGCGCCGAAGGCCTATCGGCAGCGCGGCCTGGCGCACAATGGTTTGAATCAATTCGAAGAGGCGATCAAAGATCTGACCCAAGCGCAAAAGCTCGAACCCAAAGACCCGGAAACTTATTACAGCCGCGGCTTTGCTTACCGTCGTCTGGGGAAGAATGACCAGGCAATCCAGGATTATTCGGAGGCCATCAAACTGCAACCGAAAAGTGCCGAGGCTTATAACAACCGCGCCAATGCTTACTCGCTCCTCGGTCGATACGATGAGGCCGTGAAAGATTACGACGAAGCGATCAAGCTCGAACCCAAGAACGCCAGGATCTATGCCAATCGCGGAGTGATTCGGGCACGACAAGGTAAGAGCGATGATGCTCAGACAGACTTCAAAAAAGCCATGGAGCTCGATTCCGCTCTGAAGAGCAAGCTCGAGCCGCTTATGACCCCGGTCAAATGATAAACAGAAAAAGTTGGGCGCTGATTTTTGTCCTGGCCGCAATCGGGCTGTTTCCGAGGATCAGCGGCGCGGCGGGGATCGAGGAGCCGCTCAAGGCCGCCCTCGAGCTTCACGAATCCGGAAAAATCAAAGAAGCGATTGCGGAATATGACAAGGTCATCAAGACCCACCCGAAACTCGCGGAAGCGTATTTCAACCGCGGCAACGCTTACTATGATCTCGGCGCCAATCAACAAGCGATCAAAGACTATACCGAGGCGATCCGGCTGAATCCGAAGGACGCCGAGGCATATTACAACCGCGGAAATGCCCATCGCCGTCTCAAACAGGACCCGGCGGCACTCAGCGACTACAGCGCTGCGCTCAAACTGAATCCGGAAGACGCGCGCAGCTACGTCAATCGCGGCAGCATTCTTTTCGACACGCGCCGTTATGACGCCGCCGTCAAAGATTTCAGCGAAGCGATTCGTATCGAGCCCGACGGCGCGCAAAATTACTTCAATCGCGGTAATGCCTATCTGGCGCTCGATCAGAAGGACAACGCGATCAAAGACTATGACGCCGCTTTGAGCCGGGATGCCAATCTGGCTGACGCCTATTACAATCGCGGCATCGCCTATGCGGATCTGGAAAAATATGCTGACGCCGTGCGCGACTTCAGCGAAACCATTCGGCTGAATGCCAAATCCGCGGCAGCCTTTTATAATCGTGGCCTGGCGCAAGCGAAGCTTGAGAAATACGAAGACGCCGTTGCGGACTACGGCGAAGCCATGCGGCTGAACCCCAAAGATCCCGAGGCGCCGTTCAATCGCGGCCTCGGCTATATGCGACTGGATAAATATGATTACGCCGCGCGCGATTTTAGCGCGGTTATCAGTATGCAGCCGAAAAATGCCGACGCTTACGTCTATCGCGGTATCATTCGCATTTATCAGAACCAGGATAAGGAAGCCGATGCCGACTTCCAGAAAGCTTTTCAGCTCAATCCAGCGCTAAAAAAGAAGCTCCAACCGATCATTGACGAAGCCAAAGCCAAAGCAAAGCCGAAGGAATAGCGCGGCGGTTCAGTCTGGGATTTCAAAAAACCATCGATGGGCGAAACTCGCGTAGATCTGCTGCATCTCCTTGAAGATCTCCGGGACGCTTACCCTGGAGCGGTCGAAGAAACAATCCTTACCGAGATCATGGCCAATGCCCTGGACTCTGGCGCTTCTACGATTTCATTCGGCTGTGATCCCGCCGAGCGTGCGCTGACCGTAATCGATAATGGGTCAGGGATGCAGCGCCGTCTTTGGCGCGCTTTCATGACATTGCATCGAGCAATAAAATTCGCGGACAGGGCATCGGGTTCGCCGGCGTCGGCATCGCGCTCACGGTCGCGATGTCGCTGGCGCCATTGGCTGTAGAGCCGGCACAGCAGAGCATGTTTTTGCTGACGTTTTTAACTCGTTGGGGCGAGGCCCTCGACAAGCCGGGTGGGCAGAAGCGAGCACGCTGACATCCAGCCACGACTTTCGCGTCATTGCGGCGAAAGCGGCAATCGAGTGGGTCTTCAGCCCTAATCGTAACAAACCATTGATAGCGGCGTTCACCCGGTATCACGGAGCACTGAATAAAGTGAGGCAATAACTTTCAGTCTCGGACTGTACTACCGGCGGTAGTGGCAACGAACGACGCTTCGGCTGAATTGCGGAAAATTCCCTTCGGATCTTTGCCACGTTCCACCACCTCAATGGCTTGGCGCAAAATGTTTCGAAACATTAGGACGCCTCGATCCGATGTGACCAGATGTTCCAGACCGTGAATTGCGATCGGTCCCTGCCCTTCCACTGCTTCCTTATCGTCGGGATGGCGCTGCGTGTATTCGTAGCTCGTGTTGGTCCGGCCGCCTGGCGCAAGCTGCTCGCGGCCGGATAGTTTTTCCATTTCGTTGTCGGGCAGCCAACGAATGCTCGCGCCTAGCTGGTGCGTGTCATCAACCGGCACACAATAAGTGACGGCACCCACGCGCTCGGTTTTCGGCTCATCGGTGTAGACCAGATGAACATTGAGCGGCATGATCATCTCCCAGACAAGCTCCCACCATTTTCCGCTTTCCAGTCTCCGCTTCACCACGAAACGCATGCCGTGCGTGGTTTCTTCATATTGTAAAGCATCGGGATCGATGCCGTAGGTTTGCGACGGAAACTGCGCACCGCTGTGGCGCGTGTGAAGCCAAAAAGTATGTAGGGCGTCCATGAGATTTTCTTCGGCCTGCAGCCAATTGCAATTCACCGGACCGCCCACTCGCGGTCCCATACGCGCCTTTAGCGTACCGCCGGGTTTTTGCCAGACGTCATAAATCGGGAACTCCGGCATTTTATCGAGCGGTCCCATGTAGGCGAAGACCAAGCCACCGAATTCGCGCACCGGATAGCATGGATGCTGGATGTGTTTGAGGAACGGATTGTCAGTGGGTTCCAAAGGCATTTCGAGAACATTGCCTTCCACGTCGTAGAGCCAACCATGATAGCAGCAACGAAGCCCGCGCTCCTCGACGCGAGCGTATTCCAGTGAAGTGCCACGATGGCTGCAACGAAAAAACAGCAAACCCGCACGTCCTTGGCCGTCGCGAAAAGCAACCAGGTCTTCGCTAAAAATGCGCACACGCTTGGGGACGTCCTTGAGCTCCGCCGCTAGGCAGATCGGTTGCCAGTACCGGCGCATCAGCTCACCGCACGGCGTGCCAGGTCCGACGCGCGTGAGTGCAGGATCAGGCTCGGGGATTCTTAGCCCGTAAGCACTTTTCATGAAACGGCCCTCCGCTGGAATTCACAGTGCCCTCTTTGCCTCATATGCCCGTGGCGACATAGCGAGTCAAGGTAAAACTCGCGACATTAAGAATCGGGATATGCATTTTCTATTCACCATGGGCGCTCCGTCGAAAAAGACTCATCTTCGGGTGATCATGAGCGAAGCCCGAAGGGTCGGAAGAACGACGAGAAGCAAATTGCTATCTGAATCTTCCCACGACTCAGATTAAACTGCGTGAGAGATCTTTTCGGACCCTTAACAGGAGGCCTATCACTTGACACCTTCATTGGGTCGGCACTAACGTTTCCTTCAACTCGCCCGCTCTGATGCAAAGGAGAAATCCAATGGCTACATCCCCCCAAATCGTCGACGCGGACGCTCATGTGATCGAAACCGAGCGTACCTGGGATTATCTCGAGCTATCAGAGCGTAAGTATCGGCCAAAGCTCTTTTCGACAACGGAAGACGCCACGAGGCAGTATTGGGTGATCGACGACAAAATCGCTGGTTTTCGTTTTCCCACGTTGAACGAGCGTGAGCTCCACGACTTTGCTCAGCGCGCCGGAAGAAACTTTGAGACCCCGCAAGCCGCACGCGAGCTTGACGATGTCGCTCTGCGCTTGAAGCACATGGATGACTTGGGCATCGATGTGCAAGTGCTCCACAATACGTTTTGGATCGAGCGAATCACGACTAGAGCCGAGGCAGAGGTTGCACTGTGCCGAAGCTGGAATCGTTGGTTGGCGGAAATCTCAAAGAAGAGCCAAGGACGGTTGTTCTATTCGTGTGTGATTCCGGCGATGAATATCGACGCTGCCGTTGAGGAAGTCAAATTCGCACAACAGAACGGCGCTGCCGCCGTATGCATGCGGCCATTGGAGGGACAACGCCATCTTTCGGATCCCTATTTTTATCCGATCTACCAAACCGCCACCGAGCTCGATCTCGCGATCGCCGTGCACATCGCCAACGGCAACCCCGAGAATGCCGACCTCTACCGCATGGCACCCGCCGGGCGCTTTGCGCAATTTCGCGTGCCCACGGTGACCGCCTGCTTCGATGTGATCATGAGTGAGCTGCACGAGCGGTTCCCGAAGCTCCGCTGGGGGTTTATTGAGGCGTCGGCGCAGTGGGTACCGTGGGTGCAGCGCGAGGCCGCGATTCGTTATCGGGTCGCAAATCGCAAATTTCCCACTAACGTGTTCGAGGAATACAACATTTTCGTCACATGCCAGACCAACGACGATGTGCCCTATATCGTGCAGCACTGCGGCGAAAATCGTCTAGTGATCGGCACGGATTACGGCCACACTGACCCGTCGAGCGCCGTAACTGCGCTACAAGAGTTTCAGCGCATAGAGGGAATCGAGAGCTCGATTAAAGAAAAGATCCTGTCGCATAACGCCAAGGCGCTGTACGGCCTGTAGTCTCACGCACATCGAGGCGACGTTGAGCTACTGAGGATCGGTGCTCCGCGCGCGCTGTCATTTCGACCGCAGGGATAAATTTTTCTTAATTGCACACTGGCAAGCTGATCGGCGATTTACTTAAATTTCTCGAAGAATTTTTCCTTTTCCAACTCCTGCATCAAGCTCAAATCCATAAAATTTTCGGGTTTGGCGTCGGGTCGCTTGAGCTCTTCGAGCACGGCGCGGGTTTCCTCTGTGGTGGGCAATGGCCGGGGTTGAATGAAACGCACCGCATACCGGTAGCCTTCTTCCAGAATATCCGGGTCGCTGATGCGCATATATTTTTTGAGGGTGTTCACGGCGAAATTCTTTTGCGTTCGAATGGCGTGAATGCCTTCGATCTCGGCGCGCAAAAAATTTAGGGCCGTTGAGCGCTGGCGCTGGATGAAGCTCCTGGTGGTGGCGATGGCAACTGCAGGGTACTTGTAATCGAGGCTCTCAAAGTCACCTAATTCCTTGAAGCCGGCTTTTTTCGCTGCGCTCAGTACTGGCGGAGACAAGGAGCCGCCGGAGATCGCCCCTGCCTTCATTGCTGCGAGCAGTTCGGGAATTCCGCCGACCTGTATGATCGTGACATCCTTCGCAGGATCGAGGCCGAATTGTCTTAGATAATGGCGAATCACGAGATCGCTCAGGGCGCCAAAACGGCTCACGCCCAAGCGTTTTCCCCTGAGATCCTCGGGTGATTTGATGTCCGCAGTGACTACCAAGCTCTGGGGAATAATCGGCACGAGGGTCTGGACATTCACCGTGTCGGCCCCTTGCAGCGCTGCTTGAATTGTTCCGTTGCCGCCGAGCTGGATCATGGGTGTCTCGCCGGCAATCAGCGCCGCGGTGATCGTCGCCGCACTCCGTATCAACACTAAATCAACACTGAGGCCGTACTTTTTGAACAAGCCCGCATCATAGGCGACCCATGTCGCGAGCGACCAGGAGCTTTCAGACGAATAAGCCGCTTTCAATTTCACAACCTACGCTTGAGCTGATGATGAAAGCCAGCAACCTAAGAAAATGACGAAAACCAAGCGGGCAAACATTCTTCTCATATAACGCCTCTTTGAGCAGATTTGTTTCCAAACGACGTTATCTCTTGAGCAGTGCATCCCGAACAAAGACTGAAGCGATCTTACGACCACCTAAGTTCCGCTCCGATAATTGGGCTATCGCAGCCTTGGCGGGCATAAATACGCGTTGGGAATGCTCAGGTCAAACCACTAAGCACGCCGGACGGACTTTGCAGGAATCTTTTAATGATTGGGTCGCGCTGCAGGCGATCACTCAACTCTGTTGCTCGTTCGAGCTGAGTTCTGAACGCCTAGGAGCAGAAGTGGTCGAGCATTGCCGAAAGCCTCGTCATTATAGATGGAGGGGCTAGTTGTTTTGTGCAATCCTGATCTCTGAGTTTTGCGTGTGCAGCATCGCCAACTGTCTATCACGCGATGCAAAAAAGCTCTGCAGGTCAGCGCCTGCCAGTTCCTGCGTTTTGGCGATGTGGAAGTCGAGAAAATTGATTTTGGCTTCGCCGTGTAAAAACTCGAAATGCAAATGCGGACCCGTCGCGTGCCCTGTCTGCCCAACATACCCGATGACGTCTCCCGTCTCCACCGACTGGCCTATGCGAAGATTCGGCGCGAATCGTGAGAAATGTGCGTAGCGGGATAAGTAATTTTCGGAGTGCCGGATATCAACCACGTTGCCATAGCCACTGCGCCAACCGGCAAATTCGACTCGGCCGCGGCCGATCGCAACCACCGGAGTTCCGAAAGGCGCAGCATAATCGATCGCCTGGTGTGGACGCACCGTGCGGGAAAAGGGATTGAGGCGATTGGCGGTGAACGGAGATGAAATTCGCGCATAGCTCACGGGCGCACGCAGGAAGGCTGGGCGCAACGACTCGCCGTTCCGGTTGTAGTAATTGCCGCTGCCGTTTTTTTCGTAGTAAAACGCATCGATAATTTGCTTTTCTACTTCGAGCTCCGCCGCGAGTATCCGTCCGGCGACACGCCGACCGTCAAGATAGCGCCGGTCTTCGATGATCACTTTGAAATCGTTTCCTGGATGCAGATCGGAAAAAAAATCAATGTCGGACTCGAAGATTTTCGCCAGATCGAGGATTTGTAACGGCGACAGGCCGGCATCGATGCCGCTTTCATAAAGACTGCTTTTGATTCTTCCCCGGATCACGCGGCTTTCTTTTACGAACGGCACTTCTTGTCGTTCTGCTAGCCAGCCCTCTCCTGTTGCCTTGACGCGGATCAAATTGTCATCAACGACGAACTCCATTGCTCGAACGGTCTTGTCCTCTCCATCGAGCGTGACACGGAGATTGTTCCCGGGTCGAAGCTTGCGCAGGTTCACCAATGGGCGAACTTTTTCGATCAGTCCATGCGCTGACGGAGCCTCGACACCGACGCGTCTGAGCACGCTGAGCAGACTGTCGCCGGAGCGAAACATTACTCCAATACTGGTGTGCGGTTTTGGCGGTTTTGCTGCTGCAGGTAAAAATTCCGCATCTCGATGTGAAAAATTGACGAATGGCGCCAACAAAAGCGCCACCGCAGCGAGCATAAGGAGGGAGCCCGCAGCCTTAGCTGCGTTGCCGACCATGATTCTGAATGATGAGTTGGATATGGAAATGATGCGAGACATTGATGAACGTGCGTTCCGTCCTATTTACCGAGTTGATTTTGAAGACGCAACAGAAAAAATGAAAAATTTTAAAAAATTTTGCCTGGACACTTCTCCGATTGCTCATCCAGGCGAACATGGTTTACAGCTTGCATCGAACCGGTTATATGAAGCGAGATGCACGAGTTGAGATTTGCCGAAATTATCTCGAAGCCAAGGGAGCGTCGTCAGATGATTTTCCTAACCAACGAACAGATTCAGCAAGTCCTCGACATGAAGACTTGCATTGACGCGATGGAAGAGGCCTACCGCGATATGAACCAGCAACATGCCGGTTACCGTCCGAGAATCGACTTTTATGTGCCGCAGGAGCCGCACTACTATCGTTGGGGCACAATGGAAGGCGCTTCGCGGAAGCTCGGCGTGTTTGCGATCCGCATGAAGTCCGACATGCTCGCCTGGGAAAACCAGGACGGCTTCATGGTCGAAGATAAATATTGCATGGAGCGTGGCCGCTACTGTGGCTTGATTTTTCTGCTCAGCGCACGAAATGCCGAACCTCTCGCGCTGATGAACGATGGCTATCTACAGCACATGCGCGTCGGCGCCTGCGCTGGAATCGGCACAAAATATCTCGCGCGAAAGAATGCCAAAGTTCTCGCCATGATCGGCTCGGGGGGAATGGCGCGCACCTATGCGGAAGCGATCAAGCAGGTGCGGCCGATCGAGACCATGCGCGTCTTCAGCCCGACAAAAAAGAATCGAGAAGCGTTTGCCGGTGAAATGACGAAAAAGCTGGATATCGAAATTATTCCCGTGGATTCTGCCGAAAAAGCCCTGCGCGGAGCCGATGTCGTCTCGCTCACCACGGATTCGTTGATCCCGGTAATCAAAGCGGAATGGCTCGAGCCCGGTATGCACATCAACAACGTGCGCAACAACGAAGCCCGTCCGGATGTGCTCGCGCGCGCTGACGTGCGCGCGCGACTAGGAACATCGACTTTATTTGCCGACCGAAGCGCTGCGGAGGTTGTGACCGGCAGCGATGGAATGTTTGGTTTTATCGCCGGGACGGCGGAGGAAAAGAAAAAAATCCCGAGCTCACCGCATTTCGAAATCGACAATCCCGACATCGGCACGGTGCCGGACATCATGGCCGGCCGTTGGGCGGGAAGAACCAACGATCAACAGATTACCTTTCTGAACAATCAGGGCACTCAGGGATTGCAATTCGCCGCTGTCGGCGGCACCGCGTACAATTTGGCAAAAGCCAAAGGACTCGGTCATCCCCTGCCCCTGGAATGGTTTACGCAAAATATCAGAGACTAGAATAAGAATGCAGTGATAGAGTACTGGAATACTGGAGTGTTGGTTTAGATCGGATGTTATAAGCCGTTACTCCACTCCAAACGCTCCCAGGAGGGTTTCCATGGCAACGCTTCGTTACATTGCCTATCTTGCAAACGAGCCGGAAAAACTCGCGGGGTTTTACCGCCGCTTTCTTGGCACCGAGGAACTCGGCCGCTCGATGGAGGGAGATATTTCCATCACAGACGGCTACTATAATCTGACCTTTTTCAAAAAACGGCCAAGCCTCGGTGAAATGCACATGGAACTTGGACTGCACCACATCGGACTTCAAGTCGACGATTTGGAAGAGGTAAAAGGACGATTCATTAGATTCAATCCGCGCGGCATGATCCTTCAGGAACCGAATGATCTCCAGCACGGCGAGATCCGCATCCACGACCCGGAGTGCCGCCCCGTCACTATTTCTACGAGCAGCTTCGGCGTTTTGGCGAGCAAAGAAAAACGCTTCCCGCGCGTGCGCCACATCGCCTACAACGCGCTCGATCCGGAGATCATGCTGCAGTTCTACACCCAGGTATTTCGCCTGCGCGAAATTCCGTCCAGTTACCAACGCCGCCAGCAGGGCCGCGGCAACCGTTTTTGCGCCGACGGCAAAACCAATCTCGCGATCCATCCGTTTTATAATCGAATTGAAGGGCACGAAGCCAAGTACGGCATCAATCACATCGGTTTTCTGACCAATGAAATGCAGGCGACGATGGCGGAACTAAGCACGGTCTTGAAAATTGCGCCGCGGCCGGCGACACGCCCTTACGCGGAGCTTCGCTTCCGCGACATTGAAGGCAATGCTCTCGATCTGTCGCAGACCAAAGGCTGGGAAGTGGACGTGGACAAGTGGGAAAACGCGGCGTGAAGAGATGGCAGGAATGGAGGAGTCATCGAGTGATGCACGGCAAGAACGCTCGTCGCCGGTTACTAATTTCGCTATTGTTGCTTCTGTCTAGCCGATTTGTTCATAACGAGGCTGCGGTTAGGGCGGCGACCCTCGAAAAGCTGACCATCGGGTGGAGCGCGATCGCCGGGTCGCAGGCGCCGTTTTGGATCACCAAGGAAGCCGGGTTGTTCGAAAAAAACGGCTTGGACGTTACGATGATTTATGTCGACGGTGGCTCCAAAGCGACCCAGGCCTTGATGTCGGGCGATGTGCCGATCGCCCAGGTCGGCGGTAACGCGCCTGTGGTGGCGCGCCTGCGCGGCGCCGATGTCACCTTGATCGCCGGCTTACTCAACGTTCTCGCCTACAGCATGATCGTTTCGCCCGAGATCAAGAAGCCGGAAGATTTAAAAGGCAAAAAGCTTTCGGTCAGTCGTTTTGGATCCAACTCGGATTATGCGACCCGGAAGATTCTT
>Ga0164302_10000113_pt1 | contig 18730 bp, 11 predicted proteins | sample Whisoiple_202_MG_FD_109714 | JGI IMG/M metagenome (GOLD analysis project Ga0164302, IMG submission 109714) | Soil microbial communities amended with pyrogenic organic matter from upstate New York, USA - Whitman soil sample_202_MG | ecosystem: Environmental > Terrestrial > Soil > Agricultural... | reverse complement strand
GTCGAGGAGACCAACGAGCGCTTCCACTACCTGCTCGACCACGGCCAGACGGGGCTCTCGACCGCCTTCGACATGCCGACCTTGATGGGCTACGACTCCGACCACGAGCGCAGCCTCGGCGAGGTCGGCCGCGAGGGCGTCGCCGTCGACACCCTCGCCGACATGGAGCGGCTCTTCGAGGGGATCCCGCTGGGCGGCGTCACCACTTCGATGACGATCAACGCCCCGGCCGCGATCCTGCTCGCCTTCTACGTGCTGGTCGGCGAGAAGCAGGGCGTCGCGGCCGAGAAGCTCGGCGGCACGATCCAGACCGACATCCTCAAGGAGTACATCGCTCAGAAAGAGTGGTGCTTCCCGATCGAGCCGGCGATGCGGCTGGTCACCGACATGATCGAGTGGTGCACGGAGAACATGCCGCGCTGGCACCCGGTCTCGATCTCCGGGTACCACATCCGCGAGGCCGGTTCGACCGCCCAGCAGGAGCTCGCCTTCACCCTCAAGGACGGCTTCACCTACGTCGAGCGGGCGATCGAGCGCGGCCTCGACGTTGATGACTTCGCGCCGCGGCTCTCCTTCTTCTTCAACTCCCACATCGACTTCTTCGAGGAGATCGCCAAGTACCGGGCGGCGCGCCGGATCTGGGCGCGGGAGATGAAGGAGACCTACGGCGCGACGAAGGAGGAGTCGCTGCGACTCCGCTTCCACACCCAGACCGCCGGGGTCAGCCTTACCGCCCAGCAGCCGCTCAACAACGTCGTCCGCACCGCGCTGGAGGCGCTGGCGGCGGTGATGGGAGGGACCCAGTCGCTGCACACCAACTCCTTCGACGAGGCGCTGGCGCTGCCGACCGAGGAGGCGGTGCGGGTGGCGCTCCGCACCCAGCAGATCATCGCCACCGAGACCGGCGTCGCCAACACCGCCGACCCGCTCGGCGGCTCCTACTTCGTCGAGAAGCTGACCGACGAGATGGAGGCGGCCGCCTACGGCTACTTCGCCCGGATCGACGAGCTGGGGGGGATGGTCGAGGCGATCCGCCGCAACTTCCCCCAGCGCGAGATCGCCGACGCCTCCTTCACCTACCAGCTGGAGCTGAACGAACGCCGCCGGATCGTCGTTGGCGTCAACGACTTCGTCCAGGACGACGAAGAGCCGACGCCGATCCTGAAGATCGACCCCGCCCTGGAAGGCAAGCAGCGCGACCGCCTCGCCGCGACTCGCGCCGCCCGTGACGGCGCCGCGGTCGAGTCCGCCCTGGCCGAGCTGAAGCGCGCCGCCGCCGGCGAGGGCAACCTGATGCCGCCGATCCTCGCCGCGGCCCGCACCCAGGCGACCGAGGGCGAGATGATCGCCGCGATGCAAGAGGTCTTCGGCACCTACACCGAGTCACCCGTCTTTTAAGCGACCACCGACCAAGGAGCAGCAAGCGCATGAGCGTCGACACCGTCACCCCCGCCTACGAGATCTCCCAGGAGGCGCTTGACCTGCGCGACATGGTCCGCCAGCTGTCGCAGGAGAAGATCGCGCCGCGGGCGGGCGATATCGATCGCAAGAGCGAATACCCGTGGGACCTGCGCGAGCTGCTTGCCTCCCACGACATCCTCGGCCTGCCCTTCGCCGCCGAGTACGGGGGCACCGGGACCGGGACGCTGGTCCTGCAGATGGCGGTCGAGGAGATCGCCAAGGCCTGTGCCTCCTCGGCGCTGATGCTGATGGTGCAGGAGCTGGGGACGCTGCCGATCCAGCTGTTCGGCTCCGAGGAGCAGAAACAGAAGTGGCTGCCGAAGTGCGCCAGCGGCGAGTGGTCGCCGGCCTTTGCGCTCTCGGAGCCCGAGGCCGGTTCCGACCCGGCGGCGATGCGGACCAGCGCCGTCCGCGACGGCGACGAATGGGTGATCAACGGGCAGAAGGCATGGATCTCCAACGCGACGATCGCCGACTTCTACGTCGTCTTCGCCACCACCGACCGCGAGAACCGCCGCACCAGCGCCTTCGTCGTCGAGAAAGACGCGCCCGGCTTCGACCCCGGCAAGCTCGAGCACAAGCTCGGGATTAAGGGCTCGCCGACCGGCTCGCCGACCTTCACCGACGTCCGGGTCCCGCACGAGAACCTGATCGGCGAGGAGGGCAAGGGCCTCGGCGTCGCCCTCGGCACGCTCGAGCGCACCCGCCTCGGCGCCGCCGCCCAGGCGGTCGGCATCGCCCAGGGCGCGACCGACTACGCCAATGGCTACGCGGCCGAGCGGATCGCCTTCGGCAAGCCGATCAACCAGCTGCAGGCGATCCAGTTCAAGCTCGCCGACATGGAGACCGGCACCGCCGCCGCCCGCGAGCTGCTCTACAAAGCCTGCTCGATGGCCGACAAGCCCCAGCGCCCCGCCGACCTCGGCAAGTGGACCTCGATGGCCAAGCTCTTCGCCTCCGACAATGCGATGAAGGTGACGGTCGAGGCGATCCAGGTCCTCGGCGGCTACGGCTACGTCAACGAGTACCCGGTCGAGCGGATGATGCGCGACGCCAAGATCACCCAGATCTACGAGGGTACGAACGAGATCCAGCGCGTGGTCATCGCCCGGGCGATGGGGTAGTCGAGGCGTCCAGGGGCACCCGGCCTCAACGCCGGGAGCCGCCTTGTTACTGGGAAACCTTGCTAGTACCTAAGTCCGGTTTTCGGCTGGAATAGCTGTCCAATATCCCTGCTTTCTCGATAAAGTGGCAGTTGGCGCAAGCGAGGGCTTGGGAGAGTCCTCGCAAAACCGGGTAATCCCCTCGGCAGGGCCGATATTCCTTCTGTATCCCGACCCACAGGCAGGAGCCTTCCCGTTTCCCCGTTTCCACCGGCAGAGCAGAGACCCCGTGTCCACGGACGTTCGGTGCTGGTCGGCACCGAGAAGTTCCACGTGCGCGGCGCCACCTACGGCACCTTCCGGGCCGAGGACGGTTCGGCCTTCCCGGAGCCGGCGCGGGTCGATGACGACTTCGCGGCGATGGCCTCTGCCGGCATCAACTCGATCCGCACCTACGTGCCGCCGCCGGCCTGGCTTCTGGACGCTGCCCTGCGGCATGGAATCCGGGTCATGGTCGGGTTTGCCTGGGAGCAGCACGTCGCCTTTCTCGACGACCGCGACCGCGCCCAGCGGGTAGCGGCCCGGCTCGGCGACGAGGTCCGCGCCTGCGAGGGCCACCCGGCGATCCTCTGCTACTCGATCGGCAACGAGATCCCGGCCCCGATCGTGCGCTGGCATGGCAAGCGGCCGATCGAGCGCTTCCTCGAGCGGCTCCACTGGGAGGCGAAATCCGCTGATCCCGAGGGCCTCGTCACCTACGTCAACTACCCCTCGACCGAGTACCTCGAGCTGCCGTTCCTCGACCTCACCTCCTTCAACGTCTTCCTCGAGCAGGAGGGGGCCTTCGAGGCCTACCTGGCGCGGCTGCAGAACCTCTCCGGCGACCGGCCGCTGCTGATCACCGAGCTGGGGATCGACAGCCAGCGCAACGGGGTCGACGCCCAGGCGAGGGTGCTGGAGTGGCAGGTCCGCCACGCCTTCGCCACCGGCGCCGCCGGGACCTTCGTCTTCGCTTGGACCGACGAGTGGCACCGCGGCGGCCACGAGGTGCTCGACTGGGACTTCGGCCTGGTCGACCGCGAGCGCCGGCCGAAGCCTGCGCTTGACGCGGTCAGCCGCGCCTACTCGGCGATCCCTTTCGCGCCCGGTGGGCCGTGGCCGTCGGTCTCGGTCGTCGTCTGCACCCACAACGGCCAGCAGACCCTCGGCGAGTGCTTGGCCCGGCTCAACCAGCTGAGCTACCCCGACTACGAGGTGATCGTCGTCAACGACGGCGCCAGCGCCGCCTGCGCCCGGATCGCCGAGGAGCACGGCGCGACCCTGATCGAGACCGAGCACCGCGGGCTCGGCCATGCCCGCAACTGCGGGATCGACGCCGCGCGCGGGGAGATCGTCGCCTTCCTCGACGACGACGCCTATCCCGACGCCGACTGGCTGCAGTACGTCGCGGCGCTGCTGCGCGCCAACGGCCACGCGGGGGTCGGCGGCCCGAACATCCCGCCCGAGGACGACGGCTTCGTCGCCGAATGCGTCGCCGCCGCGCCGGGTGGGCCGATCCACGTCCTCGTCTCCGACCGCGAGGCCGAGCACGTGCCCGGCTGCAACATGGCCTTCCGCAAGGACGTGCTCGAAGAGGTCGGGGCCTTCGACGAGCGCTTCCAAGTCGCCGGCGACGACGTCGACCTCTGCTGGCGGCTGCAGAAGGCGAACCGGACCCTCGGCTTCAGCGCCGGCGCCGTGGTCATGCACCGGCGAAGGGACTCGGTCCGCCGCTACCTGCGCCAGCAGTACGGCTACGGCAAGGCCGAGGCGCTGCTGGAGCGCAAGTGGCCGACCCACTACAACCGCGCCGGCTCCTCGCGCTGGTCGGGGCGGATCTACGAGGCGCCGGCGGCGCAGACGCCGCGGCGGCGCTCGCTGATCCGTTACGGCACCTGGGGCAGCGGCCTCTTCCAGTCGATCTACGACCCGCCGCGCGCCCTCTCGGGGATGTTGCAGGCGCCCGAGGGGCTGCTGCTGGTGGCGCTGCTGGGCGAGGTCTCGGCGCTGGGACTGCTCTGGTCGCCGCTGCTGGTCGCCGCGCCGATCTTCTTCGCCGCGATCGCCTGGATCCTCGGTGCTGCGACCGCCAACGGCTGGCGCGCCCACCACCGCATCCCGGGGCAGCCGCTGGGGGAGACACTGAAGCGCCGCGGCGTCACCTCGATGCTCTTCTTCCTGCAGCCGTTCGCCAGGCTCGCCGGGCGCCTGCGCAACGGCCTCTCGCCCTGGCGCCGCCGCACCCAGACCCAGCCGACGTTGCCCTGGCCGCGCACGGTCGAGGCCTGGAGCGAACGCTGGCGCGACCCGCAGGCCTGGATCGAGCAGCTGCAGGACGGGCTCGCCGCCAGGGGCGGCTTCATCCGCAGCGGCGGGCCGTTCGACCGCTGGGACCTCGACCTGCGGGCCGGTGCCTTCGGCGGGGTGAAGATCCGCACTGCGGTGGAGGAGCACGGCAGTGGCAGGCAGCTGCTGCGGGCGCGGATCTGGCCGCGCACCACGACCGCCGGGCGGCTGGTCGTCCTCGTCCTCACCCTGCTGGCGCTCGTCGCCGTCCACCAGGGCGAGCCGTCGATCGCGATCGCGATCGCCGTCGGGGCGGTGCTGATGGTCACCTTCGGGCTCGAGGGGATGGCGACGGCGACCCGGCTGGCGCTGGCTGAGATCGAGAACCTCGCCGACGAGGAGACCCGCGTTACCGAGGAGCCGCCGCCCGCCCCGAGCGCGCCGCTGACGCCGACGCCGGCGCACGGGAGGGGAGGCCCGAGCCTCGTCCGGCAGTCCGCGCCGGACGCCAAGGGAGAGCGGCGATGAGCCCCAACCTGGGGCCGCTGCGGATGCGCAGCAGGCCCGACCCGAACGCGATGCCGCCGGGAGCAGACGAGGAGAGGAAGCCGAACGGGGCGTGGGAGCTGTGGAAGGCGCTGCCGCGGATGAAGCCCTACCTGCAGCCCTACCGCAGGACCCTGGTCGCGCTCTTGATCCTGACGATCCTTGCCGCGATCCTCGGGCTTGCCGAGCCGTGGCCGCTGGCGGTGATCCTCAACGAGATCCTGACGGCGGAGGGTGAGACGAGCGGCATCGTCCGCGCCATCTTCGGCGAAGACCCGACCACCTGGGTCGTCCTCGTCTCCCTGGTCCTCCTCCGCTTCGGGATCATCGTCCTCGGCAACGCGTTTACGGTCTGGAACCACTTTCTCGGCTCGAAGATGGAGCAGAACATGGTCCTCGACCTGCGCAGCGACCTCTTCGCCCACGTCCAGAAGCTCTCCCTGACCTTCCACGACAAGCGCCAGACCGGGGCGCTGATGAGCCAGATCAACCTCCAGGCGGCCTCGGTCGGGAACGTGGTGATGGTGATCCCGCCGCTGGTCGAGGCCGGGCTGACGCTGATCGGGATGTTCGTGATCGCGATCCTGATCGACTGGCAGATCGCCATTCTCGCGATGGTCGTCCTGCCCTTCCTGATCTGGTCGTTCGGGCTCTACGGGAAGCGCATCGTCCCGCGCCTGCAGAGGGTGCAGCGACTGGAGTGGGAATCGCTCTCGATCGTCAACGAGGCGATGGCGATGATGCGGGTGATCGTCTCCTTCGGTCGCGAGGATTACGAATACAGGCGCTTCCGCGAGCAGGGAAGAACGGCGGTCGACGAGCGGGTGAAGCTGACCGTCAGCCAGAGCCTCTACACGCTCGGGGTGCAGACGATCACCGCGGCCGGCATCTCGGTGGTGATGGGCCTCGGTGCCTGGCACGTGATCCAGGGGCAGCTCTCGATCGGCGAGCTGATCATCCTCGTCACCTACATCGCCTCGGTCTACCAGCCGCTTGAACAGATCAGCACTACCGTCGGCATGGTCCACGAGCAGCTGGTCCAGTTCGATTCCTCGATGAAGCTGCTCGACACCGAGCCGGAGGTGAAGGAGCGGGAGGACGCGGTTGTGCTCGAGCGCGCCCGCGGCTACGTCCGCACCACCGGCGTCGAGTTCGCCTACCCCGGCCGCCAGCACACCCTCTCCGAGATCACCTTCGACGCCAAGCCAGGCGAACGGGTGGCGATCGTCGGCCATACCGGGGCCGGCAAGAGCACCCTGATGAGCCTGCTGATCCGGTTCTACGACCCCAGCGGCGGGCGAATCGAGATCGACGGCGTCGACCTGCGGGACCTGCAATTGCGCTCGCTCCGCGAGCAGATCAGCGTCGTCCTCCAAGATCCTCTGCTCTTCTCCGGCTCGATCGGCGAGAACATCCGCTACGGCCGCCTCGAGGCGACGCAGGAGGAGATCGAAGACGCCGCCCGGGCCGCCAACGCCCACGACTTCATCGTCGCCCTGCCCGATGGGTACGAGACTGTGCTGGGGGAGGGCGGTTCCCACATCTCCGGCGGCGAGCGCCAGCGGATCTCGGTCGCCCGCGCCTTCCTCAAGGACGCGCCGATCCTGATCCTCGACGAGCCCACCTCCTCGATCGACTCGCGCACCGAGGCCGTGATCCTCGACTCGCTCGACGATCTGATGGAGGGCCGGACCTCGTTCATCGTCGCCCACCGCCTCTCCACCGTGCGCCACGCCGACCAGATCCTCGTCCTCGACAAAGGCCGGGTGGTCGAGCGCGGCACCCACGAGGAGCTGCTGCGGGTCGGAACCGTCTACCGCCAGCTGCACGAGGCGCAGAACCGCGAGCGCAAACGCCGGCGGCCGGTGGGCAATGGCGGCAACGGAGGCAACGGCGCGCCGGCCGAAGAGGCAGTGATCTGGCGCCAGGTCACCGAGGGGGGCTAGCGGTGGCCGGCGGCGGCCGCCCCAAGATCGTCCTCCTGGGGATGATGACCCCGATGCCGGTGGCGGGGGTCGTCTGGCAGAACCTCCACTACCTGCTCGGGTTCGAGCGGCTCGGGTTCGAGGCCTACTACGTCGAGACGCACGCCCGCACGCCCTCGATGCTGATGTCCAACCAGGAGGACGACAGCTCGGCGCTGGCGGCCGAGTTCATCGCCAGCGTGATGCGCCGCTTCGGCCTCGCCGACCGCTGGGCATTCCGTGCGCTGCACGACGACCGCCGCTGCTACGGGATGAGCGAGCTGCAGCTGGAGCGGCTCTACGGCGAAGCCGAGCTGCTGGTCAACCTCCACGGTGGCACCCAGCCGCTGCCCGAGCTGGCCGCCACCGGCCGCCTTGTCTACCTCGAGACCGACCCGGTGCAGATGCAGCTGGAGCTGCGCCACGGGCTGCAGGAGACGATCGAGTTCCTCGAGCCCCACATCGCCTTCTTCACCTTTGCCGAGAACTGGGGCAACCCCGACTGCCGCCTGCCGGCGAGCGAGCGGTTCGAGTTCCACCCGACGCGCCAGCCGGTTCTCCTCGATCTCTGGCCCGACCGCTCTGCCCAGCCGGCCGACCTCTACACGACGATCGGCAACTGGCGCCAGGACTGGCGCGAGGTGACCTTTGAGGGCGAGCGGTACACCTGGAGCAAGCACCACGAGTTCCTCAAATACCTCGACCTGCCGGCGCGGACCGGCCTCGGGTTCGAGCTGGCGTTGAGCAGCGCCGAGCCGGAGGACCGCGAGATGCTGGCGGCACGCGGCTGGGGGGTGCGGGACGGGCTCGAAGTCTCGATGAGCGTTGACCGCTACCGCGACTACGTCGGCGGCTCGCGCGGCGAGTTCACCGTCGCCAAGGACCAGAACCTGCGCTTGCGGACCGGCTGGTTCAGCGACCGCAGCGTCACCTACCTCGCTTCGGGGCGGCCGGTGGTCAATCAGGACACGGGTTTCGGCGCTGCTCTGCCGACCGGGGAGGGCCTTTTCGCCTTCGACTCGCTCGACTCCGCCGCCGCGGGGCTGGCTGAGATCGAGGCCGACTACCCGCGTCACGCCGGCGCCGCGCGGGAGATCGCGCGCGAGTTCTTCGCCCATGAGGTTGTCCTCGGGGCGATGCTGGAGCGGCTCGGGATCGACGTCAGGACCGGCAGCCGCAAGCCGCGTACGGCGACCGTCTTCCCCGAGGAGATGGACCTGGAGCCGGTCTCGCGGCGGCCGCTGCAGCTGCCCCGCGGCACGGTCGAGGCGGCGCAGGCGGTGCCGGTCTCCGTCCATGAGGAAGCCCCCGCGCTCGGGGCGGAGAGCGCCAGCATCGTTGTCCTCACCCATGACGGACTCGCCTTCACCCGTCTCTGCCTCGAGTCGGTGCTGGCCAACACTGCGGGTCATGACTTCGAGCTGATCGTCGTCGACAACGCCTCCGGGGACGGCACCCGTGGCTACCTGGCGCAGCTGGCCGACGCCGACGCCCGGGTGCGGGTCCTCTTCAACGCTCGCAACATGGGCTTCGCGCCGGCCTGCAACCAGGGGCTGGGCCTGGCACTCGGCGAGCACCTGGTCCTGCTCAACAACGACACGATGGTGCCGCCGGGCTGGCTCGGGCCGCTGCTCTCCCATCTGGGCGACCCGGGTGTGGGCCTGGTCGGCCCGGTGACCAACCGGATCGGCAACGAGGCCGAGATCGAGACCGACTACCGCACCTGGGGAGAGCTGCTCGCCTTCGCCCGGCGGCAGGCGAGCGAGAATGCCGGCGAGTGGCTGGCGATGCGGACGCCGGCGATGTTCTGCCTGGCAATGCGGCGGCAGACCTTCCACCACCTGGGGCCGCTCGACGAGCGTTACGAGGTCGGCCTGCTCGAGGACGACGACTACGCCGAGCGCGCGCGCAATGCTGGCTACGAGCTGCGCTGCGTCGAGGACTCCTTCGTCCACCACTTCGGGGAAGCCTCGTTTGGGAACCTCGTCGCCGGCGGCGAGTACCAGCGGATCCTGCGCGCCAACCAGCAGCGCTATGCGGAGAAGTGGGGGCGAAAGTGGGAGCCTTACGGGCGTCGCCCCAATCCCCGGTACGAACGCGAACTCGAACGGCTCCGCGAGGCCGTCGCGGCGACGGTGCCGGCCGGCGCAGAGGTGCTGGTGATCAGCCGCGGCGATGAGGAACTGCTGCGGCTGAACGGCCGCCGCGCGAGCCACTTCCCGCAGGCCGGCGACGGCGGCTGGGCCGGGCACCATCCCGCCGACAGCGCCGAGGCGATCGCGCACCTCGAGGGGCTGCGCGAACGGGGCGCGCGCTATCTGGTGGTGCCGTTGACCTACCGCTGGTGGCTCGCCCACTACGAGGGCCTGCGTGAGCACCTCAACTCCCGCTACCGCGCGATGGCGGTCGACGAGCGCGCCGGTGCGATCTACGAGCTAGAGGGGCAGGGATGAGCGCGGTCTCGATCGTGATCCCCGTGCACGGCAGCGCGCACCTGACCCAGCGGTGTCTCGACATCGTGCTCGACGGCCTCGACGCCGACTGCGAGGTAGTAGTCGTCGACGACGCCTCGACGGACAACACGCCCGCGCTCCTCGCCGGCTACGGCGAGCGGATCCGGGTTCTGCGGCTGGATGAGAACGCCGGCTTCGCCACTGCCTGCAACCGCGGTGCGGCGGTGGCGATAGGCGAACGGCTGGTCTTCCTCAACAACGACACCGAGCCCCAGCCCGGATGGCTGGCGGCCCTGCGCCGTTACGCCGACGAGCACCTGCGGGCAGCGATGGTGGGTGCGAAGCTCCTCTATCCGACCGGGACTGTCCAGCACGCCGGCGTCGTTTTCGGTCAGGACGGCTACCCGCACCACCTCTACGCCGGCTTCCCAGCCGAGCACCCGGCGGTCTCCCACCCGCGCCGGCTGCAGGCGGTGACCGCGGCCTGCATGCTGGTCCGGCGCGAGGCCTTCGAGGAGGCGGGAGGGTTCGACCCCGGCTTTCACAACTCGCTGGAGGACGTCGACCTCTGCCTGCGGATCGGCGGGGCCGGGGGCGAGGTTCACTACTGCGACGAGGCGGTGCTGATTCACCTCGAGTCCGCCTCTCGCGGGCGCGACGATCGCTTCGAGCGCAGCGTCGCCCTCTACCGCGAGCGCTGGCGCGACCGGGTCCGCCGCGACGATCTCGACGCTTACGTCGCCGACGGCCTGCTGGCGGTCGAGTACGCGGACACGCACCCGCTCCGGCTGACGGTCGACCCGCGCCTGGCGATTGTCGACCGCGGGCGCGAGGAGGAGATCGAGCGGCTGCTGGAGGCCTACGCGCGGCAGAGCGCGGACCTGCTACAGGAGTTGGTGCGCCTCAGCGCTTCGTCCGTTGGCGAGGCTGAGGTGGGCTCTCCTGGGGAGGCAGGACGCTCTGGCAACGCGTTTGACCGGGAGGCCTTTCTTGCCCGTGTGCGCCAGATCGAGGAGGACGTGCTCCAACTACAGCTCGAAGCCCAGCCGACGACCGGTGTCGAGCCTTCGTCTCAGCTCGGCTACGCCCACTCGGTCGAGAGGTTGCGCGAGGAGGTCGCGAAGCACATTCCCGACGAGGCCACCGTGCTCGTCGTCAGCCGCGGAGATCGCGAGTTGCTGAGGTTGGGCAGACGTGCCGCAGTGCATTTCCCTCAGGACGACCGGGGGGGCTACGCGGGATACCACCCGGCCAACGGCGAGGAGGCGATATCAGCGCTGGAGCAGCTACGTGGCGAAGGAGCGGAGTATCTGGTCTTTCCGCCTACTGCGACCTGGTGGCTGGCGCACTATCGGTCGTTCGCCCAGCATCTGTCCAGGTACCCGAAGCTCCCCTCCGGCCATGGCGAGATCTTCGACCTCACGCGCGAGACGGAAGCGAATACGATCCAGCGATGACCAGGGGATCGGTTCAGATCGAGGAGGTCGTAAGCGCCCTTCCCAATACCTCCCTCTGGGGAGATTTTCGGGTTAGCAGCGTGGAGGGAAGTCGCCTCGACATCCTCGGTTGGGCCTTGGGCGCGACCACTGAGGTGGCCCGGGTGGAGGTACTCGCCGGCAGCTCGGTGATCGCCTCGACCGCTCCCAGCCTGGCGCGAGCAGACCTCGCGGAAAAGATGCCGGATCGAAGCTCAGCGGCAACCTGTGGATTTCAGGTCATGATCGAAGCCGAGGGGAAGGGGCGCAGCACTCTCGAACTGCGAGCGGTGCTCGATGACGAGACCGCGGTTCCGATGGGCGAGATCCTGGTGTATGCGCCAGCTCGGCGGTGGGATGTCTTCCGTCGACGCTAACCACGGAGATCTGATCAGGGACATCGCTCCCGGCGACCGGATGTTCGATCCCGAGTACCCCGACGCCTACTTTCAGGTCGGCGACTCGGCGCTTCGTTGCGTCCGCCTCGCGATGGAGGCGGCGGGCAAATCGACGTTCAGCAACATCCTCGATTTTCCCTGCGGCCATGGACGAGTTCTGCGGGCGTTGAAACGAGGCTTTCCGGATGCCGCACTGACGGCTTCCGATATCGACCGTGACGGTGTCGATTTCTGCTCCCGAACCTTTGGCGCAGAGGGGGTCTATTCAGACAACGATCTATCCCAGGTGGATCTTGCCGGCGGCTTCGATCTGATCTGGGTGGGCTCGCTGTTCACCCATCTCCCGGACCCGAGGTGGTGGACCTTTCTCGACTTCCTGATCGACCGTCTTGTTCCGGATGGCCTGCTGCTGTTCACCACTCACGGGCGCTGGTCTGCCCGCCAGGTACGGGCGGGGCAGTTCTCGCCGGCAGGTTCCCGCGAGGCGCAGCTCCACATGCTGCGCGGCTATGAAGCTTCGGGCTTTGGGTTCGTGGGGGGCGGGGACAGCCAGGCGTATGGGACCTCCCTAACGAAGCCGGCGGCCGTTCTGCAAAGAATCGAGAGCTTCGAGGAGTTGCGGTTGCTTTCCTATTCCGAGCGCGGCTGGGCCGGCCATCAGGATGTGGTGACCTGCCAAAAGGGCTTTACCTTCCCGACTTGAACTTGGACCATCGAATCTCGCTCTCCGGTCGGGCGGAGTGGGAGCGGGCGCTGGAGCGGGTCCCCCACGTCTTCGGCCACACCTGGGGGAGCTGCCACGCCCTCGGCTTAGACGGCGGCGGCGAGCCGGTCCTGTTCGTCGCCGAGGAGGACGGCCGGCGGGTCGTCTGCCCGCTGATCGAGCGGCCGATCGAGGGACGGCTCGATGTCGCGACGCCGTACGGCTTTTCCGGCCTGACCGGGACCGGCCCCTGGCCCGGCTTCGCCGCGCGCTGGGAGCGGTTCGCCGCCGAGCGGGGCTACGTCGCCGGCTACCTGGCGATCAACGCGCTCTTCGGCGACGACAGCTACGCCGACCCGGAGACGGTGACGGTCGCGAACGAGACCTTCGTGCTCGATCTCTCGCACGGGGTCGACGCGGTCTGGGCCGGTCTCTCGACCAACCGCAGGCGGCAGCTGCGCGACTGGGACGCCGAGGGCTACGAGACCGAGGGGGAGGAGCTGGCGGCGTTCTTCGTCGAGCAGTACCCGCTGACGATGGAGCGCAAGGACGCGGCGGAGCGCCATCGCTTCCCCGCGGCGACCCTGGCGGCGTTCTGCGCGCTGCCCGACACCTTCCTGGTCGGCGCCCGGGTCGAGGGCCGCCTCGAGTCGGTCTCGATCTTCGGCCACACCCCTTACGCCGGCGACTTCCTCTTCAACGCCGCGCTGCCGGGCTGCGCCCACCACTCGGTCGGCTTGATCTGGGCGGCGTTGCATCGCCTGATCGAGCTGGGGGTGCCGTGGCTCAACCTCGGCGGCGGCATGAGCCCCGGCGACTCGCTCGCCGACTTCAAGGCCCGCTTCGGTGCAACGCCGCTGCCGATGCGGGCGGTGAAAGCGGTCTACGATGCCCCCGCCTACGAGGACCTCTGCCGCCGCCGGGGCGCCGATCCCGGCGACCGCGACGGCTTCTTCCCCGCCTATCGCCATGTCTAGCGGCATCCCCTACGAACATTCCGCCCACTTGTACGACCTGATGTACGTGCGGCGGGACTACACGACGACGGCCGAGGAAATCCACGCGATCGCCGCCGAGCTGCTGCCCGAGGCCGAGAATCTGCTCGACGTCGGCTGCGGCACCGGCCGCCACCTGGAGACGCTCGGCAGCTGGTACCGGGGGGAGGGGCTCGACATCAACCCGACGATGCTCGAGCTGACCCACGACCGCTGTCCCGAGATCCCGCTGCACGAGAACGACATGCGCAGCTTCGAGCTCGACCGCTCCTACGACGTCGTCACCTGCCTGTTCAGCGCTATCGGCCACGTTGAGACGGCGGAGGCGATGCGCCGCTCGATCGAGCGCATGGCGGCCCACCTGCGCTCGCCCGGCCTGCTGATCGTCGAGCCCTGGTTCACGCCGGAAAACTTCTGGGACGGCCACCTCGCCGCCAACTTCCAGACCGAGTCGGAGACCAAGCTGGCCTGGATGTACCGCCAGTACCGCGAGGGTCTGATGGCCGTCCTCGATATCCACTACCTGGTCGGCGGCGAGGGCCAGCCCGAATACATCCGCGAACGCCAGGATCTCGGCCTCTTCACCCCGGCCGAGATGACCGAAGCCTTCGCCGCCGTCGGCCTAAAGGCCAGCTACCGCGAAAGCAACGTCTGGAATCGCGGTCTCTACGTGGCCCGGCGGGACTAGGAGCGGCGTCGGAACAGCGCCCGCGGGTCGGCGCGCAGAAGTGAGCCGGTGAGGCTCAGGCCGCGCCGGAATTCGCGGTTGGCGAAGGCGGAGCGGACGCGGGCGGCGAGCGGGTCGCCGTAGTAGCGGCGCCAGAATCGGTGGCCTTCGCGGTACTCGCGGCGCAGGCCGCGGCGGCGGGCGGCGCGGCGCTGGCGGCGCAGGACGCGGCGGGTCATCGCCAGCATCGCGGCGGCGTTCTGGCTCATGCCGCCGGCGTGGACGCGGTACTCGGCGACGTAGGACTCGTGGGGCCGGACCGCGAACTCGGCCGAGAGGCGCAGACCGAGGTCGTAGTCCTCGGCCCCCGGCAGGCCTTCGTCGAAATTCTCGACCGCTTCCAGGGCCGAGCGGCGGTAGATGCCGTCGGCGGGGACGCCGGCGTAGTTGTAGCGGAGGAAGACCGAGTAGGGGTCGGCGTCGGGGCGGGGCTGCTCGTCGTCACCGAGGATGCTGCCGTCGGAGCCGATGCGTCGGTAGCGGCCGAAGGCGAAGGCCGCCTCGGGATGGGCGCGGAGCTCGGCGACGCCCGCCTCCAGAGCCCGCGGCAGCAACCGGTCGTCGGCGTCGAGGAAGACCAGCAGCTCGCCCTCGCTCTCGCGGATGCCGGTGTTGCGGGCGCCGGCCAGGCCCTGGTTCGGCTGCCGTACGCAGCGGGCGCCGGGGAACCGGGCCGCGACCCGCGCCGCGTTGTCGGGGGATCCGTCGTCGACGACGACCACCTCGACCTGGGCGTAGGTCTGGGCGAGGACGCTCTCGATCGCCTCCTCGAGGTAGGGCGCCTGTTCGTAGCAGGGGATGATCACCGAGACGAGCGGCGCCGGCTCGGCCAAGGTCTCGCGCCAGCGGCGGCGGCCCCGGATCGAGCCGACCGGGACCCGCTGCTGGTCCTTGAGGACCGCGCTCACCTCGATCTCCACCTCGGGCGCGGTTCCGACCAAGCTCACCGTCTCCCCGAAGCCCGCCGTCCCCGCCTCGCCGCTCTGCGGGAAGGCCTCTTCGAGGTCGGGGCGGGGGAGGCCGAGGGGCACCCGGCGGAAGACCTCGCCGCCGCTCGCCAGCTCGACCGCGACCGCCGGCGTGCCGTTGCCGAGCGCCCAGCCGCCGACCTCCAGCGCGTGGGCGTCGGTAACCGCGCCGGGCTTCGGCAGGTCGATGTGGCAGCCGAGCAGGCCCGCCCGATCGGGGGTGAGGCTGACCTCGGATATCTCGACCAGTGAGCCCATCGGTGCCGGCGCGCCCACCTTGGAGACCACCTCGTAAAGCGCACAGGCGTCGTCCCGCGAAACCAGCTCGGCGGACCCCTCCAGCTGGCGGCCGAGGCGACTGTAACGGTCGAGCCAGTCGACGAGTGGGCCGACGACTAGGAGGAAGAGACGACCCACCTCGCCCGCGGCGGGAACGTGGTCGCCGTCCGGGAAGTGGGCCCGGCCAGGCGCCACCGTGGCGGCGTCCTCCCGCATCCGGTCGAGGCTGACGGCGAGGCTGCCGCTGCGGTCGGGCGGGCCGAGCTCGGCGACCGCGGCGGCGGAGGTCAGGCCCCAGACCTGGCGGCCGTTGAGGTAGGCAGGCGCTTCCTCGCCGAGGGCGAGGACGGCGACTGCGCCGGCGAAGGGGACCCGCGCCCGCTCGACCGCGAGCTGAGCGCGGCGGGAGCGGATCGCGGCTTCGATTCCCTCGCGGTGCTCACCGCCGAGCGAGCGGCGCAGCAGGTCGAAGAGGCGCAGGTCCTCCTGTAGCTGCTCGGCGCGGGAGAGACCGGAGGAGATTCCGCGGCGGTGGACGCGGTAGACGCCCATCGCCTCGGGCAGGTACCCGATCTGGCCCTGGCGGGCGAAGGAGAGGACCGCGAGCCAGTCCGCCCAGAGTCCTTCCCAGACCCACCCGGGGAGGTCGCGGACGTGCTCGCCGCGCGCCATCACCGATAGCGAGGGGATGACGTTGGCGCGCAGGAGGTCGGCGAAGGAGAGCGGGCTGCGGACGTCGGCCGCGACGTAGGGCCGGTCGGGGGCCTCGCCGTCGACCTGGCGGACCGTGGCGTCGTGGAAGCAGGCCGACCACTCGGGATGCGCCTCCATCGCCTCGACCTGGCGCCCGAGCTTGTCGGGATCCGACCAGTGGTCGTCGCCATCCAGCCAGGCGACATAGTGGCCGCGCAGCCCGGCGACTCCCTGGCGGAAGATCTCCGTCGGGCCGACGTTGCGCTCGGGCAGCAGCAGCCGGATCAAGTCGGGATGGCGGTCGCGGTAAGCGGCGAGGATCTCCCGGGTGCCGTCGGTGGAGCAGTCGTCGGCGACGACGATCTCCAGCAGCGGCACCCGCTGGGCGAGGACGCTGTCGAGCGCGTCGGCGATGTACTCGCGGTGCTGGTAGGTCTGGACGTAGACGCTGATCCCGGGCCCGGCGTTCACGGCAGCACCGCCCCGAGCAGGCGCGACGCCTCTCCCGACCAGTCGCGCCGCTGCGCCTCGGGCGCCACCCAGCCGGGCGACCAGCCGATCCACTGCAACGCCAGCGAGAGCTCGCAGAGCTCGACCGCGGCCAGCAGCTCCCCGAAGGGGGTGGTCCGCGGCAGCGACTGGTGGAAGCTGCGGCACATCGCTTCGCGATCATCGCGGTTCCAGCCGCTGAGGAGCGCCGCCAGGTCGAGCGCGTAGGGGCCGGTGCCGGCCAGCTCCCAGTCGACGGGGGCGATCCGGGTGGATCCCCCCTCGCGGGCGACGAGCACGTTGGCGGGATAGAGCTCGCCGTGGACGAAGGCGCTCGGCAGGGCGCAGAGCCGCTCGACCAGCTGGGCGCGGCGCTCGCGCAGGCGCGCGGCGAGCGGGTCTCCCCCCAGGGCCGAGACCGCGGCGTCGACCCAGCGCCGGTGCCACTCCGCGTCGCGGTGGAGCAGGGTGTCGGAGTCGCCGGCGACCGCGCCGCTGAGCCGGGCGGCCCAGGCAGCCGCCTCGCACCAGCCGCCGATCTCCCCGACGTCGGTCAGCACCTCGCCTTCCACCCGCTCGAGGAAGATCCAGCGGCGGTTCTGCCCGGGGTCGGCCACGGCTCCGTGGAAGCGCGGCGTCCCCAGCCGCCGTGAGTCGAGCAGGTCGCGGTAGACGGAGATCTCGCGATCGGGGTCGAGCGTGTCGGCGGGCTTGGTCGCGGCGGCCTCGGCAGAGAGCCCGGCGGCGCCGACGTCCTTGACGACGAGCGCCAGTCGCTCGCCGCCGGCGAGGCGCACGTCGAGCTCATCGATGGCGAAGCTCGTTTCGTAGGCGAACGGCCGGCGGGTCAGCTCGGCGATCTCGGCTGGCGCGCCGCGGGTCTCGGACAGCGCCCGCTGCAGCGCCTCACGCACCTCGGCGTCGCCGCTCTCGCGCAGAGCGCCGCTCACCGCGCCGCTCCCAGCGCGTCGAGCAGTCGGGTGAGGACGCGGTCGGAGTCGAGCAGCTCCTCGGCGATCCCCCGCGCCGCGTCGGCGTGCTCGGCCGGGCGGTCGCGCACGCTCTCGATCGCCGCCGCCGCCTCCTCGGCATCGCCGAAGGCGAGCAGGCCGTCGCCGGTGGGGAGCGCACGGCCGAAGCCGGTGTCCTGCGCGATCACCGGTCGGCCCGAGGCCAGGTAGCAAGCGCTGCGATCGCTGAACCAGCCCGAGCGCGAGCGCACGTAGCCCTCCTTCGCGATCCCGAGCTCGCCGGCCGAGGCGCGGACGAACTCGCGGTAGCGGGCGGGGGTGGCGGCGACCTCGGCGGGGTCGAGCAGCCGCCAACCGTGCCGGGCGAGCGCCTCGAGGTCGTCGCGCTCGCCGGGGTCGATGGCGAGCGCCAGGGCGAGCTCTCCCGGGGCCAGATCGGGCAGCTCGATCAGCTCGCGCAGCGCGTGCGCCCGCAGCCCGTAGCGGCGCCCCTCGTGTTCGATCGGGCCGTAGCTGCGCCAGTGGCCGACGGTCGTGAAGGGCAGGGCGGGGGGGTCGTCCGCCCGCGGCCAGTGCTCGAGCACGACCGGCGGCAGCGTGGTCGTCCACTCGAGGCCGAGGGTTGGCACCTCGCTGCCGGGCTCGCCGATCGCGGTGGCGACGGTGACGAAGTGGGTGTGCGCGGCGAAGCGCATGTCGGCCCCCTGCAGGTGCCAGTGCTGGTTGACGAACGGGTCGAGGTCGAGGTAGGCGCGGACCGGGATCGGCTCCAGCAGCTCGGGGTCGGCGAGCATCCCGGAGACGTTCAGCAGCAGGTCGGCTTCGCGGGCGCGGGCGAGGAGCCGCTCGCGGGGCAGCGGCGCGCACTCGCCGTCGGCGACGAGGAGCGCCACCTCGTCGAGCCCGAACTCGCTGGCGACCGCCTCCAGGTAGGCGAGGCTCGCCGGCTCGATCCGCTCCACCGGCTCGGCGAAGACGACCTCGTGGCCGAGCCGCCGCAGCCCGAGCAGGTACTGAAGGACGGCCCAGGCGGCGCCGCCCTGGCCGGGCTCGCCGGCGATCATGCCGCTGACCAGGATCCTCACAGCACCGCTTCCAGCATCCGGGTGAGGACGCGGTCGGAGTCGAAGGTCCGGGTGGCATAGGCGCGGGCGGCGCGCGAGTGGTGCGCATAGGAGGC
>Ga0164302_10000111_pt1 | contig 18755 bp, 21 predicted proteins | sample Whisoiple_202_MG_FD_109714 | JGI IMG/M metagenome (GOLD analysis project Ga0164302, IMG submission 109714) | Soil microbial communities amended with pyrogenic organic matter from upstate New York, USA - Whitman soil sample_202_MG | ecosystem: Environmental > Terrestrial > Soil > Agricultural... | reverse complement strand
TCCGGCCGCCACCGCCTGCGTCGAGTTCGCCCCCGAGCCGGTGGTGGCGCCGCTGCTCGACCTCTGCGGTCACAACGGCCCGCGGGGCGTCGCCCTGCTCTCCTCCGAGCGGGTGCGGCTCTTCTGCTTCGCCGAAGGCGCCCTCGAGGAGATCGAGGACTGGGAGCTGAGCATCACCAGCCTCGACTGGCGCGAGCGCAAGGCGCACAGCGCCAGCGACCCAGCCCGCGCCCAAGGGGTCGGCTCCTCCGGGCACGACCAGTTCGAAGAGCGGCTCGACCACAACCGCCAGCGCTTCCTCGCCGAGTGCGGCGGCCTCGCCGCCCGTCGGCTCGAGGCGGACGGGCTGGAAGAGGCGATCGCCTTCGGCGCCGCCAGGGAGATCGAGGGCTTCAGGTCGGGCTTCGGCTCCTCGCGGGTGCCGCTCAGGGTCGGCGAGGAGCTGGACCTGATCTCGGCACCTAAGGGCAAGCTCGCCGAGCTCGCCGCCGCGGCGATCGAGCGGCTCGACGCCGAACGCGACCGGGCGGTGGTGGCGCGGGTTCTGGAAGAGGTGAAGGGCGGTAGCCGCGGCGCCGCCGGGCTGGAGGAGACGAAGGAGGCCCTGGGGGAGGGCCGCGTCGACCACCTGGTCTTCGACGGCGGGATCGGCGATGAGGCCGAGTCCCTGATCCGGGCGGCCCTGGCCAGTAGCGCCCGGGTCACGGTCGTGCGCGGCGAGCTCGCTGCGCCGCTGGCCGAGGCCGAAGGCGTCGCCGCGATCCTCCGCTACTGACGGCGCCCCTGGGGAAAAGCGCCCCGCGGGGCCGGCAGTGTGACCTCACTCCGGTTCGGCCCTCCAGGTCCGGGTACCTGGAGGGAGAAACCGGAACGAAGAGGAGACGAGTTGAGCGAGCAAGAGAAGGTTGCCGGCGGACCGCTGGGCAAAGTGGTCGGCAAGGCAAAGCAGCTGGCAGGCGCGGCCCTGGGCCGCGACGACCTGCACCGCGAGGGAAAGCTGCAGGAGATTCAGGCAGACGCCCAGACCGAAGCGACGGCCAAGGAGGCCGAGGCCGAGCGGCTGGAGCGGGAAGCCGAGATCGAGACCGAGCGCGCCGAGGTCCAGGCCGAGCGCCACGAGACCGAGCGCAAGGCGGCGGAGATCAAGGCCGAAGAGGAGGCCGAGCGCAAGCGGGCCGAGGAAGAGCGCGCGGCAGCCAAGAGCGCCCAGGTAGAGAAAGCCGCCGCCGAGCGCGAGCGTCTTGCCGGTGAGAAGCGGGCAACCGCGAAGCGCAATCAGGCAGCAGCGGAGAAGGGCGTGGCGAAACGCGAGGCCGCCGAGCTGGAGCGCGAAGCCGACCGGGCCGAACAGGCCGCCGCAGCAATCGACTCGAAGGAGAGCAACTGATGAGCGTGCTCACCATCCCCAAAACCATCGTCCACTCCTCGATCAAGCTGGCACGGGCCCCGTTCGACATCGTGATCGGCGCCCTCGGCGGCTCCGACTCGCCTGCCGATCACTTGCGGGACCGGGCCGACACCCTGCGCGAGCAGGCCGAAGTGGAGAAGCGCGAGGCCGAGGCACGGCAGGCGCGGGTCAGCGAGGCAGCCGGCGAGGCCGCCAAAGAGGCCCGGCGCAAAGCCGAGCAGGACAAGCGCAAAGCCGAGAAACGCCGCCAGGAGCGCGAGGCGCGGGCGAAGAAAGCCGAGGCTGCGAAGAAGGAGAAGGCCAGGCAGGACGCCGCGAAAACGAAACGCGCGGCGACCAAAGCCGAGAAGGCCACCCAGCTCCAGAAGCTGGAGGCCAAAGAAGAGAGCATCGAGGCCAAGCAGGAGGCCGCGGCGACCGAGCGCGAGGCCGAACGCCTCGCCAAAGCGGCCGAGACCGCGAAGCAGAAGCGGAAAGACCGCAACGGGGCCGGGTGACATCTCGTCGCCTACCGGGACGAGGACGGTTGACGGGTCGGGCGGCGGGTACCAGTACAGCGTGCCACCGCCCGACCAGTCCCAGCCGCCCGCCCCGGCGGCAACGATCACTCCATACCCCGACGGCCCGTACCTGGTGCGGGGCGACTTCGTGATCCAGGACCAGGACGGCAACGAACTGGGGACCGAGCGGCGGACGATCGCCCTCTGTCGCTGCGGCAAGTCGCGGATGCGCCCGCTCTGCGACGGGACCCATAAGTTGATCGGGTTCAAGGCGCCCAGTTCGCGGGAGCCATGGCCGGCCGACTGATCGACCTGCCGCCGCCCCGGGGGCCGCTCAGCGAGGAGCTGTTCGCGGCGCTTGAAGGGCCACCGGGACCGCGCCTGGGCACGCCCGCCGTCGACTCGCCGGACCCGCTCGGCGACGAGGACCTGCAGCTGGCCCTCTACATCGCCTACGAGCTCCACTACGCCGCGATCCGCGGCGTCGATGAGCGCTGGGAGTGGTCGCCGGAGCTGATCGCCTTCCGCCAGGCGCTGGAGGGCAGCTTCGAGGCGGCGGTCGCCGAGCTGGTGCCGCCGGCCGAAGCGGCCGAGCTCGACTCGGTCGCCGCCGCTCTTCAGCAGATCGTCGCCGAGGACCCCGGGCCGCCGCTCTCCCGCTACATGGAGGTCCAGGGGACGCTCGAGCAGATGCTCGAGCAGGTCGTCCACCGCTCCGCCTACCAGCTGAAGGAGGCCGACCCGCACTCCTGGGCGATCCCGCGGCTGACCGCGGGGCCGAAGGCGGCGCTCCTGGAGGTCCAGTTCGACGAGTACGGCGGCGGCAGCGCCGAGCGCATGCACTCGGCGCTGTTTGCGCGGACGATGGAGGAGCTCGGGCTCGACCCGACCTACGGCCGCTACCTCGACCGCTGCCCGGCCCCGACCCTGGCCGCCGTCAACCTGGTGACCTACTTCGGGCTCCACCGGCGCCGCCGCGGCGCCCTCGTCGGCCACCTCGCCGCCTTCGAGATGACCTCCTCGATCCCCAACCGCCGCTACGGCAACGCCCTGCGCCGCCTCGGCTTCGGGCCGGAGGTGACCCACTTCTACGACGAGCACGTCGAGGCCGACGCGGTGCACGAGAACATCGCCGCCTGGGACCTGGCCGGCGGCCTCGCGGCCGACGAGCCCGAGGTCGCCGCCGACATCCTCTTCGGCGCCCGGGCGCTGCTGCAGGTCGAGGCCCGCTGGGCCCGCCACCTGATGGACGCCTGGGAGGCGGGGGAGACCTCCCTGCGCTCGCCGCTGGCGCCCGTCCCGGCGTGAGCGAGCGCCTCGACCTCTCCTACCTGGTCCCGATCCGCTGGCGGGACGGCGCCCAGCGTGCTGGGTTGGCGGCATATCTGGCCGAGATCGCGCCGCGCTGCGCGGAGGCGATCGTCGTCGACGGCTCGCCGCCCGAGGTCTTCGCCGCCAACGCCGAGGCCTGGGGCGACCTCGTCGTCCACGTCCCGCCGGCTCCGGAGGAGAGCTGCCTGATGGGCAAGGTCGCCGGCGTCCGGACGGGGATCAGGGTCGCCTCCCGCGAGCGGCTGGTGATCGCCGACGACGACGTCCGTTACGGCCCGGAGGCCCTGTGCCGCGTCGCCGCCCTGCTCGACGAGCACGACCTGGTGCGCCCGCAGAACCACTTCCGGGCGCTCCCGTGGCACGCCCGCTGGGACACCGCCCGGACCCTCCTCAACCGCGCCTTCGGCCGCGACTACCCGGGCACGCTCGCCGTGCGCCGCTCGCTGATCCTGGCGACCGGGCTCTACGACGGCGACGTCCTCTTCGAGAACCTGGAGTTGATCCGCACCGTCCGCGCCGCGGGCGGCTCAGTCACCTCGCCCCTCGACCTCTACGTCGCCCGGGAGCCGCCCGCGGCGGCTCACTTCTGGGGCCAGCGCACCCGTCAGGCCTACGACGAGTTCGCCCTGCCGGCCCGGATGGCGCTCTGGCTGTCCGTGATGCCGCTGCTGGCGCTGGCGGGGCGCTTTTCCGCACCAGGAGGACGGAAAAGCGCCCCGCGCCTGTGCCTGGGGGTTGCCGGGCTCGCGATCGCCCTGGCGGAGGTGGGACGGCGGCGCGGCGACGGCGCGGCTGTCTTCCCAGCGTCTTCGTCGCTGCTCGCCCCGCTCTGGATCCTCGAGCGCGGCGTCTGCGCCTGGCTTGCGGTCCTGCAGCGGCTGCGGTTCGGCGGCGTCCGCTACGGCGACTCGGTGATCCCGCTCGCGGCCCACTCGGAGCGGGAGCTACGCCGGCGTCAGAAGGACGCCGGCCTGCGCTAGGGCAGCTTCGGAAGGGCGCTGGGAGCGGGCGACAGTTTGCTGCGGGCGGCGCGGACCCGCTGCAGTAGGCGGTCGCGCTTCTGGGCGGAGCCGATCTCAGGCATCTCGCGCTCGGTCTTCTCGTCTTTGCTCTGGGGCGGTTCGGCGGCGGGGGTCATCTCTTCTCCAGTCGGTCCCAATCGGTCGGGAAGCCGGTACCCCTCGACTTAGTGCAGAAACCGGTTTTGACCGGTTGTCAGTCGGGAATTCGGTTCCGCAAGGACGAAGACGATGGAACAGCACGGCTTTCAACACGAGGCTCTGATCTACGCGGGCTCCGACGAGTACCTGGCGGGGACGATCCCCTTCCTGCGCGCCGGGCTCGAGGCGGGGGAGCGGATGCTGGTGGCGGTCGGCCCGGACCAGACCGCGCAGCTGGAAGGCGAGCTGGGCGCCGACGCGGAGCTCATCCGCTTCGCCGACATGCGCGAGGTGGGGCGCAACCCGGCCGCGATCATCCCCGTCTGGCGCGAGTTCGTCGACGAGGCCGCCGGCCGGCCGGTGCGCGGGATCGGCGAACCGGTATGGGCGGCCCGCAGCGCCGCCGCCCTGGAGGAGTGCCAGCGCCATGAGTCGCTGCTCAACGTCGCCTTCGACTCCGGCCCGGCCTGGAGCCTTCTCTGCCCCTACGACGCCGCTTCGCTCGGCGACGAGGCGCTGGCGAAGGTGGCGCACTCCCACCCGACCGTCTGCCGCGACGGGGAGCGGGAGAGAAGCCGCTCGTTCGTCGCCGACGCGAGCTGCTTTGCCGGCGAGCTGCCACCGCCGGCGGTGGAGCCCGCCGTCCTCCGGTTTGGCCTCGCCGGGCTCGGTGAGGTCCGTCGCCGGGTGACCGCGGCGGCCGAGCGGTCGGGGATGGCGCCGCTGGAGGTCGCCGACCTCGTCACCGCGACCAGCGAGCTGGCCGCCAACAGCGTCATGCACGGCGGCGGCAGCGGCACCCTGCGGCTCTGGCTCGAGGGGGAGCGCCTGCTGGCCGAGGTCGAAGACCGCGGCCGGATCGAGGACCCGCTGGTGGGCCGCACCCAGCCCGACGTGTACCAGGAGGGGGGCCGCGGCCTCTGGCTCGCCAACCGCCTCTGCGACCTGGTCCAGATCCGCTCCGGGGAGCGGGGGACCACCGTGCGCCTGCACGTCTTGGCACGCGAGGCTGCCTTCGTCTGAGGCGTGCCGATCTCCGGCCCCGGGTAGCTGGGGGCATGCCACACAACGATCCTCAGAGCCAGCTGGTCAAGTACCTGACCGACGTCCACTCGATCGAGGAGCAGGCGCTGGTCCAGATGCGCCGCGCCCCCGACCTGGTCGAAGGCGCCCTCTCCGAGGCCTTCCGCCGCCATCTCGGCGAGACCGAGTCCCAGGAGCAGCGGGTGCGGGAGCGGCTCGGTTCGCACGACGCCTCGCCCTCGAAGTTGAAGGACGTCGCCGGCCAGGCCGGCGGCTTCGGGATGGTCCTCTTCGCCCGCTCCCAGCCCGACACGCCCGGCAAGCTGGCGATGCACGCCTTCTCCTACGAGCACATGGAGGTGGCCGCCTACGAGCTGCTGGGGATCGCCGCCCGCGAAGCCGGCGACGAGGAGACGGCCGCGATGGCGGCGACGATCGCCGACGAGGAGCGCGAGATGGCCGGCCGGATCGCCGCCGGCTGGGACGAAGCCGTCGAGCAGTCGCTGGCGAAGATCGAACCGGACGACCTCGGCGAGACGCTGAACACCTACCTCGCCGACCTGCACGCGCTCGAGGGCCAGTCGAAGAAGCTGCTGGAGAAAGGCGCGGGGATGGAAGTGCCCGAGGGCCTGCGCACGGCACTGGCCGAGCACTTGCAGGAGACCGAAGAGCACCTGCGGAAAATCGAGCGCCGCCTCGACGACCGCGGCGCCACCGCCTCGGGCCTCAAGGACGCCGCGCTGCGGCTCGGGGCCCTCAATTGGGGCGTCTTCTTCGCGGCCCAGCCTGACACCCCGGCCAAGCTCGCCGGCTTCGCCTACGCGGTCGAGAACCTCGAGGTAGCCGCCTACGAGCTGGTCCTGCGCGTCGCAAAGCGCGCCGGCGACAGCGAGACCGTTTCCCTCACCGAAGCGATCCTCGCCGAGGAGAAGGGCGCCGCCCAGGCCGTCGCCGACCAGTGGCCGGTCTCGATCTCAGTCGCCTAGCGCGCGCCTGGCCGCGCTCAGGTGCAGGTCCTCGACCCGCTGGCCCTGGCGGTCGGCTCGCTCCGCCAGGGAGTGGAAGTCGAAGCCGTCGATGGACTCGCCGAAGCGCTCCTCCAGCGCGTTCCAGAGCTGCACCTTGCCGCCGATCCCCGAGGAGAGAACCTCCAGCTCCAGCACCCGGCTGAGGGGCGAGTAGCCGCGCAGCTGCCCGTTCAGCTTCAGGCGGCCGAGGCGCTCGGCGACCAGCGCGAGCGCCGGTTTGACCGCGTTGCGGACGACCTGGAACCGGCCCATCAGCCGGATCAGGGTCTCGCGGTCGGTTTCGATCTCGGCGCAGACCTCGGCCAGCGGCTGCCCGAACTCGGGGTCGCCCTCGTTGCTCGACCGCAGGCGGCGGGCCAGCTCGACGCCGAGCGTGGCCCCCGCCAGATGGTCGTTCAGGTAGATGGCCAGGAGCCGATCGGGTTTCGAGCGCTCCGCCGTCATCCACCTTTTCTACCCAAGCCAGAGGTGTTCGAAGCGCAGGCCGGCGGCGGTGGGATGGAGGAGCCCCATCGAGCGCTGCGGGGCGCGCCGGCGCTCGGTCGGGCTGCCGGGGTTGAAGATCTGAAGGCCGCCCTCCCGCTCGTGTAGCGGCAGGTGGCTGTGACCGAAGACGGCGATCATCGAGAGGTCAATTCGACACCAATACGGTGTTCAAATGACCTCTCGATCATGAGCGGCGCTTGAAGAGGCCCCGGAGAGAGCCGCCGGCCGCGGCGAGGAGGGCGCGGCGGAGCACGCCGCGGCGCCGGCTTCGCCAGCCGCCCTCGACGGCGTGGGGACCGCGGCTCTCGAGCACGTTGCCGGGCGCGGGGTCGGCGGCGACGTCGCCGAGGGTGCCGCGCAGGAAGGCGAGGTGGGCGAAGCGGCGGTAGAGCGGCGGCGCGGCTGCGTGGAGGACCTCCAGCGCCCGGCCAGACTGGCCGTTGTTGACTTCGCGCTTCGGGTTCTCGGCGCAGAGCTCGATCCCGCGCGCAACCTGCTCGACGTCGAGGACCGGCGGGATCGGGCGCACCTGGCGGCCGGTGTAGTTGGCGCCGTGCTCGAAGATCGGGGTGTCGATCGCCTGCGGGACGATCGTCGCGACGTGGATCTCCTCCTCGTCGACCAGCTCGCCCGCCAGGCATTCGGAGAAGGCGCGCACCGCGTTCTTGCTGACGATGTACGGGGTCACCTGCGGGGTGCTGACCCGGCCCCAGACCGAGGACATGTTGATCAGCACGCCGCTGCCCTGGCGCCGGAAGCGGGGGAGGGCGGCGCGGGCGCCGTGGACCTGGCCCATCAGGTTGGTCTCGATCACCCCGCGGAAGACCTCGGAGGGGATCTCCTCGAAGGGCCCGTAGGCGATCACCCCGGCGTTGTTGATCCAGACGTCGATCCTGCCGAAGCGGGTCTCGATCGCCGCCGCCAGGGCCGCGACGGCCGCCTCGTCGGCGACGTCGAGCGCCCGGTGCAGGGTCTGCGTCCCGGCCGCCTCGCACGCCGCCGCGACCTCGGCGAGCGGCTCCTCCGAGCGCGCGCAGAGCGCCAGCGCCCGTGCCCGGGGCGCCATTCGCAGCGCCGCCGCCCGGCCGATCCCGCTGGAGGCGCCGGTGATCACGACCACCGCCTCCTCCAGGGGTCGCGGCACGTCTAGCCGAGCCCCTTCTCCTCGGCCGCCTTGTAGGCGATCTGGAAGAAGTCCGAGATCGTCAGGGCCGAGAAGAGGGAAGCGAGAAAACGGGTCAGGCGGGGGGCGAAGAGCAGCCCGAGGGAGAAGGCGGCGACGACCCACAACCCGAGGCAGTAGGGGCAGATCAGCAGCTCGCCGAAGGCTTTCCGCAGGCCGGTCCCGCGCGAGCGCTCCTCGAACTCCGCCGGGCCGCCCTTGCCTTCCAGTTCGGTGAACGGCGCCCGCAACGGGCTCGTCACCTTGTCCTTGGAGATCAGGCGGCTGAGCTTGTGCGAGGCGGTCCCGACCAGCATCAGCTGACCGAGGCCGATCTCCTCCGGCAGCTCGCGGCCCTGGCGGCGGGCGAGCAGCAGGATGCCGGAGAGCAGCGTCCCGAAGACGCTCATGAAGGCGAGGTAGGAGAGGAGCGGCGGCCGCTCCTCCGGGTCGGCGTAGCCGGCGACCATCTCTGGGGTCTTCAGCGGGGATTCGTTGACTTGGGCCACCGGTCCCTGCTACCCAGGGCGGTGGCGGTTCCAATCATTTGATGATTACGATGGGATCTCGATGCAGCGCTTCAAAGTCACCCAGCAGGAGCTGCAACCCGGCTGCAGGGATATCCGGATCGAGGGCGAGCTGGACCTCGCCGTCGCCGGCGAGCTCGACGAGGTCCTGAGCGCGGCGGTCTCCGAGTGCGACCGGATCCTGGTCGGTCTCCAGGGCTGCGCCTTCATCGACTCCTCCGGGATCGCCGTGATCCTCCGCGCCCATCAGCAGATGGAGGAGGCGGGGCGCCGGCTGGCCGTCTACGCCCCCGTCGACCAGGTGCTGCGGGTGCTTTCGATGACCGGGCTGACCCGCAACGGCCTCGTCTTCGACACCGCCGAGGAGGCGCTCGCCGCCCTCGGCGAGCCGAGCTAGGAAGTCTTCAGCCGAAGCGGGGCTGGAGGCGCTGGAAGGTCTGCCACCAGCCGCGGTCGAGCGCGGCGTGCTCGACCGACTGCAGGAGCGAGCCGTCGTCGTCGTGCAGCTCGTAGCTGACGACCGGCGGCTCGGCGACGAGGTCGACGTCGACGATCTTGGCCATCAGCAGGTAGGGCGGGCAGCTGAGCCAGACCTCGCCCGGTTTTGGAACAGATTTGACGTTCAATCGCGCCATGGGTCCTCGATACCCCTGCCTTCGACGCAAAAACCGAAAACCATCCCCGAAATTGGGGGATTGGCGAGGCGACGATTACTGCTTCTGGCCGACGCCGGTGGCGAACTCGCCGGCGCGCAGCGGGCCGCCGGCTTTTGGCTCCAGGGGCGGCGTCGGCGCCCCCTCGGCGTTGCGCATCCCTCGCATCAGGTCGTCGAGCGCCTGCAGTGAGCCCATCTTGGGCTCCCAGCCGAGCTGCTCGCGCGCCCGCCCGGTGTTCATCGTCGGCACCCCGAGGGCGAGGTCGAGCCAGCCGGGAGAGGTCGGCTGCAGGCGCATCCTCCAGGTGAGGTCGGCTGCGGCGCGCAGGGCGCCGGCCGGCAGCGGGAAGCTGCGGGCGCCGAAGAACTCGCGCAGCTCCTCGACCCCGATCGCCGGCTCGGCGGCGATGTTGAAGGCGCCGCGGACGTCGCGCACGACCGCCTGTCGGTAGGCCTCGCCGACGTCCCGCGAGTGGACCGCCTGGAAGCGCAGCCGCGGCACCCGCGGGATAAATGGCACCAGCTGCCTGCGGACCAGGAGGCCGGGCAGCAGGGGCCCGGCGAAGAGGCGGCGGATCTCGCTGCCGGCCTCGGCCTTGAAGATCAGGCCGGGGCGGAGGCGGACGACTCGCACCTCGGGCTCGCGCCGCTCGAAGGCGTCGAGCATCGTTTCCACCGCCGCCTTGTGGCGCGAGTAGAAGGAGGTCGGGATCCCGTCGACCGGCCAGGACTCGTCGACGCGGCGTTCCTTCGGGCCGGGGCTGTAGGCGCCGACCGAGGAGGCGTGGACGAGGGCGCCGACCCCTGCCCGGGCGACGGCGTCGAAGACCCGGCGCGAGCCCTCGACGTTGATCCGCTCGGTCACGGCTTCGTCGCGGCTCGGCTGGATCGCCCAGGCGAGGTGGATCACGGCGTCGGCGCCGGCGAAGAGTGGCACCAGGGCGTCCTCGGTGACGTCGGCGCTCGCCCACTCGACCTTCGCCATCTCCACCTGCGGCAGGCGGCGGGCGATGCCGAGGATCTCCTTGACCGCCGGCTCTTCCGCCAGCGCTTCCAGCACGCTGGTGCCGACGTTGCCGCTGGCTCCGGTGACGGCTACGCGCATCGGGCCCGCCCGCTCACGGCTGGATCACGAACTTGATCGCGCCGTCTTCCTTCTTCTGGAACTTCTCGTAGGCCTCGGGGACCTCCTCGATCCCGATCTTGTGCGAGGCGAGGTCCTCGGTCCCCAGCGGGTCGGCGTCGTCGGTGACCAGGGGGAGGATCTCGTCGACCCAGCGCTTGACGTGCGCCTGGCCCATCCGCACCTGCACGCCCTTGTCGAAGAGTTGGAACATCGGGATCGGGTCGACCACCCCGCCGTAGACGCCGCTGATCGAGACGGTGCCGCCCCGGCGGACCGTGTCGAAGCACGCGTACAGCGCCGACATCCGGTCGATCGCCGCTTTTTCGATCAGCTTCTCGGCGACCGCGTCGGGGAGCAGTCCGGCGGCTTTCTGGGCGAACTCGCCGACCGGGGCTCCGTGGGCCTCCATCCCGACCGCGTCGATCGCGGCGTCGGTGCCGCGGCCCTCGGTCATCTCCCGGATCGTGTCGGAGACGTCGTCGTGCTCTTCAAGGTCAAGGGTCTCGATCCCGTGCTTCTGCGCCAGCGCCAGCCGCTCGGGGACGAGGTCGATGCCGATCACCCGCGCCCCTTTGTGGGCGGCGATGCGGGCGGTCATCTGGCCGATCGGGCCGAGGCCGAAGACCGCGACCGAGCCGCCCGCGGGGATCGCCGCGTACTCGACCGCCTGCCAGGAGGTCGGCAGCACGTCGGAGAGGTAGAGGAAGCGGTCGTCGGGTGGGCCCTCGGGCACCTTGATCGGGCCGAAGTGGGCCTGCGGCACGCGCAGGTACTCTGCCTGCCCACCCGGCACCTGGCCGTAGAGCTTGGTGTAGCCGAGGAGCGAGGCGCCTTTTTCTTCCTCCCGGTTCTGGGTCGTCTCGCACTGGGCGAAGAGATCGCGGTCGCACATCCAGCAGTGCCCGCAGCTGATGTTGAAGGGGATGACGACGCGGTCGCCGGCTTTGATGTGGGTGACCTCCGGGCCGACCTCCTCGACGATCCCCATCGGCTCGTGGCCGAGGATGTCCCCCTCGGTCATGAACGGGGCGAGGATCTCGTAGAGGTGGAGGTCCGAGCCGCAGATCGCGCTGGAGGTGATCTTGATCACCGCGTCGGTGGCTTCTTCGATCTTCGGATCCTCGACCTCATCGACACGGACGTCACGGGGGCCATGCCAGACAGCAGCCTTCATCGGTGCTTCCCTTCGATAGGTCTCGGTTCTCCTCAGGTCCCCGGCCCTTGGCAGGGCGAAACGGATTCGGGGAGTTGTCACCCGGCCTGGTGGTTCTAGGAGATGAGCTCGATCACTTCGCGCTCGATCTTCAGCCGCTGCTTGGCGCTCAGCCGCCCGTTCGCGGAGGCGGTGGGGCGGATCGTGTCGCCATTGCGGAAGCGGTCGAGGACCCGGGGGTCGATATAGGAGGCGCGGCAGACGGCGGGCGTGTTGCCGAGCGCCTCGGAGACCTGATTGACGGCACGGGAGATCGCGCGTTTGCTGGCGGCTTCGGAACGCGGCTGCTCCTCGCCGGCGAGCGCGACGGCCGCGAGCACGGTGCCGTGCCAGGTGCGGAAGTTCTTCGCCGTGAACTCGTCGCCGATCTTCTCGTGGATGTAGTCGTTGATGTCGTCGGAGCGGACGTCGACCCATTCGCGGCCGGCGCGGTAGGCGAGCAGGTCCTCGGGGCCGCTGCGGCGGCGGTGCATCGCTTCGATCGCCCGTCGCGCAGCCGCGTCGCGGATCGACTGGACCCGCTGCTGGCCGCTCTTGGCGGGGAAGTCGAAGACGACCTCGGTGGGCTTGATCGTGACGTGTTCGCGGCGCACCGTGGCGAGCCCGTAGCTCTCGTTTTCCTCCGCGTAGACCTCGCTACCGACGCGGAAGAAGCCGAGGTCGAGGAGGCGGACCGCGCAAGCCAGCGCCCGCTCCCGCGGCATCCCCTGGCGGCGCAGGTCGGCGGTCACGGCGCGGCGCAGCTTCGGCAGTGCCAGGGCGAACTCGCGCACCAGCTCGAACTTTCGTTCCGCTTGCCGCTGCTGCCAGCGCTCGTGGTAGAGGTACTGCTTGCGCCCGGCTTCGTCATAGCCGGTGGCCTGGATGTGGCCGAACGGGTCGGGGCAGATCCAGACTTCCTTCCAAGCCGGCGGGATCGCCAGCTGCCGGATCCGCTCCAGCGTCTCCTCGTCGGCGATCCGCTCGCCCGCCCCGTCCTCGTAAGAAAAGCCGCGCCCCCGCCGCACCCGCCTGATTCCGGGGCCAGCGCAGTCGGCCCGCTTCAGCCGCCCCCGCCGCGCAGGAGCCGCAACCGCACTCAAATCCTCCTCGCCGGACTCGACATGGACGCTAGCTACCCAAGCATCCGAGGGGGCGAAACCGAAGCGCCCAAACCCTTGAAGCGCCACCCATGCACCCACCCTCTCCCGCCGAGACCGCAAAAACCCGTATACAGCCCGGGTTTTTGCGGTCTCGCGGAGATGACCGTTGGTTGGCGGAGCTGGCGCGGCGTCAGCACGGAGTGGTGGGGCGCAGGCAGTTGCTGGAGGCGGGGTGGAGCGAGGAAGAGATCGAGTGGCGGATCGGCGTTGGGCGACTTCACCGGATCCATGCCGCCGCGTATGCGGTGGGCCATCGGCGTGTGTCTCGCCAGGGACGTTGGATGGCTGCGGTGCTTGCCTCGGGGCCCGATGCCGTGCTGAGCCACTTCTCCGCGGCGGCGCTTTGGATGATCCGGCCGAACTCGCGGTCGGTCATCGACGTCACCGACCCGGTCAAGAGCCGGACCTGGGACGGGATCCGTCGCCACCACAAAGCCCTGCCGGCCGACGAGGTGACGGTGGTGGAGGGGATACCGGTGACCACGGTGCCGCGGACGATCTTCGACTTCGCCGCCACCGAGCCCGCCGAGGTGGTCGAGAGCCTGATCCGGGAGATGGAATTCCTCAAACTGCGCGACCGGCTTTCGCTGGCCGACCTGGTCAAGCGCTATCCGCGGCGCCGCGGAGTCGCCCGAGTGCGCCTCGCGCTCGACCGCATCAAGGACGAGCCCGAGGGGCACCGGCGCCGGGGTCTCGAGGAGCGCTTCGCGCCCTTCCTCCGCCGTCGCGATCTACCCATCCCTCGCTTCAACGACTGGATCACCGCGAACGGCAAGCGCTACCAGGTCGACTGCCATTGGCCGGGGGTAAAAGAGATCGTCGAGCTAGACGGCTGGCAGGGCCACAAGACCCGCACCGCCTTCCGCGAAGACCGCGCCCGCGACCGCAAGCTCCGCGTCGCCGGCTACCACGTCACTCGCCTCACCTGGAATCAACTCGAAGACGAACCCGAGGCGGTGGCCGCCGACCTCAGAGCCCTGCTGACGCGCCGAAGCTAGGAGACGCCGTTTGCCGGCTCGACCCGGAAGGCCGAGCGCAGCGGATGGGCCGGCTTGAAGAACGTCGCGGTCTGGGTTTTGACCTGCCACGGATCCGGGAGCATCCCGCCCGGCGCGGCCAGGAAGCGGGTGAAGAGGACCGAGGAGCGGCGGCAGGTGATCCCCGATTGCGCCGGGATGTAGAGCAGGTACGGGCCCTTGGCGAAGTAGAGCGGGCCGACGTCGGTTCCGGCGTTGACCGTGAACGTGCCCGGGCAGAGCTTGCCGATTTCGGTGTTGCCGCCACCACCGCCGCCACCGGCGAGACGGACGGAGAAGCTTTGGGCGCCGCCCTTGAAGGTCGCCTTGCCGCTGCCTTCGGCGGTGGCGCGCCACGGTTTCGGCAGGTTTCCGTCCCAGTCGCTAAGGAAGCGGGCGAAGAGTTTCGAGGAGGCTGAGCAGCTGAGCCCGCCCGCGACCGTCACTTCGTAGTTCCCGGCCGGCAGGACCACGGCGCCGATGCGGTCGTCGTGCAGGACCCGGAAGCTGGGGCAGCCCGCCGCGGAAGCCGAGGCGGCGCCGCCGAGCGCCAGCACCGCGAGCACACCGGCGAGCGCCAGCGAGAAGGCGGCGGCGAGGCGGCGGCGGGAGGCGGGGACGGGACGCACGGCGCGAGAAACCTATCAGCGCCGATCCGTAGCATGCGGCCGACCGATGCCAGAACCCGTCAAGCGCAACCAGCGCTACATGCCTGGGCTGGACGGGCTCCGAGCGATCGCCGTCCTCGCCGTCATCGCCTTCCACCTCGGTTTCGACTGGGCTCCCGGCGGCATGTTGGGCGTCGGCGTCTTCTTCACCCTCAGCGGTTACCTGATCACCGACATCCTGCTCTCGCAGCTGAACGCCCGCGGCCGGATCAAGCTCACTGCCTTCTGGCTCGCCCGCGCCCGCCGCCTTCTGCCGGCCCTCTTCCTGATGCTGGCGATCGTCACCGCCTGGGTGACGATCTTCGGCCCCGCCCAGCCGGACCAGTTCCGCAAGGGCGTCCTCTCGGCGGTCTTCTACGTCAACAACTGGGAGCAGATCTTCGCCAACGTCTCCTACTTTGCCCGCTTCGAAGCCGAAGGCCCGCTCGACCACCTCTGGTCGCTCTCGGTCGAGGGGCAGTCCTACATCCGCTGGCCGATCCTGCTGCTGCTCGGGACCAAGCTCGTCCGCGATCGCCCGCTGTCCTCCGGCGTCCGCCCGCGCCTGGCACTGCTGACGATCGCCGGCGCCATCGCCTCCTCGATCCTGATGTTCGTCCTCTACGAGCCGAGCCTCGACCCCTCGCGGATCTACTTCGGCACCGACACCCGCGCCGCCGGCCTGCTCTTCGGCGCCGCCCTGGCGATGGTCTGGCCGAGCCGCAAACTCAGCCGCCGGATCGCCCCGCAGGCCCGCAACACGCTCGACGCGATGGGCGTCGCCGGCCTGGCGATCATCGCCCTGATGATCTGGCGTACCGGGGAACTCTCCGCCTTCAACTACCGCGGCGGCTTCGTCCTCCTCTCGCTCGCCACGGTAATGGTCCTGATGCCGCTGACCCACCCGGCCTGCCGGCTCGGCGCCTGGCTCGGGGTGAGGCCGCTGCGCTGGGTCGGCGTCCGCTCCTACGGGATCTACCTCTGGCAGACGCCGATCATCGTCCTCACCTCGCCGCAGGGACTGCACGGCGACAGCCTCACTCGCAGCCTCCTGCAGGTGGCGGCGATCTTCGCCGTCGCCGCCCTCTCCTGGCACTTCGTCGAGGAGCCGATCCGCCACGGTGCGATCGGCCGCTTCTTCGCCCGCCGCCGCGCCGTCGGCTGGAAATGGGAGACCTTCGCGCCGCCCATGCGGGTCGCGATCGTCGGCCTCGGGCTGGTCCTGGTGATCGCCGCCGCCGGGATGGCCGGGCTCAACTCGACTTCGGCCGAAGGCAACGACGTCCGCGTCGAACAGGCCCGGGCGGAGGGGACGACGAAGCCGCCGCCGCTGACCAAGGCGCAGGCCGAAGACTCGACCAAATCGCAGTGCAAAGCGGTCGTCCACATCGGCGACTCGACCTCCGAGGGCCTCGACAACGCCGAATACCTGCCCGAGGAAGGCCAGCGGATCCCCGCCCGCTACGGCGAAGTCGGTGTCAAAGAAGTCCACATGGAGGTCCAGGGGGCGACCTCGATCGAAGAGCAGTTCGAAGGCAACCCGAACGCCCAGGAAGTCGCCGCCGCCTGGAAGGCCGAAGGCTTCAAAGGCTGCTGGGTGCTGGCGCTCGGGACCAACGAGGCGGCCAACGTCGCCGCCGGTTCGACCATCGGCGAGCGCGAACGGATCGAAAAAATGATGACCATCATCGGCGACGAACCCGTGCTCTGGGTCAACGTCCGCTCGATCGTCCCGCCCGGCGACCCCTACTCGAAGGAAAACATGGAGAAGTGGGACGAAGAACTCGAAGCGGCCTGCGACTCCTACCCGAACATGCGCGTCTACGACTGGGCTTCCGACGTCAAAGACGACTGGTTCATCGAAGACGGCATCCACTTCACCTCGCCGGGCTACGCCGCCCGCGCCCAGCTGATCGCCCTCGCGCTCGCCCACGCGTTTCCGGAAAAAGGCGAAACTGAAGGCGGCTCGAAGAACTGCGTCGTCAGCTGAGGCCGGCGATCTCAACCGGCTGCGGATCCCCGGCCGGTTCGAACCCCATGATCCGCCCGTAGAAGTAGAGCTCGGCTTCCAGGCAGCGGATGTTGGTCTCCGCCTTGCGGAACCCGTGCTGCTCGCCCTCGAAGGGCAGGTAGGCGTGGGGGACCCCGTTGCGCTCCAGCGCCGCCACCATCGTTTCCGCCTGGTTCGGCGGCACCACCTCGTCCTCCAGCCCCTGGAGGAGGATCACCGGCACCTGCAGCCGCTCGACGTGGTTGATTGGCGAGCGCTCCCGGTAGAGGTCGGCGCGCTCGGGATAGGGCCCGATCAGCCGGTCGAGGTAGCGCGACTCGAACTTGTGGGTGTCCTTGGCGAGCGCCTCGGTGTCGGCGACGCCGAAGTAGCTCGCCCCGGCGGCGAAGGCGTCGTGGAAGGTCAGCGCGCAGAGGGTCGCGTAGCCGCCCGCCGAGCCACCGCGGATCGCCAGCCGCTCCCCGTCGGCCTCGCCCTCCGCGGCCAGGTAGGTCGCCGCGTTGACGCAGTCCTCGGTGTCGACCACGCCCCAGGTGCCGCGCAGCTCGTTGCGGTACTCGCGGCCGAAGCCGCTGCCGCCGCGGTAGTTGACGTCGACGACACCGAACCCACGGCTGGTCCAGTAGAGGAATTCCCGGTCCAGCGCCGGGGTGGCGTGGGAGGTCGGCCCGCCGTGGCTCTCGACGATCAGCGGCGGCAGTTCCCCCGCGGGCGCCTCGAACTCGGGGTTCGTCGGCGGGTAGAAGAACCCGTGGGCGACCGCGCCGTCGCCGGTTGCGAACTCGACCGGCCGCGGGCGGGAGACGTAGGCCGGGTCGACCGGCTCATCGCTGGAGGTGCGCACCACCTCGGTCTCGCCGCGCTCGGCGTCGTAGAGGACGACCGCCGTCTCGCTCTCCGGGCTGGCAGCGGCGAAGGCGACCCGCTCGCCGCGGGCCGAGAGGACCGGGTAGCCGAAGGCGGTGAAGGGCAGGCCGAGGTCGGCCGGTTCCCAGCCTTCCGGCTGCAGCAGGAAGAGCCGTTCTTCGGCCCCCTGGCAGCGCACGCAGGCGATCGCGCCGCTCTCCAGAAACCCGTAGGTGGCGCCGCCGAACAGCCACTGCGGGTGGGCGAAGTCCGCCTCTTCCTCGGTCAGCTGCACCAGCGTCCCCTCCTCGCCGCTCAGCTCCGCCCCCGGCTCGCGAGCCCGGTAGAGGTTCCACCAGCCGTCGCGGTCGGAGACGAAGTACAGGTGCCCGTCGGCCCCCCACTCGGGCTGGAAGACGGACTCGTCGGGGCCGCCGGCGACCAGCCGCTCCTCGCCGCTGTCGGCCAGCGGCGCGACCCACAGCTCGGTCCCGTCCCAGGGCATGTTCGGGTGGTCCCAGCAGGTCCAGGCGAGCCAGGCCCCGTCCGGGCTGACCCGCGGGAAGGAGTAGAAGTCGCGGCCGCTCGCCAGAACCTGCGGCTCGGCCGAGGCGTCGAGCGGCAGCGAGACGACCTCGTTCACCGGTTCGCCCTCGCCGTGCGTTTCGCGCACGCAGACGACCGCGAGGCCGTCCGGCGTCGGCCGCATGTCGGCGTAGTGGAGCGCGCCCGTCGACGGCGCCGCGGGCGAGATCGCCACCGGCTCCTCGCCCAGCCGCAGCCGGTAGAGGCGCTGGTCGGCGAACTCGACGTAGACGACGAGGTCGGCCTCGACCGGGCACCAGGCGCCGCCGCCGTACTCGTGAACCCGGGTCCGCACGTTGGCCCCCGCCGGCGTTGCCTCCTCCGGCTCGCCGCCCTCGGGCCGCCGCATTAGCGCCACCCGCCCGCCTTCGTCGGGGCGACCCTCGGCCCACCAGACGGCGCCGTCGGCGGCGATCGCCGCCGCGCCCAGCCGCCGCCCCGCCCGCGCCACCGTCGCCGCCGCAATCGGCGAGGACCAGGAGCCGTAGGGGGCAACGGTCGCCACTACTCGGGGACCTCGACCTCGCGCAGCCGGTGGGAGTCGACGTCGTAGACGAAGCCGCGCACGACGTCGCGGTGAGGCAGGAAGGGGGATGTCCGCACCCGTCGCATCGACTGCCGCACGTCCTCCTCGGCGTCGACGAACGACTCGATCGCGAACGAGGGCGCGATCCCGGTCGTCTCCTGCAGCTCCATCCGGAAGCCGTCGTCGGTGACCTTCTGCAGGCCGCAGTCGTCGTGGTGGATCAGCATCACCTCACGGGTACCCAGTCGCCGCTGCGATAGCGCCAGCGAGCGGATCACGTCGTCGGTGATGACGCCGCCGGCGTTGCGCAGCACGTGCGCCTCGCCCTGACCGAGGCCGAGGGCGGCGAAGACGTCGAGGCG
>Ga0164302_10000110_pt1 | contig 18920 bp, 16 predicted proteins | sample Whisoiple_202_MG_FD_109714 | JGI IMG/M metagenome (GOLD analysis project Ga0164302, IMG submission 109714) | Soil microbial communities amended with pyrogenic organic matter from upstate New York, USA - Whitman soil sample_202_MG | ecosystem: Environmental > Terrestrial > Soil > Agricultural... | reverse complement strand
CGACCATCGCCTCGCCGACGATTGCGGCGGCGGGGACGACGGTGGAGTCGGTCCGCTCGCGCAGCGCCTGCGCCGGCTGCTTTGTCTCGGTGTCGACCGAGCGCAGCGGCTTGGTCAGGGTCGAGATCGGCTTGATCGCCGCCCGCACCGAGAGCGGCTGGCCGTTGGTCATCCCGCCCTCGAGACCGCCGGCGTGGTTGGTTTCGCGGAAGTAGCCGTCCTTCTCTGACCAGAAGATCTCGTCGTGGGCCTCCGAGCCGGGGCGGCCGGCGACGTCCCAGGCTTCCCCGATCGCCACCCCCTTGATCGACTGGATCGAGGCGACGGCGCCGGCGAGGCGACCGTCGAGGCGGTCTTCCCAGGAGATGTGCGAGCCGATCCCCGGCACGAGGCCGAAGACGAGCACCTCGAAGGTGCCGCCGAGGCTCTCGTTGGCCTTGCGCAGGCGGTTGATCTCCGCGACCATCGCCTTGCTCGCCTCCGGGTCTAGGCAGCGGACCGGGTCGTCGTCGACCCCGGCGAAGTCGGCGGGCTTCAGGTCGGGCCGCTCTTGCGCCCGCACCGAGGCGATCTGCAGGACGTGGCTGTGGATCTCGACCCCGAGCGCGGCGAGGAAGGCGCGGGCGATCGTGCCGGCGGCGACGCGGGCCGCGGTCTCGCGGGCGCTCGCCCGCTCCAGCACGTTGCGGATGTCCGCGTGGCCGTATTTCTGGGCGCCGACCAGGTCGGCGTGCCCGGGTCGCGGCAGGTGGACCTCGTCGGGCGAGAAGCCCTCCACCGGCCAGGGGTTCATCCGCTCCTCCCAGTTGGCGTAGTCGCGGTTGGCGACCAGCAGCGCGATCGGGCTGCCGAGGGTGCGGCCGTGGCGGACCCCGGCGCGGACCTCGACCGTGTCGGTCTCGATCTTCATCCGGCCGCCGCGGCCGTGGCCGAGCTGGCGGCGCGCCATGTCGCGGTCGAGGGCTTCGCGGTCGAGCTCGAGCCCCGCCGGCATGCCCTCGACGATCGTCACGAGCCCCGGCCCGTGCGACTCCCCCGCGGTGGTGAAACGGAACGTCGTCATCGCGGCAAGGCTATCGGCGCGATGCGGCGGCGCGCATCACGTCGAGGTCGGGCTGGCGGCCAGTCCAGATTTCCAGCGAGCGCGCCCCCTGCTGGACGAGGATCTCGAGGCCGTCGACGACCGTCGCCCGTGCCCCTTCGGCGGCTTTCAGCAGGCGGCTGCGGCGCTCCCCGTAGACCATGTCGACGACAGTCTGCGCCTCGCGAAACCCCTCGCGGGCCAGCGGCAGGTGATTGAAGGGGTCCTCGCCCCCGAGCCCGGCGGCGCTGGTGTTGACGATCAGGTCGTAGTCCTCCTGCCGGGGCACGGTCGTCGCCGTCCCCCCCAGCTCGGCGCAGATCGCCTCCGCCCGCTCGGGCGTGCGGTTCCAGACCTCAACGGCCGCCCCTTCCCAGCGCAACGCCCAGAGCGCCGCCCGGGCCGCGCCGCCGGCGCCGAGGACCAGCGCCCGGCGGTCCCGCGGCGGGTCCGGGAGCGCCGCCAGCAGCCCGTCGGCGTCGGTGTTGTGGGCCTCGATCCGCTTGCCGTCGAAGACCAGCGTGTTGGCGGCACCGATCTGCCGCGAGGCTTCGCTCGCCTCGTCGGCCAGCGCCAGAGCCGCCTGCTTGTGCGGGACGGTGACGTTGACCCCGGCATAGCCGACGTCGGCCAGCTCCCGCACCGTGATTTCAAAGGCATCGGGGGCGCAATCGATCGCCCCGTAGTGCCAGCCCTCCAGGCCCAGCGCCGCCAGCGCCGCGTTCTGCATCGCCGGCGAGCGAGAGTGGGAGACGGGATGGCCGAGCACCGCGAGCTTTGGCATCGGCCTATTCCCCGCAGCTGTCGGGCGAGTTGCCGCCGGCCGCTTCGCGGGCGGAGTTGTACTTGTCGACCGCGGCTTCGAATTCGGCTTCCGTTTTCGCGAAGGTGAGCTTGCCGCAGGCGCCGGGGGTGGTCACGTAATAGAGGTATTCGGTCTTCGGCGGGTGGGCGGCGGCTTCAATCGAGGCCAGGCCCGGGTTGCTGATCGGCCCCGGCGGCAGGCCGGCGTTGGTGCGGCTGTTGTAGGGCGAGTCGACCGCCAGTTCCGATTCGGTCAGCGGCTCGGTGTAGTTGCCGGTCGCGAAGCGGATCGTCGCGTCGATCCCCAGCGGCATCCCTTCGTGCAGCCGGTTGTAGATCACCGAGGCGACGAGGCCGCGCTGGCTGTCGACGCCCGCCTCGTCCTCGACCATCGAGGCGATCGTCACCACGTCGAAGACAGTCAGGTTCTTCGACTTCGCGTACTTCATGTCGACGCCCTTGATCCGGCGCCTGAAGTCCTGCAGCTGCAGCTGGACGAGGTCGGCGACCGGCGCGGTCGGCTTCAGTTCGAAGGTGTCGGGAAAGAGAAAGCCTTCGAGGTCCTTGGCGTTCTTGCCGCCGTATTCGGCCGGGTCGAGGTACTTCGACTTGATCGTCGCCTTGGTGTAATCGCCGGGCACGCCGGCTTCCTCGGCCACCTGCGCAGCCTGGGAGCGGGTGTAGCCCTCGGGGATCGTCACCGACAGGGTTCGCTTCACCGGCGGAACCGAGAGCGCGTCGATCGCGGCCCCGTAGCTCATGTTGTTCGCCAGGGTGAAGTGGCCGGAATAGATTTCCGAGCGCTTGCCGGCGAGGGTGACGCGGACCTGGAAGAGGGTCGAGTTGTCGATCACGTCTTCGTCGGCCAGCAGGTCGCCGACTTCGCTGACGCTCGACCCCTTCGGGATCGTCACCGCCACCTTGCCCGAGCCGTCGCCGTGGAAAGGCTGGAAGAGAGCGTTCAGGAACCAGAGAAAGAAGAGCGCTGCGACGACGGCGAAGATCAGGAACGGGTGGCGTCCGAGCGACTTCAGGAACGCTGGACGCTGGCGCGGCTTGCGGGTGGCGCCGTTGGCCGCGGCGACAGGCGCAGGCGGCGGGGGCGGCGCCTCGTCCCAGAACTCGTCCTCGGGGGTGCGCGGCGGCAGCGGCGGCTCTTCCGGCGGTGGGGGTTGAGGCTCTTCCGGCAGCGCGGGCGGAGGGGTCGGCGCGGGCGGGTTGTTGGGAGGTGCCGGGGTCGGAGGCGTCGGTGCGGGCGGCGGCGGGGTTGGTGCAGGCGGCGGCGGGGCCGGCTGCTTCGCCTCGGCCTTTTTTGTCGCCTCGGCCTTCTTGCCCGCCTTCTTGGCGCGCTTTTCTTCGCGCTCGAGGCGGCGCTGCTCGCGCTCGCGCGCGGCCGGGTCGTCGGCGTCGGCGAAGGGGTCGTCTTTGAGCCAGTCGTCGCTCACGGCTCGCCGGTCTCCCCATCGCCGCCGGGGCGCGCGCTCTCCAAGTAGGACTCGAGCAGGTGTGCCGCGGCTAGCGAGTCGCGAGCGGCCGAGGCGCCGCCGCGACGGCTGGCGTCGGCCATCCGCGAGGTGAGGCGCTCGTCGTAGGTGTCGACCGGCACCGGCAGGATCGCTTCCAGTTCACGGCAGAAACTGCGGGCGAGGCCGGCCTGGCTGCCCTCCTCCCCGCTCAGCTGCAATGGCAAGCCGACGACGACCCGCTCGACGCCGTGCTCGGCGACCAGCTCGGCGACGGCGCGCGCCTCCGGCGGCTCGATCACGGGAAGGGGCGTCGCCAGCGTGCCGCTGGGGTCGGAAAGCGCGCAGCCGATCCGCACGGTGCCGTGGTCAAGCGCCAGCACTCGCATGCGCCTCTAGCCGAGCTCCCGCTCGATCGCCGCCCGGGCGGCGGCGAGCGCCTCGTCGAGCTTCGAGGGATCCTTGCCGCCGGCCTGGGCCATGTCGTCACGACCGCCACCGCCCCCACCTACGATCGGAGCGATCTCGCGGATGATCGCGCCGGCCGAGAGCCCGCCGCCGGCGAGGTCCTTGGAGACCAGGGCGACGAGGCCGGCTTTGCCGCCGAACTCGCCGCCGAGGACGACCGCCGAGGGGCCGAGCTTCGACTGCACACGGTTGGCGAGGTCGAGCAGCTGCTTCGGGTTCGCCTGCAGGCCGGGGTCGACGGTAGCGATGACCATGCGGCCATCGCTACCCGGAAGATCGCTGGCCTCACCTGCGAGCCGGTCGGCCGCGCCGCCGAGCTGCTCGCGCTGGGCCTTCTCGGCGCCGGCGCTCGCCTCCTTCAGCTGCTCGGCCGCCCGGCGGGCGGCGGCCAGCGGGTCCTGCGGGTTGCCGAGCAGCTCGCCCGCCTCCTGCAGCTGCGCCTCGCGCTCGCGGAAGTAGTCGATCGCCGCGGGGCCGGTGATCGCCTCGACCCGGCGCACGTTGGCGGCGCTCGATCCCTCGGAGGTGATCTTGAAGATGCCGACCTCGGCGGTGTTGGCGACGTGGGTGCCGCCGCAGAGCTCGCGGGAGACGCCGTCGACCTCGACCACCCGCACCCACTCGCCGTATTTCTCGCCGAAGAGGGCCATCGCGCCGAGCTCTTCGGCCTCGGCGCGGTTCATGTTCAGCCAGCGGACCGGGCGGCTCGCCTTGACCCACTCGTTGACGCGCTCCTCGACGTCGCGCAGCTCCTCGGGGCTGAGGCCCTGGCCGTGGGTGAAGTCGAAGCGCAGCTTGTCGGGGCGGACGGCCGAACCGGCCTGGCGCACATGGGTCCCGAGTCGCTCGCGCAGGGCCGCGTGCAGCAGGTGCGTCGCGGTGTGGTTGCGCATCGTCGCGTGACGGGTCTCGGCCTCGACTTCGGCTTCGACCGCGACCCCCGGCTCGATCGCTCCGCCCGGCTCGACCTCCAGCGCCTGGTCGTCGCCAAGGCGATCGACATCGACGACCCGAGCCTCCTCGCCAACCCAGCGCAGCACGCCGGAATCGGCCACCTGGCCGCCGCCCTCGGCGTAGAAGGGGCTCTCCTCGAGCTTGACCAGCGCTCGCCCGTCCGCGGCCTCGACGGCGGCGAGGCCGGTGGTGGCGCGCAGCGTCTCGTAGCCGACGAACTCGGTCGGCGGCGCCGCTTCGGCGAAGGCGAGGACGCGCTCATGGGTGTTCTCCGAGCCGTGGGCGGTGGCGCTCGCCGTCCGCGCCCGCTGGCGCTGCTCCTCCATCAGCTCCTGGAAGCCCTGGTCGTCTACCGAGAGCCCGTTTTCGGCCAGCAGCTCCTTGGTCAGGTCGTAGGGGAAGCCGTAGGTGTCGTGCAGTTTGAAGGCAGCGGCAGCGTCGATCCAGGAGGTCCCGCTCTCCTTCGCCTCGGCGACCAGGCGCTCGAGCAGCTCGGTGCCGCGCTCCAGGGTGCGGCCGAAGCTCTCCTCCTCGTCGCCGACCCAGCGGGCGATCGTCTCCTGCTCGGCGACCAGCTCGGGGTAGGCCTCGCCCATCAGCTCGATCGCGCGCTCGGCGAAGCGGGCCAGCCAGGGCGACTCGAGGCCGAGGGTGCGGCCCTGCTGGATCGCACGGCGCATAATCCGGCGCAGGATGTAGCCGCGGTCCTCGTTGGAGGGAACGACGCCGTCGGCGATCAGGAAGGCGGCGCCGCGGCTGTGGTCGGCGACGATCCGCATCGCCCGGGTGACCGCGCCGCCCTCGTCGTAGCGGCGGCCGGAGAGCTCCTCGGCGAGGTCAACCAGCGGTCGCACGTGGTCGGTCTCGAAGACGGAGGGGACGTCCTGGAGGATCGCCGCCATCCGGTCGAGGCCCATGCCGGTGTCGATGTTGCGGGTCGGCAGCTCGGTCAGGGAGCCGTCCTCGGCGAGGTCGTAGCTCATGAAGACGTGGTTCCAGAACTCGAGGAAGCGGTCGGTGTCGTCGCCGGGGCGCTCGCCCTCGGCGCCGAACTCCGGGCCGCGGTCGAGGTAGAGCTCCGAGCACGGGCCGCAGGGGCCGGTCGGCCCGGCCTGCCAGAAGTTGTCCTCGCGGCCGAGGCGGACGATCCGCTCCTCCGGCACACCGGTGGCGCGCCAGATCTCGATCGCCTCCTCGTCGGGTCCCAGACCGAGCTCCTCGTCGCCGCCGAAGACGGTGACCCAGATCCGCTCCGGGTTCATCCCGAAACCCTCGGTGGAGAGCTGCCAGCCCCAGGGGATCGACTCGGCCTTGAAGTAGTCGCCGAAGCTCCAGTTGCCGAGCATCTCGAAGAAGGTCATGTGGCGGGCGGTGTTGCCGACCTCCTCGATGTCGGTGGTGCGGAAGCATTTCTGCACGTCGGCGAGGCGCGGTGCCGGCGCCTTTTCCCGGCCCAGGAAGTAGGGCTTGAAGGGCTGCATCCCGGCGGTGGTGAGCAATACCGAGGGGTCGTGGACGGAGGGCACGAGCGAGGCCGAGGGCACGATCTTGTGCCCGCGCTCGGCGAAGAAAGACAGGTACGTCTCCCGGATCTCCTGCGCCCTCATGTTAGGAAGCCTAAATATTCCCGGGCCGGGACACCTGCCTCCCTGCCTGGACGGATGGCCAGATCGAGATGTTTGCCCTAATAGACGCGCCGCTCGGCCGTTTCAGGCATGACTGGATCGTTCATTCGACTTTGTCGAAGGAGGCAGACAATGAAGCTGCGCAGGACTCTCATGCTCGGATTCGCCGTGCTCTCGCTGGGGCTGTTCCCCGCCGCCGGCATGGCCGACGGGCCGGATTACCAGCCCACTCCGGAAGGCCCCAAGTACGAACACCCCAACCATCCGCCGCAGGGCCCGAAGTCGGCGCCGAAAGGCAAGGCATACGGCTACTACTGCCGCGGGGAGAGCAAGAAACACGTGGACGGCGAGAAAGGCACCGCCTTCAGCCGCTGCGTCAAGGCGATGGCGCAGGCAGACAAGAACGACAACCTGACCGCGAAGAAGGCGTGCAAGGCGCTGAGCAAGAAGCACGTCAAAGGCGTCAAGGGAACGCCCTTCAGCAAATGCGTCCAGGGCGTCAACCAGATGCGTCGGGAAGCGGCGGCGAGCGTCGCCTCCAGCTCGGCTGCTTAAGCGCCTGACGCTTCCTAGGCGGCGATGGTGCCATGGCCGACGATCCGATCGCCGGCCATCAGCACCGCCGTCTGCCCGGGGGCGACGCCGGCGAAGGCCTCGCCCAGCTCCACCTCCAGGGAGGAGTGCCGTCCCGTCCCTGCCGCGACTCTCGCCGGCAGGGCACGGGAGCGGTATCGCAGCTTGACCGCGTCGACGGCCTCGCCGTCGCGGTGCAGGGTCGCGTCGCGGACGGTGACGGTGCGCTGCTCCAGCTCGGCCCGGGTGCCAACGGTGACGGTGTTGGCGGCGGCGTCGGTGGCGAGCACGTAGAGCGGCTCGGGGGCGGAGACGCCGATCCCCCGGCGCTGGCCGACGGTGAAGTCGTGGTGGCCGCGGTGGCGGCCAAGGGTGCGGCCGGCCGAGTCGAGGATCGCCCCGTCGCGCTCGCGCAGACCGCCGTGGCGGCGGAGGAAGCCTCGCTTGCCCTGGCCGGCGAGGAAGCAGAGGTCCTGGCTCTCGGCCTTGCGGGCGACGGCGAGGCCATGGCGGGCGGCGATCTCGCGCACCTCGGGCTTGGTCAGCTCGGTGAGGGGGAAGCCGAGGCGCGAGAGCAGCTCCGGCGGCAGCGCGGCGAGCATGTAGCTCTGGTCCTTGGCGCCGTCGGCGGCGGTCGCGAGCAGCGGCCCGTCGGCGTCCTCGACGATCCGGGCGTAGTGGCCAGTCAGCAGGCGCTCGGCGCCGAGCCGCTCCGCGAGGTCGACCATCGCCGCCAGCCGCACCTCGCCGTTGCAGAGGATGCAGGGGTTGGGCGTGCTGCCCTCGGCATAGCCGCCGACGAAGCGGTCGACGACGCGGCGCCGGAAGTCCGCCTCGAGGTCGAGGGTGAAGTGCGGCATGCCGAGCTGGTGCGCGAGCCCGCGAGCGCCGAGCACCGCCTCCGGCGAGCAGCAGGCCTTGGCGCCGTCGGTCTCGGGGTCGGACCAGAGCTTGACCGTGATGCCGACGACTTCGGCTCCTTCCTCGCGGGCGAGCAGCGCGGCGACGGCCGAGTCGACGCCGCCGGACATGGCTACGGCTACGCGTCGGGGCCTGCGTTGGGGGGCGTGGCAACCGTCAGCAGCGGGTGAGGTTGCCACGCCCCCTGACTGCGAAGCGGGGATCAGGGACAGGGATGAAGACGCGACGCCTTGGAGGGCGCGGTGGAGGGCGTCGGTGGCTAGCTGGGCGGCGTGGCGCTTGGCGGGGGTGAGACCGCCAATTGCCTCATCGACAGTGTCTATGTCGATGAGAGCCGCCTCCAGAACAAGAGAGCCATCCACCATCTCGGTCACCGCGGCCGTCGCGGCCTTAGTGGCCCCGCAGCCCTCAGCGTCGAAGGTGACGTTTTCGAGCCGCCCGTCAGCGACGGTGAACGAGATCCGCGACAGGTCGCCGCACGCAGCCCCACCCGCAGCGCCCGTAAAGGCGCCCTCGACAGCCGGTCCTCGCCGGCTCTCATCGCTCAGGTAGTGCTCGAAGAGCTCTCTATCCACGCTCCGAAGGGTAGACCGCATCCCGTCACTGCTCCCCAAACCGCGCTCACAGGGCCGTCACCCACACCTACCTGCCATGTGGGTGTGGGTGACGGCCCTGCCCAAGCGCCTTCCGCAGATCCGCCGCGACCTCATCCGGTTCTTCCTTCAACTGCCGCCAGGTGACGCGCACCGTTCGCCACCCCTCCGCGAGGAGGATGCGGTCCCGTTGCTTGTCGCTCTCGAAGTTCTTGTTGGTCGCGTGCACGCTGCGGCTGTCGAGCTCCACCGCGACCCGCTCGTCTTCCCAGAGCACGTCGATCTCGAAGAACCGCCCGCGGAGCGCCAGTGATCCGTTCATGCGTGGCCGTCGCAGCCGGTACTCATCCACGAAGGCCACGAACGCCTCCTCGAAGTCGTTCCGCGTAAACCCCACCGGCTCGTCCGCCTCGAGCAGCGCCCGCAGGTTCCGCGAGCCTCGGCGCCCCGGATACCGCTCCAAGAGCATCGGCAGCGACACCCGGTCCCGCAGTTCCTGCACTTCCGCCTCGTGCCAGGCCCGCTCCACTCCCCGCCGGTCCATCACCGCGGCCAGGTCGAAGACGGTCCGAAATACCGAGGTCACCGGAATCCCATCCACCACCATCCGCTCGTCCGGCAGCACCGAAGACTCATGGGCGACGATGCCCTTTCGCCTGACCACACGGCCGGGAGGGGCCGTGACGTCAATCCATTCGACGGAAGGCGGCAGAAGCTGCCAGAGACGACCGGCGGAGCGATGGCTCAGAAGGGCATCCCCTCCAGCCGCGAGAACCGCCGCCATCCATCGCCCCTTCCGGCTGATCCGCCTTGCACCCAGCACGTAAACGCCGAGGAAGACCTCATGCAGGCGCCCGCGCTGCAAGCCGCTGGTGATCTGCCTCCGGCTGAAGCCCAGCTCCAGCAGTTGCCAGCGCGCCACGACGCCGTGCTGGGCCCTTGCGAGCGCCGCCATCGCATGTTCTCTTTCGCGAGCCGATGATCCGACACCCCTGGGGTGCTCGATCGCAACTTCGTTTGACATGCGGCCCAGGGTGAGGCAAACGGGCGCACTCGTGGCGCGCATTGTGCGCCAACTTTGGCCCGAAATGCGCACGAAAAAGGCCCCAACCCGCCGTTGCCGCCTCTGGCTTTGATCCCTTCAAATGAAGGTGGGTGCCTGCTCCTGCCCCCAAGGGGACCGGAGACTGTTCAGCTCCCGCGCCGTTTGTGTTGGGTCAAACGGTGAGACGGCTCTCGAACGGGTTCGAGCCTGGTCCAAACCTACCACTCGGGCGGCTTGCTCAAACCGGCCGCAAAGACGTTTTCAGTCGAGGTTCGAGAGGTGCCACTCGGCTTCGCTCCAGCGGTCGGCCGGGACCCGGAGGGCGATGTCGCCGCGGCCGAAGCGATCGAGCGGCCAGTCGGAGGTGAGGACGGCCTCGATGTTCGCCTCGATCAGGGCCTGGTGCCAGGCGCGGGCGGTTTTCACGTCGGCGAAGTCCCGCACCACCTCCCAGCTGTCGAAGCTCGGGTCGTCGACGTAGATCGGCGTCTGCCCCGGCCCCGGAGCCGGTCGCCACCTGCGGGGAAGCCAGTCCCGCAGGCCCATCTCAGTGCCCGGGGAGTTTGGGCTTGTGGATGCCGATCGCGAGCTCGCGCAGCTGCATCTCGTCGACCGGGGCCGGCGCGCCGGTGAGCAGGTCGAAGCCGGAGGCGGTCTTCGGGAAGGCGATCACGTCGCGGATGGTCTCGGCGCCGGCGAGGCGCTGGACGATGCGATCGATGCCGTAGGCGATGCCGCCATGCGGGGGTGCCCCGTACTGCAGCGCCTCCAGCAGGAAGCCGAAGCGCGCCCGGGCCGTCTCCCGGTCGATCCCCAGGGCGCCGAAAATCGCCTCCTGGACGCTCGCTTCGTGGTTGCGGACGGAGCCGCCGCCCAGCTCCTGGCCGTTCCAGACGACGTCGTAGGCCTGGGCGCGGGCGGCGCCGGGGTTCTCCGGATCGAACTCGCCCGCCGGGGCGGTGAAGGGATGGTGCAGCGAATCCCAGCGCTTCTCGTCCTCGTTCCACTCCATCAGCGGCCAGTCGACGACCCAGAGCAGGCGGCTCGCACCGGGGTCGATCAGGTCGAAGCGCTCGGCCAAATCGAGCCGCATCTGCCCCAGCACCGCGTTGACCACAGCCGGCTTGTCGGCGACAAGCAGCAGCAGGTCGCCCTCCTCGGCCCCGAGCCTGCGGTTGAGGTCGGCGAGCTCGGCCTCGCTGAGGAACTTCGCCGTCGGCGAGCGCCAGCCGTCGCCCTCGCGGAAGGCCCAGACCAGCCCTTTCGCCCCCAGCTCCTGGGCGCGGGAGATAAGGCCGTCGAGCTCGGAGCGCGGCATCTCCCGGCGGCCGGCGTTTATCCCGCGGATCGCGCCGCCGCCGTCGAGGATCGAGCGGAAGACCTTGAACTCGGTCTCCCGCAGGGCCTCGCCGAGGTCGACCAGCTCGAGCCCGAAGCGCAGGTCCGGGCGGTCGGTGCCGAAGCGGTCCATCGCCTCGTCGTAGGCCATCCGCTCCATTGGAACGTCGACCGTCGGGCCGCCAGCGCGCTCGAAGACGTGCGCCAGCATCCGTTCGTTGACCTCGAGCACGTCCTCGACCCCGACGAAGGACATCTCGACGTCGAGCTGGGTGAACTCGGCCTGGCGGTCGGCGCGCGTGGACTCGTCCCGGAAGCAGCGCGGGATCTGGTAGTAGCGCTCCAGCCCGGAGACCATCAGCAGCTGCTTGAACAGCTGCGGCGACTGCGGCAGCGCGTAGAAGGAGCCCTGCTGCTGGCGGCTGGGGACGAGGAAGTCCCGCGCGCCCTCGGGCGTGGAGCGGGTCAGGACCGGCGTTTCGACTTCGACGAAACCATCGCCGTCGAAGAACTCGCGGATCGCGGCGACGACCGTGTGGCGCAGCAGCAGCGCCTCGCGCATCTGCTCCCGGCGCAGGTCGAGGTAGCGGTAGCGCAGCCGCGTGTCCTCCCCCACCTCGCCGCTGTTGAAGCCCTCGATCTGGAAGGGCGGCGTCTCCGAGCCGGCGAGCAGCGCGGCGTCCGTCACCAGCAGCTCGACCTCGCCGGTGGCGAGCTCGGCGTTGACGGTGTCCTCGGAGCGGCGCACCACCTTGCCGCTCGCGCTCAGCACGTCCTCGGTGCGCAGCTTGTGCGCCAGCTCGAAGGACGCCCCAGAGCTGTCGGGGTTGAAGACGAGCTGGACGATCCCGGTCCGGTCGCGGAGGTCGATGAAGATCAGCCCGCCGTGGTCGCGGCGCCGGTTGACCCAGCCGGCGACCCGCACCTCGGAGTCGACGCGGTCGGGCAGCACCTGGCCGCACCACGAGTCGCGGTACTCGTTCGCGCGCAGCGCCGGCGTCTCCTCGCTCACTTCTCTCCCCCCGTCATCTCGTCGAGAAGCTTGCCGGGATCGGCCGCGCGCTGCTCGCCGGTCTTCATGTCGCGCAGCTGGGCGCTGCCGTCGGCCTCGAGGATGAGCGCGCGGGCGGCGCCAATCCGGTCGGCGTGTTTGAGCTGGCTCTTGAGGGTGCGACCGGCGAGGTCGACCTCGACCGCGACCCCGGCGTGGCGCAGCTCCACCGCGAGCGCCATCGCCCGCGCGCGCTGGCCCGGATCGGCGACGGCGATGAAGGCGTCGCGGCCGGCGGCGGGCACCTCTTCGTCGAGCGCCAGCAGGATCCGCTCGATTCCCGCCGCGAACCCGACCGCCGGCGTCGCCGGCCCCCCGAGCTGCTCGACCAGGCCGTCGTAGCGGCCGCCGCCGCCGATCTCCGACTGGGCGCCGAGCGCGTCGCAGACGAAGGAGAAGATCGTCCGCGTGTAGTAGTCGAGGCCGCGGACCAGGGTCGGGTCGACGACGTAGGAGATCCCGGCGGCGTCGAGCAGCGAGCGCACCTCGGCGAAGTGCTCGGCGTCCTCGCCCTCCAGCTGGCCGACGAGCGTCGGTGCGCTCGCCATCACCGCCCGCGTCCCCTCGTGGTCGGAGTCGAAGGCGCGCAGCGGGTTGATGTCGATCCGCTCCCGGACGTCGGCGGAGAGCTCGCCCTCGTGTGCGTGCAGGTGCGCCTTCAGGTCGTCCAGATAGGCGCGCCGCGCCTCGAAGGAGCCGAGGCTGCCGAGCCGCAGCTCAACCCCCGGCACGCCGAGCTCGCCGAGCAGGTCGGAGAGGAGCATGATCACCTCGGCGTCGGCGAGCGGCGAGTCGGTGCCGATGCACTCGATCCCAAGCTGGTGAAACTGGCGGTAGCGGCCGGCCTGCGGGCGCTCGTGGCGAAAGAACGGCCCTAGGTAGGAGAGCTTCACCGGCTGCGCCAGTTTGTGCATCCCGTGCTCCAGGTAGGCGCGGCAGATCGAGGCGGTCCCCTCCGGGCGCAGGGTGAGGCTGCGCTCGCCCTTGTCCTCGAAAGTGAACATCTCCTTGCGGACGATGTCGGTCGACTGGCCGACGCCGCGCTCGAACAGCGCCGTGTCCTCGAAGGCCGGCGTCGCGATCGGCTCGTAACCGGCGCGGGCAAAGACCCCGGCCGCGGCGGATTCCAGGCGCGCCCGCGCCCGCGCCTGCTCGGGCAGGATGTCGAAGGTCCCGCGGGGTGCCTGGAACTTGGCGGCCATCTAGCCCGTCAGCGACCCGAGGAAGGGATTGGTCGCGCGCTCGGCGCCGAGCGTCGTCAGGCCCATGTGGCCGGGATGGACGACGGCCTCGTCCGGGAAGGTCTCCAGCAGGGTCCCGAGCGAGGCGAGCAGCGTCGGCCCATCGGCGCCGGGCAGGTCGGTCCGCCCGACCGAGCCCTGGAAGAGGACATCGCCGGAGAAGAGCGCGTTCTCGCCGCGAACCGCGTAGGTGACGTGGCCGGGGCTGTGCCCGGGGGTGAAGACGACGTCGAGCTCCATCCCCGCCAGCTCCAGCGTCTCGCCGCCGCGGAGGACCTCGTCGGCGTCGTAGTTCTCGAACGGGCCGAAGCCCTCCCAGGGGACGAAGCGCATGATGTCGGCGAGGATCGGGACCTCTATCTCGGGGCAGTAGACCGGCGCCCCGGTCGCCCGCGCCACCGGCGCCACCGCGCCGATGTGGTCGAAGTGGCAGTGGGTGAGGAGGATCGCCTCGACCTCCGCCCCGCTCGCCTCGACCGCCGCGAGGATCCGCTCGGCCTCCTCGCCCGGGTCGACGACCACCAGCTTCTCGCCCCCCTGCGGCCGGACCAGGAAGCAGTTCTCGGCGACGGGGCCGACCGTGAGCATCTCGACGTCGAGGGCCATCGGACCCGCTACTCGCCGCGGGCGCGGATGCGGGCGCGCTCCCGCCGCCGCCACATCGCCATGTCGATGTAGTACCCGGCGGGGACGTAGAAGGCGAGCATGAAGCCGCCGAAGGCGAGCGAGCCGCCTAGCGGTTTTTTGAAGAGCACGATCAGCAGGGCGGCAAAGATCACCGCGGCGAAGAGGCCGCGGACCAGGGAGCTGCGCCAGGTCGGCGGCAGGTCCTGCTGCGGGGCCGGTTTACGGCGTTGGCGGGCGCGCGCTTTGGCTTCCTCGCGGCTGCGGGGGCGACCCGAGCGCGGGTTGTTGTCGACCCGCCCGCCCTGGGTGCCGCGGCGCTTGCGCTGGCGCTTTTTCCTCGTCTGGGCCATGCGGCCTCAAATCTAGTCGGTCACGTCGGCGAGCCGCGCCTCGATCACGTGGCGGTGCGGGTCGAAGCCGCGCATCGGCACGTCGGCTGGGTAGCCGGCGAGGGCGGCGCGCGGGGTCAGCCCGACCAGCTCCGCCTACAGCGGCCGCGCCCCGAGGGGCGCGGCCAGCTCGCGCACCCGCTCGACGATCTCGCCGAGCGGGACGGCGAGGGGGTCGTGGACGTTGGTCGAGACCTGCGCCCGGCCGCTGGAGAGCAGCAGGCCGATTGCCCGCACCCCGGTCAGCCCGCCGCCGGACTCGCGCAGGCCGGCGGCGACGGCGCGGGCGACCTCGACGTCGTCGCTGTCGAGCTCGACGTTGAAGGCGGCCAGCGGCGGCCGAGCGGTGACCAGGGTGGCGCCGGCGGTGCGGTGCGGCAGGTCGGGCCCGAAGTCGGGCCGCAGCTCGCCGGACTCCATCCGCAGCCACAGCTCGCCGGGGCCGCCGTTGCGGAAGTAGGCGCGCTCGGCGCGGCCGGGGTCGCGCGCCAGCTCGCCGTAGAGGAAGACCGGGATACCGAGGCCGCCGATCTGGGTCGCGACCTCCACCGCCCCGGCGCGCGCCGCCTCGCGGTCGGCGGGGTCGAACCAGACGATCGGGCAGACGTCGAGGGCCCCGATCGCGGGATGGGAGCCGCGGTAGCGGTCCATCTCGATCGTCTCCAGCGCCTCCTCGGCGCCGGCGGCGAGCGCCTCGACCAGCGGCTCGCCGGCTCCGGCGAGGGTGAAGACGGTGCGTCCGTGGTCGGCGTCGGAGTGGCGGTCGAGCAGCGTCGCCCCCTGGGTGAAGGCCCGTTCCAGGCGCGAGAGGCGCTCGGCGTCGCTCCCCTCCGAGACGTTTGGCACCGCGAGGAGGGGCGGCATCTTCGCGGACCTCAGATGAGGAGCTCGCCGCCGGTGACGATCGTCTCGCCGTCGACTTCGACCGTCGGTTCAAGGACGACGCAGTCGAGGTGGACGGGGACCTGGACGGTGCCGCCGATCGCCGCCGAGGCGCCGAAGGCGACGTGGCAGGTGCCGAGGATCTTCTCGTCCTCGAGGAAGTTGCCGGTGAGGATCGCCTCCTCGTTGGTCCCGATCCCGAGCTCGGCGACATTGGTGCCGTCGTCGCCGTGCGCGGTCAGCAGCTCCATCAGCCGGGCGCCGTCACCGCCGGTGGCGGCGACCAGGTGGCCCTCGCGGACCGTCATCGAGACCGGCGTCTCCAGCAGCCCGACTTCGGCGATCGAGCCGTCGATGACGAGCGTGCCCTCGGCGGTCCCCTCGACCGGAGCGATGTAGCCCTCGCCGCAGGGCAGGTTGCCGAAGGCGCCTTTGTTGCCGAGTTCGCCGGCGTCGACGGTCCCGAGGCGGCCCTGGAGGCCGAGCCGCAGGTCGCTGCCGTGGGGGCAGGTGATGCGTGCCTCCGAGCCGCGGCTGAGCGCGGTGACGATCGCCCAGCCGCGGCGGCGGATCTCCTCCAGGTCGCCGGTCATCAACCGGCCCAGCATCTCTTCGGTCACGCCGGGGAGCGAGCCGACCCGGACACCGGCCTCAGTGGCCGCCCGGCGCGCTTCGGTGTGGGAGAGCGACTGGATCGTCGCCGCCAGGACGACGTCGGCCGCGGCCATCGCCGCGGCGACGGCGCGGGACGGCTCAGCGGCGGCCGAGTCCCGCTCGGAGATCACGGCCAGCGTCGCGTCGGCGCCATCTCCCTGCGCCTCGATCCGCATCAGCGCCCCGATCTCTTCCGTTACCGGGTTGCAGACGACCAGCACGTCCTCGCCCGGCGAGATCCCCATGCACTGCCGGACGACCGTCTTCACTGCCCTGTCCAACTCTGCAGTCATCGGGCCAACCCTATCCTTGATGTCCAGCCCCCGCGCCCATTTCCCCTGCAATCGCGGCATTTGCAGCCATTTAGAAGAATCCGCTCTAGCATTAACCGCAAGCCGAAAAGTCACCGGTCGTCCCGCCGGTGTCCAATCGCCCACACCTCGAACCCGATCAGCCCGAGCAGCACGAAGCCGAAAGTAAGAAAGGGCGGCAGCCATCCTTCCGGCCGCGCAATCGCCAGCGAAGCCACGGCAAAAGCATCGGCGACGATGAGGAAAGCGACCAGCACCGGCCGCATCGCCGACCAGCCAGTTTGGGGAGATCCGCCTCGTCGCTGCACCGCTACCATCATCCCCCCCGCCGGAGTAGCTCAGCTGGTTAGAGCAGCGGAATCATAATCCGCGTGTCGGGGGTTCGAGTCCCTCCTCCGGCATGGCTTGTCAAGCAAGTTCCGCTTCCTTCAAGCGAAATTGTGTCCCGAATGTGTCCCGAACGGCTGCGCTTTGTTCCTAGAGAATTGAGATAGCGGAAACTGGGCCGAAGGGGTTTCGTTGACGGAACGAAACCGACAAGCGACCGGGTTCCATAGGGGATGGATTGCACCGTCGCGTTCGACTTCGACGATGTGCTGCCAACGGTGCAGCGTGCGCATTCGCTCGCCAACCGTGACGATGCCGAAGAAGCGGTGCAGACCGCTGTCGCCGAGATGTTGGAAAAGGGAGAACCGCTCACCTCGGCGTTCGTAGTTCAAAAGGCTAGGAGTCGTCTATTGAACGCATTGCGACGGCGAGAGCGAGGCAACGACTCACTTGACTCTTACCTCGAAGAGGACGGGCTAGAGGCACCCGTTGAGATTGCCATTGACGAGGTTGACTATGACGCACATGCGCAACTACGAGAGGCATTCGACAACCCGATCTTGCGACAGCGCCTTGAGGCGAGCCGGACTGGCGCGCCCGAACTACGCCGCCGAGGTGCAGCTGCGACGACGCGAGGCCGCACGTTCTCGGATGAGGTAGTCGCAAAGGCCAGACAGCTCAGAAGAGATGGCTTGACCTACTCGGAAATCGCTGAGCACATTGGCGCAGGCGAAACCACGGTCGCCAATTGGTGCCTTGGCCGAATACGTAAGGCGCCAACCGCTCACACAGGCTGGACCCGAGACCTTGTGATCGTGGCCATCCGCGCTGTGGTCACTGAAGACGGTAAACGGCCAACGGCGACACAGATGAATCCTGATCCCCGCCTCCCTAACTCCAGGACTTTCTATGGCCTCTACGACTCTTGGGCCGAAGCCCTGGAGGCAGCCGAAGTCTAAGTAGACATCTTGGTGGGATAGGTATTGGCCTCGACCCAGCGAGCTAGATCGCGGCGAGTAAACCGAAGCCCACGCCCCACCCGCACATGCGGCAGATGCCGGGAGCGGACTAGCTCGTAGAGCGTGCTCCGGGGAACGTGAAGTAACTGCGCAGCTTCATCGGCGTTGAGCAGGGGCTCTTCCAGCGAAAGCGCGCTGCGCGGATCTTCGACCGACCGGCTCATCTCCCGATCCCGAGGTCCATCGAGCGCTCGACCGAGCGCTGCCGCTGCCTCTGAAGCTGAAGCTGTCCCTGAGTGCGTTCAAGAGCCTGCCTCGCCTGCCTCTGCTGCTGCTCTGCGTGTCGCTCATGCGGCTTCGCTCCGAGAGCGTTGTCTCTATCCACCACGCCGTTTTCAGTCCGATAGCCCTCGATCTGCGAGACGCCGCGATCCCAGGCCGCCGCCTTCTTCGGGTCGCTCGGCCGCTCCCCAAGCTCGGCGGTGATGTAGTCGGGCGGAGAGACGCGGGCGGCGGTCGCCGCCAGCCGCGCCCGCTCGGACAGCACGTGCTCGGCGACGGCCGCCTTCGCCCGGACCTCGTGACTGACCTCGGCCAACTGCGCGCGCTCGGCCTGAACCGCCGCGATCTGCTCCAGGGCGCGCTGTTCATTGGCGGGGTAGTGCTCCAGGTGTTCGCCGTATCGCTGCAGGTCGGACTCGGCCCGCAGATGCCGGGCTTCGTTGTGGCGCTCGGCCCTGGCCTCGGATCGAAGCTCGCGGACACGGGCGGCAAGCTCGGCGGTGGAGAGCTCGGCGAACTGCGAGCGCAGGGCCTCGTCGTGCGCCGAGACCTGCGCGCCGTTTCGCTCCGCCGCTTCGGCGATGTGCTGGAGGCCGTCGCGCAGGTAGGGATCGCGCGGGGCGAACTCCTGGCGCTCGGCCCGAACCTCGGGGGTCGCATAGAAGAAGGTCTCCTCGCGGCTGCGGGAAGCGGCGACGTAGAACTCCTGGCGGTCCATCGAGGGATCGACGGCGACATAGGCACGGTCCACCGTCGCCCCCTGGGCCTGGTAGGTGGTCGCGGCGTAGGCGTGTTCGAGCGCAGGCCCTCCGTCCCTCTCCCTCAAACGCCCCAAGTAGTCGGAATCGACACACACCCGCCCCCGGGTGTCGATTCCGACTAACTCAACGGTTCCGGACTCCCTATCCACCTCCGCCACAGTCCAGCGCTCGCGGTTGTAGATCTTCTGGCGCTGGTCGTTGATCCTGGTGATCACTTGATCGCCAGCAGCAAAGGAAGCTTCTCCGACCCGAACCTCCTCGGCCCCGAGCCTGCCCGCCGCCTTCATCTGCTCCCGCGCCAAGACGTTCAGCGCCGCGACCTCGCGGTTGGTCTTCGCGATCATCAGCGCGTCCTCCTCGCGCTGAAAGCTCTGCCACCAGTCGGCGACCATCGCCTCGCGGCGGGCGAGCGCGTCCTCGGCGACCGCGACCCGCCCCTCCTGGAAGTAGGAGGCGAGCGCCTCACGGCCCTCGCCCTCGCGGATCAGCTTCGCCGACTCGCGATCAAGCTCGTGGTGGTGCCGGATCACTTCGTCCAAGACGACGGGATCGGTCCTCTGCGCGATCGAGG
>Ga0164302_10000109_pt1 | contig 18958 bp, 23 predicted proteins | sample Whisoiple_202_MG_FD_109714 | JGI IMG/M metagenome (GOLD analysis project Ga0164302, IMG submission 109714) | Soil microbial communities amended with pyrogenic organic matter from upstate New York, USA - Whitman soil sample_202_MG | ecosystem: Environmental > Terrestrial > Soil > Agricultural... | reverse complement strand
GAGATCTTCCCCGACGAGGACGATCGGCGGGCGATCGGCTTCCGCGTCGCCGACACCCTGGTCCAGATCCACGCCGTCGACCCCGACGCCGCCGGGCTCGGCGACCTCGGCCGCAAGGAGGACTACGTCGCCCGCCAGCTGCACCGCTGGCACGGCCAGTGGGAGAAGTCGAAGACGCGGGAGCTGGAGCCGATCGACCGCGTCCACGCCGCGCTCTCGGCCCGCATCCCCGAGCAGGGCCCGGCGACGATCGTGCACGGCGACTACCGCCTCGACAACATGATCCTCAGCCCCAGCGGCGAGGTCGCCGCGGTGGTCGACTGGGAGCTCTGCACCCTCGGCGACCCGCTCGCCGACGTCGGCCTGCTGATGGCCTACTGGCCCGAGCGCGGCCAGGGCGACGACGTCGTCGCCCTCGGCATGCCCGCCAACCTGGCGCCGGGCTTCCCCACCCAGGCCGAGATCGCCGCTCGCTACGCCGAGCGCAGCGGCCGCGACCTCTCCGACCTCAACTTCTACGTCGCCCTCGGCTACTGGAAGCTGGCGATCATCCTCGAGGGCGTCTACGCCCGTTACGTCGCCGGCGGCTACGGCAAGGTCGACGAGGGCGTCCACGCCTTCGCCCGCCTGGTCGAGCGCCTCGCCGAAGAGGCCGAGAAGCGCGAGCAGGCCGGCTGAGCTACTTGGTCGCGTCCGCGTAGGCTTCGCCCGCTACCCGGCATTCTTCTGCGGTCATCGCCCGCGGGCATTCATCTGACTGGGTCGGGCGACCCTCGCCTTCCGCTTGGGCGTAGGCATCACCGGCTTCCTTGCAGGAGGCCGCGTCCATGGACGGCGGGCATTCGCTGTCTGAGACCGGGTTTGAGCTGCCACCTTCGATCGCCCGGCCGGCCGCAGCGCATTGTTGGCGGCTCACGGCCTTCGGGCAGCCGGTGGCAGCCTTGGGGTTGCCGCCCTCGTCGCTCCTGTTCTGGCTCGAGGACTGCTTGTCGCTCCCCTCCGCCTTGCCGTTTGGCTCCTTTGCGGTGTGGTCCTCCTGAGTGTGACGTTTCGCGGACTTGGCCTTCGGCTGGTGCTCGCTCTTCTCTGCCACTTCACCATCGCCTCCCCGGGAGGGGGCGGCGGTCGTCGGATTCGTCCCCTCCGACCCGCCGCAGGCAGGGAGAAAGAGCGCTGCGAGAACCACGGCAAGGGTGGCGAGCGCTTTGGGCGGGATTCGCATGCAGGTAAAGCTAGAGAATTATTTCGAGAGCCGGGATCGGGTAGCTTGCCGGCCATGTACTGCCCTCGCTGCGGTGCCGCCTCGAAGGAGGGCTCCCGTTATTGCGCTTCCTGCGGTCATGAGCTCACCGGTAAGGAGTCCACTCCTTCGTCGAGCGACGGGGGCGGCGGACTGCGGGCCGGCCTGCAGCGGGTGATCGGAAAGGATCGCCGGACCCGGCTGCTCACGATCGGTACCGGCTTGGCGCTGATCGTCGCCCTGATCGCCTTTCTCGCCCTCGATCCCGGCGACGATGGGGAAGCGGCGGTCCCGCAGGATGCGTACACCCGCGCCCTCGACACGGCCTGCGTGAAGCACAAGGGAGAGATCGCGGCAGCGCAGGGGAAGGCGTTGAAGCAGGGTGTCAGCTACACGGAATCCTTCGTCCCGATCGTCGGCGCGTGGCGGAAAGAGCTGGATCAGGCAGCGGTTCCGAGCGACCGGACGGAACTTGTAGGAGCACTCCAGGGGGCGCTGCTCGAAGTTCAGATCGAAGCCGGAACCTTTGCTCGCGCCTTGCGCGAAGGAAACAAAGGCGAAATCGTTACCACCGCGGGAGACCTCGAAGCCGCGACCGAAAACGTCGAAGCCGCGATCGCGAGGCTGGAATTGCAGCGCTGTTCGCGTTTGGCGATCTCGCAGGGTCGCCTCGTCGGACAGTAGTCGAGCCCTGCTTGCACGCCGCCGCGGCGTGTGGTGGAATGCCGGGCGACCACGTCCGTCTACCAAGGGCCCTTTGTGGGGTCTGGGGGAGTAAATGAAGAAGCGATACGCCGTTCTCGGCCTTAGCGTAGTCCTCGCTCTGGCGCTCGCAGTCCCGGCCTTTGGTGGCCCGTCGAATCCAATTGCCAGCGTTTCCGCAGATGCGAAGACCATCGCGGAAAAGGCCCTGAAACAGGCCAAAGCTGCGAAGAAAGCCGCCAAAGCGGCTCGGACCACGGCCAACGAAGCCAGCACGGCCGCCGGTGCAGCTTCCGCTGCCGCGTCGAAAGCTCAGAAAGCGGCTGACACCGCTCAGAGCACTGCCAACACCGCGAAAACGGCGGCTGACTCAGCCAAAGCCGCGGCTGATTCCGCCAAAGCGCTCGCCGAAACCAAGATGAGCAATCCGACTCATTTCGAAGGCGAAGCAGGGTCCTCGGCCTCTGCCGTTGGCTGTGGCAGCCAGGTCCCGACCGGCGGTGGCTTCATCGTCCTCGGCTCCGACAACGACGCCGCCACCGTCACCGAGAGCACCCAGTACCTGAGCGGCTGGATTGTGCTCGCGGACCAGATCGAAGGCACCACCGGTTCCAATTGGGAAGTGGTCGCCACGGTCAACTGCGCAACCGCCCCGTAGGGCGGTTCTACATTTGGTTTCGAAAAAGGCCGCCCTCCGGGGCGGCCTTTTTCGCGGCAATGGCGCGATCGCCACGGTCGTGGCGATCGCGCTGATCGTCCGCATCGGAGTAATCGTCGCCGACGCAGGCTACGCGCCCCAGCAGGATGCCTGGGACTACAACCGCCACGCCCTTTCGATCGCTGGCGGCGACGGCTTCCCCGACTCCTACTACGTCGCCGACGAGGGGCCGAGCGCCCTGCGGGCACCGGGTTACCCGTTCTTTCTTGCCGGCATCTACGTTCTCAGCGGTGACAGTGTCACCTTGGGGCGGATCGCCAACGCCGCTTTGGGGGCTCTCGCCGTTCTCCTGATCTTTCTGATTACGACCCGTATCTGGGGAAGGCGGGTCGGATTTTTCGCCGCCGCCGCCGCAGCGGTCTTTCCACCGCTCGTCCTGCTCAGCAAAGAGCTTCTCTCCGAGCCCCTGTTCATTGCATTGACGATGGGGATGGTGCTCGCGATCCTCGAGTTCAGGAGGACCCGGGAGGCGCGCTGGGCCATTCTGGCCGGGGTGCTGGCCGGGCTCGGGGCCCTGACCAGGAACCCCGGCCCGGCGTTGGCAATCCCACTCCTCGTCGGCCTCTGGGTGGGCCGGCCGCGGCGCAGCTGGGCAGCGGCCCGGGTGCCGCTGCTGTCACTGCTGTGCATGGCGCTCGCTGTCTTCCCCTGGACGGTCCGAAACGCGGTTGAGTTCGGCCGATTCGTTCCCGTCACGAGTGGCACCGGCTTCGCCATGGCGGGGACCTACAACCAGCTCTCCTTCGAAGACGACGAGCACCCGGGATCTTGGCGAACCCCACGAATCGTGCCCGAATACACGCCGTATTTCGCAGGCCACGGAATCGACGAAGGCACCCTCGACGCCACGCTCCGCAGCGAAGCCGCTGCCTTTGCCCGCCGGCACCCTGGCTACGTCGTCGAGGTAAGCGCCTGGAACTTCCTGCGCATGTTCGAGGTTGCGACCGGCTCGGTGATCGGCTACTACGGCGAGGAGGTGACCACGAGGGGGATCGGAAGCGACGCTCCGCTCAGCGAGAGGATCGGGTTGGGAATCGCGGTGGTGCTCGCCGCCCTCGGCACCTATGCGATTTGGAGAAGCCGGCGGCCGGGCTCGAGCGGGCGGCCGCTGCCCTGGGGGCCGCTGTTCCTCTGGCTGGTCCCGATCCTGCTCCTCGCGGTCTCGCTCCCGATCAACGGCCTGCCGAGGCAGCGGGCTCCCATCGACCCCTTTCTCCTCATCCTCGCCGGAGTCGGCATCGCATGGCTGGTCGAGAGGGTCCGCCTCGATAGGGTCCCGGCCCGATGAGGAAGCAGGCCCTTGCCTTGACGCTGGTGATGCTGGCCCTCGCCGGGTGCGGTGGGGGAGGTGACGAGGGGACGACCACGGCCGTCACCGCCAATGAGGGGCAGACGCCGCAAAAGGATCATCCCCAGTTGAGCCCGGCCTATGCCAGGGACGCGGAAGCAATTTGCGCCGAGATGGGCGTGGAAGCGAGACGGCTGGGCAGGGCTCTCCAGCGGCGGGAGGAGTTCCCGTCGGATCCGCTGCAGACGACGACGATCCTGATCGCTCCCTCGATCCCGATCGTCGCGACCAGCGCGAGACGACTTCGCGCTTTGGGAGACCGAGCGGCGACGCCGGACTTCGAAGCCTACGTCAAGGTCTACGACCCGATCCTCGCCTTGCTGCGGCAGCGCGTCGCAGCGGGGAAAGCTGGGGAACGCCAACGGTCCATGGATCTCGAATCGCAGCTTCTCGACCTCATCGCCATCCAGCGGCAACTCGCCCGTGCGGCGGGGTTGCACGGGTGCGACGTCGATCTCATCCAGGCCTTCGTCACCCCCCGCAGGTAGGGAGATGGCCTCGACGGCGGAAACGAGCACGGTGCCAGACGTGCTGGCGCCGCCCCCTCTTCACCCGCGGTTCCCGCTCGCCGACGGTGCCCGCGGCGTAGCCGTTCCCGCGGTGATGATCGTTCACGCCTGGCTCTTCACCGGCGGCTTCGGCGGTTTCACCGAGAGCCTGCCGAATCGGGCTGTGGTGCGGCTGGACACGGCGGTCGCGGTCTTCTTCTTCCTCAGCGCCTTTCTCCTCTACCGGCCGATGATCGCCCACCGGGCGGGGGGGCCGACTGCGCCTAGGGTCGGTGACTACGCGCGCAGGCGCTTTCTCCGCATCTACCCTGCTTACTGGGTGGCGTTGACCGCCCTGGCGGTCTTCCCCGGACTGGTCGGTGTCTTTTCGGATCGGTGGCTGTCGTTCTACAGCCTCTTCTTCTTCCTCGATCCCGCTAACTCGAGCCAGCCCTGCATTGGCGACCCGGGCTTCCGTTGCGGGCTGCCCCAGTCGTGGACGCTCACCGTCGAGATGACCTTCTACATCGTCCTGCCACTCTACGCGGCGCTGACCGCATGGCTGTGGCGTGGCCGCGACGTCCGTTCGTGGATGCGCCTCGAGGTGGGGATGTTGGTGGTCCTGATGGCGATCTCGCTGGTCCTGGGTGCTCTGCCGGAGATGCGGGATCTCGCCTGGTTTCGCTTCAGCTTCCTCTCCCACTTCTTCTGGCTCGGCCTCGGCCTCGCGGCCGCGGTCATCTCGGCCGGTTACCGCAACCAGCGCCAGACGCTGCCCGCGCCGCTGCGCTACCTGGCCGAACGCCAGGGACTTTGCTGGGGCCTCGCCTTCGCCGTCTATCTGTTCACTGTCTTCGCGTTCTACCCGGCGCCGTTCCCGGTGGCTCCCTTCTCGGCGATCGAACGCATGGGCCTCGATTTCTCACAGGGCCTTTTGGCGGTAATGCTGCTGATCCCGGCCGCATTCGGCGATCCCAACCGTGGTGTAGCCGCCCGCATCTTCGGCCACCCAGCCGTCGTCTGGACCGGGTTGATCTCCTATGGCCTCTACCTGTGGAGCGTGACCATTACGGTCGACCTCGGGGTGGGCGGGGCCGAAGCCGGGTTCTGGCCGGTGCTGATCCTCTCCACCCTGCTGACCTTGCCGTTTGCGATTGCCAGCTATTACCTGTTGGAGCGCCCCTTGATGCGCTTTAAGTACCGGCCTTTGAGGGAGATCTTTCGTCACGGCTGAAATTTGCGCGAGCGCACGATGCGGGCGCGATGCAGGAGCAGCCTCACACCCGCCAACAACGTCTTGAGCCCGTAGACGGCTCCGGCCCGGAAGCCGACCGAGGAGGCGTCCTCGAAGTAGCGGCCCTTAGCGGGAACCTCGACGATCTCCATCCCGAAGACCGAAGCCTGCATGAGGATCTCCGAGTCGAAGCTGAAGTCGTTGGCGTTGCGCAGGAAGGGGACGGTGAGGAGGAAGCGGCGCGAGTAAGCCCGGTAACCGGTGTGCGCCTCACTGAGCGCAGTCCCCATGATCCGGTTCTCGACTCCGGTTAGGAAGCGGTTGGCGGCGTACTTCCAGGGTGGCATGCCCTGCTGCAGCGCCATCCCTTTCTCGGCGAAGCGGGAGCCCAGGACCAGGTCGGCTTCGCTGGCCAGGATCGGGGCGCACATCTCCGGGATCAGTCGCGGCTCGTACTGCCCGTCGGGGTGGAGCATCACGACAACGTCGGCGCCGTGCTGCAGCGCCTCCATGTAACAGGTCTTCTGGTTGGCGCCGTAGCCGGCGTTGTGGGGGTGCCAGATCAATCTGATCCCGAGCTGGCGCGCCAGCTCACGCGTTTCGTCGGTCGAGTGGTCGTCGACGAGAATCACCTCGTCGACGAGATCGCGAGGAATATCCGCAACCGTCGCCTCCAGGGTCTTGGCCGCGTTGAGCGCGGGCAGCACCGCGATTACCTTAGGCACGGCGGGCCTCCAGGTAGACGGTCCCGCCGCGGCGCAGCAGGACCTCGGCCAGGGCGGCAAACGCGGCGATCGGAAGCGCGAAGGCGGCGGCTGCCAGGGCGAGATGTCGAGTGCCGGGGGTCATCGGGGCCGAGCGGGCGGAGGGGCGGCGGATTGCGTCGTAGAGATCGGGATGGCCTGGCAGCTTGCCGACAATCCCGTGCAGCCAGCCGAAGAGGACCTGACCGCCGCGGACGTAGCTCACCCGCTCGACGCGCAGGCCGGTGGCGCGGACCCCGTCGAGCAGGGCGGGGGCAGGCAGGTGGATGAGATGGCGAGGGAGGTCGAGCGCGAACCAGCGCTCACCGAATAGCCGCGCCTGCAAGCTAGCCGAGTTGGGAACCGTCACCACCAGGAGCCCATCTTTCCGCAGCAGTTGTGCGGCGTGCTCGATCGCCAGCCGTGGCTGGCGCAGGTGCTCCAGGGAGTGCCAGAAGACGATCGCCGCCCAGTCTGTCCCCTCGACGTCGAGGAGGTCATCGCTTCGCGCTCCCTCAGCGTCCGAGTTTCTCTCGAGCCCGATAGCAAGGCGTCCGCGACGGCGCAGCGCGGTGAGCAGGACGCCCTCTCCCGAGCCCACGTCGAGCACCGACCCCGGCGGCGCCAGCGCGTCGATCCGAGCGGCGGGGCGTGCTCGCAGGCGCCGCAGTAGGCGGTCGCCGAACCCGGAGAAGCGTCCACCCGATGGCCGGTACCAGTCCCCGTAGGCGGCATCGAGCTCCTCCTCGGAGGGTGGGGGGTAGGTGATGGCGGTGCCGCAGTGCCCGCAGCTGAGCCTGCCGGCTAGAGCGATTTCTTTCGGCAGCGGTTGCCCGCACCAGGGGCAGACGAACCTATCCACGTGCCCATTCTCGCTTGTCGCTGGGCCCTATCTCACACCATCCGCGCAGCGTGCCGGGGCTCCAGGTTCCCTTCGGCCTCGGCCTCGGCACGCTTCGCCCAGCGGTTCAGCTCGCGGCGGGCGAGGACCATCTTGTGGACCTCGTCGGGGCCGTCGGCGAGGCGGAGCATGCGGCTGAAGCGCCACATGATCGCCAGCGGGGTGTCGTCGGTCATGCCTAGTGAGCCGTGGACCTGGATCGCGCGGTCGAGGACGTCCATCACCATGTTGGCGGCGACGATCTTGATCGCCGAGATCGCCTGGCGGGCGGCGCGCTTGCCCTCGGTGTCCATCTTCCAGGCGGCGTAGAGGGTGAGGAGGCGGGCCTGGTCGATCTCCATCCGGCTGGCGGCGATCGACTCCTGGACGAACTGCTTCTCGCCCAGCGGGCCGCCGAAGGCGGAACGTTCGTTGGCGCGGCGGCACATCATCTCGTGCGCCCGCTCGGCGGTCCCGATCGCCCGCATGCAGTGATGGATGCGGCCGGGGCCGAGCCGGTCCTGGGCGACGGCGAAACCGGCGCCGCGCTCGCCGAGCAGGTACTCCTTCGGCACCCGGCAGTCTTCGTAGCGGATCTCGCAGTGGCCGGGACCGCCGTCGTGGCCCATCACCGAGATCGGCCGCACCAGGTTGAAGCCGGGGTTGTCGGTCGGGATGCAGATCATCGAGGCGCGGGCGTAGGGGTGGGCGTCGGGGTCGGTGACGACCATCGCGATCGCCAGCTCGGCGCCGACGGCGCCGCTGGTGAACCACTTGTGGCCGTTGACGACCCACTCGTCGCCGTCGAGCTCGGCTCGGGCCTGTAGCAGCGTCGGGTCCGAACCGGAGACCTCGGGCTCGGTCATCGAGAAGCAGGAGCGGATCTTGCCCTCCAGCAGGGGATGGAGCCAGCGCTCCTGCTGCTCGGGCGTGCCGTGCTCGGCGAGGATCTCCATGTTGCCGGTGTCCGGCGCCGAGGAGTTGAAGGCCATCGGCGCCGCCATCGGGCTGCGGCCCATCTCCTCGCAGAGCAGGCCGTACTCCCAGTTCTTCAGGCCGGGGCCGAAGCGCTCGTCGGGCATGAACAGGTTCCAGAGGCCCTCGCCCTTCGCCTTCTCCCGGACCGCGGTGAGGTTCTCCGGGTAGGGGACGCCGGGGCCGACCTCCGCGTCGAGGGCCTCCATCAGCTCCCGCTCCTGCGGGTAGATCTCCTCGTCCATGAAGTCGAGCACGCGCTCGCGCAGCTCGGCGACCTCGGGGCTGGGCTTGAAGTCCATCGTTTCCTCTCCTCGCTCTCCGGGAGGGGAACGCTAATCGATCGGCGGCTCAGGCCCGCCGGTAGCGGGCGAAGAGCTCGCCGTCCTCCTCCAGAAGCCAGGCGAGCTCGAAGCCGACGACCCCGGGCAGCGGCCCCTCGAGGATCCGCGGCCCCTCGCCGCCGCTCAGCTTCGGCGCGATCGTCAGGAAGAGCTCGTCGACCAGGCCGGCGGCCTGGAGCGAGCCGTGCAGGGTGGGGCCGCCCTCGCACATCACCGCCCGCACGCCGTCGGCCCGCAGCGAGGCGAGCAGCTCGCCCGGGTCGGCCCAGCCGCCGCCGCCGCTCTCGACCACGACCAGCCGCTTTTCGAGGTCCTTGTAGCGCTCGGCCCGCATCGTCCCGGCGCCGATCATCACTGCGTCGAAGCGCTTGCGCAGGCCGCTCAGCATCGCCGTGTCGGTCGGCGACCCGATCGGGCCGGAGACGCCGCCGATCGTCGCCCGGCCGTCGAGGGTGACGGCGAAGTTCATCGCCACGAACGGCCGGTCCTCGCGAGCCTCTTCCCAGGGGTTGTAGGACTCCAGCTGTTCGGAGACCGTGGTCGGCCCTGGATCTGGCAGAAGCCGCCGCATCGGCGGGAAGCTACCCGGAGCCGCTCAGCTGTAGTCGTGCCAGCCGGCGAACTCGCGGCCGGCGAACTTCTGCAGCTCGGCGACGTCCTCGGTGAAGCGGCCGCGAACGGTCTCGAAGAGGTCGTCGGGCAGCTTCGGCTTCGGCGCCGGCGGCTTGTCGGGGTCGTGGACGACCTTCTCGACCAGCCAGCGCATCGACTCGGGCAGGCGGTCGAAGTTGCGGTCGAGGGAGCGGAAGCCGGGGAGTTTCACCAGCTTCTCCATCAGCTGGTATTTGTCGCCCTCCTTGGCGCTCGACTTCTCCCACTCGCGGTCGAACTGCTCGGAGGTGAAGGTCTCGTCGACGCCGGCGAAGGCGAAGGCCTTGCGCATCGTCTCCTCGCGTTCTGACTGCAGCTCCTCCTGGGTGATGATCTCGATCTGCGAGCGGTCGAAACGCTCCAGGTATGGCTGCAGCTGCATCCAGTACTTGGAGCGGTTCATGTAGGAGGTGTCGGGCCGGGAGAGGACCTCGACCAGCTCGCCGGTCTCGTAGCCGGCGCCGGTCGCGTGGACCCAGTGGGAGAGGATCCGCTTGATCGGGTCGCGCACCATGTAGAGCAGCCGCGCGTCGGGGCAGTTCTGCTTGATCCGCTCGGCGGCGCCGTCGAAGCGGGGGAGGTTCGTGTAGTGGGGCGAGGACTCGCCGCGGACCTTGAAGCGGTCGTCGAAGCGGCTCGCGTACCAGTCGAGGCCGAGGTCCCAGTTCAGCTCCTCGACGAAGAAGTTCAGCTCCTTCGGCTTCGACATCTGGATTTCCGGATGCAAGCCGAGGTAGTGGTGGATGCTCGTCGTCCCGCACTTGAGACCGCCGATGATGATCAGGTTCGGCAGCTCCGCGTGGCGTTTGCGGCGCCGGCGCCAGCGGCTCTTGCGGTCCGCGGCGTAACGCTCGCGGGCACGCGTGCACATCGCTTCGTCAGCGGGGTCCCGGGTGGCGGTGGGAGGCAAGGTGTGCGTGTCGGTATCCGGCACGAGCGTGGCTAGTCTAGCTGCGATGCCAGCAGCCGATCTCCAGGCCAACTTCCAACGCTTCTTCGAAGCGACCACGGAGTTCTTCCGCCACCTCTCCGAAATCAACTGGACCGTCTTCGCGCTCGCTCTGCTCTGCCTGCTGGGGATGCAGCTGGCCCGGGCCTGGGCCTGGCGCAACGTGCTGCGGGCGGCCTATCCGGACAAACCGATCCCCTTCCTGCCGCTGGCCGCCGCCTACCTTGCGGGCGCGGGGATCAACGCGATCGTCCCCGCTCATGCGGGGGACGTGACCAAGGTCTTCCTCGTCAAACGCCAGATCCCGGACTCCTCCTACCCGGCGGTGACCTCCTCGTTCCTGGTCCAGACCGTCTTCGACACCTCGGTCGGGATCCTGGTCCTGCTCTACGCGATCTCCCAGGGCCTGCTGCCGCCGCTGCCGCAGATCCCGGACCTGCCCGCCTTCGAGATCTCTTTCTGGGCCGAAAACCCGAAGCTCTTCTTCATCGCCGTCGCCGTCACCCTGCTGGCGATCGCGATCGCCATCTTCATGCTGGCCCACCGGGTGCGTCGCTTCTGGGCGCGGGTCCGCCAGGGCGTGGTGATCCTCGCCGAGCCGAGCCGCTACATGCGCGAGGTCTTCGCCTGGCAGGGGGTCGGTTGGCTGCTGCGCTTCGCTGCCTTCTGGTTCTTCCTCGAGGCCTTCGGGATCGGCGGCTCGGTCGGCAACGTGATGCTGGTGATGAGCGTCCAGGCAATCGCCAACATCGTCCCCTTCACGCCGGGAGGGGCCGGCGCCCAGCAGGCGCTGCTGGTGGCGACGCTGCACGGGCCAACTCGGACCGCGGTCCTCTCTTTCTCGGTCGGGACCCAGATCGCGATGGCCGCCTGGTCGGTGGTCCTCGGCTTCCTCGCGATCCTGCTGGTCTTCAGGACGACCGACTGGCGCGGCCTGATCCGCCAGGCGCAGGACGAAGCCGAGAGCGAGAAGGCGGCGGAAGCGGTCTCTTAGCCGGCGAGGGGACCGAACTCGCCGCAGGTGCCGCGGGTCGCATAGGGGCGGAAGCGGATGAAGGCGGATTCGCGATGAAACGGCTGCGAGCGGTCGGCGGCGACGGCGGCGCGATGGGAACCCCCCTCGCGATAGGAGTAGTCCCGCATCGCCGACGCGGTGCTCCAGAGCGAGAAAGTCGAGACAAGGGGTGGCCGCCCGAAGCCGGTTGCGGCGACCAGGCCGGGCTCGGCGACGACGGCGGCTTCGGCCGGAGCTGCCGAGCGGAGGAAGGGACGCAGCCGCCAGGGCTTGAGGCGGCCGAGGGTGAGAACGGCGACCGGCTCGTCGTCGTCCACCGGCAGCTGACGCTCGGGCAGGCCCGGCATCGCCGGCCACTCGCCGGAGACCCGCAGCGGCTCCATCCGCGCCTGCCAGCCGCCGGCCAACTCGCGCGCCAAGGGGTGTTCGGAGAAGCGGTCCAGCGCGGCCTCGTCGTCCCACGCCGCGATCAGGGCAACCGTTCCGAGGTCGGCCTTGGGGAGGATGCCGCCGCCGAGCGGGGCGGTGAAGACCGTCTCCGCGTACCTCAATCCCTCCACATGCCCGGCCCGCGGCCGGCTGGCCAGAGCTCGAACTCCCCGTCGCGGGCCGATCTTGGCGATGTCGATCGAGACGATCATCCGGAAGCAGTTAACCTAGTGAGCATTAGGTCGATGGAGAGTCTACCTAGGGAGCGCTAGGTTTGTCAAAGGAAGCGACCGCAGATGGTCGACGCCGCCTCACCGCGGGCGAACGGCGAGGTCTGATTGAAGCGGCCGCTTGCGATCTGTTCGCCGAGCGCGGCTTCAGCGGCGCCTCGATTGACGAGATCGCACGAAGGGCAGGGGTGACGCCCCCGGTCCTCTACGACCACTTCCCGTCGAAGCTCGACCTGTATCGGAGCCTGCTCGAAACCCACTTCGCCGAGCTGCGCTCGATCTGGAGCGGTGAGTTCGCCGGCGGCGAGGAACCGCCCGCTAGGCGGGCCGCCCGTTCGATCGACGCCTGGTTCGCATACGTAGAGGCGAACCCAGCCGCCAGCAAGCTGCTCTTCCGCGAGCCGAGCGGCGACCGGAAAGCCGAAGCGGTCCACGCCGAGGTTTCGAAGGGCAGCCGGACCCAGGTGATGGAGCTCTTCGTCGCCGAGCCGGGCGCGGAGGGTTTGAGCGGATCGCTGGCGCAGGAGGGGCTGGAAATGGCATGGGTCGTTCTCCGCGGCGTCCTCCAGGGCCTGGCCCTGTGGTGGCTGGAGCATCCAGAGGTTCCGCGCGGGCGGGTCGTCGCCACGGCGATGAACTCGCTCTGGATCGGCTTCGAACGCGCCGCTGCGGGGGAAGCCTGGTCGCCGGATCAGCTCGACCAGCCCGGGTAGCGGCCGGTGAGGTGCGAGAGCTAGGGCGGCTGCTCGGAGGCGGGGAACTCGTAGTGGTTGCGCGGGGTAAGGGTCACCAGCGGGACCAGGGCGGGGTCGTCCCCGGCCAGGACCGGGGTGCCGGCGGCCGCTTCGACGTCGGCCCGGGTGGCTCGCCGGGCGACTCTTTCCCACCCGATCGTCGGCCGGTAGAGCCAGTAGACGACCTCCACCCAGCCGCTGGAACCCCGCTCGTCGATCAGCGCGGTGAACGCGGTGGTGCGGCGGCCGGCGGCGGTCAGGTGCGGTCCGGCGGCGGCGGCGCAGGTGGCGCGCCGGCAGCGGCGGAAGTCGACCGGCGCCAGCAGCAGCCCCGAAGGGCCTGGGAGGGCGAGCGGCGCCGGCGCCAGCGCTCGCGCCAGCCGGGCCAGCGGCCAGCCGTAGGCGGGAACCAGCGGGTGGTGGCGGCAGGCGTCTGGCAGGCGCGGTGCGCAGCGCATCTTTCGCCCGATCGCGCCGGCGAGCCCGCGGCCCGCGTCCACCTTGCCGCCGGAGGCCACGGCGGCGATCGCGCCGGCGAGGAGCAGCGCGATCAGTCCGGCGAGCGCAATGTTCTCGACGCTCGCCGACCCCCGCTCTCCGCTGCCTCCCCGTTTCATCGCACCGAAGCTAGGCCAGCGGGGCGCACGCGTGGTGCGCAGAAGGTGCCGATTGTGAGTCGCAGGCGAGGCGGTTCTGCTTACATTCAGGGCGATGGAGGGCTTCAACCTTTTCGGCGACCCTGAGGAGTTCCGCGCCCGCATGGAGGAGCTCCAGGAGCAGATGCAGTCTTCCCAGAAGGTCGCCTGGGCCGACAACGCGATCAAGCTCGCGGTCGAGATGACCGTCGCCTCGATCGGCCGCCTCGACCTCGCCGGCAGCGCCGACGAGCAGGCGATGCAGGTCCGCGACGCGATCCGCGTCCTTTTCCCCGAGGCCGTGACCCTCGTGCGCGAGGCGCGCGAAGGCCTCAGCTAGCTCAGAAGAGCTCTACCCGCACCGAGATCACGGCGCCGCGGCGGAAGAGGCCGGCGGCCAGCTCAACCGGGATCGCGATCGCCAGCGCCGGGATCGCCAGCACCACCGAGGCGAGGGCGTCGATGCGCCGCTGCCAGGGCTCGGGGGCGGGCACCGCCGGGTGGCCCCGCAGCGCCCCGAGGGCAACGTTGCGGCCGAAGGTGACGCTGTTGAGCAGGGTCTGCCAGGTGACGGCGAGGCTCGCCAGTGGCAGCCAGCGCCGGCGCTTGACGATCTGGTCGCGGCGGGCGACCAATCGCCGCACCGCCTCCAGGGTGAAGAGATAGCCGGCGTCCGGCCGCAGGCCCGACCAGCCGGCGCCGCCGAGCGAGCAGGCGTAGCCGGCGCGGTTCTCGATCCGGATCGTCTCGCCGTCGCGCAGCCGGTCGAGCTCCCGCAGCGCCGCTTCGGAGCCCTCGGGCTCACCGACGACGCCGAGCCCGCAGCTCTCGCAGCGTCGCACCGGCCCCGCAAGTCCCGGCTTGCGGGCGATCCAGCCGAAGAGCGGCTCCCCGCAGGCGGGGCAGGGGGGGTTCTCGGGCCCGGCTCCTGCCTCGAGCGGGACGACGGCGCGGGGGCTCTCTGCCTGATCCATGCTCGGGTAGCGTACGCGTCGCGCCGCAGCAGGATCATCGACTTCCACCAGAGAGGATAGGAATGGACGACAGCAGGACCCAGGTCCGGGAGAGGGAGTCGCGATGGGCGGTCCCCGTCGGCCTCGCCAGCATCGCCGCGGTGATCCTCCTGATCGTTATGCGGCCGCTCAACGTCAGCGGCGACGGCGAGGCGGACCTCCTGACCGAAGCGCACGCTCACACCGGGTCGGTCGTCCTCTCCGGCCTGCTGCAGACGCTCGCCTTCCTGCTGCTAGCGCTGCCGCTCGTCTACCTCTTCCGCGCGGTGCAGGCGCGCAGCGACCGCGTCCGGCCGCAGCTGATCGGCTTGGTCATCGCGGCACCGCTCTTCCTCGCCGCCTCCTCCGCGGTCGCGATCGCCGTCACCACCGACGCTGCCGACAGCTTCGTCGCCGGCGACGTGAAGCCGGAACTGACCGCCTCCGAAGCGCGCGAAGAATGCACCGAAGAGCGCGAAGATGAAGGTGCCGACTTTCTTAAGGACGAATACGACCCGGCCCAGGGCGAGACGCCGCAGCGCGCCTGCGAAGACCGCAAGCTGGCAGACGACGCCGCCAAGCGGGCGACCCGCGAGGCCTCGCTGGCGCCGCTGGCGACCGGTCTCAGCCTGGCGGGCCTGTTCGGGATGATCGCCTCCCTCCTCTACGCCGGCCTCTGGGCGATGCGGACCGGGCTGCTGAGCCGCTTCTGGGGATCGCTGGCGATGGTGGCCGGCATCTCCTTCCTGCTCGGCCCGCTCGTCCTCGTCGCCCTCGTCTGGTTCGCCTACTTCGGCCTGCTCTGCCTCGGCCTCGTCCCCGGCGGCCGGCCGCCGGCCTGGGAGGCCGCCGAGGCGATCGCCTGGCCGACGCCGGGAGACAGAGCCGCGGCCGAACTGGAGCCTGAGGGGGGCTGGGACGAGTCGAACGTTCCCGATGTCGGCGACGAGGACGACGGCGACGCGGACGACGGCGAGCCGCCCGAGCGCCGCAAGCGCAAGCAGCGCGAGTAGCGCTTACTCGGGCTGGCCGGCGCCGACGCGCTTGCGGTGGGTGCGGATCTCGCTCATGATCCGCTCCAGCCGCGGCTCGGCCGAGGTGTCGACGTGGGACATCGCGGCCGCCACGCCCGGGTGGACGGCGGCGATCCGCTCGTGCATCGCCTGCGCAACGGCGCGGTAGGTCGGGTGCCCCTCGCGGCCGGAGCGCAGCTCGATCAGGTGCATCGCCTCGCGGGCGTTGAGGTCCAGCGTGTAACGGATCCGGTAGGCGAGGCTGAGCGCGTAGGGGGCCTGCTCGGCGAGGCCCGCCCCGACCAGCCGCTCGTACTCGGTTCGCGAGACCTCGAGCGCCCGCTCGAACTGCTCGCCGACGCCCGCTTCGCGAACCTCCTCCGGGATCCCGGCGCCGAGGTCGGGGCTGAGGCGCTGCCACTGGCAGGTCAGCATCCGGTGCCGCTGCAGGTCGCGGAAGGCGCCGTAGTCGGAGACGATCTCGAAGCGGTAGCGCAGCGCCTCGAAGCCGCGCCCAGGGCGGTAGCGGCGGTTGGATCGCTCGCCGATCAGCGCCGCCAGCAGCTCGGCCCGCTCGTCGCGGTCGAGGACGTCGATGCGGGCGAGGATCTCGGTCTCCGGCGCGCTCGCCATCTCAAACAGGGAAGAGGCGAGCAGGTCCTCTTCGGAGCCGTCGACGTGCAGCAGCTCGACCGAGGGGGCGTCGTCCTCGGCGTTGCGGCGGTCGAGGCCGAGACGCGCGACCCAGCTCTCGGTCTGCTCGCGCCGCCGCTCCAGGTAGGAGATCCACTCGCCGCCGCGCTCGGGGCGGTCGACCCGGGAGACGAAGCTCGGCATCACCTGCTTCAGCTCGGTGAGGATCATCCCGCCGTACTCGCGGGCCTCCGGCAGCGGCGAGGCCAAGAGCCGCATGATCAGCTGCTCGTAGGCCTGGCCGGTGGCGTAGATGCCGACGTGGCTGAGCGTCGCCGCCGGCAGCAGCCCGCGCAGCAGGTCGAGCGCCTTGGCCCGGATCGAGCGCCGCCAGGGTCCCTCCGGCTCCTCGTCCCCGCGGGGCCAGCGGGCCGCCGCCCACTCCTCGACCTCGCCGAGGGCGCGGGAGTAGATCGCGAAGATCTCGTCCATCGCGGCGGCGAACTGCGGCCCCAGCTCGTCGTCGCGGTAGAAGCGGTAGCCGCCGCCGGGCATCGGCTTGTCGTAGGGGATGTAGCGCGTCGACTGCTCGAGGTAGGCGGCGAGCCGGCCCCGCTGCAGGACCTTGGTGAGGATGTTGGAGACCCACTCGCAGGCGACGTGGGCGCCGCCGAGCTGGGCGATCGAGTCGTCGCCGTAGCCGGCGAAGACGCGCTCGTAGAGCCCCGCCGCGCGGGCGCCCTCCTCCTCGTCGAAGGGGCGGCCGCCGGCGGGCGCGTCGGCGGCGAACTCCTCCAGGTAGAGCCGCCGCACCGTCCCGGAATACCGCGAATAGCGGGCAAAAAGCGCCCCCTTGACGGTCTCCGGAAGGTTTACGAGGGCGAAGACGGGGCGGTCGAGATTGGTGAAATGGGGGGCGAGCAGGGCTCGCTCCTCGGCGCTGAACTCTTCGACCGGGTAGATCACTGGCGCATCGTAGTTGGCGGTCCGGCCATCAGCTCCACCCGGTGCCCGCCCGGCGCGATCGCCAGTGCCCGCGGCTCGCCCCAGTGTTCGCGTTTCGGCTCGACCGCGAAGCCGGCCTCGCGCAGACGGGAGACGGTGGCGTCGAAATCGCCGACGACGACGGCGAGGTGTCCAGGTGAAGGAACAGTCGGCTCCTCCTCGGCCATCAGGTGGATCTGCGTCCCCTCCCGCTCGAGCCAGGTGAACTCGGAGAGCGTCGCCGGCGGCTCGACCCGCGCGAACCCGATCAGCTCGAAGAAGCCGGCCGCCGCCTCGACGTCAGCGGGCGCAACCTCGATTCCGACGTGGTGAAGCACCTCCAAAAGTTTTACAGAGACGTTTCAGTTACGTATGGTTTTGTCTGCTACGGTCTCGGGTATGGAGGCAGCGGTCGCAGAGAAGGAGACGGGAATGGTGGAATGGAACGACGGGCGTCTTGACGAACTCAGCAAGAGGGTCGACGACGGATTCACTGGCGTCAACCAGAGGATCGATCACCTCAGCGACCGATTCGACGCGCTGCAGAAGACCTTGATGCAGATCGGCGGCGGGATTCTTGTGGCGCTTATCGGTCTGATTGCCACGCAGGTGTGATGGAACGCACCTAGGCATGGAGGCAGCAGTCGCAGAGAGGGAGGCGGGGATGACGGAGTGGAACGACGACAGGCTCGACGAATTCAGAGAGCGGGTAGATGACCTCAATCACAAGGTTGTCGAGGGGTTCGGAATGGTGAGAAAAGAACTCATCCGAATCAACCACAAAATCGATACTAAGTTCGACGCCTTCTATCGAGTGCTGATCCAAGCGGCAGTGGCCATGACTGTCGGGATCCTGGGTCTACTCGGCGTCGTGATCGGTCTTTACGCTACCCAGGCTAGCTAGAGCAGCAGCGATCCCAGCGCCGCCAGAACCACGATCGCGGTGGACCAGGTGACGGCCTCGGCGGTTATCTCCATGTCGAGTCCGTAGGCGTGGGCGATGACCAGGGAGTTGAGGCCGGAGGGCATCGCCGATAGGAGGCGGTAGGCGGGGGGCAGGTCGATCAGGGGCATCGCCAGCAGCATCAGCAGGCCGGGGACGATCGCCAGGCGGGTGACTATGACCAGCGCCACCGGGCGGGTCAGCGGCGGCGGCATCGGCAGCGCACCGTGTTCGGCGTTCTCGGCCAGGGTGGCGCCGACGGCGAAAAAGCCGATCGGGAGGATGGCGACGATCAGGATCTGGGAGAGGTCGACGAGCACGTTGGGCGCCAGCGCTTCGGGCGCCAGCAGGCCGGCGATCGCCGCGTAGAGCGGCGGGTTGCGGGTGAAGAAGGCGACGACGCGCTGGCGCGGCGTTTCCCCTGCCTTGGTGCCGAACGCGGCACCGACCGCGAAGGCGCCGAGCAGCAGGCAGGGCCCGGTGACGAGGACGTCGTAGAGGACCGCGGTCGAGAGTTCTCCCCGACCCAGCAGCGCCACCGCCAGGGGGTAGCCGAGGTAGCCGGTGTTGACGCTGAGCACGGTGCACACCACCGCGCCCACGGCCGGCCGGGAGAGGTGCAGGAAGCGGGTCGCCAGCGAGTAGGCGAAGAAGGCCCCCAGCGAGGAGGCGACGATCCCCAGCACCAGGCCGACGCCGTGGCTGACGTCGATGTTCGCCGCGGCGGTGTTGAAGAAGATCACCGGCGGCAGCAGCACGTAGAGCAGCAGGGTCAGGGCGCTGCGCGAGGCGTCGGCCGCCCCCTGCGGCCAGCGGCCCTCGGACCAGACGCCGATGGCGACGGCCGCGACGATCGCGCCGGTAGTGAGAAGGACACCCATGACAGGCCCGGCAGTCTGACGGTGCCGGACCAAGCGGGGCTAGGACGCAGGGAGCGTGGCGTGCTCTGCACGCGAGCGACCGAGGACGACGCCCCGCGCCGTGTCCGGTGCCGTCAGGCGGGCGTTTCTACCCGAAGAGGGCCGTGCCGGCGTGGCTGGCGAACTCGACCAGCGGCTGTGGGATGACGCCGAAGAAG
>Ga0164302_10000108_pt1 | contig 18964 bp, 24 predicted proteins | sample Whisoiple_202_MG_FD_109714 | JGI IMG/M metagenome (GOLD analysis project Ga0164302, IMG submission 109714) | Soil microbial communities amended with pyrogenic organic matter from upstate New York, USA - Whitman soil sample_202_MG | ecosystem: Environmental > Terrestrial > Soil > Agricultural... | reverse complement strand
GCCGCCCGCTGTCGCGGACGAAGCGCTGGCGCCTGGTCGAGATCGTCGAGGTGGCGCGGTGATCCAGCAGGAGTCCAGGCTGAAGGTCGCCGACAACTCGGGTGCTCGCGAGCTTCTCTGCATCCGCGTCAAGGGCGGCTCACACCGGCGCTACGCCAGCGTCGGCGACGTGATCACCGCCACCGTGAAACAGGCGAGCCCGCAGGGCGGCGTCCGCAAGGGCGAGGTCGTGCAGGCGGTCGTCGTCCGCACCCGCAAGCCGCTCAGCCGCCCCGATGGCACCTACATCTCCTTCGACGAGAACGCCGCTGTGCTGATCGACCCGGCCAGCAACAACCCGCGCGGGACCCGCATCTTCGGTCCCGTCGCGCGCGAACTCCGCGACCGCAACTTCATGAAAATCATCTCGCTGGCGCCGGAGGTCCTCTGATGGCGAAGCGCATGCGCATCCGCACCGACGACACGGTGGTGCTGATCGGGGGCAAGGACGCCGGCAAGAAAGGCCGCGTCGTCCGCACCGACCCGAAAAAGCGCCGCGTCTACGTCGAGGGCCTGAACATGATCAAGCGCCACGAACGGCCGCGCTCCCAGGGCGACCTGAAAAACGCCCAAGCCGGCGGCATCGTCGAGAAGGAGGGGCCGATCGACGTCTCCAACGTGATGCTGCTCGACCCCAAAGACAACAAGCCCACCCGCGTCGGCGTTCGCGTCGACAAAGGCGGCAAGCGTGTGCGCTACGCCAAGCGGACCGGGAACGAGGTCAGCTGATGGAGGCCACCGTGGCATCCACCTCTCAAGCAGCGCCGCCGCCGCGGCTGCGCGAGCGCTACGAGAGCGAGATCCTGCCGGCGCTGACGCAGAAATTCGGCTACTCGACGCCGATGGAGGCGCCGCGCCTGGAGAAGATCACCCTGAACATGGGTCTCGGCACCGAGAAACAGGACAAACGCTCCTTCGAAGCCGCTCAGGAACAGCTGGCGATCATCGCCGGCCAGTACCCGAACGTGCGCCGCGCCCGCAAGTCGGTCGCTTCCTTCAAGCTGCGCGAGGGGATGCCGGTCGGCGTCTCGGTGACGCTCCGCCGGGCCCGCATGTGGGAGTTCCTCGACCGCCTGGTCTCGATCGCCGTGCCGCGGATCCGCGACTTCCGCGGCCTCAACCCGCGTTCGTTCGACGGCCGCGGCAACTACTCGATGGGCGTCAAAGAGCAGCTGATCTTCCCGGAAATCGACTACGACTCGGTCGATGTCGTGCGGGGTCTGGACGTGACGATCACGACTTCCGCTAAAACTGACCTTGAGGCTTTCGAGCTTCTGCTCGGGCTGGGGATGCCGTTCGCCCAGGAGGGCCGCCCCGGACAGGCTGAGCGCGAAGCGAAAGAAAAGGAAGCCGAAGAAGAGCAGCTGAAAGAGGAAGCCCGCCAGAAGGCCGAAGTCGAGCAGGCGGCACTTGAGCAGCTCAAAGAGGAGAACCCCGAGGCCTACGCCAAGCCGGAAGGCGAGGACGAGGGCGCCGCTGAGGGCGGAGACGAAGAGGCCGGCGAGACGGCCGAGGAGAATTCAGACAATGGCTAAGACTTCGATGAAGGTGAAGCAGGCGCGCGATCCGAAGTTCAAATCGCGCGGCTACAACCGCTGCCGTCGCTGCGGCCGCCCGCGCGCTTACTACCGCAAATTCGGCCTCTGCCGGATCTGCCTGCGCGACGCCGCCCACGAGGGCTACATCCCCGGCATGACGAAGTCGAGCTGGTAGGCGGAAGCATGCACACCGATCCGATCGCCGATTACCTGACCAGGATCCGCAACGCGATCCGCGCCGGCCACGACGAGGTGGAGATCCCCCTCAACGGTCTCAAGCTGGAGATGTCGCGGATCCTCAAGGAGCAGGGCTACATCAAGGACTTCAGCCGCAGGCCGGCCACTGTGGGCGAGGCGATCAACGTCGAGCTCAAGTACACCGAGGACCGCCAGCCGGTGATCCTCGGGATCGAACGGGTTTCGCGCCCGGGCCGCCGCCGCTACGTCGACCACAAGAGCGTCCCCCGCGTCGACGGCGGGACCGGAACCGCGATCGTCAGCACCTCCGCTGGCGTGATGACTGGCCACGAAGCCCGGCAGAAAGGCGTCGGCGGCGAGGTCGTCGCCTACGTCTGGTGAGCAGATGAGCCGGATCGGAAGAAAGCCCGTCCCCGTTCCCGACGCCGTCACGGTGGAGATCGCCCCTGGAAACATCGCCGTCAAAGGGCCGAAGGGGGAGCTGCGCCAGACCCTCTCGACCGACATGACCGTCGAGCAGGACAACGGCGCCGTCACCGTCGCCCGCCCCACCGATCGCGGCGAGCACCGGGCCCTGCACGGGCTCACCCGCAGCCTGATCGCGAACATGGTCGAGGGCGTGACCGACGGCTTCGAGAAGCGCCTCGAGATCCAGGGCGTCGGCTACCGCGCCGCGCTCAAAGGCAAAAACTTGGAGCTGGCCCTCGGCTACTCCCACCCGGTGGCGATCGACGCCCCGGAGGGGATCGAATTCGAAGTCCCGCAGCCGACCGAGGTCATCGTCAAGGGCATCGACAAGCAGCTGGTCGGCCAGGTCGCCGCGGATATCCGCAAGCGCCGCCCGCCGGAGCCCTACAAGGGCAAGGGCATCCGCTACAAGGACGAGCAGGTCCTGCGGAAGGTCGGTAAGCGCGCATGACCGTTCTCACCAACCGCCAGCGGCGGCTCAAACGGCGCCGCCGGGTTCGTGCCCGGGTCGTCGGCACGGCCGAGCGGCCGCGCCTCTCGGTCTACCGCTCCAACAAGGGCGTCTTCGCCCAGCTCATCGACGACAGCAAGGGCCACACCGTCGCCGCCGTCAACTGGATCGAGGCCGACCTGCGCAAGCTCACCGCCACCGAGCAGGCCAAGAAGGCCGGCGAACTGCTGGCCGAGCGGGCGAAGGGCGCCGGGGTCGAGGCCTGTGTGTTCGACCGCGGCGGTTACCAGTACCACGGCCGCGTAAAGGCGCTGGCCGAAGGAGCGCGCGAGGGGGGTCTGGCTTTCTAAAACCGTAGTTTCGCTACGGTGGGCCGCTGCTTATGAAGGGCATGGACGTCAAGAACGTTGAAAACGTGAGTCCCCGCGGGCTGGACCTGCAGGAGCGCGTGATCGAGATCAACCGCGTCGCCAAGGTTGTCAAGGGCGGCCGCCGCTTCTCGTTCACCGCTCTGGTCGCCGTCGGCGACGAGGAGGGCGTGGTCGGGATCGGCTACGGCAAGGCCCGCGAGGTCCCGCTGGCGATCCAGAAGGGCGTCGAGGACGCTCGCAAGAACTTGATCCGGGTGCCCAAATACGGGAACACCATCACCCACCGCATCATCGGCCGCTTTGGCGCCGGCCACGTGGTCCTGCGCCCGGCCAGCCCCGGTACCGGCGTCATCGCCGGCGGCGGCGTCCGCGCCGTGCTCGAGCTGGGTGGCGTCCGCGACGTCCTCACCAAGAGCATCGGCACCCAGAACCCGATCAACCTTGTTAAGGCGACGATGGACGGACTGATCCGGTTGCGGCGGCCTGAGGAGGTTGCCGAGCTGCGGGGGTTGACGATTTCTCAGGTGCTGGGGCTGGACGGCAACGGGAACGGGGCCGCATCGATCTCCGATGAGGGACAGGGCGCTGAGGCTGCGGGTCCTGTCGACGCAGGGGACCCACCTCCAGCTGCAGAGCAGCAGGAGGTCCCCCCTACGACGCCACCCGCAGCAGAGTCGGCTCCGAAAGCAGAGGGTGAGCCGTCCGAGGAGGCGCAAGAGCCGGTGGCCGAGGTCGAGGAGAAAGCTCCGGAGAGTGGTGAGGGTTCGTGAGCAAAGTGAAGGTTTCTCAGGTTCGTTCGGCTAACGGGACGAATCCGAATCAGAAAGCGACGCTCAAGGCTTTGAAGCTGGGGCGGATCGGCAAGACCGCTGAGCTGAAGGACTCCGAGCAGCTGCAGGGTCAGCTGCGGGTCGTCTCCCACCTGGTCGAGGTCGACGGTGGCTGAGAAAGCCAAAAAAGCTGAGAAGGACGACTCGCGGACCGAGGAGATCGGCCTGCACAACCTGAAGCCGAAGCCGGGTTCGAAACGGCCGCGCAAGCGGATCGGCCGCGGCGAGGGCAGCGGCCTGGGCAAGACTTCCGGCCGCGGCCACAAGGGCGCCGGTTCGCGTTCGGGCCGCAAGCGCAAGGCCGGCTACGAGGGTGGGCAGAACCCGATCCACATGCGGATGCGAAAGCTCCGCGGCCCGCACAAAAAGCAGTCGATGCCCTTCGAGAACTTCCGCACCAAGACCCAGGCGGTCAACCTCTCCGACCTCGAGGAGCGCTTCGACAGCGGCGCCGAGGTGAACCCGCAGAGCCTCCGTGAGAAGGGGCTGGCGAAGCGCAAGGACCCGGTCAAGGTCCTCGCCCGCGGCGAGATCAAGAAGAAACTCGAGGTCCACGCGCACGCTTTCAGCGCGGCCGCCAAGGAGAAGATAGAAGCGGCCGGCGGTTCCTGTCACACTCTGGAGCCGTAATGCTCAGAACTATTCTCAACGCGTTCAGCGTTGCCGAGATCCGCAAGAAGCTTGCGTTCACGGCGGCGATGCTGGCGCTGTACCGCCTCGGCTCCTACATCCCGGCCCCGGGAGTCAACACCGACGCGGTGAAGGAAATCTCCGAAAACTTCGGCGGCTCCGGGGTCCTCGGCTTCCTCAACCTTTTCTCCGGCGGCAGCCTCTCGCGGCTCAGCCTCTTCGCGCTGGGGATCATGCCCTACATCACGGCCTCGATCATCCTGCAGCTGCTGACGGTCGTCGTGCCGTCGCTGGAGCGCCTGCAGAAAGAGGGCGAAGTCGGGCAGCAGAAAATCACCCAGTACACGCGCTACCTGACCGTCGGCCTCGCCTTCGGCCAGTCGATCGGCTACGTCTTCCTCTTCCGCTCTTTCGGCAACAGCTCCGGTGCCGACGTCGTTGGCCAGCTCACCGCCCCGCGGCTGTTTCTGATCGTGATCTGCCTGACCGCCGGCTGCACCTTGCTGATGTGGCTGGGCGAGCTCATTACCCAGCGCGGGATCGGCAACGGGATCTCGCTGATGATCTTCGCCTCGATCGCCTCGAGCATCGTCCCCGGCCTCTCCAAGTGGTGGAACAACCCCGACCAGGTCTTCGTCGTGATGATGCCTTTCATCGCCCTCGCGGTGATCGTCGCGATCGTCTTCGTCCAGGAGGGTCAGCGCCGGATCCCGGTCCAGTATGCGAAACGGGTCGTCGGCCGCAAAATGACCTCGGGCGGCTCGACCTACCTGCCGCTGCGGGTCAACATGGCCGGCGTCATCCCGGTCATCTTCGCCGCCTCGATCATGGCCTTCCCGGCGACGATCGGGCAGATGCTGAACACCCCCACCGCGCTCGACTTCGCCGCCTTCTTCAGCCCCAACAGCTGGGCTTACGTGGTCGGCGAGGTCCTCTTCATCATCATCTTCACCTACTTCTACACCGCGGTCACCTTCAACCCGGTTGACCAGGCGGACAACCTGAAGAAATACGGCGGCTTCATCCCCGGCGTGCGCCCGGGCCGGCCGACCGCCGAGTACCTGGACAAAATCCTCTCCCGCTTGACCTTCCCCGGCGCCCTCTACCTGGGCGCCGTGGCGGCGTTGCCGACGATCCTGATCAGCCAGACGGCGGCCAACTTCTATTTCGGCGGCACCTCCATCCTGATCGTGATCGGCGTCGCGCTGGACACGGTCAAGCAGCTGGAGGCTCAGCTGATGATGCGCAACTACGAGGGCTTCTTGAAATAGGCTCTCTGGATGCCTGAGCTGAATCTCGTCCTGCTAGGCCCTCCGGGCTCCGGCAAGGGAACCCAGGGCGAGCGCCTCAACGAAGACCTGCGGCTGCCCTACTACGCGACCGGCGACATCCTCCGGGCCGCGGTGCGGGACGAGACCGAGCTGGGACGCGCGGCAAAGGAGTACATGGACCGCGGCGACCTGGTGCCCGACGAGGTGATCGTCGGCGTGATCGTCGAGCGGATCGACTCGAGCGAGGCCCGCGACGGGTTCATCCTCGACGGCTTCCCGCGCACCACGCCCCAGGCCGAGGCGCTCGACGCCAAGCTCTCCGAGCTCGGCCGCGCGGTCAGCGGCGTGCTGCTGATCGACGTTGACGACGACGAGGTGGTCCGCCGCCTCGGCGGCCGCCGCACCTGCGAGGCCAACGGGCACGTCTTCCACGTCGAGTTCGAACCGCCCGAGCGCGAAGGCGTCTGCGACATCGACGGCTCGCCGCTGATCGTCCGCGACGACGACAAGCCCGACGTGATCCGCAAGCGGCTCGCGAACTACCACGAGAAGACCGAGCCGCTCGTTTCCTATTACGACGACCGCGGCGTCCTGCGGCGGATCGCGGGGGAGGCAGCGCCGGACGAGGTGGCCGAGCAGGTCCGCCGCACCCTGGCGACCTTGCGGATGGAGCAGGACGAGACCGTCTGAGGGCCCGGTCCGGTCGTCCGCGACCATTAGCGTGTACCGCATGATCATCAAGAAGACCCCGGAGCAGGTCGACCAGATGGCCGCCTCTGGCGAGATCCTCGTCCGCTGCCTGAAGATGCTCGCGGCCAAGGCTAGGCCCGGAGTCACCACCGGGGAGCTCGACGAGGCGGCGGAGAAGTTCATCCGCTCCCAGGGCGCGACGCCGGCCTTCAAGGGCTACCGCGGCTTTCCCGGCTCGATCTGCGCCTCGCCGAACTCGATGGTCGTCCACGGCATCCCCGGCGCCTACGAGCTGAAGCGGGGCGACGTGATCTCGATCGACGTCGGCGTCGTTAAGGACGGCTGGGTCTCCGACGCGGCGATGACGCTGCCGATCGGGCCGGTCGGCCCCGAGGCCCAGAAGCTCCTTGAGGTGACCAAGGCCTCGCTCTTCGCCGGCGTCGAGCAGATGCGTCCCGGCAACCATCTCGGCGACGTCTCGGCGGCGATCCAGCGGGCGGTCGAGATCGAAGGGCTCTCGATCATCCGCACTCTCGTCGGCCACGGGATCGGCCGCGAGATGCACGAGGAACCGCAGGTCCCGAACTTCGGCGAGCCCGGCAAGGGGCCGGAGCTGGAGGAGGGGATGGTGCTGGCGATCGAGCCGATGGTCAACGCCGGCGGCCCGCTGGTGCGGATGGACGACGACGGCTGGTCGGTCTACTCCGAGGACGGCTCGCTCGCCGCCCACTTCGAGTTCACCGTCGCGGTGACCGCCGACGGGCCGCGGATTCTCACCCCCTGGCACGAAGAGGAGTAGCTCCGCTAGGTCGGCCGGGTAAGCTTTCCTTTGCGGTGGGGGCGCCGCAACCGGAAGGAGAAGTTCCTTGGTTCTTCGAAGCTGCCCTCGTCGTGCGCTCACGCTGCTGATCGCCCTGCTCGCTCTCGCCGCCGCCTCGTCTGCGTCGGCTGCGTCCTCGCCGTACGGGACCAACGACGCGGGGGGCTTCCGCAACGTCCTGCCTCCCGGCCAGGACGGGACCGCCGACTTCGGCCAGATCCTCGCCTTCCGCGGCCCTGGCCTGCTGCCGCCGCACTTCGCCGATCAGCAGCCGCTCTACGAAAACCTGCTCTACGCGAGCCCGGCGCTGACCGAAGACCAGATTCCCAACTACTTCAAGGACGCGACCTTCGGGGTCAAAGCCGGCGAAGTGGAATCGGAAATCGAACCGCGGCCAGGGGTGACGATCGTCCGCGACAAAGCCTTCGGCGTCCCCCACGTCTACGGGGCGACCCGGGCCGACACGATGTTCGGGGCCGGGTTCGCCGGCGCCGCCGACCGCCTCTTCCTGATGGACGTCCTGCGCCACACCGGCCGCGCCGAACTCGCCTCCTTCCTCGGTGGCTCCAACGCCGGGGCCGATGCCAGCCAGTGGCAGTTCGCCCCCTACACCGAAGCCGACCTCGAAAGCCAGCTTGCGCAGGCGCCCCAGCTCTATGGCGCCCTCGGCCAGCAGGCGGTCGACGACGTCAACGCCTACGTCGAAGGGATCAACGCCTACGTCGCCGCCGCCAACCTCGACCCGAAACTGAAGCCGGGCGAGTACACGCTGCTGAACAAGCCGATGGAACCGTGGAAGCCGACCGACGTGATCGCGATCGCCTCGCTGGTCGGCGGCATCTTCGGCCAGGGCGGCGGCAACGAGCTGAATTCGGCGCTGACGATGCAGGCCTTCGTCAAGCGGATGGGCAAGAAGGCGGGGCGCAAGGCGTGGACGAACTTCCGCTCCAAGAACGACCCCGAGGCGCCGACCACGATCGCCGATCGCTTCCCGTATGAGACCCGCAGCGCCTTCGCCAAGCGCGGCCTGGCGCTTCCCGACCCCGGCAGCATCCGCTTCACCAGCACCGCAAGCGCCTCGACGGCGCCGGGGCGCACCACCGCGACCGTCGGCCAGCGCCTGCAGGAGGCGATCGAAGCCGCCGGCCACGCCTCCAACTGGGAGCTCGTCTCCGCCAAGGAGTCGGCGACCGGGCACCCGATCGCGGTGATGGGGCCGCAAGTCGGCTACTTCGTGCCGCAGATCCTCCAGGAGGTCGACCTGCACGGCCCGGGGATCGACGCCCGCGGCGCCGCTTTCCCCGGGGTCAGCCTCTATGCCCAGCTCGGCCACGGCCGCGACTACGCCTGGAGCGCGACGACGGCCACCTCCGACAACGTCGACACCTTCGCCGAGGTCCTCTGCAAGGACAACTTCCACTACAGCTACCGCGGCAAGTGCCTGGCGATGGAAAAGCTGGAAAAGAGCGAGAGCTGGACGCCGAACGCAGCCGATTCGACCGCGCCCGGGTCGCAGACCCTGACCGCTTACCGCACCGTGCACGGGATCGTCTACGCCCGCGGCAAGGTGGGGGGTAAGAAGGTCGCCTTCGCGCGCCAGCGCAGCACCTACTTCCACGAGGCCGACTCGGTCGTCGGCTTCGCGATGCTGAACGAACCGGGGGTGATGACCGGGCCAGAGGGATTCAAGAAGGCCATCTCCAACATCAACTTCCTCTTCAACTGGTCATACGTCGACTCCGAACACATCGCCTACGCGCTCTCGGGTTGGATGCCCCAGCGCGCCAAGGGCACCTCACCGGACTTCCCGATCCTCGGCACCGGCAAGTACGACTGGAAGGGCTACAAGCCCGCGGGCCGCACCGCCGAGTGGCTGCCGTTCGCCAAACACCCGCAGGCGGTCGACCCGCCCTTCCTCGTCTCCTGGAACAACAAGCAGGCGCCGGGCTGGGCCGCGGCCGACGACAAGTACAGCTACGGGCCGCTGTTTCGCTCGCAGATGATCGCCGACAAGGTCAAGGCGGCGACCAAGGGCATGAAGAAGATGACGATCACCCAGCTGGTCCAGGCGATGGAGGAACCGGCGACCCAGGACCTGCGCGGCTACCGGCTGCTGCCGACGCTCTTCAAGGCGATCGGCGAACCGAAATCGAAGTCGCTGCGTCAGGCGTTCGTGACCCTGCGCACCTGGCACGAACACGGCGCCCACCGTCGCGACCTCAACCGCGACGGCGTCTACGACGAAAACGCCGCCGTGCAGCTGATGGACGCCTGGTGGCCGAAGCTGGTGCAGGGCGAGTTCAGGCCGGTCCTCGGCGCCAAGGCCTACGCGGCGCTGGAAGGGATGGTGCGGACCGGCAGCTACACCGGCGGCTCGCCGACCGAACCGGACTTCTCCGACGGCTGGTGGAGCTACGTCTCAAAGGACCTGCGCGACCTCTACGGGCCGAAGCCGAAGGGCGCTTGGAGTCGCGTCTACTGCGGCAGCGGCTCGAAGCAGAAGTGCCGGAAGATGCTGCAACGCACGCTCTCCGCGGCGCTGAAGGTGACCCCGCAGCAGCTGTACGGCGGCGGCGACGGCGCCTGCGCCTCGAACCCCCAGGCGTCCTGCTTCGACCAGAACCGGCCGGCGGTGACCGGCGGCATCTCCCTGCCCCCGTTCCCGTTCCAGAACCGGCCGACCTTCCAGCAGGTGGTGACGCTGACGCAAAAGCTGCCACGCTGAGCGCATGGACCAGGAGACGTTCAGCGCCGTCGACGCTTTCATCGGCGAGACGATCGTCGAGGAGGACGAGGCGCTGCGGCGGGCGGTCGAGGCCGCCGAGGCGGCCGGGCTGCCGGCGATCCAGGTCTCGCCGCCGCAGGGGAAGCTGCTGGCTCTGCTGGTCCGCCTGGTCGGGGCGCGGAGGATTCTCGAGTTCGGGACCCTCGGCGGCTACAGCGCGATCCTGATGGCGCGGGCGCTACCTGAGGACGGGCGGCTGATCAGCCTTGAGGCGAACCCCGAGTACGCCGAGGTCGCCCGGGCCAGCATCGAGGCGGCGGGGGTGGGGGAGAAGGTCGAGATACGCGTCGGCCCGGCCCTCGAGACCCTGCCCACGTTGGAGGAGGAGGGAGCGGGGCCCTTCGACCTCGTCTTCATCGACGCCGACAAGGTCAACACCCCGAACTATTTCTCCTGGGCGCTCGACCGCACCCGCCCCGGGGGCCTGATCGTCGCCGACAACGTCGTTCGCGACGGCTCCCTCGCCGACGCCAGCGATCCCGACGAGGCCACCCAGGCCCAGCGCCGCCTCCACGAGTCGCTCGCGGGAGAGCCCCGGGTCGACGCCACCACCATCCAGACCGTCGGCGTCAAGGGTTACGATGGCTTCCTCGTCGCTCTCGTAGAGCCTGCTTGAGGGGGCCTAGGCGCCAGGCGTCGCCGCCGCCCCGCCCCTGCTATCTTTCTCCGTCGGCCTTGCTGGCCGGTTGGTTCATCCTGCCGTCCGATTCATGGGGCGCGTGGGGGTCCTGTTGTCGATACGAGATCCGGAGCAATGAAGGTTCGAGCTTCCGTCAAGCCGATGTGCGAGAAGTGCAAGGTAATCCGCCGAAATGGGGCGGTCCTGGTGATCTGCCAGAACCCGCGCCATAAGCAGAGGCAGGGCTAGCCATGGCGCGCATCGCGGGTATCAACATCCCGGTCAACAAACGCGTCGAGGTCGGGCTCACCTACATCTTCGGCATCGGCCACTCGACCGCGAAGCAGATCGTCGCCGAGGCCGGGGTGGACCCGAACACGCAGGTCAAGGACCTCACCGAGGACGAGGTGATGAAGCTTCGCGAGGCGGCCGAGAACCGCGAGGTCGAGGGTGACCTGCGGCGCGAGCGCTCGCAGAACGTCAAACGGCTGATGGAGATCGGCTCCTATCGCGGCCTCCGCCACCGTCGCGGCCTCCCGGTCCGGGGTCAGCGGACGAAGACCAACGCCCGCGGCCGCAAGGGCCCGCGCCGCCTCAGCGTCGCCGGTAAGCGCAAGGTCTAGGTAGAGAGATGGCTGAGAAAAAACCCGCCAAAGGGCGCACGCGCCGCCGCGTCAAAAAGAACGTCACCTACGGGCAGGCGCACATCAAGACTTCCTTCAACAACACGATCGTCACCCTCACCGACACCGACGGCAACGTGATCGCCTGGGAGTCGGCCGGCTCGGCCGGGTTCAAAGGCTCGCGCAAGTCGACCCCGTTCGCCGCCCAGGTGACCGCCGACGCGGCCGCCAAAAAGGGCATGGAACACGGGCTCGAGCGCGTCGAGGTCTTCGCCAAGGGCGCCGGCTCCGGCCGTGAGACGGCGATCCGCTCGCTGCAGGCTGCCGGCCTCGACGTCACCACCGTCAAGGACGTCTCGCCGCAGGCCCACAACGGCTGCCGCCCAAAGAAGCGGAGGCGCGTCTAATGGCTCGCGACACCGCCCCGCAGTGCAAGCAGTGCCGGCGCGAGGGCCAGAAGCTCTTCCTCAAGGGTGAGCGCTGCTTCACCGACAAGTGCGGCGTCGAGCGCCGTTCCTACCCGCCCGGCGAGCACGGCCGCGGCCGCCTGCGGCAGAGCGAGTACCGCGTGCAGCTGCGCGAGAAGCAGAAGACCCGCCGCTACTACCAGGTGCTGGAGAAGCAGTTCCGCGCCTACTACGAAAAGGCCGCCCGCCAGGAAGGCGTCACCGGCGAGAACCTCCTGCGGCTGCTCGAGTCCCGCTTCGACAACGTCCTCGTCCGCCTCGGCTTCGCCGCCTCGCGGCGCCAGGCGCGGCAGCTGATCACCCACGGCCACTGGCAGATCAACGGCCGCCGGGTGAACATCCCCTCCTACCAGGTGCGGCCCGAAGACATCATCTCGATCAAGGCCGGTTCGAACGCCACCGACACGATCCAGCGGGCCACCGAACTCGTCTCCACGGTTCCGGCCTGGCTGCAGGCCGACCACGACGCCCTTACCGCCAAGGTCCTGCGCTACCCCGAGCGCTCCGAGATCTCGGCGCCGGTCCAGGAGCAGCTGATCGTCGAGCTGTACTCCAAGTAGCCCGGACACGATTTCTGACACACCCCAGAGCAAGGAACTCATGACCACCGATTTCCAGGTCCCCCGCATCACCTCCGAGAAAGTCGACGACCGTCGCGGCACGTTCACGATCGAGCCGCTCGACAAGGGCTTCGGCTACACGTTCGGCAACAGCCTCCGCCGCGTCCTGCTCTCCTCGCTGGGTGGCGCCGCCATCACCAGCGTCCGCATCGAGGGCGTCGCGCACGAGTTCTCGACCGTCCCCGGCGTCAAAGAGGACGTCACCGACATCATCCTCAACCTCAAGGACCTCGTCGTCCGCATGCACACCGACGCCGATGAGGTCGAGGCGCCGCTGGTGGCCACCGGCCCCGGCGAGGTGAAGGCCAAGGACATCGACCTTCCCTCCGGCGTCGAGATCCTCAACCCCGAGGCGCCGATCGCGACGCTCGAGAAAAAAACCAAACTCGAGGTCTACCTGACGATCGGCCGCGGCCGCGGTTACTCGCCCGCCGAAGAGAACAAGTCCGACGACCAGCCGATCGGCGTGATCCCGATCGACTCGATTTTCTCGCCGATCCGGCGTGCCTCCTACGCGGTCGCCGCCGCCCGCGTCGGCCAGCGGACGGACTTCGACAAACTCACCCTCGACCTCGAGACCGACGGCTCGATCGAGCCCGGAGCCGCGCTGCGCGAGGCCTCCGAGATCCTGATCAAGAGCCTGGCGATCTTCACCGACGCCGACCGGGTCGAGGAGTTGACCGCGCGTGAACCGGCGCCGCCGGTCGCGAGCGACGGCTTCTCCTCCAGTGGAGACGGCGGTGTCGCCGCCGCCAACGGCCTCGACGAGATCCTGATCGAGGAGCTCGAACTGGGGGTCCGCTCCTACAACTGCCTGAAGCGGGCCGGAGTCCAGACCGTCGGCGACCTGGTCCGCAAGTCGCGCGCGGAACTGAACGCGATCCCGAACTTCGGCCAGAAGTCGATCGAGGAAGTCATCGAGACCCTGCACTCCCGCGGCCTGGACCTCCAGGCGGACTAAGGGCCTGACGAGAGCGGAGGGGAGGATTAGGTGCGGCACAAAAAGAAGCGGAACAAGCTCAGCCGCGACTCCTCCCACCGCGAGTCCCTGCTCTCGAACCTCTCGAAGCAGCTGATCGAGCACGAGCGGATCCAGACCAGCCAGGCCAAGGCCAAGGCGGTCAAGCCCGAGGTCGAGAAACTGATCACGCTGGCGAAACGCGGCGATCTTCACGCCCGCCGCCAGGCGCTGGCGACGCTCCACAACGACAAGTTCATCGTCCACAAGCTGTTCGACGAGGTCGCCCCGCGCTACGCGGAGCGTCCCGGCGGGTACACCCGCATCGTCAAGCTGGGCCCTCGGCGGAGCGACTCCACCGAGATGGTCTACCTCGAGCTCGTCTAGCGCTGGAGAGGGTGTCCCCGCCCTCTAATACGAGACCGCCTCGAGGTACAGCCCGTGCGGCGGTGCAGTGTCTCCCGCCTCGGTTCGAGGGGCGCCCCCTAGGAGGTCTATGAAGTTCCCTACGGTGCGGCGGCCGGAGGCGACCTCGAGCTGGGTGCCGACGAGGACGCGGACCATGTTGCGCATGAAGGCGTCTGCGGCGATGCGGAAGGCGAGGACGTCGCCCTCCTGCTCCCAGCCGGCGGCGTGGACGTCACGCTCGAAGCGGACGTGGTCGGTCTGGGTCGGGGTGAAGGCGGTGAAGTCGTGCGTGCCCTCCAGCGCGGCGGCGCAGGCGTCTAAGGCGGCACGGTCGACCGGGTACGGCCACCAGAGTGCCTTGCCGAGCTCGAAGGGGCTGGGCGCGGATCGGGTCAGCAGGCGGTAGCGGTAGCTGCGCCCCTTGGCGTCGCGGCGGGCATCGAAGCCGTCGGCGACGACGCTCGCGGCGGTCACGGCGACGTCGTCGGGTCCGAGGCCGTTGAGGCGGCGGGCCAGGTCCTCGGGCACCGCCGCGGCAGTCGTGAAGCTCGCCACCTGGCCGAGGGCGTGGACCCCGGTGTCGGTGCGGCCGGCGACGGTCAGCTCGACCGGCTCGCGCAGGACCGTCGCCAGGGCCGTCTCCAGCTCGCCCTGCACGGTGCGCTGCCCCGGCTGGCGCGCCCAGCCTCTAAAAGCTCCCCCCTCATATTCGATGTCTAGTCGCACAGTGTTCACGGCGCGCAGTATCCCCGGTCGTGAGGTGGGCCGGGGCACTCTCGAACGGGCGGATACTCAAAATGGCGGCCTAATTAGGCCGCCATTTGTCCGGGCGAGAGTGCCCCGGCCCACCACCTAGAATCGGTTCCGTGCGCATCCTCCTCACCAACGACGACGGCATCTCCGCCCCGGGCCTGCAGGCGGCCAGACGGGCGCTGGTCGCGCTCGAGGGGGTCGAGGTCGACGTCGTCGCCCCCGACTCCAACCGCAGCGCCACCGCGCGCAGCATTACTACCCGCTCGCCGCTCAGCGTCGAGGAGGTCACCTTCGAGGACGGCCGCGTCGGCTACGCGACCGACGGCACCCCGGTCGACTGCGTCCGCTTCGCCGAGCTGGGCCTGGTCGGCGGCCGGCCGGACCTGATCGTCTCCGGGATCAACCACGGCGCCAACCTCGGCGATGACATCACCTACTCGGGGACCGTCGCGGCGGCGCTGGAGGGCATCGTCCTCGGCATCCCCGCGATCGCCCTCTCCCAGCAGTCCTCCGCCGGCGGCCTCGGCTACGTCAGCGGCAAATTCGACTTCGCCGTCGCCGCGCCCTTCACCGCCCAGCTTGTCTCCCGCCTGCGCCAGGAGTCGATGCCGGAGGCGACGCTGATCAACGTCAACTGCCCCAACCGCGAGCCGACCGGGATCGAGGTGACGAAGCTCGGCAAGCGGATCTACAACGACGAGCTGAAGCTGGTCAAGGAGGCCGACGGCCGCCGTCACTACGAGATCTACGGCTGGCAGCCGGGCTACGAGGAGATCGAGGGCACCGACCTGAACGCCGTGGCGCAGGGTCGGATCTCGGTCACCCCGATCCACTTCGACCTCACCGACCACGGCGGCCTCGACCGGCTGCGGGGCTGGGGGTTCGAGGAGATGCTGGCGGCGAGCGCCGCGACGGCGTGAGCGCCTCTTCCGAGCAGCGCGCCGAGGAGCTGCGGCAGCTCCTCGACCACCACAACCACCTCTACTACGTCCTCGACGATCCCGCCGTCGGCGACGACGAGTACGACGAGCTGCTGAACGAGCTGCGGGCGCTCGAGGCCGAGCACCCGCAGCTGCGCACGCCGGACTCGCCGACGCAGCGGGTCGGGGCGCCGCCGCTCGACCGCTTCGAGCAGGTCGAGCACCGCGAGCAGATGCTCTCGCTCGGCAACGCCCGCAACGAGGAGGAGCTGCGCGCCTGGGAGAACCGGATCGCCAACCACCTGAAGCGGATGGACATCGCCGCCTCGGAGTTCAGCTACACGACGGAGCCGAAGATCGACGGCCTCGCGGTCACCCTCACCTACGAGAACGGGGTGCTGGTCCGCGGCGCCACCCGCGGTGACGGGCGGATCGGCGAGGACGTGACCCGGAACCTGCGGACGATCGGCTCGGTGCCGCTGCGGATCTCCGGGAAAGCGCCGGAGCTGATCGAAGTTCGTGGCGAGATCTACCTGCCGATCGCCGCCTTCAAAGCCCTGAACGAACGCCGCGCCGAGGCGGGCGAACCGACTTTCGCCAACCCACGCAACTCGGCCGCCGGCTCGATCCGCCAGCTCGACCCCGCGCTGGCGGCCGAACGGCCGCTCTCGACCTGGATGTACGGGATCGGCGCCGTCCGCGGCCTCGACCTGCCGACCCACATGGACGAGGTCCAGTGGCTGCAGGAGGCGGGGTTCAAGGTCAATCCCGACACCGCCCACCACGACGGCGTCGAGGGGGTCGTCAAGCGCTGCCACTGGTGGGAGGAGCGCCGCGAGGAGCTCGACTACGAGATCGACGGCGTCGTCGTCAAGGTCGACGAGAAGGCGCTCTGGCGTGAGCTCGGGGTCGTCGGCCGCGAGCCCCGCTGGGCGATCGCCTGGAAGTTCCCACCGACGACGGCGACGACGACGCTGGAGAAGGTCGTCTGGAACGTCGGTCGCACCGGCCACCTGGTTCCCTTCGCGATGCTGGAGGCGGTTCACGTCGGCGGCGTCACCGTCACCACCGCGACCCTCCACAACGAGGAGGACCTGGCCCGCAAGGACGTGCGCGAGGGCGACGAAGTGGTGGTGATGCGGGCCGGCGACGTCATCCCCCAGGTCGTCTCGCCGAAGCTGCCGCGCAAGCGCAAAGCCGCCCGTAAGCCGAAGCCGCCGAAGAAGTGCCCCGCCTGCGGCACCGAGACGGTCAAACCCGAGGACTCGGTCTTCACGATCTGCCCCAACCGCAATGGCTGCCCCGGACAGGCTTCCCAGCATGTCAAGCACTTCGTCAGCAAGGGGGCGATGGACATCGACGGGCTGGGCGAAGAGGTCGCCCTCAACATGCTCGCGCAGGGAGTGATCGAGGACGTCGCCGACATCTATGACCTGACCGAGGAAGGTCTCCTGGGTCAAAAGATCGGGAAGAAGAGCTTCAAAGAGAAATCCGCGCGCAGCCTCGTCGAGGCGATCGAGGCCTCAAAGCGCCAGCCCTTCAAACGCGTCCTCTTCGCGCTCGGCCTGCCGGGGGTCGGCGCGGTCACGGCAGAGGCGCTGGCCGACCACTTCGGCTCGATCGACGCCCTGCACGAGGCCGATCCGGAGGCGATCGAGGAGGTCGAGGGCGTGGGGCCGATCATGGCGGTGCAGATCGCCGAGTCCCTCACCGACGACGCCACCTGGGCGCTGGTGGAGAAGCTGCGCACGAAGGGCCTGCGCCTGGAGGCCGACGCCTCCGAACGGCGCCAGCAGGACGGGCCGCTGAAAGGGAAGACCGTCGTCCTCACCGGCACCCTGCCGGAGTTGACCCGGGAGGAGGCGGCGGCGCTGGTCAAGTCGGCCGGCGGCAAGGTGACCAGCTCGGTCTCGAAGAAAACCGACTACGTCGTCGCCGGCGAGAGCCCGGGCTCGAAGCTCGCCAAAGCGGAGAAATTCGGCACCGAGATCCTCGACGAGGCGGGCCTGCGCCGGCTCGTCGGCGCGGCGGACTAGCCCGCTCTAGTAGCCGGCGACGGCGCCGGCGATCCGGTCCTGGTCGAGGTGGGCGAGGCTGAGGTTGCCGACGCCGGCCATCAGGATCGAGAAGGCCATCACCCGGCCGCTGCGGTTGAAGCAGTAGCCGGAGAGGTTGCTGACGCCGCTGATCGTCCCCGTCTTGGTGCGACAGCGGCCGTAGGCGGCGGTCCCTTCCATGCGGTCGGCGACGGTGCCCTCCTGGCCCGCCAGGGCGAGGTCCTGGATGAACTCGTCCCCGGCCGGGTCATCCTGCATCCCCAGCAGCAGCTCGACCACCTGGCGTGGGCTGGCGCGGTTGGAGCGGGTGAGGCCGGAGCCGTCGGTCGCCTGCACGCCGGAGCCGAGGCTGCGGGCGAAGGCCTCGACCACGCCGGCCCCCGCCGGCGTGGTGCCGGCGCCGCCGAATTCGGCGCCCAGCAGCTTGATCAGGGTCTCGGCGAAGAAATTGTCCGAGTAGACGTCGGTGAGGTTGACGATCCGGTCGAGGCTGGGGGAGCGGACCAGCCCGACCCGTTCGGCGTTGGGAGGGGTCGGGCGCAGGGCGATCTGCGGCGGGACCTCGACCCCGGCCTTGCGCAGCGAGCCGGCCAGCTTCGTCCCCGCTAGCTTGGCCGGGTCCGAGGAGAAGCCGCTGGCGCTGGTCGAGCCGCTGAATCCGGAATTGAAGGCGAGGCCCGAGAGAGGGCCGATGTAGGAGCTGGTGGCGTAGCCGGAGTCGGCGACGCCGCGGCGGCGGTCGAAGATCGTGTCGTCGGCGTAGAGGCGGCCGGTGATTGACTCGATCCCGGCGGCCTTGACCTGGGGGGTGAGCGAGAAGAGGTTGGTGCCGAGGCCGGCGAGGTAGCTGCCGTAGAAGTTCGGGGTCCCCAGCGCCGGGTCGCCGCCGCCCTGCAGGTAGAGGCTGCCGTGGAGGACGCCCTGGGCGTCGACGCGGCCGTCGCGGAAGACCTTGGTCGAGATCCGGTGCTCGGGGCCGAGCTTGGAGAGCGCCGTCGAGGTCGTGAACAGCTTCATGTTCGAGGCCAGCGGCCGCGCCCGGCCCGGGGCGCTGGCGCAGAGAACCTGCTCGGTTTCGGCGTCGACGACCAGCAGGCCGCTCGCCGAGCCGCCGCCCTGGTGCAGCCAGGCGCGCATCCGGTCACACGTGCCGCTCGCCTGGGCACCGCTCGCCAGCAGCAAAAAAAGGCCTGCTGAGAGGACCAAAATCAGGCTGGCGGAGCGTTTCATCGAGTTAGACAACACGAGAGATGTGGAAGGTAGCGGGCGGCGCCGACCTCTGGCCCTGGAATACTGCATGGATCGTGGGCAAGGTCGTAGACATCGAGTCCAAGCCTCGGCGGCGCTCCCAGCGGCGGAAAAAGCCGTCGAAGACGGCACTGGTGCTGGGCGGGGGCGGGTTCACGGGCGGCGTCTACGAGATCGGCGCGTTGCGCGCGCTCGACCTG
>Ga0164302_10000107_pt1 | contig 19031 bp, 19 predicted proteins | sample Whisoiple_202_MG_FD_109714 | JGI IMG/M metagenome (GOLD analysis project Ga0164302, IMG submission 109714) | Soil microbial communities amended with pyrogenic organic matter from upstate New York, USA - Whitman soil sample_202_MG | ecosystem: Environmental > Terrestrial > Soil > Agricultural... | reverse complement strand
CGACAAGGCCATCGTCGTGGTCATGACACCGGATGCGTCCGGCGAGGCAGTCGCATCGCAAAGCTCACGTTCGGGCGGCGAATCGTTTGCGCCTAAACAGACGAAAGCGGTGCCGTTACCCGCCTGGGCAAAAAGAGCAGTGTCGCCGCTGTCCGTTCCGGTATCAACGGTACAGCCGATCGATATAAGGCTCCCCAACGGTTTACGTTTGATCATACAAACCGAGTCGATCAGCGATACGGTCAGCGTATACGGACGAGTCAAAAATCGTCCCGAACTTCAAGTGCCGCCGGGTAAGGAAGGTACGGACCAAATCCTCAGAGATCTGTTCTCCTACGGCTCGGTCGATCTCGACCGTCTCGCGTTTCAGGAGGCGCTCGATCAAATCGGCGCGAAATTGTATGCCGGCACGAGCTTTTCGCTCGAAGTGCTGCCTGACGCGTTCGCGCGAGGAGTGGAGCTATTAGCGGACAACCTGCTTCATCCTGCGCTTCCTGAGACCGCCTTCAAGGCGGTGCAGCAGCGTACTCGCCAAGCTGTCGCCGGCCAGTTGCAGAGCCCGATCTACCGTTCGGGCCGTGCATTTCTCAAAGCGATCTATCCGGAAAACGATCCCACGCAGCGCGAAGCCACGCCCGAGTCGGTCGCATCACTGACGCTGAGCGATGTGCGCCAGTATAACGAGCAAGTTTTTCGTCCGGATCTGACCACCATCGTTGTGATCGGAAAGGTCACGCCGGAGCAGGCGCGTACTGTGATTGAAAAATATTTCGGCGCTTGGAAAGCGGCGGGCCAAAAACCCGAAACGGATTTGCCGCCGGTGCCGCGGAACAAGGCGAGTGTAGTCGTCGTGCCCGATCGGAGCCGAGTCCAGGATGAGGTCAACCTCGGCCAGACCTTTGAGCTCAGGCGGCAGGACGAGGACTACTACGCACTGCAGACCGGGATACAAGTCTTGTCCGGAGGTTTTTACGCGAGCCGGCTGTATCAGGATTTGCGCGAAACGAGCGGCTTGGTTTACTCCATCGGCGCCGAGCTGCAGTCGAGCAAGACCCGTTCGGTGTTTGCCATCTCTTATGCCTGTGATCCGCCCAATGTCGCCAAAGCGCGCGCGCTGGTGGAACGCAATCTTCGGCTCATGCAAACCAAGCCGGTCACGGCTGGCGAGTTGGAACAGGCGAAGATCCTGTTGCTGCGCAGCATTCCTCTCAGTGAATCGAGCATTCATGGTATTGCCGGCGGACTGCTCGATCGTTCGTTGCGTGATCTGCCGCTGGACGAACCCATTACGGCAGCGAAGCGTTACGTCAATTTGACTGCTGCGCAGATTCAAGCGGCGTTTTCGAAATGGTTTAAGGTTGAAGACCTGGCCCAGGTCGTGTTGGGGCCGGCTCCGAAGTAACGCTCGGGCAGAAGTCTGCCCATGGGCATGTTTCCTTTTGCTGTTGTAAAAACGTTTGGTATAGTCCGCGCATGGGTTCGATTCTGATCAAAAATATCGGTGCTCTGGTCACCGGAAAATTGGAAAATCCTCTGCGGGAAGCGGATTCCATTTTCATCAAAAACGGTGTCGTTGAAGCGATCGCCAATGGATTGAGCCAACTGGCGGATCAGACGATTGACGCGAACGGGATCACGGCAATCCCCGGTCTAATCGATTCTCACTCGCATCCGTCCATCGGCGAGTACACGCCGGCGCAGAATTCGCTGTCGTGGATCACCAACTACATGCACGGCGGCGTGACGTCGTTGATCTCCGCCGGCGAGCTGCATTTGCCCGGTCTGCCGCTGCCGCCGGACGCGCGCACGGCGTTGTCCGTCGCCATCGTCACCAAGAAATGCTACGACAACCTGCGACCCTCCGGCGTGAAAGTGCATGCGGGAACCTTATTGCTGGTTCCAGGACTCACTGAAAGGGATTTTGACGAAATTCATTCCCTCGGCATCAAGCTGGTCAAATTTATTTTTTACGATTACAGCCTTTTGCCCAACGGTGAAGCGGAGCGCTACGTCGATTGGGCGCATGCGCGCGGTATCAAAGTAAAAATTCATTCGGGCGGTGTCTCGCGCTCCGGTGTAAGCCAAGTCGCCGGATTTGCAATGGTGCAGAAAATCAAGCCGGACATCATCGGCCATATTACCGGCGGGCCGATCCCGATGCCGGAGGAAGACATGATCCGCATCGCCAGCGAAACCGAATGTTTCATGGAAATCTGCACGTCGGGCAATTACCGCCTGGCGCTCGTGCTTGCGCGGCTCGTCAAGGCGAAAAATTTACATCACCGGGTGCTCATCGGGACGGATACGCCCGGAGGAACCGGGATTGTTCCGCGTGGCGTTTTGCGCGAAGTTGCTTTTTTGTCTTCGGTCGGCGAGATCGAACCGGAAAAAGCCATCTGCATGGCGACAGGCAACGTCGGCCGGGCGCACGATCTCAATATCGGCATACTGGAGGAGGACCGCCCGGCGGATCTCGTGCTACTACACAAAATCACCGGGTCGGTTGCCAAGGACGCGCTCGATTCATTCGGCAAAGGTGACTTGCCGGGGATATCGACGGTGATTATCGATGGCGAGATTCGGGTCGCAGGGCGGAGTCAGCAAACGCCGCCGCCGGAGCGAATTGCCACTACCTCTTGCTGTTGAGGGAGATTTCGTGAGCGGATGTGAATTTGGCGTGGGACTTTTTCCGACCGAGCCGTTACAGAAAATGATTCACCTGGCCAAGGTGAGCGAAGAGACGGGTTACAGCCACATTTGGGTCGGCGACTCGCATCTGATCTGGCGCGAGGCCTACGTGAACATGGCAGCCATGGCACTCAATACGACGAAGGTTAAGCTTGGCACGGGCGTGACCAATCCGCTCACGCGCCATCTCTCGGTGGTCGCCGTAGCCTATAAAAACAAGGAGGAGTACGCACCCGGGCGGATGATCGTCGGGATCGGTTTGGGCGACAGTTCGGTGGAAACCATGGGAATGAAACCCGCCAAGCTATCGTACTTTGAGACCACGATCGCTCAGTTGCGCGATCTCCTCGACGGTAAGGAAGTGCAGCTCGAAACCGGCAAGATCCACGTGCTTCACCCATGTCAAAGAAAGGTGCCGATTTACATCGCCGCAAGCGGACGGAAAATGCTGGAGCTATGCGGCCGGATCGCCGACGGCGTGATTGTGCTGGTGGGTGTCGCCGATGAATACATTGAGCACGCCAAAGAAAAGATTGTCGCCGGCGCAAAACTCGCCGGGCGCAAATTAACGGACATTCAGTTGGTGCTTTGGGTGCCATGTGCGGTTTCGGAAAACACCTCCGCGAAAGACGCCGTCAAGGCGCATGTGGCTCGTGTGGTTGCGCATCCGCTTCCCTACGTCCTCGATCCCAACGAACAGAAGGTTTTGGCCGAAATTCGGAAAACCTATGATTACTACCATCACATGGATCAGCAAGCGAACCATGCGGAAGTGATTCCCGATTGGCTAGTCGATAAATTCGCCATCGCCGGAACAGTCGATGACTGTCGCAGTCAAATCGAAAGAATCAAAAAGACTGGCATTCAGCAGATCGCGATTATCCCCTACAGCCCGCCGGGGGGCAGCAGGGAGGAAACCATTCGCGGTTTTGCCAAGGCGATGAACTAGCGGATGCTTCGTCGGAATCCGTACAGGATTCCAGAAGCCTGGATACCGGCCTTCGCCGGTATGACGAGGGCCGCATCTGCTCCGGTGGGCAAGATACCTGAAGTGTGCCGGTTAGAACCAGAGACCAGAGGAGAGTCCTATGAAGATTGTCCATACCATGATTCGGGTGAATGATCTTGACGAAAGTCTGAAGTTCTACTGTGATGGGCTCGGGATGAAGTTGCTAAAAAGAAGAGACTACGACTCCGGTCGATTTACCAATGTTTTCATCGGTTATGGATCGGAAGCGACTGACGCGGTGATCGAGCTAACTTACAACTGGGACACGCACAAATACGATCTCGGTACCGGGTTCGGACATATCGCGCTCGGGGTGCCGGACGTTTACAAAGCTTGCGAAGAGTTTCGCGCCAAAGGGGTCAAGATCGTGCGCGAGCCCGGGCCCATGAAACACGGCACCGGTAGCAACGCCATTGCATTTCTCGAAGATCCGAACGGGTACAAGATCGAACTGACGACCCGTCCCGATTGATAGAAGCTTCGCTGCGGATTTATGCCAACGTTTGTCCGAAACCGACGGTCGTCCCCGCAGCCGGCGACGCGCCAAAAATTATCGAAGAGTTTGTCGGCCGGGTGAACTCGCAAACCGCCGCACTGAGCATCGCGAGGATGACGAGCCCGCCGGGTTGGCGCGAGCCGGGACAAACGCCGGAGTTCAACGAATATACCTTAGTATTGCGCGGGGAATTACAGGTGCAAACGCGAAACGCGACTTACCGCGTCGCGGCGGGACAAGCCATTATCGTTCATACGGGCGAATGGGTGCGCTACGGCACACCGGAAGGCGCGGAATATATTGCCGTATGCTTGCCGGCATTTTCGCCTCAAGCCGTGCACCGCGACGAGTGGAATCCACCAGCTATTTCTTGATAATGCGGTAGCCGGCGCTATCGAGAGTATTGTAGAGCAGAATCACGTCCGTGGTCGGTCCATAACCGACGCTTCCAAGGGTCGAGCGCACGTAAGAATCCTTCCATTTCGGATGACCGTTCGCATCCAAGTTTTCTTTGTTGACTAAAATAGCGAGCACGAGCTTCTGCAAGCTGACCGCAAAGTCGCGATCGTCGCGATTTCTGGTCATGATGACCGATGGCACCGCATGCGTCTCCACTGCGCCAGCCCAACCATACACGTTCTGCGCGATTTTTTTGTTCGGGTAAATCTGCTCCAAGCCGCTGTCAGCGGGAATCGTAACGAAATGAAAAGTCGGGTCGAGATTCCGAAATGCCGGGACGGGCGCGCCGCCCACGAAAATGAGCGCGTCGAGAGCGCCGCTGGCGATTTTTTTCACGGCCTCTTCCGGACTCTCGAAGACCCGGTCAATGTGAACATTGAATCCCGCGAGCAAAACTTCCGCTGTCAGTGCGGAGCCGCTCTTCTCGGGTCCAACGGCGACTCGTTTACCTTGAAGCTCTTGGACGGTTCTGATTTTTTCGTCCCGCGCAATGATATGGATCTCTTCCGGATACAAATTGAGAACCACTTTCGCTTCCTGAAAAACGTTGAAGCCGGTCTCTTTGAGCATGATCTCGGCGACGAAACGCAAAACGTCGAGTTGCAAAATCGCGAGATCCACTTTGCCGGCGCCGAGGAGATTAACATTATCGAAGGAACCGTTGGTCTGAACGACTTCGATGGGAATTCCTTCCTTATCGGCGATCTGCTTGATGTCCTGGGCGATCTTGAAATAAGTCCCTTCGGCTGAGCCGGTGGCGATCGTGAAAGCGAACGCATGGCCATGAATGAGCAAAGCCGCAAAGAGGATCGTAAATTTTTTCATTTGCACTCCTCCGTCAATCGGCGAAGAACTGCTGACTGACAATACTCGTGGACCGATCAGTGTACAAATCGCACCGCGATAAAAATGCCGATCATGGAAAGGGCCAGAGCGAGCTTAATTGCAGCACCTAAGATCAGGCCAAGAGTCGCGCCAAAACCTGCGCGCGTCGCTTCTGATAGGCTTCCTCGCGATGAGATCTCGCCGATCACCGCGCCGATGAAGGGACCAAAGAGCACGCCTGGAACACCTAAAAACAGACCGGCGATGGAACCAATGACCGCTCCGATCACGGCGCGCCGGGAGGCGCCGAATTTCTTGGCGCCAAACATTGTCGCCCAGAAATCCACGCCGATTGTGAGCAGAGTCAGAACCGCAAGGACGACGATGGTCCATGCTCCGACGTAGACGAAATTATCGGCCCATGCGCCGAGCAGCAGCCCTGCGAAAATCAATGGCGCCCCCGGAATCGCCGGTAAGATAAGACCCGCCAAGCCGGCTAACACAAGAACGCCCGCAACGATCCAGAGAACGAAAGCGCTGTCCATGGAGGAAACCGGGTTGGGGGGAAGGCCCGATCAGCGCTTGGCTTGCCGAGTCGCGCCCCGCCAACGCCAGAACTCACATTGAGCTGGTCTGGGTTCCGACGCGCGCTTTGCCGCCAATCGCTGGGCGATGATTTTGTAAACTTCCGGGGAAAAGCCGAAACCGATGTGGGTGGTGCGCACTTCGATGTGTTCGACGTTTTGCGCGTTGGCATCAATGCAGGCCTGCCAAGCGACCACCCGATCGCGACGCGAATAGAGAGCGATCACCGGGGTACTGAAGGTGATCCGATTGCGCATTTCGACCTCGGCGGCGATTGCTTCAATGTCAATGCCGCGGCGGTGAAACCGTCTTGCAACCACGGTATACTTCGGCCCACCGATGACGGGCGTGCCTAGGGTAATCACCTGGCCAATCAGATCGGCGCGCTCGCGGGCGAGTTCGCGGGCGAGATAACCGCCGAAACTCCAGCCGATGAGATGAACTTGTTGTTTACTGCGACGCGCCAGGGAGGACACCCGCTTCAAGATTCTCGGCAGCAAATCCGCGGCTGCGCCGGTATTTCGCCCAAGGCCCCAACCGCGGGCTCGATACCCCAATAATTTAAGATAGCTCTTCAGTATCGCAGTGGAGCCATCACCGGCGCCGTAGCCGGGCAAAATCAAAACGGGCTGGCCTTCTCCGCGGGGCTGCCAGACAAGCTCTGGAAAGCGAAATAATAAACGTGGGAATTCGAATAAACCGCGAGCTTCAAGAAAAAGACGAGAGGGGTCGGGCGCTTCGAACGATTCGGGCATGGATCAATGTCGTCGAGTGACATTCTCAGTGTACAGGGGTTGCGGATAATACACAATGTCGATGATTTGCCGGATCTAAGGAGAGAAAGCAGGGCTCAGTCAGAATCGCTTGTCTGTTTACGGACTTTTTGTCCGGCATTATTACCGGCGCCGGAGCAATGACGGGGTCGTGTCGACAACAGATTTCGTTTTGTGTGGAAACGGACAGAGCGCACGGATACTGCAGGCGGGACAATTGGGTTTTTTTGCCAAGCACACGCGCCGGCCGTGATACTGCAGTAGATGGCAAAAACGCACCCGCTGCCTCTCGGGGACGATTTCCATCAAATCGGCTTCGATCTTGTCCGGGTCGACTTGTTTCGTAAATCCGAGCCGCTGCGAGAGACGCGAGACGTGAGTATCCACACCGATGGTTTGTCGGCCGTAAGCGTTGCCTAGCACGATGTTTGCGGTCTTTCGTCCGACTCCGGGCAGCGAGAGCAAATCAGCCAAATTGTCGGGAACCTTGCCTGCGAAACGATCCACCAGGTGGTGGCAGCAGTTGTGAATCGATCTGGCCTTGGTGCGGTAGAAGTTGATCTTGCCGATCTGCATTTCGAGGGCCGGTAGCGGCGTGGTTGCGTAGTCGGCGGCGCTGCGGTGCATCTTGAAGAGATTGGCCGTGATTTGATTGACCAAGTCATCTCGCGCCTGTGCGGCGAGAATCAATGCGATGAGCAGTTCTAGAGGAGTTTTGTAATCGAGATCGAGCTTCGCATCAGGATGAGTTTTCTCGAGACGCGGGAGAATTCTCTTGAGCCGCGCCCCTGCTTCAACGGTTTTGAGCGCAGACTTCTGTGTCGTTGCCATTTTCACTTTACCGGTTAAATATGCTAGCAGAAGTTCTGTTGTCAAAGGAGGTACGACATGGATTTAAAAGAGCTGAGAAAATTGCCCATGCCGAAGTTGCGCGACGTGGCGAAGCAGGAAACCGAGCTCAACAATGTGGTCGCCATGGAAAAAGAAGAGTTGATCAAGGCGATCGCGGCGGCGAAAGGCATCCCGTACGATGAGACGCATAAGGATCTCAATGCCATTCATGCGGTCAAGCAGGATATTCGCGAGTTACAGAAACGGAAGGCCGAGCTCTTAAGCTCCAACGGTGATCGTCAGAAAGTGAAGCGGCTCAGGCGCAAGGTCAAGTTGATGAAACGGGTGACGCGCCACCTCGCGCGCGATGCAAAATTGGCGGCGGCCGCAGCGGCGGCAAAACCCACTCCCCCGGCGAGTTGATCGGATTTCTTGATGACGGCGCTGCCTCCCCTGCGGGGACGCGGCTCGAGCACCAATCCAAAGAATCGCTTCGAATCCACGGAGCGGGTGTTAGAGCCGCCGGACAACGAAGACGAGATTTCCTCGCCGCTGACGCAGTTCTTTCCCGACCACTCCAAAACGATCATCGCCTACAACGACAGTCCTGACGTGGGTTTTGACGCGAGCATCAATCCCTACCGCGGCTGCGAGCATGGCTGCGTCTATTGTTACGCTCGGCCGACCCATGAATATCTCGGTTTCTCGTCGGGTTTGGATTTCGAAACCAAGATCATGGTGAAAGAGGATGCGCCCGAGCTTTTGCGCAAAGAGCTATCAAGCCGATCCTGGAAGCCGCAACTCATTGCGCTCAGCGGCAACACGGACTGTTACCAGCCAGTGGAAAAGAAAAAACAGCTGACCCGCCGCTGCTTGGAGGTCCTGCTCGAATTTCGTAATCCGGTGGTGATCATCACGAAGAATTATCTGGTCACCCGCGATATCGATGTCCTGAGGGAACTCGCTCGGTACGATTGCGTCGGTGTGACACTTTCGCTCACCACCCTGGATGCCCGTTTGTCTTCGTTGCTCGAGCCGCGCGCGTCGCGGCCGGCGCGCCGGCTTGTGGCGATCCAAGCACTCGCGGAGGCCGGCGTGCCCGTGGGCTATCTGCAGGCACCGATGATTCCGGGACTCACCGACGCCGAAGCTCCGGCCATCGCCGCCGCTGCTGCCGAGGCCGGTGCCACATTTTGCGGCTATGTCGCGCTGCGTTTGCCATTTGCCGTCAAAACGCTCTTCGAACAGTGGCTCGAGCAACATTATCCAGAAAAGAAAAACAAGGTGCTCAATCGCTTGCGCGAGATCCGGGATGGCAAGCTCAACGATCCGAACTTTACCACCCGGATGCGCGGCAGCGGCATTTTCGCCGAACAAATGGCGGAGCTGTTTCAGCTGGCACAGAAAAAATCAGGCATCAACAAAAGGTGGCCCAAGCTCACCACCGAACACTTTCGCAGAGCAGCAACGGATCAACTGGCCCTTTTTTGATTTTCCCTGTTACGCGCTGCCTGATTGAATAGAAACGCGGCAAAACTGGCACCCCCGAATGCTCTCGTCGGGGTCCGATCCGAACTTCACCTGGATCCCCGCTAAAAGCATGCGGGAATGACGAACTTCTGGGTAGCCAAGGAGAGCGTCCCTTTTCACTGCTTGGGTTTCACTGCTTGGGCGAGCGGAGGTCATGAATCACTTCGGGGCCGAGATGATTGACCGTCACCTGATGATTTTTTCGATCCCGCGATGGGACTCAGTCGCAGTAGTATTCGATTTGGTAACCGTTTGGATCAGCAAAATAAAAAGCTTCTCGGCCACGCCGGCCGTCGATCTTTACGCCGTGCTGTTTCAGAGTTTTTTCCATTTTCTTGAGCTTGCCAGCAGTCATTTTAAATCCGATGTGCTGCAAGGCTTGATTTTTGGAAGGCTGCGCGGAGCTTTTCACGAAATTCAATAGATCCCCGCTGCCGGGAGTCGTCAAGAAAATCATGTCCGGCGGATGACGGAAGGCCACTTTGCAGCCCAACACATCGACGTAAAATTTTTCAGTCTTCTTCAAGTCGCGGCTTTTGAGAGCAATGTGACTTAAACCCGTGCGCACCATTGGAGTCTCCTTTTGCAATCGACGCAGTGATTTTATATCGCCCGAGCCGCGAAGGATCAAACGGCCCCATCGAGCTATTAAAATTTGCTTTGGCGACAGCAGTTTGCTTTTACAAAATTTCCGAAGCTTGTTAGTTTGAAACTCTCACAGCGAGCTTCGATTTTGACCTTCCGGAAATTCACCTCGACGACATCCGCAAATTCGAGAATTTTTTACGGCTGGTACATCGTTGCGGTAGGTTTTCTCGCGCAAGTCAATTGTGCGTTTCACATGTCGAGCACACTCAGCGTTTTCTTAAAACCGATGACTGAAGATCTAGCCGTATCGCGTGGTCTCTTTTCGCTGCTGCGGTCGGGAGAGATTCTTCTGGCCGGCGCACTGGCGCCGTTGATCGGGCCGCTGGTCGATCGCTACGGCGGTCGTTGGCTGATGACCGGTGGCGCATTGTCCGCCGGAATTGGGTTCCTTTTGCTGTCTCAGGTGAGTGCGTTTTGGCAGTTCCTGTTACTGCGCTGGAGCTCAATTGCGATTGGCGGCGTGCTGATGTGTCAAATGGTGGTGAGTGTGACGATCTCGCGTTGGTTCGTGCGCCGACGCGGCCGCGCCATCGCCGTTGCGAGTCTGGGCCAAGGGCTTTCAAAGGTATTGATCCCGATTATCACGACCGTGCTGTTCGCGCGTGTCGGCTGGCGCGGGACGTGGGCCATTTTCGGCCTCATTACGTTGGCGCTCATCGTTATTCCAGCGGCGATCTTCATGCGCCGCAGCCCCGAAGACCTGGGACTCTGGCCGGACGGACTCGACGAGCCCGCGACCGCAACGGAGAGCGCCGCAGCGAAAAACACAACTCATTTTGTGGCGGAGGACCGGTGAGATCAAGTGACCTGGTCGCGCGGTGAAATTCTTCGGAGCCAAACCTTTTGGATGATTTGCTTCATGTACGGCATGGCCAATGTGGGTATCGCGGGGCTGAATCTGCACGTCTTCGCTTACGTCACAGATATCGGGTTTGACGCTATGATTGCCGCTACGACGCTAACGATCATCGCCTTGACGCAACTAGGCTCGACTTTGATCTGGGGATTCATCAGCGAGCGCATGAATATCCGCCATTCGAGCTTGTTGATGTTTGTGCTCCAGGCGGCAGGCTTGGCGTTGGCGATCACCACCGCCCGACTGCTCGGTCTCTATCTCGGATTTTTTCTTTACGGAATCGGTTTGGGTGGGAGCTTCGTTCTGCAAGAGCTCATTTGGGCAAGTTATTTTGGCCGGCTATCACTCGGCACCGTGCGCGGGCTCGGCATTCTCGTCACCTATGCTTTCGGCGCCGCAGGCGCGCCATTTTTCGGCTTCGTCCATGACGCCACAGGTAGCTATCTGGCTTCGTTTGTCGCCTTCGTTCTGGCGCTTGGGTTTTCGGCAATGTTGAGTGTAGCCGTGCGCCCGCCGCAGAAGATCCAACTCTCGGGACTTGAACGGTCGTAAGCAGCCAAGATCATGCTAAGATGAGGGTTGTAACCTATCTTTTATATGGCTGCAGCTTCGCACAGCGCTGTCGATTTTCGCTCGGAAGGACCGCGGGACGGCACACTCAAATTGATCATTGCCGGGCGCCTCGATGCCGAGACGACAGGCACGATTTGGAAGCGCGCAGTCGCCAACGTCAAAGCGGCCGATGCAACCAACGTCGTGGTTGAGGCTTCGGGAATAGAGTATTGCGACGGCGCCGGCATCGCGCTCCTGGTTCAGCTCAGGGAACTGCAAAGACGCAAGGGCGAAAATCTCGAAATCACGGGGCTGCGCGCTCAATTTGCTGATCTGCTCAATGACAGTGCGTCAAATTTTCCCACCGAAACGAAAGGCATACCGCCGCGCGAAGGGATTGCCGAAGAGATCGGCCACAACACGGTCGAAATCTGGCGCGATATGCAATCTCTCGTCAGTTTTGTCGGTGAACTTAGCGTCGGCTTGGTCCGCGCGCTTATCCATCCCAGCGGTGTGCGTTGGCGCGATGCTTTGAGCATCGCCGAAGCCGCGGGTGTCAATGCGCTGCCGATCGTGGCGCTGGTGAGCTTCCTCATGGGGTTGATCATGGCGTTTCAGGCGGCCATCCCTCTGCGTCAATTTGGCGCGCAGTTGTTTATTGCGAACTTGATCGGACTCTCGATGCTGCGTGAGCTGGGCCCTTTGATGACAGCGGTTATCTTGGCCGGCCGCTCGGGATCGGCTTTTGCTGCAGAGCTGGGCACGATGAAAGTGCGCGAGGAGATCGATGCGCTCAAGACCATGGGGCTCGATCCGGTGCGGTTTTTAATAGTGACGCGAGTGATCGCCGCCGTATTCATGACACCGCTTTTGACGGTGTTTGCCGATTTAATGGGCTTGGTCGGTGGATTCGTGGTGATGCGCTCGTTGGGGTTCCCGCTCATTACCTATTATCATCAAGTCCAATACGCGGTGAGTTACGGTTCGTTGGTGGGTGGACTGGTCAAAGCTTTTGTCTTTGGAATTCTCGTGGCTGCCATTGGTTGCTTGCGTGGTCTACAAACCGGCACCGGCGCCACGGCGGTGGGACAGTCGACCACTAGCGCCGTGGTTAGCGGGATTATTCTGATCACGATCACGGACGGGATTTTCGCGCTGGTTTACTACTACTTGGGAGTGTAGATGGCCGAGCAATCGCGAGGAAAACCGATCATCCAAGTGGAAAATTTTACCGCCGCGTACGATGGCTATGTGGTGCTCGATAAGCTTAACCTGGAAATTTACGCGGGCGAGGTTTTTGCCATTTTAGGAGGCTCCGGCTGCGGTAAGAGCACTCTTTTGAAGCACATGATCGGACTTTACAAACCCGCCGGCGGGAGAATTTTGATCGATGGTGAAGATATTGCGGCAGTATCCGGCGAGGAGCGCATGAAGATTTTGCGCAAATTTGGCGTCCTCTACCAAAGCGGGGCTTTGTTCGGCTCTATGACCTTGCTGGAAAACGTTTCATTGCCGCTGGAAGAATTCACCGATTTGCCGCCCGAGGCGATTCGCTTGATCGCGATGATGAGGCTCCAAAGGGTCGGTCTCGCCCACGCCGCCGATTTGATGCCCGCCGAACTCAGCGGCGGAATGCAGAAACGCGGCGCCATCGCGCGCGCCATGGCGTTGGATCCGCAAATCATGTTTATGGACGAATTGTCGGCGGGTTTGGATCCCGTCACTTCCGCGGATCTGGACCAACTCGTGTTGAACCTTTCAAACAGTTTGAAGATTACTTTTGTCGTCGTGACCCATGAGCTGCCGAGCATCTACACGATTGCGGATCGTGCCATTATGTTGGATAAACAAGAGAAAGGCATTATCGCGATGGGGACACCACAGGAGCTTCGCGATCACAACAAGGATCCTCGCGTCCGGCAATTCTTTCTCCGTCAAGCTTCGAATAACCACGAATCGTCAAGCGCGACTCCAAACGCGCGTTGAGCATGGAAAAATTCAGTTATTTTAAAATCGGCATTTTTGTGATCACCGCCATCGTGATGGGCGTATTGGGAGTGGTCGTGCTCGGGGCGGGTGCGCTGTTTCAGAAAAAAAGCATTGTCGAAACTTACATCGACGAGTCCGTGCAAGGCCTGGATATAGGCTCGCCAGTTAAATTTCGCGGCGTGCCGGTGGGTCGAGTGGAAGACATCACTCTCACCAGCGTCGAATATCGAACCCGCCTGCAATATGTGCTAGTGCGCATCTCGATTTCGTCCAATATGCTTCAGTTTCCGGTCAACGACCCGTCGAGCCCCGCCCTGCAGCGAGAGCTCGATCGGGGTTTTCGTATTCGCATGGCCGCGCAGGGATTAACGGGAGTCGCCTACCTGGAAGCGGACTACCTGAACCCCGAGCGCAATCCGCCGCTACGAATTGATTGGCGACCGGATCATCCGTACATCCCATCGGCGCGAAGCCGGATCACGCAACTCAGCGATGCGGTCGAACGCATTCTACGCAATATCGAAGAAATCAATGTCCCGCAGATCACCGCGAGCATCGAGAGGTCTCTGACGGCAATGACCAAGTTGGCAGACAGCGCGAATCTGGACAAAATCGGTGTTCAAGCGAGTGCGTTGCTGAATGAACTGCGCACAACCAACCGCCAAATCGGCACGCTGGTGAGCGACCCGCAACTCAAAACAGCGATAGCGGATGCTTCGGCGACCGCGGGGCACGCACGTCAAATCATCGAGCGCGCGGAAAAGCCGGTCAATCAATTGCTCGCCGATCTGCCACAAACCACCGACAGTTTGAATCGTCTGGTCAAGCGTTTGGATTCGGTCGCCAGCGATCTGCCCCAGACAAGCGCCGAGCTGCGCCAGACCATCCAGCGAATGAATCGGCTGATCGCCGGTCAGCAGCGCGACATCGAGCAGACCATGAATAATTTGCGCGCGGTCTCTGAAAACATGAAAGAGATTACGGAAAATTCTAAAAAATATCCCGCGCAAACACTCTTCGGAGGGCCGCCCCCGCCGACAAAATCGATGCAACGATGAAACATCTTTCGAAGCAACTTGCAGGTGGCATCGCGCTGTTTGTTCTTTTCTCCTCCGGTTGCGTGAGCCTCGAGCGCAGCTCTCCCGAGCGGCATTACTTCGTGATCGAACTGCCGCGGAGCGCCAATTCGCCGGAGCCTGCGAGCGATCTCATCTTGTCGGTGGGCAATATGCGAATTTCGCCTCGCTATGCCGACAGAAGTCTTGTCTATCGGACCTCGGATACCAGCTTTGAATCGGATTTCTACAATCAATTTCTCACATCGCCCGACACAATGATCAGCGAGGAGCTACGTAAGGGACTCGCAGCCGCGCGCCAGTTCAAATATGTATTGGGGCCGGCGGACGCTCAACAGCCCAATTATGTCCTGGAAGGATCGGTGAATGCGCTCTACGGTGATTTTCGCAACCCAAGTCAACCCGCTGCGGTGCTGGAGCTCGAGTTTTTTTTGTACGACGACAATTCGAAAAGCTCGGGCCTTGTGGCGCAAAAGCGCTACCTCAAATCCGTTCCTTTGAAGGAACGGTCTCCCGAAGCCCTGGTAAAAGGCTGGGATCAGGCGCTGCAAGAAATCGTCGGCGCGCTGGCGGCAGATCTCAACTCCATGAATTTAAATTCGAAAAATTCTATTCCGCCGGTTTCACCCGGCAAAGATATGAACGATGCGGCAGAGAGCCGCTGACAGGGTCGGCAATCTCAGTGCCGACGAGGGTCGCGGGGTTTGCGCCAGTTGACTCGTATGGATTATAGCCGGGCAGCTGCAATTCTTTGCAGCCTTGCCACCAGCCATGCTGGCAGCAGATTACACCAGGAAGAATATCCGTGGTCACCCGCGCTTTGACTCTGATTGCGCCCCGGGGGCTTTCGACAATTATCCACCGTTTGTTCTTGACGCCGTAGCGTAGCGCTGTTTCCGGATGAATGTCCGCGCTCGGCTCGGGGGAGGCTTTGCGCAGGCTCGGCAAGGCGCGCTGTTGGCTGTGCACGTAGGTGGTAAATTTCGCGTTCGTCAGCACGAGCGGAAATTGAGCGGCAAGCTCCGGGCGGCTAAGCGGGCTTATCGCCGGTTCGACGTATTCAGGCAGTGCGGCAATTCCGTGATCGGCAAATGGCTTGCAGTAAAGCTCGACTTTTTTCGTCGGCGTCGCAAAGCCGCGCGCGATGTTAGCTTTCTTTTCGCCGTTTTCGCTGGCAGAAAATCCCCCTCTCTCCCCCTTTGTCAAAGGGGGATGAGAGGGGGATTTTTTTGCGTGCTTTTCGTAAGACGGTTCTACGACTCGGGATATTCCGCCCGGGTTGGCTTTCAATTCTTCCAGAGTGATGCCACTTGGCTGAAGCTCGTAATTGTAGGCGGTTTCGATGTCGCCGTTCCAGAATCTGTCACCGAGCCCCAGGCGCTTTGCCAGCTCGAAAATAATCCAAGTATCGGAGCGGCGCTCAGCAAGCGGTTCAACCACCGCCGCACGATACTGCAAATGCGTTTTACCACGCGGGCGGTGTTCGAAAGCCGTTGTGATATTGGACATTTCCAAAAAGCTCGTTTCCGGCAAAACGTAGTCACACAGCTCTGCGGTCGGGGTCATGAATAAATCCGCCGCCACCGCGAACTCCAATTTATTCATGGCCTCGCGGGCGCGGCGCGAGTCGGCGGTGGACATCACCGTATTTGAGCCGAAATTTAGCAGCGCTTTTACCGGATACGGGGTTTCCTCGACAATAGCGGTGAAGACGTCATACGCGGCGCAGTTGCCAGGCTTGGCTGGTGGGCCGAGGGGTTTACGCTCCCGTCCGATGCGTGCGGCAGCCGCTTCCTTCGGCAGAAACTCCTTGCCGTCGGTCTCGTTGACCTTCACTTTAGGAAAGATCACGTTGCCGCCTGGCCGGTCGAAATCGCCAAGCAGGGCATAGAGACAGGCGATGGCCCGGCTGGTTTGCGTTGCATTGGTATGCTGGCCGAGGCCATTCCACATATACATGCTCACGGGGCGATTGTGCGCCAGGAGCAGCGCCGTCTGCCACACTTTAGTTGCCGGGACCCAGTGAATCTTTTCGGACCGCTCAGGCGCAAACGGCGCGGCGATTTCGCCGAGACGTTCAAAAACTGGCTTGCAGATGATTTTATTGCCGTGGATTCCGTCGAGCGAGCGCACGCCGAAAAGACCCGGCGCCACACCATCATGCTCGTACTGCCCGGTCTCGGCATTATAAATCACTGGCTGTCCTGTTGTTTCATCCCATGCCACGAAGCGATCCGCTCTGCCGCCGCTGGATATTTCAGCCTCGGTGAGCAATCGATCCGTTGCCGTGTTCAGGAGCAGAATCCCGTTAGTCCAGCGCCGCGCGAACTCGGCATCATACCAGCTCTCCTCCATCAAGCAGTGAATCAGCGCTAGCGCCAAAGCGCCATCCGTTCCGGGGCGCGGCTGCAACAGAATTTCCGCTTGGGCACCGATGCCGATGCGGCGCGGGTCGACTACCACGGTTTTCATGCCGCGCGCACGCGCTTGAACGATATCATGGGCAAGGATCAACGACGTCGAGCTCGGATTGTGACCCCAGAGCAAAAAAGTTTTGCTCGCTTCGAGATCCGGCGTTGGTAAATTGGCGCCGAAAGTGTAGCTGAAGCCGGTGTCCTTGTGCCAGTTGCAGACGTGAGTAGTCGAGACCCAGTTGGGACTACCGATCGCATAAAGCAATCGGCCGAGCCAACGTTCCGCATCGTCCACCGAAGTGCCGCTCTTTGTTCCTTTGGCCAAGGCAATCGCCTTCGCACCGTAGCGCTGGCGAATGTTCGTGATTCGCCGCGCGATATCGTCGAGCGCTTCATCCCATGTGACACGTTGCCAACCGGGATCGCCATCTCCCTTGGGGCAAGTGCGTTTGAGCGGGTAATCGAGACGATCAGGATGATACACCAACTCCGGCGCAGCCTTGCCCTTGATGCATATGACGCCGCCATTGGGGTGATCATGATCGGGATCGAGCCGGATGACTCGCCCGCTCTCGACAGTTGCAATGGTGGCGCAATGCGCCGTGCAAAGCGCACAGTAGCCGCGCACGAAATGTTTCGTTTCCCGAGATTCAGCTATGTCGTACATGCTCATTCAGGGGCGAAGGATTCAAATCGTTCTAGCGCTGTGCTCAGTTTAAGCGTTCCTTCCCAACAACCGGGAAAACTGATTTAGTCTAGCTCCGGCCGGTTCGGCTTGCCAATAAAGCCCGGCCCGAAACCTGCTTTGTGGGCAGCCCAAGCGCCCGCTACGCGGCCGCTAAAGATAGACGGACCCAGCATGGTCCCTTCCAATCCTGCCTTGCCGTTGATGTGTCCCCCGGCCATGCCGGCGACTTCACCGGCCGCAAATACGCCCGGAATCGGTTCAAAGTATTTGTTCAGCACACGGCAATGTAAATCGGTCTTGACGCCGCCGAAATTTTTTCGCGCCAGCGGAAATATCTGAATGGCATAGTAAGGCGGTGAATCAAATTTTTTTGCACCTTTCAACGACTTCCCAAATCTGGGCTCCTTTTCCAGTCCTTCATCGAAGCAGCGATTGTACGCTTCGATCTCGCCAAGAAAATTTTTTAGATTCTCGACGGTGATTTTTTTGCCGAGCTCTTCGAGATTCGCCGCTTTTTTGATGTACGGCGAATTATCCAAGAGCTCCTGTACCTTCATACGGTCGATCACGTCACCGCGGCGATAGTACGGATCCGCCACATCGATCTTCGCCAGCATCGGCGTATCGGCGAGGGCCCAGGCATGGGGAGGGTTCTGCGCTAACAAGGCTGGCGTTGCCGAAGCGCCGCCGGTTATGGACTCGTTATGAAAACGGTAACCCTGCTGGTTGAACCAGATGTAGCCCGGTACTTGGCGAAAGACCAAGCCGCGTCGCTGTTGCGGATCGCGGTAATCGGGCGTGGCGTAAACATAGAACCAAATGCAATCCATGTGGGTGAAGTAGCCTCCGAGTTCGCGGATCATCTGGTGCCCTTCGCCTTTGGCGTTCAAGCCTGAGCCTTCCATGACTCTAAACTGTTTGAATTCGGGACGGTGCTCCAAAACCATGTCGAGATTTGAGTTGAAGCCACCCGTGGCCACGATCACGGCTTTGCCGCGAACTTCAAATTGCTGATTGTTATTTGTTGCATTGACACCGCAGACGCGACCGTTTTCTGTCAGCAGCTTGCCGGCTTTGGTCAAAGTCATGATCGCGATGTTAGGCATCGACTGGGCGGTTTTGATCAGGGCCGTCATCAGACCGAGGCCGTTATTGTCGGGCCGGTGCCAGCGCAGCACGCGGTTTCCTTCCTGAAACTTCATGTCGACCCATTTGGCGCCGCAGCTCTCCGCCCAATGGTAAAGATCGTGCAGCGTGTGTTCGAGGTAGTAACGCGCCCAGATTTCGTCTGCTTGGCCACCGCCCCACCTGATCCAATCTTCGAAAGCCATATCGGGCGTGTCGGAGATGCTTTGGGATTTTTGTAACGGCGTCCCGACAATGCAGCAACCGCCGCCGGAAATACCGGCGGTGCCACCGCATTCCGCGGCGGCTTCCAAAACTACAGCTTGGGCCCCGGCCCGCGCGACTTCGATAGCGGCGGGAATTCCTGCGCCGCCGTTTCACGATCCTCATTTGCGTAGCTAATGAAAATATCGGCCATGGACCTGAGACTTTACCGTGTCGCCGAATGCTGACGGAGATGCCGGAAAGATAAGCTGCGCCGGATTTT
>Ga0164302_10000105_pt1 | contig 19090 bp, 19 predicted proteins | sample Whisoiple_202_MG_FD_109714 | JGI IMG/M metagenome (GOLD analysis project Ga0164302, IMG submission 109714) | Soil microbial communities amended with pyrogenic organic matter from upstate New York, USA - Whitman soil sample_202_MG | ecosystem: Environmental > Terrestrial > Soil > Agricultural... | reverse complement strand
CGCCGGAGGGACGAAATTTTTAAAGTACGCGGAATTCAGGTCGGTGATGGGAAAGGTGAGCGACATGATGCGTCTTCATAATTTTCGGCCCCGTCCCGGCTCGCGACATCGCATCAAGCGCCTGGGTTGCGGTGAAAGTTCGGGACATGGGAAAACCAGCGGCAAAGGGCACAAAGGTCAAAAGGCGCGTTCCGGTGGGAGCATTCGGCTTGGGTTCGAAGGCGGGCAGATGCCATTGATTCGACGTTTGCCGAAGCGCGGATTTAACAACGCGGCCTTTCAAAAGCATTATGCAATCGTGAATGTCAGCGACCTCAATGCGTTCGAGGCGGAAGTGGTTGTAAACGAACAGCTGTTGCGTAAGTCGAATCTCATCCGAGGCCATTTCGCAGGAATAAAAATCCTGGGCGACGGCGAGTTGAAACATGGCCTGAAGGTGGAAGCGGACATGGTCAGCGCTACAGCACGGGAGAAAATCGAAAAGGCCGGTGGAACGATTACACTGCGCGATGAAGGAGCACCGAAATCAGGTGCGATCAACACCGCGGACGAGGCCCAAATCTCCGAGGAAGAAGCATCTGGTAAACCTGGCTCGCAGGCGAGTCGGAAGAAAAAATCGTCCAGGAAAGCGTCGACAAAATCGAAGTCACGGGCAAAAAAGAAAACGGCGCAGAAGAGCTAGCGTCCCGACACGCGATGTTCCAGATTTAGCAGATGGTTTCGGCGTTTCTAAACACAGTTAAAATACCGGAACTGCGCCGGCGGATTTTGTATACTCTGGCGATAGTCGTGGTTGTGCGTCTGGGAGCTGCGATCACGACACCGGGAGTCAACCAGGCCGTTTTACAGGAATGGTTTCACACTTCACTGACCCAACGGACCGGCGGCGGTTTGGCGGCGCTCTTTAACTTGTTCAGTGGCGGAGCGCTGGAGAATTGCGCGATCTTCTCCCTCGGTATCATGCCGTACATCAGCGCATCGATCATGATGCAGCTGCTTCCTGCAGTGATTCCGCAACTTGGCAGGCTGGCACGTGAAGACGGGGGCCGACAAAAGATCATGCAGCTAACGCGCTACACCACACTGGGGTTGTGCATTTTTCAAGGTTATCTGCTGGCGTTGTCGTTTCAGCATCCCGAGTCATACCACACCATGTTGCCGGGGATCACTGACACGATTAGGAATCTTGGAATTCCGCTGGTGGACGATCTAGGCTGGAAATTTCGAATCGTAACGGTGATTTCCCTTACCACGGGCACCCTTTTGCTGATGTGGCTGGGTGATCAAATCACCGAGCGCGGCATCGGCAATGGAATATCGCTGATCATTACGATTGGCATTGTCGCACGCCTGCCGGCCGCTCTGGCGCAGGCATGGAAGACCTTCGTGCCTTCAGCACAGACCGGTTCGAGCCAGGTCAATCCAATGGTTCTTGTGATGCTCGTGTTGTTCTTGATCCTCGTCATCGCTGGGGTAATCGCAATCACGCAGGGCGTGCGCAAGATAACTGTGCAGTATGCCAAGCGCGTGGTGGGTCGCAAAATGTACGGCGGCCAGACGCAATACATGCCCTTGAAAGTGAATTACGCCGGTGTGATGCCGATCATCTTTGCCTGGGCGCTGCTTTTGTTCCCCGCTACCATCGTGAGCTACGCATTTAAGAACAGTCCTACTGCAAATCGCATCGCTAGTGCGCTTTCCACCGGCTGGCCCCATTATGTCGCTCTGGCGGCAATGATTTTCTTTTTCAGTTATTTCTGGGTTGCCACACAGTTTCAACCAACTCAAATCGCGGACGATCTAAAGAAATACGGCGGTTATATTCCGGGCGTCCGGCCAGGCAAGCCGACTGCGGACTTTCTCGATTTCACGATGACCCGTCTCACGTTTGCTGGCGCGATTTTTTTGACGGTCATAGCCGTTGTTCCAAGCCTTCTCAGTCAGGGTTTGAACGTGCCCATGATCACGGCGCAATTCTTCGGTGGCACAAGTTTGTTGATCATTGTGGGCGTCATGCTCGATACGATGCGTCAGGTTGAGACGCACCTCATTCAGCGACACTACGACGGCTTTTTGCGAAAGGGCCGGATCCGCGGGCGCTCGTTCGACCGCGCTTCATATGCTCGCGGAGACGCTGCAGCTGGCGGCACGCTGATGTGGCTGTACGTGGGAATCGCTGTGCTCGTGATAGCCGGCGTCGCCATTTTTCTTTACGGGCGATAAGTGAAAAGACGGCTTGTTCTTCTCGGGGCACCCGGTTCGGGCAAAGGGACGCAGTCGGAAATGATCACGCGCCATTTTGGCATTCCCGTCACTTCGCCCGGCGCTATCTTGCGCCGTGAACGAGACCTTGGCACCCCTTTGGGGCAGGAGACCGCTGAAGCGCTTAGAAGCGGCGGGCTTGTCTCTGACAAGATTATCATTGAATTGATTGAGGACTGGTTGCGCTTGCATGGTAGCCATGGATTCGTCTTTGACGGTTTTCCTCGTACACTGCCGCAGGCCGAGAGTTTGAATTCCATGTTAGCAAGGCTGCGCAACGCATTGGATTTGGTGATCTGGCTGGAAGTATCGGAGGAGACAGTCCGGGAGCGCATTGCTGGCCGACTTCAATGTGGCGAATGTGGTTTTACTACGAGCTCCTCGAGCGCACAGTTTGCCCACCGTCCTGTGTGTCCCTATTGCGATGGTCCGCTGGTCCGCCGCAATGACGATGATCTTGGCGTATTGCAAATGCGATTGCAGGAGTTCCATACCAAGACCGAACCGCTTGCAGCGTTCTATCAAAAAATGTCAATCGTGCATCGGATCGACGGCAACCGTGATCGCGAATCGGTCTTTAGCGATATTTCACGACTGATTGAAGACAAGAACGCGACATGATTCCGATTAAAAACGCAAAGGAAATTGAGAAGATGCGGCAGGCGTGTCGCACGGCCAGCAATATCCTAGACCGTGTTCGTGACTTGGTTCGTCCCGGCATTACGACCAAAGAAGTGGACGAGGCGGCAGCGGACTTCATGGGCGAAGCCCATGTGAAAAGTGCGTTTCTCGGGTATCGGCTCGGGCACCGCGTTTTTCCCGGTAACATTTGCATCTCTCTTAACGACGAAGTGGTTCACGGCATCGGTAGCCAACGGCGCATTCAATATGGCGACATCGTGAAACTAGACATCGGTATTATCGAGGATGGCTGGGTTGGCGATAACGCCACGACAGTGCCGGTTGGGATCGTTGATGAACGGACAGACCAGTTGCTGCGCGTCACCGAAAACGCGCTCGCTCGTGCGATCGCCGTCGCCCGCGAAGGCCTGCGCCTCGGTGACATCTGCGCTGAGATTGAAGATGAAGCACGCCGATTTGGTTTCTCAGTAGTACGCGAATTTGTTGGGCATGGAGTGGGACGAAAAATGCACGAGGAACCACAAATCCCCAACTACGGTAAGCGCGGCAGCGGTCCAAAGTTGAAAGCAGGCATGACCCTGGCAATTGAGCCGATGATTAATATCGGCACATCCGAAGTAAGATTGCTCGACGATGGCTGGACGGTGCGGACGGCAGATGGGATGCCATCGGCGCACTTCGAGCACACAGTTCTGATCACAAAGGATGAGCCAGAAATCTTGACATGGCGCGCAAAGACGCAATTGAAGTAGAGGGCAAGGTCGTTGAGTTACTGCCCAATACCATGTTTCGGGTTGAGCTGGCCAACGGCCATCGTGTTCTGGCGCATATCTCCGGAAAAATGCGTTTACATTTCATTCGGATCTTGCCAGGAGACAAAGTTATGCTAGAGATTTCACCCTACGATTTGTCGAAGGGGCGAATTACGTATCGCCAAAAATGACAGCCCGGCCGCCGTGCTGCCTTTTTCCATTCGCGGATTATGAAAGTACGACCATCAGTAAAAAGACTTTGTGCCAGCTGCAGGATCGTGAAGCGCAAGAACGTGGTGCGCGTGATCTGCAAAAACCCGCGCCACAAGCAGCGCCAGGGATAAGATTAAGCTTTGTAACTTTGTAACCCATTTAACCAACATCATGCCAAGATTACTAGGGGTTGAAATTCCAGCAGACAAACGCATTGAGGCGTCACTGACCTATATTTACGGGATTGGCTTTAGCACAGCCCGGCGCATCCTCGAGCAGACCAATATTGATCCGAACATTCGCGCGAAAAACCTTACGCCGCAGCAGTTGAATGAAATCATTCACGCAATCACCAACAACAAGATAAAGATTGAAGGCGACCTGCGCCGTGACGTGCAAGGTAACTTGAAACGCCTGCAGGCGATCAATTCTTATCGCGGCATACGTCATAGAAAGGGCTTGCCAGTGCGCGGCCAACGCACTTCGACCAATGCCCGGACGCGCAAAGGACCGCGCAAGACCGTCGGCGTGATCCGCAATCCCGAAGCCAAAGCCGGCAAAGTCTAAATATTAGATTATGGCTGAGCCAGACAATCCAACCGATCAAGGTTCCGAGGCACCGAAACCAGAGGAGTCGAAGCCAACGGCGGCTCCGGCGGATTCCCCCGAAGCCGGGAAGCAGGCGGCAAGTCCAAAGGCCGACGCATCCAAACCTGCCAAAAAACCTGCACGGCAAAAGAAAGAACAGCCAACTCCTGTCACAGCAACTCCGGAAAACCTCTCGCTTTCAGGCGACGACGTTGAGAAACCGAAAGTCGTTAAAGCCAAAGGCAGCAAGAACGTTCATTCGGGCATTGCTCACGTGCTTTCGACCTTTAACAACACAATCGTGACGATCACCGACATGAAAGGCAATGTGATTGGATGGTCTAGCGCCGGCAAAGTTGGCTTTAAAGGTTCGCGCAAAAGCACCGCTTACGCGGCGCAGATGGTTGCACAGGACGCCTCGCGCCAGGCAATGGGCCACGGGCTAAAAGAAGTGGAAGTTTTGGTAAAAGGCCCGGGAGCCGGGCGGGAATCCGCCGTGAGAGCGTTACAGGCAGTGGGCCTCGATCTAACCGTCATCCGCGACGTCACACCCGTTCCGCACAACGGTTGTCGTCCGCCGAAACAACGCCGCGTCTAATCAGCCGCTTCAACGCTTCAACGAATAACGAATCCAATGGGCAGATACACAGGACCAAAAACCAAAGTAAGCCGACGTTACGGTGTGCCGATCTTTGGTTCGTCGAAAGCACTAGAGCGAAAGAATTATCCGCCTGGCATGCACGGCCCAAGAGGTGCACGACGCAAACAATCCGATTATGCGATTGCGCTCGGAGAGAAACAGAAGCTGCGCTACCAATACGGACTTCTGGAGCGTCAGTTTCGTCGCATCTTCCAAAGCGCACTGCGCAAACGCGGCGTAACGGGTGAAACACTTTTGCAGTTGTTGGAGACGCGTCTTGATAACGTTGTTTATCGACTTGGCCTTGCTAATACCCGCAGCGCTGCTCGCCAGCTTGTGTCCCATGGTCATGTGGTCGTGAATGGGCGCACAGTGAACATCGCTTCCTACAATGTGAAAGCGGGTGACGCTATCACGATCAAAGAGAAGCCGAAATCCCGCCAGTTAGTGTTGCGGAATCTTGATCTTACACAAATTGTTCCCGTGCCCGACTGGCTCACCGTTGATCGCGATGCGCTCAGCGGCAAGGTCGCGCGAATTCCGTCTCGAGAAGAGATGCAACCAATCGTGAACGAACAGCTTATAGTCGAGCTGTATTCAAGGTAGGCCGATTCCCGAATCCCTACGGACGATTGAGATTCAATCGTCCCTGCCTTCAAGATATTCCAGTGCCTTATCGTAGCTTTTGCGCTCGAGGTAGTGCGCCAGGCGCGGATTAATCGGCTGCGGAACCTTGCTTTGTAGCTTTTCGATCTTTTCCGAGACTGCTTTTAATCGCTCGATGTGTGTTGCCTCGTGACGACGGCTTTGCTCGTCTCGGATCACTGCGAGTCGTTCGCGCAGAGCTTCAGCTAAATCGAGCATAGCCTCTTCCATTGTGTCTGCTACCGATACTCTCAGAGTTAGCGGCGACCAGCCTCGAAGAGCAGTTGTCGCTTCGCTTCGAGCCAATCCGAGTCTGCGTCACCGGGCAAAGCAAATCTCCGCCGGCGCTCCGATATAAAGTACGCGCGGAGACGAATTGCGTCGTCTAATGGCTCCGATAATCCTGCCGCTTCTGGAGCGATGGAAACCTTCGCTCCGGCTGCCATTGGTTGTTTCCGGGCCGTCGCTCGTCGACGCGGACGAGCCGCTTGGCGGGGCTTCAGTTTTGAAGGCGACCCCTCAGCTTCTGCCGGAACCTGATTCTTGTCTTGGATAATTTTGGTCTTTTTTGGCACAAATTGTTTCGTATTGATAATTGCAATTGCTTTATCGTTCATCCGCCGGTTCGCAAGTGCTTTCTCGCTCTTCTTTGACAGAGCGCTAGATTAAACAAAACACGTTTGCATGAGACATTTCGTTTTCCGCTGGGCGGTCACAACGATAGCTGTAATGGTTGCCTCTGCGGTAATCCGCGGGATCCGTTATGATACTGTCGCAGCGTTGATTGGCGCGTCGCTTTTGCTCGGTATTCTCAACGCGTTTGTTCGCCCGTTTCTGTTAATCCTCAGCGCGCCGCTTATTCTCATCACGCTCGGCTTTTTCATTCTGATCCTGAACGGACTATTGCTGCTTGTGGTGCCAAGCGTTGTCGTCGGATTCCATGTGGATCATTTCTGGAGCGCGTTTTGGGGTGCGATCGTTATCAGCATTGTTAGCTGGATTTTGAGCGCGTTTTTCTGGGGGAGCGATGGGCGCGTGCACGTGCTTACCCATCACACACAGATTCGGCGGGTCAGGGGTCGCGTGATTGAACCACACGAGCGCGACCGAAAATGAGGCATCCGTGTACCGTTCGACTCTGTTGAGAAGCGCTTGGCGTGGAATGACGAAGCACGAATGTCGAATGACGAAGGAAGGCCGAATGCTCAAATGACGAAAGAACACGCGAAGTTTTTTCGACATCCGGATTTCGTCATCCTTCGTGCTTCGTCATCCGTCATTCGTCATTTCGGCTTGGCAATCTTTCAACACGGCCAAACCGGCTCTAAGTTAAGCGAGATACTTGCTCAACCGCGTGCGGAGTTCTGAGCGCGCGCGAAAGAGAACGCTTTTTACAGCGGGCACGGACAGATCGAGCACGTCGGCAATTTGCTCGTAGCTGAGCTGTTCATACCGGCGCAGCACCAACGCCATCCGCTGCGTCTCCGGCAGTTGCAGAATTGCTTCCTCGATCGTTCGCCTGAGTTCCACCTCGAGCAGAGACGCATCCGGGGCGAGATTGATGTCATCCTTAAGCGGAAGGTCCTCTGTGCCCGCTTCCGGCTGAAGCGGAACATGCGCGCGGCGTTTTGTGCGGCGCAGCTCGTTGAAGACCAAGTTGCGCGTAATTTTCAATAACCACGTCGTGAATTTGGCGCGTGGCACGTATCGACGCGCGCTTTTCCAAACGCGAATAAAGACCTGCTGGGCGATATCTTCCACATCCGAATTACTGCCCAGCATGCGCGCCACAGTCCCGGCCACGAGAGCTTGATGCTTTTCGATGAGCTTCTCGAATGCGTTTGTATCGCCTCGCCCCACCAGCCGCATCAGCTGCAAGTCGTCAGCGTCATCTTCCGATCTCCCTCGGTTTCCTTGGTCGTTGCCAGACATTCGGTCAATTAGACGTTCCCACGAGACAAAACGTGCCAGAAAAACGACAACTGGCCAAAAATCACGCGGCACGACATTTGTAGCCATGGTTTTTGTTGCAAGCCAGTACCGCCCTGTGCATGCTTGGCTGCCGAGGGGGTTACCCTCAGACTGCGCATGAATTACCAGCTTATTCCGAAAGAACTCAGGCCGATCGCCGAGAAAGTTGAGGCGCACCAGCGGATTTCAGAAACGGACGCTCTCAGTCTGTATCAGACGAACGATCTTAATGCCCTTGGAATGATCGCGAACATGGTGCGCGAGCGTAAGAACAGCAACTACGCAACCTACATCCATAACCGTTATATCAATTACTCCAACATCTGCGTGCTATCGTGCCAGTTCTGCGCTTTTGCTGCCAAAAAGCGCGATGCACACGCCTTTGAATATGCGATCGACGAGATAGTCCGCGCGGTGAGTGACGCGCTTCAGCTGGGAGTCACCGAGGTGCATATGGTTGGCGGGTTGCATCCCAGTCTGAAAAAAGATTGGTATCTGGAGCTTTTGCGCGGATTGCGGGTGCTGGATCCGCACCTTCACATCAAGGCGTTCACCGCAATTGAGGCTCGTCACCTGGCCCAACGAATCTTTCGCATGCCGATCCGCGATACACTGGAAACATTGCGTGAAGCGGGTCTCGGCTCGATCACCGGCGGTGGCGCGGAGATTTTCGATCCGGTCGTGCGCGATCAAATCTGTCGCGGCAAAGAAACCGCCTCCGAATGGCTGGATGTGCATCGCACCTGGCACTCAATGGGCGGACGCAGTACCTGCACCATGCTTTACGGTCACATTGAGACGCTAGCTCAACGCGCCGATCATTTGCGCCACCTGCGTCAGCTTCAAGATGAGACCGGCGGCTTTACCGGCTTTGTTCCTTTTGCTTTCGAACCATCCCAATCCCACGGGATCCTTGCCCACATCAAGCGTGCGTCCGCATTTGAACAACTTCGCAATCTGGCGGTGAGCCGAATTTACCTGGACAACATCGATCACCTGACCGCGTATTGGGTCAGCCTGGGACTGCCTCTTGCACAGGTGTCACTCAGCTATGGGGTAGACGATCTGCACGGCACAATTTTGGAGGAAAAGATTTTCCATATGGCCGGCGCCACTACACCGCAGCAACAGACTGTAGCAGCACTGGAGCATGCCATTCGTGAAGCTGGTCGCGAGCCAGTCCAGCGCGATAGTCACTACCGGCATATATCTCCCCGGCGGACGGCTGAGAAATGCGCAGCCTCGCCCGCTACAGAACTCGCCTGCGCGTAATGACGGGTAAGAAGTGAGAAGTAAGACGTGAGAAGTTAGAAGCAAAAGTCACTGTTCACCTACTTCTCACATCTCACCAATCACTTCTCACGTTGAAATCGCTCCGCATCGGTTGCGTAAAATATCTCAACGCGCGTCCTCTCATTCGCGGCTGGCCAGATCACGTCGAGTCCGATCACCCGTCGGCTCTGTGTAAACGGTTGGCGAACGGTGATCTCGATGTCGCGCTAGTTTCCAGTTTCGAGTTCTTGCGCAATCCGATTTACCGCATCGTCGATGACGTTTCCATTTCATCTGACGGACCAGTTTACAGCGTCGTAGTCGCACACGAGGGCGAAATTTCAAAGATCGACAAGATTGAACTCGATCCCGCATCGGAAACTGCGGTCAATCTCCTGCGCTGTGTGCTTTCCGAGATAGGACTGAACCCGCATTTGGTCCAGCGTAACACCGGCGTCTGGCCTGCTGTGGCGGAACCAGGTTCGGCTCGTCGCGCACAATTGCTCATCGGAGATCAAGCCATTCGCTTTCGCCAGACGCATACTGGCGAATATGAATTTTGGGATCTCGGCGAGCAATGGAAGAAACTTACCAATCTTCCATTTGTATATGCGCTCTGGCTGATTCGCCCGGAAGTTGTTGATGCAAAAGGAATTGCGGATCGCCTTCGCTTGTTGCGCGATGAAAACCTCGCCAATCTCGACAAGTTGATCGCAGGCGAGAAAGAATTTGATCCTCAATTCTGTTCCCGCTATTACCGCGAAGGTCTTCGATTCAGCTTTGGCGAAAAAGAAAAGGAGGGTCTGCGAATCTTCGCAACCCTTTGCGCAAAGCACAATCTTCTTCCGAAGCCTGATCTCGCGCTCAATGTGGTTTAGCGTTCTGGCCGGACCAAACCGAGATCGAGATCGTTAAGCTGCCAGCCCAACCCCGTAAAACGGAATCGGAGTTTGATGCCTTCTCGCTCAACGACAAAAGAGCGCGGCCCTGTGAAAAACGCATATTTTACTTTCGACCAGTCTTCAGGTTTGCCATTCGAAAACCGGAACTGCCTCGGATTTTGCAGGTTCTTCAACGCTCCCGGATTAGAAATAAGCGCCGCGATTCCGTCCGGTGTAGCGTACGTGTCGACGATTGCGTCAATCAGCGTCGGGCCGAGATTAGCCCAGCGTTTGTGACCACTGGTCGCGTGAACGAAACGCGCAATAAGTTGCTTCTTCAACGATGCTCGAACAGCGGGAAAATCGACACGCGCATTGATCGCTGCGCTGTCACCAGATCGCACTGCCACCGTGAATCGCCAGAATGAAAAGTATGGCGACCCGCCGTAAATGAGCAGAAGAACAACGCAACCCAGCGCTACCCAGCGGACAATTCTCATTTAACGCTTCGATTCTTCCTGACTAGGAATGGAACATATCGGAAACAGCACGTGATCCGCCATATCTTGTCAGAGAGTTCTCCGCGAATAAACTGATCGGTGCAAAGTCTCACAGAATCCAAGGCAATCGACATTGAGCCCCAAAAGCTTTCGGGGCAGAGTCGCTGGATCTTGGCGTCGCACGAGGATTTGAATGGCTCAGCGATTGCCTGGAGAGAAATTTGCGGATCGGAATGCATTGCGCGGCTGCTTTCACGAAAAGGATTTCGCTGCGTGGAGGAAGTTGAAAACTTCCTGCGTCCGCGTCTTAGCTCCCTGGGCGATCCGTTTTCGCTGCCGCAAATGCGCACTGCGGTTTCTCGCATTCTCGCTGCGCTGGATCAACACGAACGCATCGCGCTCTTCGGCGATTATGATGTGGATGGCGTGACGTCATTGGCGCTTTTAGACGAAACGTTGCGCGGTTATGGCGGCGCGCCGGCACTCTTTTTGCCGTTGCGCATGGAAGAAGGCTACGGCTTGAGCACAGAGAGCGTCGACCGCTGTGTCGAACAGCATCAGCCACAACTACTCATTGCGGTCGATTGCGGCACCTCGTCAATCAACGAGGTGACTGATCTGAAGAAACGCGGCATCGACGTCATTATACTAGATCACCATGAACCGAAATCGGAGTTACCAGATTGTGTGGCGATGGTGAATCCGAAGCTGACGGAATGCGGCTTCGAATACCTCTCCAGCGTCGGGATCGTTTTCAAACTTTGTCATGCGCTATTGAAGACGCGGCCTCTGCCTGGCTTCGATTTGAAATCGAAACTAGATCTCGTGGCGCTCGGCACGGTAGCAGACATCGTCCCGCTGCGTGACGAAAACCGCCTTCTGGTGCAGCGCGGCTCGATCGAGATTGCGCGGACATCACGCATCGGCTTGAGGAAGTTAATGCAAGTGGCCGGAGTTCGGCAGCCGATCTTACCTGAGGACATTGGTTACCGGCTCGGACCGCGATTGAATGCTGCGGGGCGTTTGAGCACAGCGGAGAAATCTTTGCGTCTGTTGCTGACGCACGATGAAGGCGAAGCAACGCTGCTTGCGACAGAGCTTGACCAGCAGAATCGGGACCGCCAGGAAGTGGAAAAGCAAATCTTCAACGCGGCAGTAGAGAAGATCGATAATCAATTTAACGCGGCCGCCGATGCTGCCATCGTGGTCGGCTCGCAAGGTTGGCATCCTGGAGTGCTCGGCATCGTGGCGTCCCGCCTGGTTCGAAAATTTCATCGGCCTGCGATAGTGATTGGCTTTGATGAGAAGGGCGTCGGGAAGGGAAGCGGACGAAGCATCGAGGGATTGAATTTGGTCGAAGCGCTGAATTGTTGCGCTGACAACCTCGAGAAATACGGCGGACACGAGATGGCGGCGGGACTGGCAGTGCGCGAGGAAAACTTCGATCGTTTTGCCGAAGCGTTTCGCAGCACCGCGCGCGAGCTTCTGTCCGAAGAAGCTTTACAACCCTGCCTGCACCTGGATCATGAGCTCGCGTTCACTGACATCGATGTTGAATTTTTGCGCTGGCACGAATTGTTGCAGCCGTTTGGAAATGGAAATCCGCAGCCGCTTTTCTTTGCGCGCGAAATCGAGCCCGTGGCGCAGCGCGTAGTGAACGAAAAGCATCTGATCCTTGGCTTACGTCAAGGCCATCGCCATCGCCGCGCCGTTTATTTTGACGGCATGGCAAATCAATTGCCGCCGCCGCCGTGGGATATCGCATTCCGAATTCGCGCGGATGAGTATGGAGGTGAAACATTAGTCGCCATCCACATCGAAGCGGTGCGGCGAGCCGAACGCGCCGCTTGTGACGAGTAATTAGTGAACAGCGTGCAATTGCCTAACCGATTACAGATCACTGCTGACGGATCACCGACGCCTTCAAAATCACCTCACCGGAGCGTTGCAACTTCGCGGTCGCTCGAAGAATTAAATTGGATTCCCCGCCCAAAACTCCTAGCACTGCGGCGTCTCGGGATTGAAACGGTCGAAGATTTGCTCACTCATTTTCCACGGCGCCACGAAGATCGCGCTGAGTTTTCGCAGTTTCCGCGCGAGGAAAGCGAGGTTCCGGTTTGTCTTTGCGGCGAAGTGATCAAGACTTCGCTGCGTCGCTTTGGCGGATGGAAAAAGATTTTTGAGGCGACGCTCCAGGAGTCGAAGGCCAATGCGCTGAGTGAGCCTCTCGTGTGCCGATGGTTCAACCTGCATTACGTGCAGAAAATGATCATGACTGGGCAACGCCTGGTTATCTTTGGCAAGCCCCGCCTGCGCGGAAAGCGGATTTGCATGGATCATCCGGAGTTCGAGGTCATCGAGAACGATGAGGAAATATCGATTCACTTTCGCAGGATCACACCCATCTATCCCGCAACCGAAGGTCTTTCACAGCGCGCGTTGCGCAGCATTGTTTACAGGCTTTTGAATGATGTCGCTTCCGCATCTGCGAGATTCGAGCCATTATTGCCGCGCGCACTCATCAACGGTGCTATGACGCCCGAAGCGGCGATTCGCGCAATCCATTTTCCAAGCGATTGGCAAGAACGCGATTCCGCCCGCGAACACTTGGTCCTGTCTGAATTTTTTGCGATGCAACTGCTAATTGCATCGCGACGCAGGAATGCATCAATTCGTATGGGCCAGGCCCACTGTGGGCCGGGCGTATTGTTCCACGAATTTGTGAAGTCGCTTTCATTCGAACTGACCGGTGCGCAGAAGAAAGTCATTGAGGAAATCCGGCGCGACCTTGCGGCTGCTCATCCGATGAACCGTCTGTTACAGGGGGACGTTGGTTCAGGCAAGACCCTGGTCGCCATAGCGGCCATGCTCCTGGCGGTTGAAGCCGGATATCAGGCGGCGTTCATGGCGCCGACGCAAATTTTGGCTGAGCAACACTACGATGTGCTGCGAGGCTGGCTCGATCCGCTGGGCGTGCGCGTTGGATTGCGAACAGCCGCGCGACAGGAAGAGAGTGGGCCGCTACCGCTATTTGCGCGGAATGAAGATCCGGGGAGCGCACGCTTGCAGCGTGCTGGCGATGGAGTTCTGCCATCGCGAATTTTTCCTGAAGCCCAATCAACACCGGGTTCGGCAGACGAACCACAGATTATTGTTGGCACACATGCGTTGCTTTACGAAGGGGTTTCATTTTCGGATCTGGGGCTCGTGGTCATCGACGAGCAGCACAAGTTTGGCGTTGCGCAACGTGCCCGATTGACCACACGCGAACCGGCGCCCGACGTGCTGGTGATGACCGCCACGCCGATCCCGCGAACGTTAACGATGACCATATACGGCGACCTCGACGTTTCAACGATCGATGAAATGCCGGGAAACCGGGGCAAAATCGTTACCGCGGTGCGCGATCACGCGAAGCTCCCTGAGGTTCTTGCCTTTTTGCGAACTGAACTGGAAAGTGGTCGCCAGCTTTACGTCATTTATCCGTTAATTGATGAGAGCGAAAAACTGGACGTAAAAGCCGCGACAACGGAGTACGCGCTGTGGCGAGAACGCCTTCATCCGTTTCGCTGCGAATTGCTTCACGGCCGGATTGCGTCAGCTGAAAAACAACAGATCATGGAACGCTTTCGGCGCGGCGAGACGAACGCGCTAATCAGCACAACTGTTCTCGAGGTGGGTGTCGATGTTCCCAATGCCAGCGTGATGCTGATTGAAAATGCGGAGCGTTTTGGCCTGGCGCAACTGCATCAACTTCGCGGGCGGATCGGCCGTGGAGAGCATAAGTCGTATTGCATCTTGCTTACCTCAGCTCAGGAAAAGGAAACCTCTGCAAAGCTTGCCGTCTTGGAAAGAACACGTAACGGCTTTGAAGTAGCCGAGGCGGACTGGGAATTGCGTGGGCCGGGGGACTTGATGGGGACGGCACAAAGCGGTCTGCCTGCGCTGAAGATCGGCAATTTGAAGACTGATGCGGATTTAATGCGGCGGGCACGCGCGTCCGCGATATCGATCTTCGAGGCAGATCCGCGTCTGGAGCGGCGCGAGAATCAACGTTTCCAACACCTAATTGTCGAACAACGAGGACACACATTTTCTAACGTGAGCTAATGAAGAATCTTGCGAAATTCTTGCTGTTCGTCCTGGTGATCAGCGCGGGAATTTCCCTGCTGTACGATTACCGCCTCAAACACGGAGGATTGAAGGGGCCATCCAAGCGCACGCCGGAAAAGTACACACTGGCGTCGGAGCCTAGCGTGGACTCAAAACAAGTCGCATCGCTGGAAGCATTGAATCGGGAGCGGCGCGCGCTTGTCAGCAGCGTAATCCCGTCCGTCGTCGCGGTGAAAACCTCCAAGAAGATTGCCATGCCGCGTGAACGCGGGCTCGATCTCTTCGAATTTTTCTACGGTAATCAACGACGATTTCGGAATCCAAATGACCAGGCTTTGGTGCAAAATTCGCTCGGTTCTGGGGTGATCGTGACCAACGAGGGACACATCATTACCAACAATCATGTAGTCACCGACAGGCAGGGCAATCCGGTTGATCAAATCGAAGTGCAACTAAGCGACGGACGAACAATAAAAGCGCGCTTAGTGGGCGCGGATGAACAGGTGGATCTCGCTGTGCTCAAGATCGACGATCCCGGCGTCAAACCGCTTAAACTGGCCGATTCAGACACGGTGCAGGCCGGAGACTTTGTTTTGGCCATTGGCAATCCGTTCGGATTCGACGAGACGGTAACGGACGGCATTATTAGTTCGAAAATGCGGCCAAATCGCACCGACGCGTTCGGGGAACTCCTCCAAACAAACGCAGCAATCAATCCCGGCAACAGCGGAGGTCCATTGATCAATCTTCGCGGCGAAGTCATCGGGATCAATACGGCAATCATTTCACCTAGCCAGGCTTCCGCGGGCATTGGCTTTGCTATTCCGTCGAACACGATTCGGACGGCCCTCGAGAGTTTGTTGAAGCAGGGGCGAATCGTTCGCGGTTACCTTGGGATCCAGACGCGAGCGCTGCAGCCGGGGCAAACCAGCATTGAGGACGAAGGTGTAATCGTTGACCAAATAATCCCGGGGTCGCCCGCAGCTCAAGCGAAATTGCAACGAGGTGACGTGATTCGCAAATTCAATGGTCGCGAAGTGAAGAATATCAATGCGCTAAGGAGCATGGTGGCGCAGACAGAGTTGAATAAGAATGTTGAGCTCGAAATCGTACGCGACGGCAAACCGGTGAATGTGACCACTCAGGTCAAAGAGCAGCCAGCCAACTATGGAAGTGTCCGGACTACGCCACAGCAAGGCCAGTCTCAGCCCGAATCCCCGGAGGAACCGAACGACCAAGAAGCAAGCAGCGGTCCGCTGGCGTCGATTCACGTCGATGAGTTGACTCCCCAGCTGGCGCGTCAACTGGATTTGCCTGCCAATGTGCAAGGCGTACTGGTCACTGGCGTTGATCCTGACAGTGGCGCTGCCGAATTGAAAAAGGGCGATGTGATTGAAGAAATCAATCAACAGCCGGTCACGTCAGTTTCGGACTACAACAAGATTGTTGCCTCGCTTGATCCGAGCCAGCCGCAAGTCTTATCAGTCTGCCGACACCGGTCGCGTTCGTTTCTCGTTCTGCGACCGCGTTAAGTTGTGTACCGGTGGTTCGTCGCGGTAAGCACCGTTAACAAGCGATCGCGTGTCGCCGGCAAACGCCGGAGAGCATTTCCCAGAGTGCGTCGAGCACGCGATTCACGGACCCTTTTACGAATTCGAAGTTCTGTTTATCGACATACGAGCAAAGCATTTTTCGCTCGACCGCAGAATGTTCACGGTCCGCCTCCAAATGGACGGTGAAATACTGGTAATGTTGCGAATTGCTGAAGCAATAGTGTTTCTTCAGCCCGTCGATTTTGGATTCACAGATCGCTGGAGTCTGGCTTTCGTACGCGTAGAGGGCTGCGAGACCTTCAGCTGTCGACCCGTTGGCACAAACTGATCGGAACGTCTCGATCAGCTTCTTAGTCTCCGGCCATTCTTCTGCGTCTTGCACATCCTCCTGAGACACGTCTAGACCGTCGGCGAATTGGAGCCAAAGCTCGGGGTGATTCGGCGATCCGGCTTCCTCGTCGATCAAATTGTTGAGCAATTGCTTCCGTGTAGGTTGATCATTGCAATTCGCGTGCACCGCCGACAGATACGTCGGGAAGGCGGCGACGTGACGATAGTACTGCCGCGCATAATCCGCGAGCGCTTCCTTGCTTAGCTCACCACGTGTCCACGCAAGATAAAACGGATGTTTCAGGAGATGCTTCTCCGCAATGTCATTGTCGATTTTATCGAGATGTTTGTTCATCATTTTTTTCCAGATAACTTTTAAGGCCACAGATTGCCACAGATTTTCACGGATTAAAAGAAGCAGAATCTTATTTCATCCGTGTTTGTCTGTGGCCGAAAATTCACGCCGATTTCAAGATGTGTTTGATGCCGCGGATCGGGATGACGACCCAGGTAGGGCGATGATTTAGCTCGTAGCCGATTTCATATACAGCTTTGTCGAGCAGGTAGGCTTCCAGCATGATTTGAAAGTCGTCGCTGTTCTTCGGGACGAAAATCGCTCCGGTGGTCGTTTCTAAATAGCTTTGCAGAAACACGTTGCTCATCTGGCGATACCAGAGGTCGGCCCAACGCTCCAGGAAGGGCACATCTTCTTCGCGCATGGCCGGCTGCCACAGCGCGCTGTAGGCGGCGTACTGGAACGAGCGCATCATCCCCGCCACATCACGCAATGCGGACCGTTTCAGCTTCCGGTCGCTCAGGGGACGCGCCGGTTCACCTTCGAAATCGAGAATGACAAAATCTTTTCCGGTATAAAGCAACTGCCCGAGATGATAGTCGCCGTGAATCCGAATTTTCGCGGCTTTGGTGCGGCGATCAATTAGCCGTTTTTCGCGCGCGAGTATTTCCTGCTCCGCGGCGAGCACATCTTTCGCTTCATCTCGAAAGGCTCGCGGGAGGGCGGACAATTTCTTTTCCAGAAGGTTAAATGTCCGTCGCAATGTTGTGCGCATTGTCTGGTAAACAGAGCGCTGCGCCATGGCGTTGAACGGCTCAGGCCGGAACGCAGGATCATCCGTGGACGATGTCAGTGCGAGATGCAATTCGCCTGTGCGTCGTCCAAACAGCTTTACTTTTTCAGGGTAAACGCCACCGATCAGCTCATCCAGCAGTGGGCCCGGTGGCGCGGTTTGATTTTGAAGATCGGCTTTGCGTCCCAGCACCCGCTCATAAAAGCGACCGACCGAATCCACCGTGCGCGTCCAAACGTCGCCTTCATTTGTAGCCGCGCGTTGTAATAGGCAGACGACGGTTGGTTCTGCTCTTGGCCGGCGATATTCAATTGCGCCGATGAATCCTGGTACATTTGGAAAGTTCGTCTGTTCTGTCAGAAACCGATTGATTTCGACGTCGGGATTTAGACCGTCCTCGATCTTACGATAAAGTTTAAGGAAAAATTTGTTATCGAAGAGCATCGACGAGTTGCTCTGCTCTCCGCTGACTACGTATGAATCACCGGACGTTATAGTTTGATCTGCCTCAAATCTGCTTGCGGTAACGCCGACAAAATCGCCAGCCCGCGCCTTCAACGCCTGGCGGCGTGCGATTGCTTCGAATAATTGTGAACGAAAAGTTGCGTCCCAGATCGCGTCAAAGAGAACTGCTCCATCGTTGCCTGCGAAGCGCGCAATGATCGCATGCTGCGCGTTCTGGGAAATTGAGCGCGCCGCATCATGCGACGCGATCTTTACCGGGATGGCATAGATTTCCGTAGGAGCATCCAGATAGCTAACCTCAATGAACCAGAGTTGCGCGCCATTCGGCTCCGCTGAAATAGGAAGCTGCTCGGTCACTTTCAGATCGCGAAAAGTGCGCGCCTTTGAACCGAACCAGCGACAGTTGCGGACATATGTAGGCAGGATTTCCCCCTCAAGCTGTTCTCGCTGACCAGTGTTGAGCAAGGTCTCCAGCCGTGCCGGCGCTTTCAGTGTCGGCACAACGCGTTTCTTTAACGCACGGCGAGCCTCGGTCGGTGCTTGCAGCGCGAACCAGTAATAGGCGTGCGGGCCGAGCGTGATGACGTAGCGCGATTTTGTGATTCGCCGAAAGAGATTGCGGCTAAAAACTTCCATCGGCACGCAGCCCGCAAAGCGTGACAGATCCAACTCTGCCGACTGCGCGAACCGCGAAAGATTTGCCACGACCACTATGGTCTCGTCTTTCCACCTGCGAAGGAACGCCAGAACTTTCGCATTATCCGGGTAGAGAAATTCAAGAGAGCCGCGTGAAAAAGCCTTGAAGTTTTTCCGCATGGCGATAACCCGGCGAGTCCACCAGAGCAACGAGGAGAGGTTTTTCTGCTGGTTCTCGACGTTAACGGCTTCGTAGTGATACTCGGGATCGATCGTAACCGGCAGATAAAGCTGTTGCGGGTTTGCCCTCGAAAAACCGGCGTTGCGGTCTGGGCTCCACTGCATTGGCGTGCGACAACCATTGCGGTCTCCCAGGTAAAAATTATCGCCCATGCCGATCTCGTCCCCGTAGTAGATGATGGGCGTACCCGGCATCGAGAGGAGTAGTGTGTTTAGCAGCTCGATTTTGCGGCGACTGTTTGCAAGCAGCGGGGCGAGCCGCCGGCGAATGCCAAGATTAATTCGCGCATGCGGATCGG
>Ga0164302_10000103_pt1 | contig 19372 bp, 17 predicted proteins | sample Whisoiple_202_MG_FD_109714 | JGI IMG/M metagenome (GOLD analysis project Ga0164302, IMG submission 109714) | Soil microbial communities amended with pyrogenic organic matter from upstate New York, USA - Whitman soil sample_202_MG | ecosystem: Environmental > Terrestrial > Soil > Agricultural... | reverse complement strand
CGGTGGTGCCCCCATCCTCTAGAAAAACAGGTCGATCGAGCCGCGCAGGACGGTGTCGCCGACGCCGAGCAGCAGCGGCACCTCCGCCCGCGTCCGTACTGCTTCAGCTCCAATTCGCTCCCGCAGCGGAGAACCGATCCACTTCCGGACAGGATCAAGCAACTCCTCCGCTAGCCGCGGGGGCGGGGACTCCCTCTCCAGACACTCAACATCGAGCCATTGGCGAGATGTGTCTGGAGAGGGAGTCCCCGCCCCCAGCCCTACCGCCAGGGCATGCCGAACTGCGAGCTCCTCAGACGGCTCCGCCCATCCGTTTGCCTCGCTCCACTCCAGTAGGGCGTGGACGGCGGCGCCGCGCGCGGTCCGCTCCTCGCGTGCGGAAGGCACCCCATCTCGAACTGCATCAACTTGTCTAGCTGCTGGGTGGATAAGTTGATGCAGTTCGGATTTGGGGAGCCCCAGGACGCGCTCGAGGTAGAAGCGGTAGGGGCACTCCTTGAAGGCCGAGATCGCGGTGTAGGAGAGGGGGCGGCTTGGGACGATCGGCGGGTCGCGCTCGACCAGCGGCGGCGGCCCTTCGCCGAGCGGCCGCTCGCTCGCCTCGCGGCGGCGCAGCGCCCGCAGCTCGGCCGCGCGCTCGGGCGAGGGGAGGTTGGCCCGCACCGCGATCTCGGAGGGCTCGAAGCTCGCCTCCAGCCCTGGTCGCGGCGAGGGCGGCGCCACCGGCACGGTCGCGTCGGCGTCGCGCTCGATCCCCAGCGCGGCGACCAGGCGCTCGATCACCGGCGTGCCGGGCTTGATCTCCTTGCCGGGCTCCGGTTTGACCACGCCGCTGAGGATCAGGTGGCGCTCGGCGCGGGTGGCGGCGACGTGGAACAGGCGCAGCCCCTCTTCGGAGTCGCGCCCGCGGGCCTCCTCCAGCAGCTCGCTGTAGCCGAAGAGGTTGATCGCGCCGGCGCCGAGGCGACGCAGCTGCATCCCCACCCGCGGTTGCTCCTCGCGCCCGACCGCCAGCAGCGGCGACCGGCCGCCGGCGAGCAGGCCGCGCGCTAGGTCGGGGACGGCGACGACCCCGAACTCCAGACCCTTGGCGTTGTGGACGGTCATGATCCGCACCCCGTCGTGGCCCTCGGCGGCGGTCGCCGCCTGCGCCTCGGCTTCGCCCTCGGCGCGCGCGGCGAGGAAGTCGAGGAAGCCGCGCAGGTCGCGGCCCTCGCGGGACTCGAACTCGGCCGCCAGCCGTCCCATCTTGCGGACGTTGGCGAAGCGAGCCTCGCCGGCCGGGCGCGAGAGCACCGCCAGGTCGTAGCCGGTCTCGGTCACCGCCGCCTCGACCAGCGCCGGCAGCGGCAGCCGCGACGCGCGCTCGCGCAGCGAGGCGATCCGCGCGGCGAAGGTCGCCAGCAGCTCGCGCTCGTCCTCGGGAATCGAGTCCAGTCGCTCGGGCTCGGCCACCTCAGCCTCGCCGGCACCCGCCGCCCGCTCGAGCGCCGGCCAGACGTGGCGCCGCCTCCCCGCCGCCGCGCGCAGCAGCCAGAGCGTGTCCGGGGCGGCGCCGCAGGCGGGGGAGGCGAGGGCGCCGAACAGGGCCTGGTCGTCGAGCGGGTTGGCGATGACCGCCAGCAGGGCGCAGACGTCGGCGACCTGCTGCTGGGACCAGTAGCCGCGGCCGCCGACCACGTAGGGGCGCAGGCCCGCCCGTTCGAGCGAGTCCTCGTAGGCGTCGAGGTGGGTGAAGGCGCGCAGGAGGACGACCATCTCGCCGCGCGTGACCCCGGCCTCGGCCAACTCGCGCAGGCGCTCAGCGACGAACCGCGCCTCGGCCAGGCAGTTGAGCGGCGTGGCGCCGTCGATCGCCGGCTCCAGCTCGATCCCCTCTTCGTCCCAGCCGTCGCGGGCGGTCAGCAGCAGCTCCACGGCTGGTTGCGTGGTTCCTTTCGGTCGCTCGGCGTCCGGACGGAACCGCGCATCGGATAGCGCGCCGACCTTGAGTGGCTGGTACGCCTCGCCGAGCAGCGCCTCGCCGAGCAGGTTGACCGCCCCGACTCTCTCCGGCCGCGAGCGGAAGTTCCCGCTGAGGCGCATCAGCTCGGCATCGGCGCGGCGCTCGACCTCCTCGCGCGTGCGCCGGAAGACCTCGAGGTCGGCGTGGCGGAAGCCGTAGATCGACTGCAGCTCGTCGCCGACCGCGACCAGCTCCGTCTTCGGCCCCCGCAGCGCCTCGATCAGCCGCAGCTGCAGCCGGTTCGTGTCCTGGAACTCGTCGACGAGGATCTGGCGGAAGCGCGACCGGTAGTGCTCGCCGATCTCGGCCCGCTCGAGCAGCCGGGCGGCGATGATCTGCAGGTCCTCGAAGTCGATCCCGGCGCGGCGCTCCTTCGCCGCCTCGAAGCGGGCCGTGAACAGTTCCAGCAGCTCGGCCAGGTGGCCGTAGGCGACCCGGCCCTCGCCGGCCTCGGCGACGGCCCGCGTCGCCGCCTCGATCGCCTCCCGGTAGGAGGAGAGCGTCTTCGCCCGGCTGGAGGTGGCGAGCGCCCGCAGCTCGTCGAGGGAGGGTGGGCCGCCGGCGGCCGAGAGCCGCTCCAGCGCCCGGGCCAGCAGCTCGCGTTCGCCCTCGCTCCGCTTCCCGTTCTTCTCCTCCAGCTCGGCCAGGCACTCGCCGGCGGCTTCGATCGCGCGGGCGATCGCCGCCTCGGGGTCGGCGGGGGGCGGCTCGGGCAGTCGCGGCGCGGCGACGCCGCGGCTGCGCAGCTCGGCGTGGACGGCGACGATCGCCCCGCGCAGCCCCTCGAGGTCGAAGGCCGCCACCGTTTCCTCGTGCGAGGGGCCGCCGGCTTTGAGGAAGTCGACCAGGGCGTCGTCGAAGGCCTCGCGCGCGGCGCGGCCGGTCTCCGGCGCGTCGAGGACGCGGAAGCCGGGGTCGACCCCGGCGGCGACGGGGTGGGCGGCGAGGACGCGGTTGCAGAAGCCGTGGATCGTCGTCACCCAGGCGCCGCCGATCCCGGCCAGGACGCCCGCGGCCCGCTCGGAGCCGCGCTCGGCGCGGCGCGCCAGCTCGGCCCGGATCCGCTGCCGCAGCTCCGCCGCCGCCTTGTCGGTGAAGGTGAAGGCGAGGACGGCGTCGGGGGAGAGGCCGCTGTCGCAGACCAGGCGGCAGTAGCGCTCGACCATCACCCCGGTCTTGCCGGTCCCGGCGCCCGCTTCGAGCAGCACGTCCTCGCCACGGGCGGCGATCGCCGCCGCCTGCTCTGGCGTCGGCTGCCGCGGCGGCGCGGCGCTGGCCTGCCCGGCGCTCACCGCTCGTCTCCTTCGTCGTCTTCCTCGTAGCGCGGCGAGCGATCGCGGCGGCAGATCGGCGCGAAGGTACACCAGGGCGGGCAGACGTCGTGGCCGCGCAGGCCCTCCCGGGGGCCGGGGTCGCGGCGGATCTCGCCGCCGCGGATGCGGGCGACGATCGCCCCGGCGCGCTGGCGCGAGACCTCGAGCTCCTCTTCCAGCCCCTCGGGCTCGACCACATCGCTGGGGTAGAGGTTGTAGCCGGCGAGCTCCTCGGCGGCCTCGCTGGAGGCGACCCCGCGCGGGCGCCGCACCGAGGTCCCGCGCAGCGGGTGGTAGAGGGCACCGACCGGCCGCGCACCCCAGTGCTCGGCGACCGCCAGCGCGTAGAGCGGCAGTTGCAGCTTCCCCCGCTCCTCGAACTTTTCCCGCGGGGTGACCGCCCCGGCGAGCTTGTAGTCGATGACGACGGCGCGGCCGTCGGCGGCCCGGTCGACCCGGTCGACGGCGCCGTGCAGCCCCCAGCCGCCGAGGTCGAGGACCGGCCGCTCGGCGTCGGGGTGCTCGCCGAAGCGGGCCTCCAGCAGCCAGGGCTCGAACCCGCCGGTCTCGCGCTCGGCCTCCTCGCCGAGGAAGCGCTCGAGGAGCCGCTCCACCCGCCGCGCCATCGCCCGCTCCGCCGGGTGGTCGCCCAGCTCGCGCTCGGCGACGATCTCCGCCAGCAGCTCGCGGCCGCGCTCGCGCCAGGCCGCGAGGCTGCCGGGCCGCGGCAGCGGGTCGCCACCGGGCCGCTCGCGGTAAAGGCGGTCGAGCGCCTCGTGCATCAGCCCGCCCTGGACCAGCGGGTCGGGCACCGGCTCGAGCAGCTGGGGATCGAGCTCGTGGCCGGCGAACCAGCGGTAGGAGCAGACGTCGAACTCCTCCAGCGTCGTGCCTCCATAGGCGGGGACGGCCGCCAGCGACTCGAGGACGGCGGGGTTCCTCAGCGGCCCCGGCGCCCGCGCGGCGGCCTCGGCCCGGCGCGCCTGCGCCAGCCGCCCCAGTAGCCGCGCCGCCGGCTCGCCGCCGACCCCGACCGCTTCCAGCAGGGCCGGGGCGTCGGCCGCTGGACCGTGGGCGGCCAGCGCCCGCGCCAGCTCGTCCTCGGAGGGGGCCTCGGCCAGCGGCGCAACCACCCGGGCGAGGTCGCGGCCGACGGTGATCGCCTCCTCGACCGGGTCGGGAGCGGCGCCGTCCGGCGCCGGCGCCAGCAGCGCCCGGACGTCGTCGAGCAGCGGCGAGCGCGCCGTCGCGGCGCCGTCGTCGTCGCTGTCGCGGTAGGAGAGGACGAGGCTGCGGCGGGGGAGGGCGAGGCAGGCGTGGAAGAGGTAGCGCTCCTCGGCCTCGCTGTCGCGCCGCGGGTCCAGTCCCAGCGTCGCCCGCTGCGAGTCGGAGAGGAAGGGGTCGGCGCCGCGGTCGCGGCGCGGGAACTCGCCGTCCTGCAGCGAGGCGACGACGACGTGGTCGAAGCGGGCGGCGCGCAGGCGGTAGGGGTCGGCGATCCGGACCCGGCCTTCGACCGGCCCCGACCAGGCGCGGAAGCGCAGCTCGGAGAGGATCGCGGCCAGCTCGTCGGGGCGCGGCGCCAGGGCGCCGAGCTCGCCCAGCTCGGCGAGCGCCGCCGCGATTGCGCCGGCGGCGCGCAGCTCCAGCCCCTCGCCCCGCCGCGGGCGCGGGCCGTCCCCCTCTTCGCGCAGCGGCCGCGAGGCCATCGTCGCCGCCAAGGCGCCGACTGCGGCGGCCAGCGCCTGCGGCGAGCGCTCCGCCGCCTCGCGCAGCCGCTGGAGGTCGCGCGGCACCTCTCGGCTCTCGCCCTCCCAGGTCAGCAGCGCCGTTTCCGCGTCCCGCACCCGCCGGCGGCGGAGGGAGCGCTCGAACCAGTCGACGGTGTCCGGCCGCCATCCCGAGGGACCGCGCAGGTAGCGGAGGAAGTCGGTGGCGCGGCGGGCGCCGAACGCCGTCTCCAGCAGAGCGAGGAGGGCGCCGCCGACGCCGGTGCCGGCGGCCGGCAGCTCGGCCTCGAGCGCGACCGCGATCCCGTTCGCCTCGAGCGCGGCGGCGATCTCGGGGCCGCGCCGAGCGGGGTCGCGCAGGGCGACCGCGACCTGCGCCGGGTCGGCGCCGACCTGCAGGAGGCGGGAGACGTGGGCGGCGACCGCCTCGGCCTCGGCCCGGGTACCGGCCGAGCGCAGCAGCGTCAGGCTGCCGTCGGGCTCCAGCCGCGGCGGCCGCGGGGAGCCGAAGTGGCGAGCGAGGTGGAAGAGCAGCGGGCTCTCGGTGTTGGCGGGGTCGGCCGCGGTCAGCTCCTCCGCTGCGACGCCGACATGCTCCCGCAGCCGCTCCAGTAGGCGCCCGCGCGCCGCCAACGCCGCGCTGCCCTCCTCATAAGGGAGGGCGACGGTCACCTCGGCCCGCTCGGCCAGCGCCGCAACCAGCTGTAGCTGGATCTCGGTCAGGTCGTCGAACCCGTAGAGGAGGACCGGGCGGCCGCCCCAGAACGAGCCGTCGCGCCGCAGCTGCGCGATCGCCTCGCGGGCGATGCCGTGGGCGTCGGTGCGGCCGCTGCGGCGGCGCACCTCCTCGTAGCCGCCGTAGAGGGTGGCGAGGTCGCTGAGGTAGGCGGAGCCCTCCAGCGTCGCGGCGCTGGCCTCGACCTCCTCGGGCTCGACCCCGGCGGCCTGCAGCTCGTCGAGCAGCCGCTCCAGGGCTCCCGCGAAGCGGGGGCGCGCGGCCGAGCGGCGGAGCGGCCCGAGGCGGCTCTGGCGAGCGGCGATCGCCACCGCGACCGCCCGCAGCCGCTGGGCGGGTGAGAGCTCGGCCCCGGGCGGGGACCCGGCGGCGGTGGCGACGGTGCGAAAGAGGGCGCCGAAGGTCATCGCCGCCCCGCCGAGGACGGCCCCGGAGGCGCAGAGCTCGCGCTCGAAGGCGAAGACGTCGTCGACGGTGGGGACGACCAGGACAGGGTCGCGCTCCAGGTCCGCGGTGAAGGCGCGGCGGACGACGCCGGCACGGCCCGAGTTGGGCGGCCCGTGGATCAGTTTCAGAGGCACCCGCCCGAGCCTACGCACGGGTCCGGCGTACGCTCCCGGGCTCCTGGCACGACCCCGCAAAGTGGGGGGTTAGCGGGCATCTTTTGGCGTCGGGGCGCGCCCCTACATTTCCTCCCAGCCGATGTCCCTCTGTTTCGTAGACCCAGCCGACGCCATCCGGGCCATTGCCGACTCCGTCGGCCGTGAGGCTCGCCGCCAGCTCCTCGGGGAGGCGGTGCGCGCCTGGGTGGACGAGATCCCCGAGTCCGAGCTCGAAGTCCACTACGCGAAGGCGATCTCCGAGCTCGACGAGCACGACCTCTCGATGCTCGCCGCCTGGCACGGATCCCTGGAGGCCGGGCAGCCGGTCCCCAACCGCGACTTCCTGATGGCCGCCTTCAGCTCGCTCGGCGACAACCGCCGCGAGGCCCTCAAGCTCGCCGCCGGCTTCCGCGGCGAGGAGGCGGTCGACTCCGGCGTCACCGAGGAGGACGCGCTGGAGCTGGTCCTCGGTCTGCTCGGCCCCCCGCGCCTGATGGAGCTCGCCGCCGAGGCGCTTGAGCTTTACGTCTGGGACCGGGCGGGCTCCGATAACTAGCCGAGCCTCGTTTTAGCCGCTTTGAAGCGATGCTGGGAAGGAGAAGCGGTCCTTCGTGAGCGCCCGGGTAAAGCGGCCTGATCGCCTAAGCGACCTTGGCCGCTTCTTCCACTTGGCGTAGCTCGTGGCCGATCATCATCTCGACCTCCTCGTCGCCGACCGAAGCTGCGATTTCGTGCAGTCGGTGTGCATCCCGCACATGGATCTTGGCATGGCTCAGGCCCTCCAAAACCGAGCCGACGCTGTGGCGAAGCATGCTGATCACGTTGTCACGATCAGGGTTGCCGGTATCTGCGACCAATCTGAGACCTCCTTTGTTTTGTGAGCCACCCCGCCTGGGCTTCCGCTCCGAGTGGCCTTCTTCTGCTGTGTTGTTGCTTCTCATCACCCTCTCCTTGCTAGCTCGACTGTTGCCAGAACAAGATTGCCGATGGGCAGGACGGAAAAACAAAAAAAACCAATGCGACTAATCACGAACTGAAACAGGAGTCTGTGATTGGCGTTCTACAGCGAAAAAGCGCCTCATTTGCGGATTCAGGTTCCTAGGTTGAGTTATCCCCAGGGAGAGCCTCCTTACTAGGAAACTTGGCTTGTTCATGCGGAATCTTTTGGGTTATCCACAGGGCTTTCCACAACTCCGATCTAGACAACGGAGATTGAGGCTTTGGCTTGAGACCGCCGAATGAAGCTAGACACCGACCGCGAGCGGCTGAGAATCAACAGAGACCGTTTCGATAGAACCGACTCGTGGCTCAACCGCAGATCAAAACCTCGCAGCGCTTCTCGCGTGCCGCTCGTGCGGAGCGGGATCGCTTGCAGCGCCAGCGAGAGCAGCTCGATAAGAAGCGGAAGCAATGGCTGGCCAAAGTCAACGCGGTTGAGGCCGAAGTCGAGGCTATTGACAAGCAGCTCCAGGTTCTAGAGGAGCTGGCCGACCCAAGCGGGGCCCCGATTGAGATCCATTCGGTTGAGAGGCGCGACCCTGATGCGCCCGAGCAGTTGAGCGGAGCGAGGATCCGCGCTGTCGCCGTACCACTCTTACTTCGCCAGCACGGTCCCAGCCCGATCCACTATCGAGACTGGTATGCGCTCCTTCAGCAGGAGGGCTATGAGGCGGCGGGGAAACGCCCGGATGCCGTCTTCTTAAACCAAGTCAGCCGCTCTCCGTTGATCCGGACCACGACCAAAGCTGGGTATTACATCCTTGACCTGGAGGCGGTCGAGCAGCTGCGCGAGCGCCTGCGCCAGCAGCAAGCGGAGCTGGGCCAGCTGCTCAAAAACGTCCCTGAGGATGGCCCCTCGCTCGAAGCTCATCGCCAGCGCCAACAGGAGCTGAACACGGAGATCAACCGCACCGAACGCGAGCTTGGCGAGGCGGTTGCCGCCGTCGACGCCGCCGACGAGCAGGCCGAACCTGCCCCGCTACGGGCCAAAGCGGCCTAGCTGCAAGCCAGCGCTCGCCGGTTCGAACAGCGATCCCGTCCGAACGCAGCCTAGAATGAGGAGTATCCCATTGGGTCGTTGATCAGCTCGACTGTTGATCTATTCATTCATTCATCCAGTGGGTGATAGCGCGCCGGATAGGCGACCATCTTCTGAGGAAGACAGGTGCCGACCCCTAGCGTTGTGACCAACCGGACAGACGGCGCGCAGGCACAAGGCTCGGCCTGTCCCGAGCGTGCCCCTAAGGCAGTAGGACAGGTTGCGGTTCGTCTTCAAGACGCATCGGGCTCGATCCGGCAGGGGTGAGAGGCGGTGCGCGTGGAGACGGAATTTGCGCCCTCAAAGTCCTTCCGAGAAGCAGCCGGATCAGAACAAGAGCCTCCGCACGGAGCGTCAGATTGAGCTGCATCGCAAGCGCGTGGCGGTGAAGCGCGAGGAAGCCGAACAACGCGAAGCCGATGCCAGGGCCCGCGAAGCCGATGCCAGGGCCCGCGAAGCTGAGGCTCGTGCTCGTGAAGCCGAGGCCGAGGTCCGTCACCTTAACTTCGGCTTGGTCGAACGAATCGGCTTTTTCGGTTTCGCAATGGTCGTCGGCGTCGTCGCGGTTATCGGAGCATTGAGCAATCCGGATCTGCTTAAGGTTGCCGCCGGGGCTGGCGGCCTGGGAGGGGCCGCCGCCGTTGCCCGCTACCGCTGGGTCTCGAAACGCTCCAAAAAGTGATTAGGGATGAAGCTGGGCATTGGCCGCTGACCCTTCATTTCTAGGATCCGAGCAGACTTAATAGGTGATGGCAAACAAGCGGCCTTCCAGCAGATTTTCCGCTAAAGATCCGAAATTTTCCCGCTAAGCAAATCCGAGCGACCCCGGCACCGCTTGCCAGAGCCGCTCTTACTTGAAACGAAGCCCGCCGCCGCCTGTCACCAGGTTCCGCCACGACGACCAGCTAGTCGAGGCAACAAAAAGACCCGCCTGCGCGGGTCTAGTTGCAAGGTGGGTAATCAGCCCACAAACGCCTGATAAGCCCCTTGATCGTAGCAGCGGGGCACGCGTTCAACCGACTTCCGCTGGCGGGTCAATCTGTTGCGGAGAGCGGGGGATTCGAACCCCTGCCGATTGATTAAACCGGCCTCACGCTTATCAGGCGCTTGCCGCACCTTGCGGCCTCTGCTCTCCGTATTGGCAGAATAGAGAAGTAGACAATAGGTTGCGGTGCCGCCAGAGTCCGAATGGCGGCCATGCCTGTTTAGACAGCTTCCGGCGGGGCTACTCTCGCCTTAATGGACGTTCCTCCGCAAGCGATAGTCATCTTCGGCGCCACCGGCGACCTGGCGCGGCGGAAGCTGCTGCCCGGGCTGCTGCGCCTGCACCAGGCAGGGCTGATGCCGCCGTTCCGGGTGATTGGGGTCTCGATGGAGGAGATCAACGACGCGCGCTTCCGGGCGATCGCCGAAGAGGCCTGCCGCGAGCACGCCCGCCACGCCTTCGGCGGCGAGGAGTGGCACGAGTTCTCCTGTCGCCTCTCCTACGTGCCGCACTCGCAGGCGCCGGAGGGGCTGAAGCGGGCGGTCGACAAGGCCGAAGGGGACCTCGGGCCGGAGATGCACCTGCTCCACTACCTCAGCGTGCCGCCGACCGCGGCCCCCGACGTGATCCAGATGCTGAAGTCTTGCGGGCTCTCGGAGCGCTCGCGGGTGATCATGGAGAAGCCGTTCGGGACCGACCTCGAGAGCGCCCGCAAGCTGAACTCGATGGTCCACGAAGTGCTCGACGAGGACCAGGTCTTCCGCATCGACCACTTTCTCGGCAAAGAGGCCGCCCAGAACATCCTCGCCCTGCGCTTCGCCAACGGCCTCTTTGAGCCGATCTGGAACCGCAGCCACATCGACCACATCCAGATCGACGTGCCGGAGACGGTTGGCGTCGGCTCCCGCGCGGCTTTCTACGAGAAGACGGGCGCCTTCCGCGACATGGTCGTCACCCACCTGTTCCAGATCCTCGCCTTCGTCGCGATGGAGCCGCCGACGGCGCTGGCCCCGGGGCCGATCACCGACGAGAAGAACAAGGTCTTCCGCAGCCTGCAGCCGCTCGACCCCGCCCACGTCGTCCGCGGCCAGTACGAGGGCTACCGCCAGGAGCCTGGGGTCGACCCCGCCTCCAGCACCGAGACCTTCATCGCCCTGCGCTGCGGGCTCGACAACTGGCGCTGGAGCGGGGTGCCGTTCTACCTGCGCACCGGCAAGCGGATGGGGGAAGGTGCGCGGATCATCTCGATCGCCTTCCGCGAGCCGCCGCACGCGATGTTCCCGCAGGACTCGCGCGTCGGCCGCTACGGCCCCGACCACCTCACCTTCGACCTCGACGAGTCCTCGCGCGTTTCGCTCTCCTTCTACGGCAAGCGGCCGGGGATGGGGATGGTGCTCGACAAGGCGAGCATGCAGTTCTCGCTGGAGGAAACGAGCTACGGCGGTGAGACGGTGGAGGCCTACGAGCGGTTGATCCGCGACGCGATGATCGGCGACCACACCCTGTTCACCACCGCCGAGGGCATCGAGCGGCTGTGGGAAGTTTCCGAACCGCTGCTGCGCGACCCGCCGCCGGTGAAGCCGTACCCGCAGGGCTCCTGGGGGCCGTCGGAGATCGGCGCCCTGATCGCGCCCCACAGCTGGCGGCTGCCGTTCGCCCGCCGCTGGCGCGAAGCGCCGGTCGCCGCCTAGCCGAGCGCGGCGCGAATCTCGGCGATCGCCTGCGCGTTGTCGCGGAAGTGGACGGCGCGCATCCCGGCCGCTTCGGCGCCCTCGATGTTCGGCTGCAGGTCATCGATGAACAGGCAGGCCTCGGCTGGCACACCGATCCGCTCCAGGGTCAGCTCGTAGATCCGGGCTTCCGGCTTGCGGCAGCCGACGAAAGCCGAGTCGACGATCTCCTCGAAGATCTCGTCGACCGGCAGCATCGAGCGCCAGAGCGGCTCCCACTCGCGGACGTTGTTGGTCAGCATCGCCATCTTCAGCCCGCTCGCCTTCAGCTCTCGCATCAGGGCGATCATCTCCTCGTTGGGGTGCAGGGCGCCCCAGAACTTCTGCCGGAAGTGATGCAAGTGCGGGCGGTGGTCGAGGATCGACTCCAGCCCGTCCTCGAGCCGCGCGATGAACTCGTCCTCGCTGATCTCGCCCCGCTCCAACCGGAACAGGGGGAGCTCCTCGCCCTCCTCCAGGCCGACGCGCATCGCCTTGCCAAGGTTTTCGGGGGAGATCCCGACCTCGTCCTGGAAGGCCGCAAAGGCGGCGAAAAGCGGCGTCGTGAGGACGCCGCCGAAGTCGGAGACGATCGCCCGCAAGCCATTGGTCGGGGGCTCAGCCATGGGCGCTGCGGGCGACCTCGTAGGTGCCGAGGCCCTCGCGGCCCTCGACCGACCAGCGGAAGAAGGCAATCTCCGACTCGAGTCCCTCGCGGCGCACGTTAACCGAGCTGATCAGGGTGCCGGCGCCGCGCAGCGGGCGCATCTCCTCGACATCGGGCCACAGCTCCAAGGTCGCCCGGCGCTGGACGCCGTCTTCGCCGTACTCGGTCGAGAGCAGCGATTCCTCGAAGCGCAGCGGCGCCCCGTCGGGGTCGCAAAAGACCGCCGCGACCTCCTCTTCGCCGTGGGCCTCGGCGCCGGTGGGGAGGGTCGAGCTGAGCGCCAGCAGACCGCCGTCGGAGAAAACGATCCCGATCGACCGCCGCACCACTGGCCCGCTCTCGCTCATGCCCGGCAGCCTAGTGATTGCCTGGATGGTGCGGCAGAGCTTTTCCCTCTTATAGGTGCATAACCTCTGCCGCGCCATGCTGGAAACGCCGATCCGAGACGCCGACCCCGCCCGCGACGCCGCCGCCTGCGCGGCGATCTACGCGCCGCACGTCGAGAGCAGCGTCGTTTCCTTCGAGGAGCGGGCGCCGGACGCGGCCGAGCTGGCGGCGCGGATCGAGCGCTACGGCGCGAGCCATGCCTGGCTCGTCGCCGAACGCGAGGGGGAGGTGCTCGGGTACGCCTATGCGACCGCCTTCAACGAGCGGCCCGCCTATCGCTGGAGCGTGAGTGTCTCGGTCTACGTCGCCGAGGGCGCCCGCGGCGCGGGCCTCGGGCGCGCCCTCTACGAGGCGCTCTTCGAGGGCCTGCGGGAGCGCGGTTTCCGCATGGCCTGCGCCGGCATCACCTTGCCGAACGAGGCGAGCGTCGCCCTGCACGAGAGCCTCGGTTTCGAGCAGACCGGCCTCAACCGCGAGATCGGCTGGAAGCACGGCGCCTGGCGCGACGTCGGCTGGTACCAGCTGGAGCTGGCGCCGGCGGCGGAAGAGCCTCCCCCGGAGCCGCGGTAGCGCCCGGCTACCATTGGCCCATGTCCGAGAACCCCGCCGCTTCCGACCCGACCCCGACCACCCCCGACACCCAAGACGAAGCTCTCACCGAGGAGGACGTTTACGAGGTGCTGGAGGAGGTCATCGACCCCGAGCTCGGCCTCGACTTCGTTTCCCTCGGCCTCGTCTACGACGTCAACATCGAGGGCTCCGAGGTCTACGTCACCTTCACCCTGACGACTCCCGCCTGCCCGATCGGCCCCCAGGTCTCCGAGCAGATGCGCGAGTTCGTCGGCGACATGCCCGGCGTCACCGGCGTCCATCCCAAGATGGTCTTCGACCCTGCCTGGACCCCGGAGATGATGACCGAGGAGGCCAAGTTCGCGCTGGGGTTCTAGTGCGGTCGGGAAACCGATCAAACCCGATGCGGTGCACCCCGGCTGTCTAGTTCGCTTACCCATCTGAGGAAGTCATGCGCCTCGACCAGCGCCTGCTGGTTGGTGAAGCCAGAGTCGGTGGGTTTGTGGTCGGGGAACTTTGCCTTAGTCCATGCCTTGAACTCACCGGCAGCTTCTCTGTAGATATTCCAGGCCAGATCCGTGCAGAGGAACGACGTCACCCCTTTCGACTTGACCGGTTTCGCCGCTCCGGGCCCTTCGTAAAAGGGCCTTGCCTCGACCTCTTTTTCGTACTGACGGCATGCCTGATTGAGCTTGCCAAAGTAGGAGAACTTGAATTCGTCCCCCCGGATCGGGCGAGGCGCGGTGAAACCAAACTTCTGCTCCGTCGTCGCCTTCCACATCATGTTCCCAACCAAGAACTGACCCTGGTCCCACTGCAGGTAGACAATGTCCTTGACGGAGCCGAGGCACATTATTCCGGAGCACTGGGCACATGACTCAAGCGAGGTGTAGATGGTCACGTCGTTCAAGATGGACGCATAGGGGACAGGAGCGCTCGGGGTAAGCATTCGCTCCTCCTCCAACTGTTCGCGTGCCTTGCGCGGCTGTTCGGAGATGTTCGTGGCGAAGAGGTTGCGGCGGGAGTATTCACGCCGAGCGCGTAAGGCTCCCTCGGGTGCCGGGGGGGTCGATTGGTCACGATCCAGGGCGAGCCAGGGGTCATAGATCTGATTGAGCGCGAAGAGTCGCCGGACCAGTCGCGACTCGGCGTGTTCCACGGTGCTGTCGAAGAGGTCATTGTGGTTGAACTCGAAGTCGATGACTCGACCCTCCCCATCAACCGCCAGGGCTGCGATGTTGTGGCCAAGGTAGGAACCACCCCGATAGATGAGCTGACCGTCGTCGGACTTACCCATGACCTGTTGGGCCCGCCAACTTCCATAGCTGCCGACCTCGCCGTGCTTATTGCCGTTCCACTTGGCGCACAGGATGCCCATCAAGAGGAGGGAGAAGATCCGGTGGCGCTCTTGTTCCGCGCTGGAGAGTTGCGTCTTCTCCAACTCCGCGAAGTCTTTGACGCTGCCATTCCAAAACTTCTTCAGACCTTTCGGGATCGGCCTCTTCATGGTGGAACGGAAAATACCAATACTTCCGACTACTTAAGAGATGTAGCGCTGAGGTTCAGCCGAGCCGCAGCCGGAACAGCAGGTGCGGCAGGCCGGCGTGCTCGACTTCGCCGTTCTGCTCACAGCCGACCTTTTCGGCGACGCGGCGCGAGGCGAGGTTGGCCGGCAGCACCAGGGCGATCAGCTCCTCGAACTCCAGCTCGCGCCCCCACTTGACCGCCGCTATTCCCATCTCGGTCGCGTACCCGCGGCCGTGCAGGGCGGGATCGATGCTCCAGGCGAGCTCGACCATGGCGACGTCTTCGACCGTGGTCCAGTGCAGGCCGCCGCGGCCGGCGAAGGCGCCGGACTCCCGCTCGACCAGGGCCCAGGGGCCGAAGCCGTGGTCGGTCCAGTGGGCCCGGTCGCCTGCGACCAGCTCCTCGATCGCGCCGGCGTTGAAGGGCGGCAGGGGGGAGGGACGCAGCCAGCGCTCGACCTCGGGGTGGGTGAAGTGGGCGTGATAGGAGGCCCGGTCTTCCGCGGTCGGCCGGCGGAGGAGGAGCCGCTCGGTCTGCCGCTCCTCGATCAAGGGGTCAGCTCTTGTCGCTGCGCGGCAGGCTGCGATCGCCGTTGTCCTGGGGCGGGACCTCTTCGGCGGTTCCCTCGAAGTCGTACTCGCGGCTGGGGCGGCCGGGGTCGCCGCCGCCCGGCGGGCCGAAAGGCCCGAAACCGCCGCCGGCCGTGCTGACCACCGCGAAGCGCCCAATCGTCAGCCGTTTCAGCAGCCGCCGGGAGATCGCCCGGGTCGGCGGCAGCAGGAGGAAGAGGCCGAAGATGTCGGTGATGAAGCCGGGGGTGAGCAGCAGCGTGCCGCCGACGATGATCAGCGCCCCGTCGGCGACCTCGACGCCGGGAAAGCGCCGCGCCGCCAGCGCCTCGTTGAACCGCCGCCAGGCGCTCCGCCCCTGGTGCCGGAGCAGCCACGAGCCGAGCAGCGCGTCGGCCAGCAGCAGGATCAGGGTCGGAACGACGCCGATCGCCTGCCCCACCTGGATGATCACGTAGAGCTCCGCGATCGGGACGACGATGAACAGCAGGATCAGCAGCAGGGGCATGGGGAAAGCCTAGAGAGCCGCTTACGCGGCCTTCGCGGCCTTGCCGGCTGCGGCCTCGAGCTCGGCCAGGGATTCGCTGAGGCCGTTGCTGACGACCTCGATGTCCTCCATGCAGTCGTAGTCGGCGAGCAGGCCGAAGCCGACTTTCCCGTTGTAGCTCATGATCGCCACCGCCAGGCAGTGGTTCTGCGGCAGGAAGGCGACCGGGAACACTTCCTCCAGTTCCTTGCCCAGCACGTAGAGCGGCATCTGCGGCCCCGGCACGTTGGTGACGATCAGGTTGAAGAGCCGGGTGGAGAAGTTGATCCGGGAGGCCTGGGCGAGCAGGGTCGGCGGCGCAAAGTCGTTGAAGCGGGAGATCACTTCCGCCCCCAGCGCCTGTTTGGAGCGCTTCAGCCCGGCCATCGCGTCGCTGATCGTGCGCAGCCGCCGCACCGGGTCCTCGATGTAGACCGGCAGCGGCCCGCGCATCAGCGCGATCCGGTTGCCGAGGTTGCCGCGCTCGTCCTCGCTGCGGATCGAGACCGGCACCAGCGCCCGCAGCTCGAGCCCCTCGGTGCGCACGCCGCGGCCGTCGAGCCACTTGCGCAGGGCGCCGGTGACGACGGCGAGGACGACGTCGTTGACGGTCCCGCCTAGGGAGTCCTTGATCGCTTTGAAGGTCGCCAGCTCCGAGCGCGCCCAGACGTAGCGGCGGTGCGGGCCGATCTCCTCGTTCAGCGGTACGTCCGGCGCCGGGTCGGCGAAGGCGCTGACGATCTCACCGACGCCCTCCAGGCCCTCGACCAGCTTGCGCGCCGTCGTCTCCGGGTTGCGGACGACCTCGACCGCGCGCTCGGCGAGCTTGACCGGGGCGGCGACCGCGTCGGCGATCCCGCGGGCGACCAGCTCGGTCGTGCCCGGCTCGGGCTGCGGCACCCAGTCGTCCTCCAGCTTCACCGGCTGCGCGTCGCGCTCGAGGTCGAAGAGGACGGTGCCGATGTCGACGCCGGAAATCCCGTCGACCATCGCGTGGTGGGTCTTGGTCAGGATCGCGAAGCGGTCGCGCTCCAGGTTCTGCGCCAGCCACAGCTCCCAGAGCGGCTTCGAGCGATCGAGCTGCTGGGAGAAGACCCGCCCGGCGAGCTGTTTCAGCTGCTCCTCGCCGCCCGGTTCGGGCAGGGCGGTGTGGCGGATGTGGTAGGTCAGGTTGAAGTTGACGTCGTCGGCCCAGAGCGGCCGGCCGGCCTCCAGCGGCGGCACCACCAGCTTCTGGCGAAAACGCGGGACCAGCGGCAGGCGGCTGCGGACGTGCTCGACCAGGTCGGTGTACTTCGGCGGCGGCCCCTCAAAGATCAGGGTCGCGCCGACGTGCATGTGGCTGCTCGAGCTCTCGTTCGTCAGGAACGAGGCGTCGACGGCGGTGAGGCGGTCGAGGTGGCGTCCGGAAGTTGCCATCCGTCAAGGCTACTTAGGCCGCAAAAACGGAGCTTTCCCGCTCGATTACTCGCAATCTCACCACCGTGTCTGAGCTGGAGGGGTCATATGGCCCCGTCGGCTCAGACACGCCCCCAGGTACCCTGAAGGCATGCCTGCCACTGCCACCGGGCCGAAGAAGGTGCTGCTCGCTGCCCCGCGCGGCTACTGCGCCGGCGTCGACCGCGCCGTGCACACCGTCGAGCGCGCGCTCGAGCTCCACGGCGCCCCCGTCTACGTCCGCAAGGAGATCGTCCACAACAAGCACGTGGTCGAGGAACTCGCCAAGCGCGGCGCGATCTTCGTCGAGCAGGAGACCGAGGTGCCCGAGGGTGCGATGGTCGTCTTCTCCGCCCACGGGGTCGCCCCTAGCGTCCACGAGAACGCCGCCGCCCGCGGCCTGCGGACGATCGATGCCACCTGCCCGCTGGTGACCAAGGTCCACGTCTCCGCCCGCCGCTTCGCCGCTCAGGGCTACACGATCATCATGATCGGCCACGAGGGCCACGAGGAGGTCGAAGGGACGACCGGCGAGGCGCCGGACAGCATCGTCCTGATCGAAACCGCCGACGAAGTCGAGAGCCTCCAGGTCCCCGACCCGGGCAAAGTCGCCTTCATCACCCAGACGACGCTCTCGGTCGACGAGACCGCCGAGGTGATCGCCGCCCTGCGGGCCAAGTTCCCCGGCATCGTCTCCAGCAAGTCCGACGACATCTGTTACGCGACCACTAACCGCCAGATCGCCGTCAAGCAGCTCGCCCGCGAATGCGACCTCGTCCTGGTGATCGGCTCGACCAACTCCTCCAACTCCAACCGCTTGGTCGAGGTCGCCCGCGAACACGGCGCCGCTTCACACCTGATCGACAACCACGGCCAGGTCCAGGAGGAGTGGCTAGAGGGTGTGGATACGGTCGGCATCACCTCCGGCGCCTCCGCGCCCGAGGAGCTGGTCGAGAGTCTCGTCACCTTCTTCCGCGACCGCGGCGCCGAGGACGTCTCGGAGCTGCGGACCGTCCACGAGGACGTCCGCTTCATGCTCCCGAAGGAGATCCGCGACGAGGTCGCCTCCCGGGCCTAGCGTTTGGCGAGTTATGGGCGCTATGACGCCCACAACTCGCCAGTCGCTCACTCGTACGGCGCGTAGCGGCTGTGCAGCATCAGGTCGTTGCCGTCGGGGTCGGTGAAGAGGGCCATGTGGCAGACGCCGGTGTCGAAGGTCTCGCCGTTGAACTCGACGCCCTTGGCTTCCAGCTCCTTGCGGGCGGCGGCGACGTCATCGACGTGCAGGGCCGGATGCGCGTTCTTCTGCGGCGCGAACTCGAAACCCTGTTTCGCCGGTTCCCAGATCGCGAAGCAGGTGTCGCCGGCCCAGCACTCGAAGCGGCCCTTCTCGTCGGGACGCAGGCCGAGGGTCTCGACGTAGAAGGCGCGCGAGCGCTCGGCGTCGGTCGACGGGATGCCGATGAAGTCGGTCTTGGTGATCACGGAGTTCCTCCTTTGGTTCGCGGCGAAGCCGCGCTTTACGGCACGCCGGGGGCGAAGCTGAGCGACCAGACCCTCATACCCGGGGCGGGCCGGATTACCAGGCTGTGGGCCTCGTGGCCCGAGTGTTCGGCGAGCGTGCGCAGGCCCGGGACCGGATCCGAGGGGAGGGTGCTCCACTCGCCGTCGATCTCGACCTCGATCTCGCCCTCGCCCTCGACCGTCGCGAAGGCGCCGCCGGCTTGGTAGTCGAGCGCCAGGTCCTCGCCGTCGGAGCCTGCCGTCCACGGCTGCTGCCATGAGCCGCCGGGGAAGTGCTCCGGGGTGGGGGGGATGACGTGGACCCCGGGGCCGTCGGTCGCCCGCAGCGGCGCCATCGGCTCGGGCAGCTCCTGCAGAGCGTCCATCTCGCGCAGCTCGGCCTGGATCGCTTCCTCGGTCGCCCGGTATTCGCCCTCGCCGAAGTGGGCCCAGGTGAGCGAGCCGCCGAGGCTCCAGAGGAAGAGGCTCGGCCAGCCCTCGCACCCGTAGGCGCTCCAGAGCTCGTGGTCGGCGTCGATCGCGACCGGGAACCCGACCCCGAGCCGCTCCAGCCCGGTGGCGACGTTCCCGGGCTCGGCGGCGAAGGGGAAGCGCGGCGCCTGGACGCCGATCACGCTGAGGCCCGCCTCGCGGTAGCGGCGCTGCCACTCGGCCAGGTAGGGGAGGGTCCGAACGCTGTTCAGCTGCGCGTATTCGACGAAGTGCACGAGCGCCGGGCCGCCGGCGGTCAGCGCCGGCATCGACTCCGGTTCGAGGCCGACCCAGGCGAGGCCTGGCGGGAGGTCGGGGGCGGCGATGTTGTCTCGTCCAGGGCGCATTTACGAGGGCTTGAGGCGGGACAGTATCCTGGCCGCGTGTCCGGGCTCGCCACATTTCTCCTGCCGGCGCTGCCGCTGCTGGGGCTGCTGCTCACCCTGCTGCTCGGCCACTACCCCGGCTGCGAGGCGATCGTCCGCCTCCCCGCGCGGATCGCCGGCCCCCGCCGCACCCGCGACGCCGACCGCCGTCCCGCCCTGCCGAAGCCGCTCCGCGCCTCGGCGCCGGCCG
>Ga0164302_10000102_pt1 | contig 19462 bp, 19 predicted proteins | sample Whisoiple_202_MG_FD_109714 | JGI IMG/M metagenome (GOLD analysis project Ga0164302, IMG submission 109714) | Soil microbial communities amended with pyrogenic organic matter from upstate New York, USA - Whitman soil sample_202_MG | ecosystem: Environmental > Terrestrial > Soil > Agricultural... | reverse complement strand
TGGCCTGTCGAAGGACACTACGCCGACGCCACCTTCGCCACTTCGGCGCGGTGCCATGTTCAGCGGCCTGGCGGGTCTGGCCTTCGCCATCCTCTTCGTCACCGCCCTGGTGCTGATCCGCCAGGCCCCTGGCCTCGATGTCCCCGACTCGACCTATGCCGCCTTCTACAGCGTCGGCCGCGGCAACGTGCTCGTCACGGCCGGCCTGCACATCGTGCCCTTCGCCGGCATTGCGTTCCTGTGGCACATGAGCGCGACGAGGACCCTCATCGAGGGGATGCCGGGCGCGCCGTCGGAGATGCCGCGCTGGCTGCAGCTCGGGTCCGGGATCGCGTTCGTCTGCCTGCTCTTCACCGGGACTGCCGCCGTCGGCGGCGTGGCCCTGCTCACCGTCTTCTCCTCGGCCCCGCTCCCCCCGCCCGCGGTCGCGCGGACGCTGACCAGCGTCGGCTACGGCATGGTCTTCGTGTTCGGTGTCCGGGCGGCCGGCATGTTCATCATCGCCACCACCACGCTGCTCCGGTCACGGCTCCTGCTCCCCCGCTGGCTGGGGGTTGTCAGCTACCTGGCCGCCGCATTCCTGCTCGTCAGCACGACCTACCACCCAGCGGTACTGCTGGTCCTTCCTGGCTGGGTGACGGCAGTCAGCGTCGCCCTGGTCACTCACAGCGTCCGCAAGGCCTCACCCCTGTGCACGCCCGTCCACCCAGCCACCACCCCCGACGTCACCAGCGGAGACAGCCGGCGATCCCGGCGGCACGCCGCCCACACCACCCCAGCTCCCCCGGCAGGAGACATCTCATGAGCACGACAATCGGCCTTGACGACATCCCCGGCCCCAAGGCACGGCCCATCGTCGGCAACGCTCTGGACATCGACGCCGAGAACCCGGTCGAGACCTTTCTCGAGATGGCCCGCGACTACGGCCCCATCTTCAAGATCTCGGTCCCGACCGGCACGCGCATCTTCGTCTCCGGCCCCGATCTCGTCGAGGAGCTCTGCGACGACACCCGGTTCGACAAGAAGGTCGGGGGCGGTCTGGCGAACCTCCGCCGTGGCGCGACAGGCAACGGGCTCTTCACCTCCGAGACCGACGACCCTCTCTGGCGGCGCGCGCACAACATCCTGATGGCGCCGTTCAGCGTTCAGGCCATGCGCGACTACATGCCGCGGATGCTGGACATCGCGGAGCAGCTGATGGCCAAGTGGGAGCGGCAGAACCCCGATGACGACGTCGACGTCCCGGCCGACATGACGCGTCTGACCCTGGACACCATCGCCCTCTGCGGCTTCGGATACCGCTTCAACTCGTTCTACCGCGAGACGCCGCATCCCTTCGTGCAGGCGATGGTGCGCACCCTCGAGGAGTCGCAGAGGCGCATGCGCCAGCTGCCGATCCAGACCCGCCTCAGAATCCGGGCGCAGCGCCAGAGCGAGGAGGACGACGCCTTCATGAACGCTCTGGTCGACCAGCTCATCGCCGATCGCCGCGCGCAGGGCGAGAGGGCCGACACCACGGACCTGCTCGGGCGAATGCTCACCGGGGTGGACAAGCAGTCCGGCGAGGGACTGCCGGACGAGAACATCAGGGCGCAGTGCATCACCTTCCTCGTCGCCGGCCATGAGACCACCTCTGGCCTGCTCTCCTTCGCGATCTACTACCTGCTCAAGAACCCCGAGGTCCTGACCCGGGCGCGTGCGGAGGTCGACGCCGTGCTGGGCAGCACGGCCGCACCCTCCTTCGAGCAGGTGCACCGGCTCACCTACGTCCGCCAGGTGCTCGACGAGTCGCTACGGCTGTGGCCGACCGCCCCCATGTTCACGCGCCGCCCACGCGAGGACACGGTGATGGGCGGCAGGTACGCCCTCCCCGCGAACACAGCAGTCACCGTGCTCGTGCCCGCCCTGCACAGGGACCGGTCGATCTGGGGGGCCGATGCGCTGGAGTTCCACCCCGAGCACATGGCGCCTGAGCGCCTCGCCTCGATGCCCAGCGACGTCTACAAGCCGTTCGGCACCGGACTGCGCGCCTGCATCGGGCGGCAGTTCGCCCTGCAGGAGGCGGCGCTCGTGCTGGGCATGCTCCTGCAGCGGTTCGAGTTCGCTGACTATCGCGACTACCAGCTGCGGATCCAGACCACACTGACCGTCAAGCCCGCCGACTTCCACATCCGGGTGCGTCCCCGTCCCGGCGTGCACATCGACCACGTGGGAGCCCCAGAGCCCGCGCAGAGGGGCTCAGCCCCCGCGCGCGGCCTGGCGCTGGCGCCCTCCCTGCTCGTGCCCCGGCACGGTACGAAGCTGTCCGTGCTGTTCGGGTCCAACCTCGGGACCGCTGAGTCCATCGCCACCCGTGTCGCCCACGAGGGCACCGAGCGGGGTTTCGACGTGACCGTAGGCCCCCTGGACGACCATGTGGGCGACCTGCCGGACGGAGGCGCCACGGTGGTCGTCACTGCGTCCTACAACGGTGCTCCCCCGGACAACGCCACGGCCTTCTGCGAGTGGCTCAGGTCGGCAGCGCCCGACGCCGCGAAGGGCGTGAAGTACACCGTGTTCGGCTGTGGCAACACGGAGTGGCACTCCACCTACCAGGCGGTACCCACGTTGGTCGACGGCGAGCTCGAGGCCCACGGAGCCTTGCGGGTCCACCCGCGAGGCGAAGGCAACGGGGCCGGCGACTTCGACGCCGACTACCGCGCCTGGCACGGCGGTCTGTGGGCCGACCTCGCGTCCGCACTCGACCTGCCCCCCGAGGTGGCCTCCGCGGCCCCTGCCGAGGCGAGGCTGTCCATCACCCTCACCAACCGGCAGGTGACCAACCCGGTGATCGTCTCGTACTCGGCCCACCCCGCCCTGGTCCGGGAGAACCGCGAGCTGGTCCCCGTGGACGGTGGTCCGCGCGAGCGCTCGGTGCGCCACCTCGAGATCGCGCTCCCGGCAGCGGCCGCCTACCGGACGGGCGACCACCTGGGGGTCCTGCCCCGCAACAGCTATGACGCGATCCGTCGGGTCATGGCCCGCTTCGAGCTTGATGCCGGTCAGTGGATGACCATCATTCCCAGCAGTGGCAGCCACACCCACCTGCCGATCGACGAGCCCACCCCAGTCCTCGGGGTGCTCGGCTGCTGCGTGGAGCTGCAGGACGTTGCCGGCCGGGAGGCCCTCGCCGTCCTCGCGCGGCATACCGAGGATCCCGCGCAGCGGGCAACCCTCGAGGGAATGGTGGGCGCCGACGAGGAGTCCGGGGCGCGCTACCGCGAACGGGTGCACGAACCTCGCCTCTCGATCCTCGATGTGCTCGACCAGTTCCCCTCCTGTGCCCTGCCCTTCGAGGAGTACCTCGACCTGCTCCCGCCGCTGCGCCCGCGCTTCTACTCCATCTCCTCCTCGCCGCTCGTCAGCCAGGGCACCTGCAGCATCACCGCACAGGTGCTGGCCGCGCCCGCCAGGTCCGAGGCGGGCACCTACCGCGGGGTGTGCTCGGGGTACCTCGCCCAGACGCCCGTCAACGGGACCCTGTTCGTGTTCGTGAAGCACCCCGCGATCCCGTTCCGGCCGCCGGAGAACGCACAGACCCCGATGATCATGGTCGGCGCGGGCACCGGTCTCGCACCGTTCAGGGGGTTCATCCAGGACCGTGCCGCGCTCCAGGCCGACGGCGTGCCCATCGGCCGGTCGCTGCTCTTCTTCGGCTGCCGCGACTCACGGAGCGACCTGCTGTACCCCGAGGAGCTGACGGCCTTCGAGGACAGCGGCGTGGCACGCGTTGAGCGGTGCTACTCCGACGAGCCGGGGACAGCGCGCCGCTTCGTCCAGGACGCCATGCTCGAGTGCGCTGACGAGGTGTGGGACCTGATGCAGCAGGACGCCCGGGTACTGGTGTGCGGCAACGCCGCCACGATCGCGCCGGGGGTCCGGGCCTCCTTGGCGGCGATCTTCCGGGAGCGCACCGGCGCCAGCGAGGCCGATGCGCAGGCCTGGGTCACCGGACTGCGTTCCGGGGAGCGACTCGTGGAGGACATCTGGGCATGACCGAGCGGACCCAGCCCGACGCGGGCCCGGACCGGTAAGGACGGCGCCAGAGGAAGGAACGGATCCTGATGTCAGCAGTCCCACGCATCATCGCGACCCTGGCCGCGGCGAGTGCCGTTGCCGTCGGGGCGCTGGCGCCGACGTCGCCCGCGACGGCCGCTCCCGCCCCGCGCAGCAGCATCGCGTCCGTCACCTTCGGTGCCAGTGAGACACCATCGGACGCGGCACTCCGGACGGCGATGCAGGCACTCGTCGACGCCGGGGCCACTGGGGTCAGTGCACTGGTCGACGACGGGGCCGGAGTGGGACGGTTCGCCGTCGGCTCCGCCCGTCTCGACCCGCCGCTTGCGCTCCGGCCCGCGGACCAGTTCCGGGTCGGGAGCATCACCAAGACGGCGGTCTCGGTGGTGGCCCTGCAGCTCGCCGAGCAGGGTCGGCTGTCGCTGCGAGACTCCGTCGAGAGCTGGCTGCCGGGTGTCGTCCCCAACGGCTCCGCGATCACCCTGCGCATGCTGCTCAACCACACCAGCGGCATCTTCAACTACACCGACGACCAGGACTTCCTGGCCACTGTGCTCGCCCACCCGTACCGGCACTGGAGCCCGCGCGAGCTCGTCGATGTCGCGACCTCCCACCCGCCGGTGTTCACGCCCGGAACGGACTGGTCGTACAGCAACACCAACTACATCCTCGTCGGCCTGGTGCTGCAGAAGGCCACCGGCAAGTCGGTCGCCGACCTCGTGCAGCAGCGGGTCATCCGGCCCCTGCACCTCGCGAACACCTACCTCGCCGGCACGTCCGGCTTCCGCGGTCGTTTCGCCCACGGGTACGCGCCACCGGGCCTGCTCGGCGACAGCTACGTGGACCTCTCGCGCTGGAGCCCGAGCTGGGCGTGGGCCGCCGGGGCACTGGTGTCCAACGCGCCGGACCTCGCGCGGTTCTACCAGTCGCTGCTCTCCGGCCGGCTGCTGTCGCAGGCGATGCTGCACCAGATGACCACGACGGTGAGCGCCGCGCCGGGTCTGGGGTACGGCCTGGGCATCTTCACCGCCGACACCCCGTGCGGGACGATTTGGGGCCACGATGGCGGCATACCCGGCTACGTGAGCATTGCCTACAACAACCTCGAGGGCACCCGCAGCGCGGTCGTCCTGATGCCCACCCAGCCGGACAGCGCGATCGTCCCGAAGTTCGAGTCGGTCGTCGTGGCAGCGGTGTGCTCGATGTTCCAGCGTCCGGTTCCCGCCGCCGCGGCAGCAGCGTCTCGCGGTCAACAGTGGCACTCGCCGTTCCCGGCACAGGTGTGGGAGAACGGCTTTCGCCGACCAAGCAGGCCTCGATAGTCCTTGCCAACGCCCAGGCGTTCACGCGGGCCAAGGCGACCGCGGTGTCGCTCGGAGAAGTCCCGTGTTCGCACGAGAACCGCTGGGGGTGCTGCGATGACGGGGACGGGTCAACCGTTTCGGGCGTCCCCCGGCATCTCAGGAATGCTGAGGGCCTCTTCGAGAGGGCGGTCGAGGAGGACAAGTGCGGCGAGATCCGCGGGCGGTGAGCGACCAGCCGCTCTATGGTTCGGGTTGACTCCGTCTTCCCAGCCGAGAACAGGAGAGTCGAGATGGCCGAGGTAGTGCTCTTCCACCACGCGCAGGGACTGACGCCGGGCGTCATCGCCTTTGCCGACCAGCTGCGCGCCAGCGGGCACACGGTGCACACGCCGGACCTTTTCGACGGCCACACCTTCGACACCCTGGAGGAGGGGCTGCGGTATGCCGGGAAGGTCGGCTTCGGTGCGGTGACCGACCGCGGTGTCCGGGCGGCCGAGGAGCTGCCCGCCGAGGTGGTGTACGCCGGCTTCTCCCTGGGTGTGGTCCCGGCCCAGCAGCTTGCGCAGACGCGGGCCGGGGCCCGGGGAGCGCTCTTCTTCCACAGCTGTATCCCGGTGTCCGAGTTCGGCGGCTCCTGGCCCGATGACGTTCCCGTCCAGGTGCACGGGATGGACGCCGACTCGTTCTTCGTCGACGACGGCGACCTCGCCGCAGCCCGGGCGCTCGTCGATGAGGCCGCCGACGCGGACCTCTTCCTCTACCCGGGCAAGCAGCACCTCTTCGCCGACAGCTCCCTGTCGTCGTACGACGCGCAGGCCTCCGCGCTCCTCACCGAACGGGTGCTGGACTTCCTCCGCGCACTGTAGGCGAACACCAGCGCCACCCGGCCCGCCGAGATGGTGTGGGTGCTCTCCCCCGCGCCCTGGAGCGGAAGCGCCTGAACCTCCTCTGGGGTGGATCCTCAGTGCCCCGCGAGGACGTTCTTCAGCGCGGCGATGGCGATGCCGACGACGAGGACCGACAACGCGTGGACAGACGCCCGTGCGCGTGTGGCGCCACGAGGCGGGCTGACACGCGGAAGGCGAACCAGTGCGCCGCGGCCGGCCCCACGGTCACTCCCCAGATGATCCCTGTGACCCGCGTGTGCGCCGCGTCCTCCGGTACCGCCAAGAGGGCCGCGAGCAGACAGATCGCCACATACAGGGCCATCGTGTAGGCCTCCTTGCGCAGCTCCACAGCCTCCTCGTGGCGCGATGTCGCCTCGGCGGGGGTCCGTCCATCATGGCGCCAGCCTGGCACCCACGTGACCAGTGCGCGGTCGGGCTTGCGGCACTGGCCCCGTTGCCACCACCGGCGACATCATGGGTCAGTCCCTGCCGCACTGTGGCTGGGACGCTGTCGGAACGACCTGTTCACACGGGTCCGGCACCGCGGAGATGCACGTGGAACACCAGCCTGGCAGTCGGCGCCCGACATCCCCCGTCATGCGCGTCGTGTGGGCGTTCGTGGCCTTCACCGGTGCCGGCGTCGTCGGGCTTCTCATCGTGCTGCCGCGCCTGCGCTGGCTACGGCCTCGTCGAGTGCTCACCTGCGAGCTCTGCCAGCGGCGTCACCGTCGCCTCCTGGCCGCCATGGTGGCCCTCGCCGCGCTGTCGGTGGCCGGCTTCGGCCTACGCGTCTCGCAGAGAGCGCGGGAGCTGCCGGCCTGCGTGGCGGACATCTCCATCGCCGAAGGGCGCGAGGTCACCGACCCGGCGGTGCCGCCGCGCGGGTCGGCGTGGTCGACCGCGCGCTCGGTGCTGACGGCGCCGGTGAGCGGGCTGGCCCTGGGCTTCGCCGAGGTGCGCGGGCGTGGCCTGTGCAGCGTGGGCGAGCCTCCGATCACTCTCGCCTTCGTCCCCGAGGCCAAGGACCGCCCGGGCAGCATGGTCGGGGAGGTGTTCCTCGCCTCCCCCAGGCCCAGGATCAACGCGGTCCGGGCAGGAGAGCTGGCCCGCCACGAGTCCCGGCACGTGGACCAGTGGGCGCTCTGCAGCATCGTCGGCGGCATCGCCCTGCTCCCGGCGGCCTACCTCGTCGACGAGACCCTCTATCCCAACTCCGAGAACCACTTCGAGCAGTCGGCCGGCCTGGATGCCGGTGGCTACGCCGCTGCGCCGGTTCCCCCGCCTGGTCCACGCCCGTGGGCGGTGGCCCTGTGGCTGACGGTCGTGGTCGCGCTGGCGCGTCGGCGGGTCCGGTGGGCCTGCCGCACCATCCTGCGACGACACAGCACCCATGACCCGGGCCTCTGCCCCGTGCACACCCCTGGGTGGACCTAGGGGCGCGGCGGGGCCCCGTCGCCGATGCGACCCCGCGCACAGGCCGTGACGGCATCCAGGTCGAGGCCGTACGTGGCGCCGCTGGTAGCGGCATACGCCGCGAGATGCTCCCCCGCCCGCTCGACGAGCCGCTCGGCACCCGTCCGGTTCCCGCGGGCGGCATGGGTGAGCGCGACGCAGATCTGCGCCAGTCCCTGCCACAGGTCGCGCTCCGCCGCCGGGCCCGCCTTCCAGCGCGCCTCCAAGACCTCGTGGGCAGAGAACGGGCGACCGGATGCGACCAGCGCGCGAGCCGCCTCGAGCGTCTCGCCCGGCGGCAGCGGCTCCTCCGAGACAGGCTCGACGCCCTGCGAGCCATAGGGCAGCGGTCGGCCGAGGGCGTCGCGGGGCCTCGCCTGACGGGCCCGGCCACCGGCATCGCGGTCCCGTGGTGTGACCAGGGATCCCACGTCTTCCGCATCCGGGTCGTGCGCCCGCCACGACCGCCACGTCTCGACCTTGACCAGCACGACTGGCCCCGCTGGCGGATCCGCCTGGTACTGGGCGTACTTCGCTGTCAACCGGGCGATCCCCACGCCCTCTTCCTCAGAGCCAGGCTCGAGCACCGTGGCGAGTCCATCCACACGCACCCACCACAGCGCTGACCAGTCTTCCTCGTAGTGGTCCACCAGCAGGCTCACCCGGGGATTGGCACGGAGGTTCGCCAGGCGGCGCAGCGACCGTGACGACTTCGGCTTCCCGTCGACGGCAGTCCACAGCGCGTCCGACTCGAGGGCGAACACCACGGGCACAAGGTGGGGCGCTCCCCCGGGGTCAACCGTCGCCAGCCGAGCCACTGCCGACCGTTCGAACCTCTCCCGCGCCCACTCCGCCACGGCCCCACGGTAGCCCTTGCACGTAGGGGTATGGCCGCCCTTGGCCGTCCGGCGTAGCGTCCGTCCGAGGGCATTTCTCGTGGGAGGAGCACGTCGTGGACAAACAGGACGCCGCTCTCATCGTCCAGCTCGCGCAATGGGGTTCGACGATGGGCTTGGAAGACGCGATGCAGGCCTTGTGGTCGGATGACTTCGACCCCGAGGCCGCGTCCGCCGATGATGTTCTGGTGGCTCGAATTCTGACGTTCGGGGAGACGATCGGCACGCTGACCAAGAACGGCCTTCTCGACACGGACCTCGCCCTCGACTGGTGGTGGGCCGCCGGCGTCTGGGCGCGAGTCGGACCCGCTGCTCGGAGACTGCGGGAGACCCACGGCGTTCCGGAGCTGTATGAGAACTTCGAGCAGCTGGCCGTGAGGCAAAAGGGCTGAGCCGCGACACGACCGAAGGGCGATGCGGCGGCATCACGACGGCATCCGGGCCGACCGGACCCCGTGAACCACAGCGCTAGCCCGGCTGTGGCCCTTGGTTGCCCCGGATTCGGCGTGCCGCCATCCACACCTCGAACCGTCCCAGCGGCGAGGCGAGGAACCGGACGAGCTGGTTGTCGAAGTCAGCGACGAGGTGCCGCATCCCGAACAGCTGGTAGTCGGCCAGTCGCTCTGGATCGCAGACATGCAACCCGGCTGCCAGGCGTTCGAGAGAGGCCCCACAGTCCTCGCACGGCATGAACTTGGACAAAAACATGGGCACCAGACCTCCCAGTCAAATCGGGACAATCCATTATGTGCCCATGGGGTCGCCGGCGAAAGGGCCAGCTGAAAGGAGCCATTGTGTGTCCCCTCCGGCGGGCATAGTCTGACCGGATCTGGGAGCGGCAGGTGCCAAGAGCGGAGGCTCTCATGGCAGACAACGCAGACCTTGCACGCAGCCTTTACGACGCATGGAATCGACGCGACTTCGATGCGCAGGCGGATGCGGCGGCGGCCGACGCCAAGATCCACGTCGTCGGCAGTGGCGACACCTACGACGGGCCCGACGGCTCACGCAAGTACAACACGATGTGGGCTGACGCCTTCCCCGACGGCGCCATCACCGTGGACCGGGTGATCCCCGCGGGTGACACGGTGGTCGTGGAGTTCACCGGCCGCGGTACACACACGGGAGACCTGGTCACCCCCATGGGCACCATCCCCGCGACGGGTCGGTCCGTCACGCTGCAGCTCTGTGACGTGCTCGAGTTCCACGAGAACAAGGTCCGCTCGCAGCGCAGCTACTTCGACACCGGCTCACTCATGACCCAGCTCGGCCTCACCGAGCAGGCGGCCACCGCCCAGCGCACCGCTGGGAAGTAGTAATCCCCTAACACCGGCAGCCTGCCCTCCCAGGATTATCAGCCTGCCTCCCGGGACCTCTGCCAGGACCTTTCAGACGGTGGTGAGCAGCACCCTGCAACCAGCGCCGGGCTGGTCACTGATGAAGATGTCCTCGCACAGCTGCCGGGCCATCCAGAGTCCCCTGGCGCCGGTGGAGGCCGGGTAGCTGTAGCCGGACAGCGGATCGCTGATCCCTGGCCCGGTGTCGGTGACCAGGCAGGTCAGCCTCGACATCTCCGCCCACACCGTCAGCGAAACCCTCGTCCCGCCGTGCTCGAGGCCGTTGACGAGGACCTCGTTGACCGCACTGACGAACGCATCGATGGTGTGCCGCGCGAGAGCGCTCGAGGACTCGGCACTGTCCTTCAGCAGGTGTCGCGCACCGCTCAGGTCCATGGCGCTGCCCAGTGTCGCCATGGCCACAGGCCGCGCGTCGGGCGGGTCGGGTACGGCTGCCACGGGGTTGGCGAGGAAGTCGGCGGGGTCCTGGTAGTCGGGGCTGAGGGTGCGGCGGCCGCCGGTGCTGAGGAAGGGGTGTGTGGCTTTGGCCGCCGCGATCGTTGCCGACGGCAGCGTTCGCGTGTCATAGGTGCACAGCCCATGGAAGGCGTAAGGGCGCAGGGACTCGTTGACCGCAGACTCGTACCGGGCCCAGGCGGGGTGGCCCGCCGGGTCATCACCCAGAGGGACGGTGCCCGTGGCCCACAGCTCGACCGGCTCTGGGCTTTCCGCCAGCATTCTCTGATAGGCGAACAGGGTGCTCGATGGGGAGGTGTACAGGTCTCGGTCGAGCCCGAAGTCCAGCCGCGGATGCGAGTCGAGTGCCGCACGCATCATGGCCACACGTTCGGGTGTGCCGTGGACGAGTACCTTCCCGCCGGAGGCCAGACCCTGCTCGACGAAGGCCAGGGTGCCCGTCAGCAGCTCGTCATCGCCTTCGTGCAGGAGGAGGTCATGGCTGTAGTGGCCAGTGTGGATGGGGCTGATCTGGTCCATCACGCCCCCTCGACCCTGAATCCGTCGAACCGGTCCACGCGGAGCAGCCGAAGGAGCCGGTCAACTGGCGGTTGCGCCGCTCGCAGGCACACGGCGCCTCCCGCGGCCCGGCGAGCGGCTGTGCCCGTCACCAGGGCCCGCGCCCCTGCCAGGTCGAGGAACTCGAGACCGCTCAGCTCCACCACGAAGGCGGCCCCTTCTCCCGTTGTGGCGCTCTGGGCAGCCAGGGCGGAGTGCAGCATTCCCGCGTTCGTGCGGTCGACCTCGCCGGCTATCGCCATGCCGCCAGGGATGGGGGACGTCCTCACCAGCGACCCCCTGAGCCCGTCCGTGTGCATGGCGCAAACCGTCTCCATGGTCGTCTCCTTGAGCTCCGCTGGGTATTGGCACAGGACTGACACGGGGCGCGTGTGGCACAGCTCGTCCGTGGCCCACTCGAGGTCGGCATGGAGAGCTCGCGGCATCACGCTCCACGCGGTGTCGGCCTCGGCGGACCAGCGCACCGCCGGGAAACCCTCGGCGAGTGCCTCGTCGAGGAGGCTGGCCTGCCACGCCCGGTCGTAGACCCGGCCGTCACCGGCGGAGAACACCTGCAGCTGACCCCGTTGGACGGCCTCGTCCCCGGCGATGCCCGTGCCGCGCAGGCTTCCCACCAGGGACCGTTCCTGAGGCTCGTCCGGTGACTCTATGTAGAAGATCTTGGCCCCAAGATCAAGGCCGCGACGAAGCCAGGCCGCAACGCCAGCACGGCGCTGTCGTTCGTTCTCATGAAAAAGCACGAGGTGGCCATCCCAGCTGGCCGACCGCCCCGCAAGAGGCTGCATCTGTGCAGGATACGCCCCAGATCCGGGCGCGGGTCCTGTCGGCACAAACCTTCCCATCGGTGCGCCGTGCGCGTTACCTTCCGAGCGGCAGCAGTCGGCGCCAGGCGCCGATACCGAGTCACGAGCGCGCGGCTGTCTGCGTGGTGAAGGGAGTCTGCATGGCCTGGCTGCTCGAAGAAGTGGAGCGCGACTGGCTTGCCGAGGAGGCGAAGCGGCTCTTGGCCTTCGGTGCCCGGTCCCGCCACCCCGATGGAGGCTTCGGATGGCTCGACGCCGAGGGGGAGATCGCCGAGGCGCGCCCCGTGCAGCTCTGGATCACAGCGCGGATGACCCACTGCTTCGCGCTCGGCGAGCTCATCGGCGATCACAGGTCTCATGCCCTCGTCGAGCACGGCCTGGCGTCGCTGGCAGGCCGGTTCCAGGACCGCGACCATGGGGGTTGGTACGCCGCGTGTGACAGCGACGGCCCGAGCAGCCGGGTCAAGGAGACGTACGGCCACTCGTTCGTGGTCTTGGCCGCCTCGAGCGCCCTCGTCGCCGGACACGCCTCCGCAGCACCCCTCCTGGAGGACGCGCTCGACTGCTTCGAGCAGCGGCTCTGGTCCGAGGAGCATGGCATGGTCGTCGATGCCTGGGACGAGGGGTTCACCGTCCTCGACCCCTACCGCGGACTCAACGCCAACATGCACACGGTCGAGGCGTTCCTGGCGGCCAGCGACGCGACCGGGGACCCGCGTTGGCGCGAGCGCGCACTGCGGATCACCAGTCGCGTGCTGCGCGAGTACGCCCCGGAGTGGCAGTGGCGGCTGCCCGAGCACTTCGACACGGCGTGGAGGCCGCTCCCGGAGTACAACCGCGACAGGGCGGCCGACCCCTTCCGTCCCTATGGCGCCACGGTCGGCCACGGCCTCGAGTGGGCCCGGCTCGCGATCAACCTCGAGGACAGCGGGGGCAGCTCCGCGGACTGGCTCGCCGACGGCGCTGCCCGCCTGTTCGACCGCGCCGTGGCGGACGGCTGGACGGTCGACGGCGCCCCTGGGTTCGTCTACACGACCGACTGGCACGGGCGGCCTGTCGTGCGCCAGCGGATGCACTGGGTCGCCGCGGAGGGCACAGCGGCGGCAGCGGCCCTCGGCCGGCGCACGGGCGAGGCGCGGTTCGCCACGGCATACCGGTCGTGGTGGGACCACATCCGGGAGCACTTCGTCGACCACGCGCACGGCTCGTGGCACCACGAGCTGGACAGCCACCTGAGACCTTCGGCCACCGTCTGGGAGGGCAAACCGGACATCTACCACGCGCTCCAGGCGACCCTCGTGCCCCGCTTACCCAGCACCGGCTCCATCGCCGCGGCGCTCAGGCGCGAACGGGACGCCTGATCCCGAGCGGGTCCGCTGGAGATCCCCGCCAGGAGTCAGAGGAGTCAGAGGAGCCAGAAGAGTCAGAAGACGGTGTAGCCCCCGTCGACCACGAGGACGGACCCGGTGACGAAGGTGGATGCGTCGCTGGCAAGGAACACGACAGCCCCACCGAGCTCCTCGGGATAGCCGTAGCGCTCCAGTGCCGCATCCTCGATCCAGTAGCGCCGGAACTCGGGCCTGTCGACGGGTGCCATGTCCGTCTTCATGTAGCCGGGGGCCAGTGCATTGACCCGCACCCCGAACCGGCCCCACTCAGCGGCCAGGCTCTTCGTGAGGTGGTGCACGGCAGCCTTCGAGGCGTTGTAGCCGGGCTGCCACTGCGGACGGTTGACGATCTCGCCGGACATGGAACCGATGTTGATGATGGATCCCTGTCGTCGCTCGACCATGTGCGCGCCAGCGATCTGCGACATCATCCACACGGCGTCCAGGTTGAGGCCCATCACCTGTCGCCACTCCTCGTCGGTCACCTCGAGGGCAGCTCGGTGGATGCAGGTGCCGGCGTTGTTGACCAGCACGTCGATGGACCCGTAGGCCTCCAAGCCGTCGCGGAACAGCCGCTCGGCGTTCTCTCGCCGAGTGATGTCGCCGAGGCTGATGACGGCGCGCCTGCCTCGCTCCTCGACCTGGGCCTGGACCGCTCGGGCACCGGCCTCGTCGCGTCCGCCGATGACGATGTCGGCGCCCGCCTCGGCCAGCGCGACCGCGAACGCCTCCCCCAGCCCTCTGGTCGCGCCCGTGACCAGCGCCACCCTGCCCGTCAGGTCGAACCGCGCCATCACTCCAGCCACTGTCTTCTCCTTTGTCGCCCGCACGCCTGCGGAGGTGTTCCTGTTCGACGTGCGTCTGGGTTCCGTCTGGTACGACCTTCACATCCACAAGGCCCGACGTCGCGCCAGAAACGACCCCAGGTGCACGCTTCGGCCTGCGGGCCGCTTTCCGCTGGGTACAAGATGGCATCCACGAGGAGTCCCCGTCCCACAGGAGCCGTCGATGGCGTCAACCAGTCCCGGATACTCGATCACCGTCCGCGTGGAGGTGCCCGCTGCGACCACGGCGACTGCCGCGCTGACAACCGCGGTGGGATCGGCCGGGGGCGCGCTCACCGCCCTCGACGTCGTCGAGAGCCACACGAACCGGATGGTCGTCGACGTCACGTGCGATGCGTCGGACGAGGCGCACGCCGACCTGATCACCGAGGCCATCAAGGCGATTTCCGGCGCGGTCGTGCGCAAGGTGAGCGACCGCACCTTCCTCATGCACCTCGGCGGCAAGATCGAGGTGGTGCCCAAGGTGCCGTTGAAACACCGCGACGACCTGTCCCGCGCGTACACCCCGGGCGTGGCCCGGGTGTGCCTGGCGATCGCCGAGCACCCCGAGGATGCCCGGCGGCTGACCATCAAGCGCAACACCGTGGCCGTGGTCACCGACGGTTCGGCGGTGCTCGGTCTGGGCAACATCGGGGCGACCGCAGCGCTGCCGGTCATGGAGGGCAAGGCGGCCCTGTTCAAGCAGTTCGGTGGCGTCGACGCGTGGCCGGTCTGCCTCGACACCCAGGACACCGACGCCCTGGTGGAGATCGTGCGGGCAATCGCCCCGGTGTACGGCGGCATCAACCTCGAGGACATCTCGGCCCCGCGCTGCTTCGAGATCGAGGCCCGGCTGCGCAGCCTGCTGGACATCCCGGTGTTCCACGACGACCAGCACGGCACCGCCATCGTCGTTCTCGCGGCGCTGACCAACGCGCTGCGCGTGGTCGGCAAACGACTCGAGGACGTTCGCATCGTGGTGTCAGGCGTCGGCGCCGCGGGGCACGCGATCATCCGGCTGCTGCTCGCCCAGGGTGCCGGTGAGATCATCGCGTGCGGCCGCGGCGGCGCCGTGCATGCCGGGCAGGACGGCATGGACCCGTTCCGCACGTGGATCGCCGAGCACACCAACAGCGCCAAGCTCGACGGCACGCTCAAGGAGGTCCTGCCCGGCGCGGACGTCTTCATCGGCGTCTCGGCCCCGAACCTGCTGACGGGCGAGGACATCGCGACCATGGCTCACGACGCGATCGTGTTCGCCCTGGCCAACCCGGTGCCGGAGGTCGACGCCATCGCAGCGAGCGAGCATGCCGCTGTGGTCGCCACCGGCCGCTCGGACTACCCCAACCAGATCAACAACGTGCTCGTCTTCCCCGGGTTCTTCCGCGGCCTGCTCGACGCCGGCGTCTCCGACATCACCGACGAGATGCTGATCGCCGCCGCCACCGCCATCGCCGACACTGTCGACGCCAACCAGCTCAACCCCATCCACATCATCCCCAGCGTCTTCGACCCTGCCGTGGCACCGGCCGTGGCCGCGGCCGTGCGCCGAGTCGCGAACCCCACGGGGGGACACGCCGACTGACCTGCCACCTCGGTCGTCGGGGGCGGTCCGCTCAACGGCCGCGGACCACGTATGCCGGCCGGGCGCGCGTCGGCCTCGGCGCGCGCCGACAGCCGCGCCGACAGTCGCGCCGACAGTCGCGCCCGCCATCAGAGTCAGGGGTGCTGCGGGGTTGCCCGGATCGCGGCGGCATCGTGCGCCTCGTCGGGGGTGAGGCGGCTGAGCGCGAAGCCGGAGTGGCAGACCACCCAGTCCCCGGGCGCCACGGCGTCGTCCAGCGTCAGAAGCGACACCGTGACCGTGCGTGCCTCCGACCGGACGAGGGCTGCCGAAGGCCCCACCAGCTGCAGCACCTCGGCCAGCTCACCGAGACACATCGGTGCCCATCCTCCCGTCCGTGGGGAGCCCCCCACGACCGGTCGCGCAGAGGACCGCGTCGACAGCGTCAGGCATGGCGGCCGCCACCTCAGGGGTGAGTGGTGCGCCGTAGTCGAAGGCGGCTGCCTCGACTCCGACCAGCACAACCCGCGGTGGGAGCCGTCGGAGCGCTCGGGCGAGCTCGACGGCGGCGGCGACGCCGAAGGCGTGCGTGCCGGCGCGCCCCGTCCCGGCCCACGCGGTCTCCGGGAGGGGTTCGCCCCCGACGCCCGTCTCGAGCACCCGCACGGTGCCGGTCGCGGTGCCGGACCTCACGGCGTCGACGACGACGACCAGGGACCTGCCGGAGAAGAGCTCGATGAGGTCGGTCGGGTCCTCGTGCTCGACCACCTCGACGTCCGGCGGGGCCAGCGCGGCGACGGCACGCGCCACCTCGCCCCCGACGGCGTCGTCGCCCCGGTCTGGGCTGCCCAGTCCCACGACGAGGACGGCTCCCCCGGTCACGTCCGGTCCACGGTCAGGTCGAGGAAGTGGGTCGCGCACGAGATGCAGGGGTCGTAGTTGCGGATGGCCTGCTCGCAGCGGTGCAGCAGCGCGTGGTCGTCGAGGTCCGACCAGGCCTCGACCATGGTGCGGAGGTCGGCCTCGACGCTGGGTTGGTTCTGCGACGTGGGCGGGACGATCTGGGCGTCCCGGATGATCCCGGCGTCATCGAGGACATAGCGGTGGAACAGCGTTCCCCGCGGCGCCTCGCTCGCACCGAAGCCCTCCCCCGCCCTCGGGGGCACAGGCACACTCGGCGACGCGCTGTCGGTCCAGGCGTCGATGATCCGCAGCGCCTCGGTGTAGGCCTCGACGAGCTCGACGGCACGGACGATGATCGAGCGGAACGGGTTGCGGCACATCGGGCCAAGTCCGGCCTCACGGGCGGCGTCTCGGGCCACCGGTGAGAGCCTGTCGGAGTTGAGCGAGTAGCGGGCGAGCGGTCCCACGACGTAGGGGTCCGGCGAGCCGTCGAGGCGGGCGTGCAGGGCGTTGGAGTGCGCGACGTGGAACTCCTGGATGTGCTTCGTGAAGTCCCGGACGGCGAAGGCACCCCCCGACGAGGTCACCACGCTGCCGGACTCGATCGGGTAGCCCTGCTCGGCGCGCAGCGACAGGTACTCGTACGGCTGCTCCATGTCCGGGAAGTCGAAACCCGCGACCAGCCGCACCGTCTCGATGGCCTCGTCCCGGGCCCGCTCGAGCCGGGAGCGCAGCGCACGGAGCTCCAGGCGGGTGGGCATGCGGTAGAAGCCGCCGACCCGGACGTTGACCGGGTGGACCGAACGGCCCCCGACGGTGTCCATCAGGTCGTTGCCCGCCTTCTTCATCCGCAGGCCTCGCTCGACGACCTGGGGGTGGTCGGCGGCCATCTCGATGGCCCCGTCGTAGCCGAGGAAGTCGGGGGCGTGGAGCAGGAAGATGTGCAGCGCGTGGCTCTCGATCCACTCGCCGCAGTAGAGCAGGCGGCGCATCAGCCGGATCTCCTCGGTCACCTCGATCCGGCAGGCGTCCTCGATGGCCCAGCACGAGCTCATCTGGTAGGCGACCGGGCAGATGCCGCAGATCCGCGCCGTGATGTCGGGGGGCTCGGTGAACGAGCGCCCGCGCAGGAACGCCTCGTAGAAGCGTGGCGGCTCGTAGATCCGCAGCTGCACGTCGGTCACCACCCCGTCGCGGTACTCGATGTGCATCGCACCCTCGCCCTCGACGCGCGAGAGCGTGCCCACGTGCATGACCTGACCGCCGTCGGTGAGCTTGTGGCTCATCCGGGCACCTCCTCCCCTCTCGACGCCTGCTGTGGATCGGGCTCGTGACGCTCGCTCTCGCGCCGGAACGGCTCGGAGGCGGCGTTGAAGGTGCGGAAGATGCGCAGCACCTCTGGCTCGCTCATGCCGAGCTCGCTGAGGCGGGTCGCGATCGAGACGGTGTTCGGGGTGTCCTGCGGGCCGTAGCAGCCGTAGCAGCCGCGGTCGAAGCTGGGGCACAGGGCGCCGCAGCCGGCCTGGGTCACGGGGCCGAGGCACGGCGTCCCGTGGGCGACGGTCACACAGACGTTCCCGCGGCGCTTGCACTCCACGCAGACGCTGTGGGTGGGCACCCGCGGCTTGCGGCCCTGGATCGAGGCGGCGAGGACCTCGAGCAGCTGGTGCTTGTTGATGGGGCAGCCACGCAGCTCGAAGTCGACGGTGACGTGCGCCGAGATCGGCGTCGACCGGGACAGGGTCGAGAGGTACTCCGGGTGGGCGTAGACGATGGACCGGAACTCGGCCACGTCGCCGAAGTTCCGCAGGGCCTGGATGCCACCGGCTGTGGCACACGCGCCGATGGTGATGAGGCGGCGTGAGACCGCGCGGACGTGCTGGATGCGCTCGATCTCCTCGGGCGTGGTCACCGAGCCCTCGACGAGGGAGACGTCGTACGGGCCCTCCACGACGGCCCGCGTGGCCTCCGGGAAGTAGGCGATCTCCACCTCGCGGGCAAGCGGGATGAGCTCGTCCTCACAGTTGAGCAGCGTGAGCTGGCATCCGTCGCAGGAGGCGAACTTCCACACCGCCAGCGTGGGCCGACCGTGGTGGGTGTCGCGGTGCTCCGCGCCGTGGCTGTGCGTCGTGGTCATGGCTACAGCTCCGCTCGGGACATGAGGGGTTCCAGGACGTCATAGGTGAGCACGGGGCCGTCCACGCAGAGGAAGTACTCGCGCAGCTGGCAGTGCCCACACAGGCCCACCCCGCACTTCATGTTGCGCTCCATCGAGAGGCGCATCCGCGCCTTGGGCACGCCACGCTCGGCAAGCACCGCCGCCGCATACCGCATCATCACCTCGGGCCCGCAGGCCAGGGCGAGGGTGGTCGCGGCATCGAACCCCCCTCGGGCGATGAGCTGCGTGACGAGTCCGACCCGGCCACGCCAGGCGTGCTGACCGTTGTCCACGGTGACCTGCACGTCGATGGCGTGCTCGTCCCCCCAGCGCCGGAGCTCGTCGCCGAAGAGGATGTCCTCGGGGGTCCGGGCACCGTAGAGCAGGAGCACCCGGCGGTACTCCGCACGCGCCGCGCAGACCTCGAGGATGGCCGGGCGCAGCGGGGCGAGCCCGATGCCGCCCGCGACGAACACCACGTCGCCTCCGCGGCCCGCGGACACCTCCCACCCGGTGCCGAAGGGACCGCGGATGCCGATCTCGGTGCCGGGCGTGGCCTGCACGAGGAAACGGGTGACCGCGCCCACATTGCGGATCGTGTGCTCCAGCCGGTCGGGTCGGGCAGGGTCGCCGCTGATCGAGATCGGGACCTCTCCCGAGCCGAAGGCGTGCATCATCGTGAACTGGCCGGCAGCGAACTCCGTCGGCTCGCCATCGACCGGCTCGAGCACGAGCGTGTAGGTGTCCCGCGTGTCCTGGCGGCGCTCACTGACGACAAAGGGACGCGGCAGGAACGGGTCCTGCGTCTCCTCGGGCGAGCCGGGGCTGGGTCCTCGGCCGGTGAGCGCGGTCATC
>Ga0164302_10000101_pt1 | contig 19609 bp, 20 predicted proteins | sample Whisoiple_202_MG_FD_109714 | JGI IMG/M metagenome (GOLD analysis project Ga0164302, IMG submission 109714) | Soil microbial communities amended with pyrogenic organic matter from upstate New York, USA - Whitman soil sample_202_MG | ecosystem: Environmental > Terrestrial > Soil > Agricultural... | reverse complement strand
GACGAGCTCGATGCAGTCGTATTTCTCCAGCACGCGGACGTGGTAGGCGACCAGGTTGAGGCTCTGGTCGAGCTGCTGGGCGAGCATGTTTGGGCTCGCGACCTTCTCATTCAAAATGATCAGGATCTGCACCCTGAGGGGGTGGGCGAAGGCTTTCGCAACTACTTGTTCGACGCCCTCTTTTTTGTCTTTGGTCTTCGGCATGGCCTTTTCTCAGTTCGTTTCCAGGGGTTATGGCCGATAACAAGACTTTACACCTTGTCAATCAGGAATTTCACAACAGTCCCGCGTTTTCCGATTATTGACGAGTTTTGCTGCCGCCACCTTGATTGCTGGAATAATTTAAAGTATTAGTTGCTCAGTCACTTTCGAGTGGCTGCTGCCGCCAGTGCATCTGGGGGAAATCAAGGGAGATAAGAGGGGAGGTGGACTCGTGAAGATCGAGACGGATAACCGCGTTATGCCGACCGCCGGAATCAGCAAGGGGAGTTGAACCGGACGTCGTTTTGGGACGGCGGTCGCGCGCTTGAGAGGCTTTGACGGTGACTCCGTGGAAGCTTCCTCTCCTGGTCGCGGCGATCGCCGTCCCGGTCATCGCCGGTTTCTACCTCGGCGGCCCTGGCGTCGGTTTTGCCATGGGCGGCCTGGTCGCGATCGGGATCGTCGTTCTCGCCGTGCGTCAGCGGCCGCGTGGGGCGATCGAGCCGCGCGAGCGGGAGCCGGGGCATCGCACCCTGGTCGTCCTCGCCGATCGGCTCGAGGAACCCGAGGCGGTCGAGCGGGTCGCGGCGGTGGTGCGGAGGGAGGGCCCCGGTGAGGTGCTGCTGCTCTCGCCGGCGCGGATCGGGTTTCTCGATCGCTGGGCTTCCGACGTCGAGGGCGCCCGCCGCGACGCGCAGCGCCGCTCGGTGATCAGCGTCGCCGCGCTGGCCGCCGCCGGGATCGAGGCCGAGGCCCGGGTCGGGGACGAGGATCTCGTCCAGGCGGTCGAAGACCAGCTCGGCTCCTTTCCGGCCTCCGAGGTGATCCTGGTCAGCGCCCCCGCCGAGGCGGACTCCGGCGCAGCCGCGGCGGCAGACGAGCTGCGGTCGCGGCTGCGGGTCGGGTTCCGCTGGCTGGTTACCGGTCCAGCAGGTCGCTGAAGCGCAGCGCGGCGCGGGTCGGCAGCACGAATTCCGCGCCTCGATGCACCAGCCCGACGGCGGCGAGGTCCCGCACCGCCCGTTCGAGCGCGTCGCGCTCGGCAAACTCGCGGTCGCCTCCCAACTCTCGCCGCAGCTCTTCGAGCGTCAGCTGCGCCGGGTGCAGGTCCAGCAGCTGGCGCAGCACCGCGGACTCCACCGCTTCGTCTTCGTCCCTGTTCGTCCTTCTCTCGATCGCTTCGTTCATCGCACTCCCTTGCCTTTCCCCTGTCTAAGTGCCCGCAGCTCCCACAGCCGGCACTATAGGCAAACCGAAATCTATTGTCTGTAGATCTTTTGTCTACGAACTTCTGGACGAGGAGAAGCTAGCCGTCCTCGCGGACGCCGCCCATTTCGGTGAAGACGGCGGTGACGCCCCCGTCCTCCCGCTTCTCGTCGGCGATCACGTGCGAGACGGCGTTGATCAGCGCCAGGTGGGTGAAGGCCTGGGGGAAGTTGCCGAGGTGCTGGCCGGACTCGGCGTCCAGCTCCTCGGCGAAGAGGTCGAGCCAGCCGGCAGCCTCCAGCAGGCGTTCACAGAGGTCGCGGGCGCGGCGCCGCTCGCCGATCTCCGAGAGCGCCGAGACGAGCCAGAAGGAGCAGATCAGGAAGGTTCCCTCCCGGCCCTGCAGGCCGTCGTCGGTCTCTTCCACCTTGTAGCGGCAGACGAGCCCGTGCTGCGTCAGGTCGTCAGCGATCGCGTTGACGGTGTCGCGCACCCGGGGGTCATCTGGTCGGAGGAAGCGGAAGAGGGGGATCAGCAGCAACGAGGCATCGAGCGCGTCGGTGTCGTAGTGCTGGCGGAAGACCCCGTCGCGGACGCCGCGCTCGAGGATCTCGGCCTTGAACTCGTCGGCCTTCGCCTGCCACTCGGCGGCCAGCTCGTCGAAGCCGCCGATCCGGGCGAGACGGGCGCCGCGGTCGACCGCCACCCAGATCATCAGCTTCGAGGAGACGTAGTGCTGTGGCTCGCCGCGGGACTCCCAGATCCCCTGGTCGGGGTGCGGCCAGGCCTCGATCGCCGCTTCTACCTGGTAGCGGATCAACTCCCGCGTGTCCTGCGTTCCGCGCCCGCGCAGCGCCTTTTCGTGTAGGTAGACGGAGTCGAGCAACGAGCCCCAGACGTCGTTCTGGCGCTGGTCGTAGGCGCCGTTGCCGATCCGCACCGGCCGCGCGCCGCCGTACCCCTCGAGGTGGTCGAGCGTCTGCTCCGTGAGATCACGCTCGTGGCCGATCCCGTACATGATCTGCAGGTCCGGATGGTCCTGGCAGACGTCGACGATGAAACGCATGAAGTCGCGCGCCTCGTCGTCGAAGCCGAGGGTGTGCAGCGCCCAGAGGGTGAAGGTCGAGTCGCGGATCCAGCTGAAGCGGTAGTCCCAGTTGCGTTCGCCCCCGGGCGTCTCCGGCAGCGAGGTGGTGGGGGCGGCGACGATCGCCCCGGTCGGCGTGTAGGTGAGGCCCTTGAGGACGAGTGCCGAGCGCTGCAGGTGGATCCGCCAGGGGTGGTCGGGGAATTCGCCGTCGCGCAGCCACTCGCGCCAGAACTCTTCGGTCGAGTCGATCCGCTCTAGCGCCTCCGGGGCGCTGCGCGGGCCGCCGAGGTCGCCGTCGCTCCAGGTCAGCGCGCAGAAGGCGGTCTGGTCTTCGCGCAGGGTCACCTGGCCGCGGGCGACATCCCCCTCGAGCCGGAGGTGGAGGTCGCTGGTCAAGAGCAGCTCGGTGCCGTCGGCGGCGGTGGCCCGGGCTTCTCCCAACTCACCGCCGTCCCAGCGCGCCGGGTCGACGCCGTAGGAGAAACGCGGCGCGCACTCCATCTCCATCTCGACTTCGCCGTCGATGCAGGTCATCGTCCGCAGCAGCGAGCAGTCATTCTCGTGCGCGGTTTCGGGTCGGCCCCGACGTTCACCGCCGCCGCCGTCGCCCGAGGCGGCCCAGTCGGCGATCGTCAGCGCGTCTTTGACCACCACCCAGCCGGTCTCGGTCACCCAGGTGGTCTCGATCACGAGCGTGCCGGGCCGGTAGCGGCGGCTGATCGGGACGATCACCCCCTTCGGGCGCAGCAGCATGTGGCCGGCACCGCGGTCAAGCAGGGCGGCGAAGGCGCTGGGGGAGTCGAAGCGCGGGAAGCAGAACCACTCGACGCTGCCACCAAAGGAAACGAGCGCGGAGGTATGACAGTCGGAGAGGAAGCCGTAGCTCCCGATCGGGGGGAAGCGGTGGTTCTGAGAGCTCACGGGCGAAGCCAAGCTACCAGCGGGCTACGCTGAAATCGATGAACCTGCCGTTTGCCCACGTCGGGGCGACCTTCGCGCCGCTGGAGGTTCTGCCGCTGCTGGCCGCCGCGGCCCTCTACGCGAAGCGCTCGATCACGCTGGCCGAGCGGGGCCGGCCGGTGCCGCTCTGGCGCCAGCTTTGCTTCGCCGGTGGGCTGCTGATGATCGCCGTCGCCCTTGTCTCGCCGGTCTCCCACGTCGCCGAGGAGCTGGTCATCGCCCACATGGTCGAGCACCTGATGCTCGGCGACCTCGCCACCCTGCTCCTGGTCCTCGGCCTGACCGGGCCGCTGCTGCAGCCGATCCTCGCGATCCCGGTCTTCGACAAGCTGCGGATCCTCGCCCACCCGCTCGTCGCCTTCCCGCTCTGGGCGCTCAACTTCTACTTCTGGCACATCCCGGCGCTCTACGACGCCGCCTACGGCGGGGCGGCGCTGCACCTGCTCGAGCACTCCAGCTTCATCTTCTTCGGCTGTCTGATGTGGATGCCGATCTTCGGCCCGCTGCCGAAGCCGGCCTGGTTCAACGCCGCCTGGAAGGTCGGCTACGTGATTGCGGTCCGCTTCGCCGGCGCGATCCTCGGCAACGTCCTGATGTGGTCCGGGTCCGTGCTCTACCCGAAGTACGCCGCCGGGGAGGCCTACTGGAACGTCAGCCCGCTGGCCGACCAGAGCACTGCCGGCGTGGTGATGATGGTCGAGGGGACCTTCCTCGGGCTCGGCCTGCTCGCCTGGGTCTTCTTCGAAGTCTCGCGGGAAGGGATCGAGAAGCAGCGCCTGCTCGACCTCGCGCTCGAGCGCGGGGTGGAGCTGGACGAGGCGCGAGCGCAGCGGGCGGTCGCGGCCGGGCAGGCGGAGCGCCTTGAGCGGCAGCTGATCGGGGCCGGGGGGGACGAAGCCGATCGCCCGCACTGAGCGCAGACTCCTGGGCCCGCTGGTCTTCGTCGTCGGCGCCGCCAGCCTCGGGGTCGAGATCGCCGCGGCGCGGCTCCTCGCTCCCTACTTCGGCGCCTCGACCGTGGTCTGGGCGAACACGATCGGCGTTGTCCTCGTCGCGCTGGCGGCCGGCTACTGGTTCGGCGGCCGCTACGCCGACCGCCACCCGCACCTGCGGGGGCTCTGCCTCCTGGTACTGGCCGCCGCGGTGTTGATCGCCGTCGTTCCCTTCGCCGCCCGGCCCTTCCTCGGCTTCTCGGTCGACGCCTTCGACACGGTCTCGGTCGGCGGCTTCGCCGGCTCGCTGTTCGGCGTCCTCGTCCTGGTCGCCGTGCCGGTGACGCTGCTCGGCGCCGCGGCGCCCTGGGCGGTGCGGCTGGCGGTGGGGGAGCTCAGCGACTCGGGCGAGGTCGTCGGCCGCCTCTACGCGATCTCCACCGCCGGCTCGCTGGTCGGGACGATGGCCTCGGCCCTGGTCCTGATCCCGTTGCTTGGGACGCAGCGGACCTTTCTCGTCTTCGCCCTGGCGCTAGCACTGGTGGCGAGCGTGGGGGTCGGGGCCCGGGCGCTTGCCGTCCCGGCCTGCCTGCTGGCGGTCTTGGCGGTGCCGGTGGGGACGATCAAGGCCAACGCCGACGGGCGCGTCCTCTACGAGGCTGAGACGACCCACCAGTACGCCCGCGTGATCGAGCGCGACGACGGCACCCGGGTGCTGGAGCTGAACGAGGGGCAGGCGGTGCACTCGCTCTACCGCCCCGGCTCCTACTTGACCGGCGATTACTGGGACGGGCACCTGGTGCTGCCGGCAGCCGCGGCCCGGCGGCAGCCGGGACGGATCGCGATCCTCGGCAACGCCGGCGGCACGGTCGCTCGTTCCTTCGGACACTTCTTCCCGCGCACCGCGGTCGACGCGGTCGAGATCGACGCCGAGCTGACCGAGCTGGGCCGCCGCTACCTCGACCTCCGCAACCCGCGGATGCGGACCTTCGCCGAGGACGCCAGGCCCTGGCTGGAGCGCTCCGGCGGCGACTACGACGCGATCATGGTCGACGCCTACCGCCAGCCCTACATCCCCTTCTACCTGGCCACCCGGGAGTTCTTCGAGCTGGCGCGCGAGCGGCTCGCGCCGGGCGGCCTGGCGATCGTCAACGTCGGCCACCCCGAGGGCGCGCGGGAGCTGGAGCGGGTGCTGGGACGGACGATGGCGGCCGCCTTCCCGCGGGTCCTGCGCTATCCGGTCGAGGACACCAACACGCTGCTGGTGGCGGGGGAGGGCTCGTTCTCCGCGGCGCGGCTGCGGGCGAACCTCGAGTCGCTGCCGGTGGCGCTGCACCCGCAGGCCCGGGAGGCCGCCCGGGAGTTGGAGCCGCGCTTGCCGGGCGGCGAGGTCTACACCGACGACCTCGCCCCCGTCGAGTGGCTCGTCGGCTCCTCCCTGCTGGAATACGCGAATGAGTGACGTCGTGGAGCGGGCGCGGGCCTGGCTGGTGACGGGGCCGGTCGGGCGGGGCCTCTCCTTCGCGATCGATTTCGCCGTGGCGCTGCGGACGATGCTCTCGCAACGTCGCTAGACGATCACGATCATCTAGGGTCACCGTCCCCATGCAGACCACCCTCAAGGAGCTCCCCAACTCACGTGTCGAGGTCGCGGTGGAGGTCCCCGCCGCCGACGTCGAGAAAGCGACTTCCCGCGCCGCCCGGGCGATGGCGAAGGAAATGCGGATGCCGGGCTTCCGCGCCGGCAAGGCCCCGCCGTCGCTGGTGATCCAGCGGCTCGGCTTCGGGCCGGTGCTGCAGGAGGCAATCCGTGACTCGCTCCCCGAGTGGTACGAACTGGCACTGTTCGACGCCGGCGTCAGCCCGATCGGCGACCCCAGCATCGAGATGGTTTCGACGCCCGAGGGCGAAGGCGAGGGTCTCAACTTCAAGTTCGAGGTCGGCGTGCGCCCGGAGGCCAAGCTCGGCGAGTACAAGGGCATCGAGGTCGGCAAAGAGGAGCAAGAGGTCCCAGACGAAATCGTCGACACCGAGGTCGAGCGGATCCGCGAGGGTTTCGCGCGCCTGGAGCCGGTCGAGCGCGAGGCCGCCGAGGGCGACTCGCTGCTGATCGACTTCGAGGGGTTCCTCGACGGCGCCGCCTTCCAGGGCGGCGCGGCGGAGGACTACCTGCTGGCGCTGGGCTCGGGGCAGTTGATCGAGGGCTTCGAGGAGCAGCTGACCGGCGCCAAGGCGGGTGAAGACCGCGAGGTGAAGGTCACTTTCCCCGCCGACTACCAGGCCGAACACCTGGCGGGCGAAGACGCGGTCTTCAAAGTCAAGGTCAAGGAGGTGCGGGAGAAAGTCCTGCCCGAGCTCGACGACGAGTTCGCCGCCGACGCCTCGGAGTTCGACACGCTGGAAGAGCTGCGCGACGACATCCGCGAGAAAGTCGGCGCGGCGATGGGCAGCCGCGCGGAGGAGGACTTCCGGGTCGCGGCGATCGACGCAGCGGTGGCCGAGGCGACCGTCGAGGTGCCCAAGGAGCTGGCGACGGCGCGGGCGACCGAACGCTGGGAGCGGATGGAACGCCAACTCGCCGGGCGCGGCATGGACCCCAACCAGTTCCTGCAGATGCAGGGCAAAACCCGCGAGGAGCTGATCGAGGAGACCAAGCCCGACGCCGAAAAAGAGCTGCAGCGAGAGGCGGTGGTTACGGCGATCGCCGAGGCCGAGGCGATCGAGGTCTCCGAGGCGGAGATGGTCGAGGCCCTCGAGCACAGCGCCGAACACGAGCGGACGACGCCAGAGAAACTGCTGGAGCGGCTGCGCGAGAGCGGGCGCGACGCGATGATCCGCGAAGACCTGCGGGCGCGGAAGGCGATCGAGCTGGTTGCCGAGGCGGCCAAGCCGATTCCGAAAGAGGAGGCCGACGCGCGCCAGGGGAAAGCCGAGGCCCGCGAGAAACTGCTGGCGCCGGAGGAGGGCAAAGCCAAAGGCGAGCTCTGGACTCCGGGCGGCGAGTAGGTCAGAGCCCCTCTATAGAGTGCGAGCCATGAGCCCTTTGATCCCGATGGTGGTCGAGCAGACCTCGCGCGGCGAGCGCGCGTTCGACATTTACTCGCGCCTGCTCGGCGAGCGGATCATCTTTCTCGGTACGCCGGTCACCGACGACATCGCCAACCTGATCGTCGCCCAGCTGCTGCACCTGGAGTCCGAGGATCCGGACAAGGACGTCAGCCTCTACGTCAACTCGCCCGGCGGCTCCGTCTATGCCGGGCTGGCGATCTACGACACGATGCAGTTCATCAAGCCCGACGTGCAGACGATCTGCGTCGGGGTCGCGATGAGCATGGGGGCGCTGCTGCTGAGCGGCGGTGCGGCCGGCAAGCGGATGGCGCTGCCGAACTCGAAGATCCTCATCCACCAGGTCTCCGCCGGCTTCCAGGGCCAGGCGACCGACATCGAGATCCACGCCAAAGAGATCATCGAAGTCCGCCGCCGCCTCGACGAGATCATCGCCCAGCACACCGGCCAGTCGTTCGAGAAGGTCACCAAAGACACCGAACGCGACTACTTCATGAGCGCGGAGGAGGCGAAGGAGTACAACATCGTCGACCGCGTGATCGAGCACCACTGAGCCGCCGCTCTTCCTTCTTCGCTCTCGCGCTGGCCCTGGCGATCCTCGCCCCGCCGGCCTCCGCCCAGATCTCCGGTCGCGACGGCGGGACGCCGTACTTCGGCCACGTCTTCCCGGTCCAGGGGCCGCACGGCGTGCGGGGTGCGATCGGCGAGTTCCACGCGCCGCGCAGCGGCGGGCGGATCCACGAAGGCTTCGACGTCACCGCGGCGTGCGGGACGCCGCTGGTGGCGGTCCGCAACGGCAAGGTGCTGAGCAGCGGCTTCGACCCGGTTCTATACGGCTGGTACCTGCTGCTCCACGGCGAAGGCGAGCGCCGCGGCTACTTCTACGCCCATATGCCGCGCCCGGCTGTCGTGAGAAGAAGCGAGCGGGTGTGGGAGGGGGAGCGGGTCGGCTCGGTCGGCGAAACCGGCAACGCCGTCGGCACCGGCTGCCACCTCCACTTCGAGATCCACGTCGGCGACGTCCCGGTCGATCCCGAGCCCTCGCTGCGGCGCTGGGACCGTTACTCCTGAGCCTCCGGGGCCAGCGACCGTTCGAACCAGAGGTCCGCTTTCGGGTTGTCGTTGTAGGCGGGGACCTCGCGGTAGCCGGCGGCGCGGTAGAGGCCGACGGCGGGGGTGAGGTAGTTGGAGGTGTCGAGGCGGACGGCGGTGCAGCCGTGCTCCGCGGCGATCTCGTCGAGGCGGGCGAGGATGCGGCGGCCGAGGCCAGTCCCGCGGAACGGAGGCGCGACGTACATGCTCTTTACCTCGGCGACGTCGGTATCGAGGTGGCGGACGCCGCCGAGCCCGGCCGGCTCGCCGTCGGCGAGGGCCAGGAGGAGGACCCCGTTCGGCGGGACCAGGTCCGCCGGCGGCCCGGCGGCGATTTCCGCCTCGAGGTCGATGCCCGCGCCCTCGCGGTCATAGACGAGCGGCCCATCGGCCTCGCGGATGAAGTCGGCGTAGAGCGGCAGGACCCGCGGATCGTCCCGGTCGATCGGCTCCAAGGAGAAATTCACCAAGACGACGCTAACGCGTTGTGGAATTTCTCCATTCTGCGCGCGACGCGTACGGTCACCCCTGGCAGGATTTCCTCTGTGACCCAGGAGGAACTGTCCGCAGTCATCGCCGAATGCGCCGCGCGCACCGAGCGCGCCGCCGCGATCAGCGAGGAGGCAAGAGCAGGGATCGACGTGGCAAGGCGCAGGCAGGAAGAGGCGATCGCCCGTCACGAGGCGCTTCTCCCGAAGCACGAAAAGATCGACGCTGAATTCAAGTCAATGATCAGGGACTCCGGACGCAAGACCGATGCCATCCTCGCCGAGCTGAAGGAACACCGGGATGAGCGCCGGGCCCTCCTTGAGGCGATCTTCAGAGTGCTGGACCGGCTGGGCTAGACCCGCAGTTCGTAGCTGAACCACTCCGAGCGCTCGGCGCCAGTGGAGTCGTAGAGACGCTGGGCGGTCTCGTTGTCGGGGGCGGTGGACCACTCGACGAAAGGCACCTCGCGTTCGCGGGCGACCTCGGCGGTTGCTTCGATCAGCGCTCGGCCGACCCCTTGTCCGCGCATCGACCCGTCAACGAAGAGGTCGTTCATCAGCACGCTCTCGCAGGCCTCCAGCGAGCTGAAGTGCCAGTAGAGACAGGCGTAGCCGACCAGCCGGCCCTCGCTGCGGGCACCGAGCAGGAGGCCGTCCTCGCTGGGGGCCAGGAAACGGCGGAAGAAGGCGCGGTTTCGCTCGTCGTCGACGTCCTCGACTTCGTAGAAGTGCTGGTAGGCGGCGATCAGTGGCAGCAGCTCCTCGAACCGCTCGGGAGCGATCGGCGCGATCTCGATCTCGGCGGCCACGCCTCCACGGTAGCGCCACGCAAGGCTGCGCTCACGTGAAGGGACCGCCCGGCCGATGCCGTAAACGACCCTCACGAACCGGTGCAGGTCCCCCTCTAACCTTTGGGGCGCCGCCGGAGGCAAGAGATCGTCCCGTTAGGAGGGGTTTTCCGTTGGCACGTCCTTCAGACTCAAACGAGCAGCTCCTCTGCAGCTTCTGCGGCAAGTCGCAGCGCCAGGTGAAAAAGCTGATCGCCGGTCCCGGCGTCTACATCTGCGACGAGTGCATCGACCTCTGCAACGAGATCATCGACGAGGAGCTGACCGCGCCGCCCGTCTTCGAGCTGGAGAACCTGCCGAAACCGCAGGAAATCTTCGACGTGCTGCAGGAGTACGTGGTCGGCCAGGATGCCGCCAAGCGCTCCCTCTCGGTGGCCGTCTACAACCACTACAAGCGGGTGCAGATCGCCCAGTCCGACGAGACCGAGGTCGAGCTGCAGAAGTCGAACATCATGATGCTGGGCCCGACCGGCTGCGGCAAGACGCTGCTGGCCCAGACCCTGGCCCGGATCCTCAACGTCCCCTTTGCGATCGCCGACGCGACCGCGCTGACCGAGGCCGGCTACGTCGGGGAGGACGTCGAGAACATCCTCCTGAAGCTGATCCAGGCCGCCGACTTCGACGTCAAGAAGGCCGAAACGGGGATCATCTACATCGACGAGATCGACAAGATCGCGCGCAAAGCCGACAACCCGTCGATCACCCGCGATGTCTCCGGTGAAGGCGTGCAGCAGGCGCTTTTGAAGATTCTCGAGGGGACCACCGCCTCGGTGCCGCCGCAGGGCGGGCGCAAGCACCCCCACCAGGAGTTCCTGACGATCGACACCACCAACATCCTCTTCGTCTGCGGCGGCTCCTTCGCCGAACTCGACAAGGTGATCGAGCGGCGGGTGGGGGACCGCGGGATCGGCTTCGGTGCCGAGATCTCCTCACGCGTCAAGAAGGACGCGGGCGAGTGGTTCGAGCAGGTGCTGCCCGAGGACCTGATCGAATACGGCCTGATCCCCGAGTTCATCGGCCGCCTGCCAGTGATCACGGCGATCCACCAGCTCAGCCGCGACGACCTGACGACGATCCTGACCGAGCCGCGCCACGCGCTCACCCGCCAGTTCCAGCGCTTCTTCGAGTTCGACGACATCGAGCTGGTCTTCTCCGAGGACAGCCTCGAGGCGATCGCCGACAAGGCCCTGGAGCGAGAGACTGGCGCCCGCGGCCTGCGCTCGATCCTCGAGGAGACCCTGCTCGACGTCCAGTTCGAGCTGCCCTCCCGCCGCGACGTCACCAAGTGCGTGGTCACCAAGGAGACGATCACCGAGGGCCGCCGCCCGACGCTCGTCACCGAGGCCGTCCAGCAGGACATCGGCCCGTCCGATCCGGGGCTGAACGAAGAAACGGCGTAGCGCTTCCGACTTTTGCCCCACCCCAGTGGGGACAAACTCGGAAGCGCCTATCTAGACTCGCCGCGTGGACGAGGCGCGGCGGAAAAAGCTTGAGGAGACGACCCGGTACGACTCGGCGGAGGTCGAGGCGCGGGTGTTTGCCGCGTGGATGGATGGGGGGTACTTCCATCCTGAGGCGGAGGGCACGGCGGAGGAGAACTTCTCGGTCGCGATCCCGCCGCCGAACGTGACCGGCGCGCTGCACATGGGGCACGCGCTGAATGGGTCGATGCAGGACGCGCTGGTGCGGATGAACCGGATGCGGGGGAAGAACACGCTTTGGGTCCTCGGCACCGACCACGCCGGCATCGCCACCCAGGCGGTGGTCGAGAAAGAGTTGAAGAAAGAAGGGACGAGCCGGCACGACCTCGGCCGCGAGGCCTTCGTCGAACGGGTCTGGGAGTGGAAAGCCGAGTACGGCTCGCGGATCGTCGAGCAGTACAAGCGGCTCGGCGCCTCCTGCGACTACGAGCGCGAGCGCTTCACCCTCGACGAGGGCTACGTCAAGGCCGTCTATCGCGTCTTCAAGCAGCTCTTCGACAAGGGCTACATCTACCGCGACCACTACATGGTCAACTGGGACCCTGGCTCGCGTTCGGCGATCTCCGACCTCGAGGTCGAGAACCGGGAGGTCGAGGACGTCCTCTACTCGATCGACTACCCGGTCGAGGACTCCGACAAGGTCCTGACGGTAGCCACGGTGCGGCCGGAGACGATGCTCGCCGACACCGCCGTCGCCGTGAACCCCGACGACGAGCGCTATGCCGACCTCGTCGGCAAGCACGTGATCCTGCCCTTGGTCGGACGCCGGATCCCGGTGATCGCCGACGAGCACGTCGACGTCGAGTTCGGCACCGGCGCCCTGAAGATCACCCCGGGCCACGACCCCAACGACTTCGAGATCGGCCGCAAGCACGGCCTCCAGGAGATCGGCGTGATCGGCCCCGACGGGCGGATGACCGAGGAGGCTGGCGAGTTCGCCGGCATGCCCGCGGCCGAGGCGCAGAAGGCGGTCGTCGAGGCGCTGCGCGCCGCGGGTCGCCTGCGCGCCGAGGAGCCCTACGTCCACTCGGTCCCCTTCTCGCACCGCTCGGGCGAGCGGATCGAGCCGCTGATCTCGCTGCAGTGGTTCTGCCGCATGGACGAGCTGGCGCGGCCGGCGATCGAGGTCGTCGAACGCGACGAGGTCCACATCACGCCGCCGCAGTGGAAGCGGGTCTACCTCGACTGGATGGAGGAGATCCGCCCCTGGTGCATCTCGCGCCAGCTCTGGTGGGGCCACCGGATCCCGGTCTGGTACTGCGACGAGTGCGGCGAGACGATCGTCGCCGAATCCGAGCCGGAGCGCTGCCGCTCCTGCGATGGCGAGCTGCGCCAGGAGGAGGACGTGCTCGACACCTGGTTCAGCTCGGCGATCTGGCCCTTCGCCACCTTGGGCTGGCCCGACGATACGCCGGAGCTGCGCGCCTTCTATCCGACCAGCTTCCTGACCACGGCGCGGGAGATCCTCTTCCTCTGGGTGGCGCGGATGATCATGACCGGACTCGAGTTCCCCGGCGCGATCCCCTTCCGCGACGTCTACGTCCACTCGGTGATCCAGGCCCGCGACGGGCGGCGGATGTCGAAGAGCCTCGGGACCGGGATCGACCCGCTGGAGGAAATCGACGTCCACGGCGCCGACGCCCTGCGCTTCGGGCTGCTGGCGATGTCCTCGACCCAGGACGTCCGCTTCTCCGATGCCAAGGTGCAGCAGGGCCGCGACCTCGCAAACAAGCTCTGGAACGCCAGCCGCCTGATCCTGCTGAACGCCGCCGCCGTTTCCCCGGCGCCGCGTCCGACCCGCGTCGAGGACCGCTGGATCCTCTCGCGGCTGGAGCGGACCATCGCCTCGGTGACCGAGAAGCTCGAGACCTACGACTTCGCCCACGCGGTCCAGGAGGCCTACTCGTTCTTCTGGCGCGACCTCTGCGACTGGTACCTGGAGATCGTCAAGCCGCGCCTCTACGACGGAGAGGAGGAGGTCTCGGCAACGCTCCTCTACGCGCTCGAACGGGTGCTCGGCCTCTTGCACCCGACGATGCCGTTCGTCACCGAGGAGGTCTGGAGTTTCCACCCGGCGCGGGAGGGGCACCTCGCCGTGCACGCCTTCCCGGTCGCCGACGAGGCGCTGTTCGACGAGGCCGCCGAGGTCGACGTCGAGGGCGGGATCCGGCTCACCCAGCGGCTGCGCGCCTGGCGCGACCTCGCCGGGGTCCCGGTCGGCGTGACCCTGCCGGCGGTGATCGACGGCGTCGAGCCGCCTGGCTTTGTCGCCCGGCTCTCGCGCTTCGAGTTCGACGGGGTGGGGTCGGAGCCGGTGGCCTCGATCGGCCCGGTGCGGGTCCTCGACTCCGACGCGCTCGACGCCGCCGCGGTCGCCGAGCGCCTGGAGAAGCGGCGCGAGGAGCTGCGGGCCGAGGTCGAGCGCGGCGAGCGCAAACTCGGCAACGAGGGCTTCGTCGCCAAGGCGCCGGCCGAGGTGGTCGAGGAGGAGCGGGGGAAGCTGGAGCGCTACCGCAACGAACTCGAGGAGCTGGCCTAAGCATTGGTGCGCTTCTCAGACGGCAGCGGACGCGAAGCGGAGCAGCCGTCGCCTGATGATTATCTCGACTCCCTTGAACCGGTCGGCTGGCGGCTCGGCCTGGAGCGGATGCGCAAGCTGACCACCGCGCTCGGCCTGCCCCAGAATCGCTTCGCCTCGATCCACGTGGTCGGCACCAACGGCAAGTCGTCGGTGACGCGGATGACGGCGGCGCTGCTCGAGGCGCACGGCCTGCGAACCGGCGCCTGCGTCTCCCCGCACGCCGAACGCTGGTCGCAGCGGACCCTGGTCGCCGGCGCCGAGGTCGACGCCGCGGCCTGGGCGGCGGCGGTCGAGCAGGTGGCGAAGGCCGCCGAGGCGGTCGACCGCAGCCTCGCCGATGGCGAGGCGGTGACGCAGTTCGAGGCGGCGACGGCGGCGAGTTTCGTGGCGCTGGCCAGGGCGAGGGTCGAGGTGGCGGTCGTCGAGGCCGGTCTGGGGGGGCGGCTGGATGCGACCAACACGATCCCCTCCAGGGTTACCGTCCTCACCTCGATCGGCCTCGACCACACCGAGTGGCTGGGGGAGACCGAGGCGGAGATCGCGGCCGAGAAGCTCGCGGTTCTGCGCGACCAGACCACGCTGGTTCTCGGCGAGGTGTCCGACGAGGTGGCACGGCTGGCCGAGGAGGCTGTGCGGGAGCGCGGCGCCCGCCTGGTGCGGGCCGCCGCCGACCCGGGGCCAGAGTTGCGCCTGCGGGCCGCCGGCGGGTTCCAGCGCCGCAACTTCGCGATCGCTCGCGCCGCCGCTGAGGCGTTCCTCGGCCGCCCGCTCGACGCCGAGCGCATGGGGGAGGTGGCCGGGGCGGTCACGGTCCCCGGCCGCCTCGAGCGGATCGCCGAGCGGCCGCCGACTTTCCTCGACGCCGCCCACAACCCCGACGGCGCCGCCGCCCTGGCGCGATCGCTGCCCGAGCTGGCGGCGGGACGCCGCGTGGTCGCCTGCCTGGCGATCCTCGCCGATAAGGACGCGGAGGCGATGATCGGGGCGCTTGCCCCTGCACTCGACCGGGTCGTCTGCACGGAGCTGCCGAGGGAGGCGCTGGAAGGGCGCGGCAGGCCCGGTGCGCGCTCGCGCCCGGCCGCGGATCTGGCCGCGGCCTGCGAGAAGGCCGGTCTGGCGGCGGACGCCGAGCCCGGCTTTGCTGCGGCGCTGGATCGCGCCCGCGCTCTGGCCGCCGGGCCGCCCGAAGGCATCCTCCTTGTCGCCGGTTCCCACTATGCAATTGCCCCGGCACGGGCGCTGATCGCGGCGTGACTGTGCGAGGATTCGGGCATGGATCGTCCTCGCAGCGCCGGTTCGGAACTGATCTCGATGATGGGGTTGGTAGCCGCCGTCGTCGCGATCGTGATCCTCGTCTTCTTCGGTGTCGGCTACCTGTTCGGACGGCTCTTCCTCTAGAAACAGGTTTGGCGTCGGCCACGGCGAAGTAGACTGCCGCCCCTCACCGCGCCCCGAATTACCCAAATTTCCTTATGCCCCTAGCGATCTTCGGCATCACCAACGACGGCCTCAACCTCGTCGCCACCCTTTTCCTGCTGATGCTGATCGTGCTCTGGCTGGCGCTGATCGTCTACACCTACCTCGACGCCCGCCGTCGCATCTCCGATCCCTTCCTGGTCGCCTGCGCGACCGTCGCCTCCTTCTTTCCCTTCATCGGCACCGCCGTCTACGCGATCGTCCGGCCGCCGGAGTACCTCGAGGACGCCCACGAGCGTGAGCTGGAGATCAAAGCGGCCGAGTTGAGGGTGCGGCAGCTGAGCGACCAGAGCTGCCCGAACTGCGAATACCCGGTCGAGAAAAACTACCTGCGCTGCCCGAACTGCCAGCGCCGGCTGAAGGACCCCTGCCCGACCTGCAAAAAGCCGGTCGATCCCCGCTGGGGCCTCTGCCCGTTCTGCGAGACCAATCTTGGCGGTGGCGGCGAGCGGCCGCGCCGCAAACGTAGGGACCCCGATGAGCGCCAGGCGCCGCCGCCGCAACAGCAACAGCAGCAGCAGAAACGCCAGGCACCGCCGCGTCGCCGCAAAGCGCCGCCGGAGGCTGACGAAGGGGCACAACCAACCCAAGAGCAAAGGAGCCCCCGCCGTGAGCCGGACCCTGATCCTCGTCAAGCCTGACGCCTTCGAGCGCGCCCTGACCGGTGAGGTGATCGCCCGCTTCGAGCGCAAGGGGCTGCGGATCGCCGCCCTGAAGTCGATGCGCGCCGACGAGGCGATCGCCAACGAGCACTACGCCGAGCACACCGACAAGCCCTTCTTCGGCGAGCTCGTCTCCTTCATCACCGGTGGCACTCTGGTGGCGATGGTCCTAGAGGGCCCCGAAGCGGTCAAGGCCGCTCGCCAGCTGATCGGCGCGACCAACCCGGTCGAGGCCTCCCCCGGCTCGATCCGCGGCGATTTCGCCCTCGAGGTGACCTTCAACATGGTCCACGGCTCCGACTCCGACGAGTCGGCCGAGCGCGAGATCGGGATCTGGTTCCCAGAGTTGACCTGAGTGTTATTGGGCCGGCGGGTCCTGTCCCCGCTTTGGTCCCACCATCCCTGTCGGGATGGTCCCCCAAATCGGCGCCACCCCCCGGCAGGTTCGTATGAGGTTGACGCTGGCATCCGGATCGCCCCAGAGGAAAGAGATCCTCGGGAAGCTTGGTTTGGATTTCGAGGTCGTGGTTCCGGGCGTCGAGGAGCTGACCGCGGGGGACCCCGAGGAGCTCGTCGTCGAGAACGCTCGCCGCAAGGCGGCTGCGGTCGCTGGCGAGATGGTGATCGCCTGCGATACCGACGTGGTGCTTGACCGGGAGGTGCTGGGGAAGCCGGCCGACGCCGGCGAGGCCCGGACCTACCTCGACCGGATGAGCGGCAGGGCTCACACGGTGATGAGCGGCCTGGTGGTGGTCGAGGGCGAGCAGACGCGGTCGGGGGTCGAGCAGACCACGGTGGTCTTCAAGCAGCTGTCCGAGGGCGAAAAGGACCGCTACGTCGCCTTCGGCGAGTGGGAGGGGCGCTCCGGGGGTTACGCGATCCAGACCCTCGGGTCCTCGCTGGTCGAGCGCCTCGAGGGGAGCGTCTCCAACGTGGTTGGCCTGCCCGTCGGGCTGTTGGCCGAGCTGGCGCCGGCGCTATTCGAACGCGGTTGACTCAGTCCCTCAGCGCCAGGGCGTCCTCGCGGTGGGCGAGGAGGACGTCGACGATCTCCGGGTCGAACTGGGTGCCGCCGCCCGCCTCGATCACCGCCCTCGCCTCCTCAACGCTCATCGCCGGCTGGTAGGGCCGGTCGCTGAGCAGCGCGTCGAGCACGTCGGCGACGGCGACGATGCGCGCTTCGATCGGAATCTCGTCGCCCGCCAGTGCCCGCGGGTAACCACTGCCGTCGAACCGCTCGTGGTGGCCGAGGGCGATTCTCGCTGCCATCTGCATCAGCTCGCTCTCAGAGTCGGAGAGGATCCGGTAGCCGACCTCGGTGTGGCGCTCCATCCGCACCTGTTCTTCGGGGGTCAGCGGTCCGGGCTTGTGGAGGATCTCCGGCGGCACGGCGATGTTGCCGACGTCGTGAAGCGGCGCCGCCGTCTTCAGCAGTTGGGTCTGCCTTTCGCCCAGGCCGATCCGCGAGGCGAGGTAACAGGCGGTGCGCGCCATCCGGCCGGCGTGCTGCCTGCTTTCGGCGACGTACGGAGCGATCGCCCCGGCCAGCACCTCCACGGCCTCCTGGCGGGAGGCGCGCAGGTCCTCGATCGTCTGCTCCTGCGCCTCGACCTGGCCCTGCTGCGCCTGTTCGGCTTCGCGCTGGGCGGTGATCTCGGCCGAAACGCCGACGATGCCGGCAAGGTTGCCGTCGGGGCCGATGTAAGGGAACCGGACGGTGAGGAAGGTGCGGTCGCGGCCCATGATCTCGACGGTCATCTCCCGGTAGCTGAATTCTTCGTCGCGAAGCACCCGCATGTCCCCCTCATGAATCACCTGCTCGGTCTCGGGCGAGTGCATTTCGGCGTCGGTGCGGCCGACCATCTCGCCCGGGGCCTGGCCCATGACTTCGTGCATGAACCGGTTGGCGATCAGGTAGCGGCGCTCGAGGTCTTTGGCGAAGATCGGGATCGGCGCGCGGTCGACCGCCGCCTGGATCGTCTCCTGGAGCCCGCGGCGCCGCGCGCGGTCGGATGCCTCCACTTCCAGCCGGCGCAGCGCGGTCTCGGCCGTGATCAGCAGCTGGCCGACCGAGAAGGGCTTGACCAGGTAGCCGTATACGCCGATTTCAAGGGCGTGCTCGACCAGCGAGGGGTCTTCCGTCCCGGCGATCGGTACCACCGCCGTCGACTCGCTCTCGGCCGCCAGTTCCTCGACCAGGGCCAGCCCGGACTCGCCGGGCATCTGCACGTCGCAGAGGACGATCTCGAACCTCTCCTGGGCGAGTCTGCGCCTCGCTGTATCGAGGTCGGCGGCCAGCTCGCACTCGTACCGCCCGCCGAGCGTCCGCTCCACCATCTTCAGCGTTTCGGGGTCGTTGTCGATCGCGAGGATCCTCGCGTGTGATGTGGTCATGTCAGCCGGCTTCTGCGAGAGATCTCTCGAATACTCCTCGTCTGTCGATGGTACGACGGGGCGGCCCGGCCTGCAAAGGCCGGATTTTGCGGCTCTGCGATCATTTGTCTTCTGGAACATCGCGTTTATCCACAGAGGACAACGAATTGGGCTTGTTCAGTCGTCTGACCCGCCTCGGCGGCCGCGACATGGCCGTCGATCTCGGCACCGCCAACACGCTCGTCTACGTAAGGGGGCGCGGGATCGTCCTCTCCGAGCCCTCGGTGGTTGCGATTGACTCCCTCAACGGTCATGTCCACGCCGTCGGCGTCGAAGCGAAGCGGATGCTCGGCCGCACCCCCGGGACGATCACCGCGATCCGGCCCCTCAAGGACGGGGTGATCGCCGACTTCGACGTGACCGAGCAGATGCTGCGCCACTTCATCACCTCGGTGCACTCCAACCGCTTCGCCCATCCGCGGGTGGTCGTCTGCGTCCCCTCCGGGGTCACCGGGGTCGAGAAGCGGGCGGTCGAGGAGGCCTGCCTCTCAGCCGGCGCCCGCCAGGCTTACTTGATCGAGGAGCCGATGGCCGCCGCGATCGGCGCCGGGCTGCCGGTCGCCGAGCCGACCGGCTCGATGATCGTCGACATCGGCGGCGGCACTACCGAGGTGGCGGTGATCAGCCTCGGCGGGATCGTCGTCTCACAGTCGATCCGGGTCGGCGGCGACGAGCTCGACGAAGCGATCGTCGCCCACTGCAAGCAGAACTACAAACTGGCGATCGGCACCCAGACTGCAGAGGAGGTCAAGCTCGAGGCCGGCTCCGCCTCGCCGTTGGCCGAAGAGGTGCGGACCGAGATCCGCGGCCGCGACCTCGTCTCCGGGCTACCGAAGACGATCGAACTGAGCTCCGAGGAGGTACGGGGAGCGCTGGAAGAACCGGTCAGCCACATCGTCGCCGCGGTCAAGGAGACGCTCGACCGCACCCCACCGGAGCTCGCCGGAGACATCATGGATCGTGGCATCACCCTGGCCGGCGGCGGCGCGCTCCTGCAAGGCTTGGAGCAACGCCTGCGCGACGAGTGCCAGATGCCCTGTCAACTGGCAGAGTCGCCGTTGACGTGCGTGGCGGTCGGCTCGGGCATCTCGCT
>Ga0164302_10000098_pt1 | contig 19946 bp, 18 predicted proteins | sample Whisoiple_202_MG_FD_109714 | JGI IMG/M metagenome (GOLD analysis project Ga0164302, IMG submission 109714) | Soil microbial communities amended with pyrogenic organic matter from upstate New York, USA - Whitman soil sample_202_MG | ecosystem: Environmental > Terrestrial > Soil > Agricultural... | reverse complement strand
GGCGGGTAGTTATCGGTATTTGCGCCGTTACACCGATGAAAAGCGTATATACGACCGCGCAATCGCGATTGCTCCCAAAGATGCTGCGCTGCGAGCTTCACGCGCACAGATCGAACTCAACTGGCATGCCGATCCGCTTCCATTGATCTCGACAATCGAGGCGTTTGTTGCCCGGGATTCAAGCGAAGCCAAACACCTGGCGTGGGCTTGGATTCGCGGAGCGCTGTGCAAGCGCGATTACGATGGCGCTCGTCGCGCTATAGATGCGCTGCCCATCGATGGGTGTTACGACGACAGTATTCCGTTTCCGCGGACGTGGTGCGAAGGCGTAGTGGCTCGGTTGAGCAATGATAAAGCATCTGCGTACGCCGCCTTTACCACCACCCGATCCGAAGCCGCCAAGCTGGTTGCGGGTCAGCCTGATTATCCCGAAGGTCTCTGCGTGCTGGCAATGGCTGATGCGGCCCTCGGCCATAGGGAAGAGGCAATTCGTGAGGGTCGCCGCGCGGTCGAACTCATGCCTGTCAGCAAAGACGCTATAAGGGGCCCTTTGTTGATTGAGTACTTGGCTGTTATTTATACGTGGACCGGCGAGAAGGATCTCGCCTTGGACCAGTTAAGTGTTGCGGCACGTATTCCAAGTCATTTGAGCTATGGTCATTTGCATTTGCACCCTTACTGGGATCCGCTGCGAGGCGATCCGCGATTTGAGAAGATTGTCGCCTCATTGGCGCCAGAGTAGATCTGCAGATTCTAACGAAACGAGTGTTACTCCCGTCGCAACGCGGTAATCTTCCCAGATGATAAATGAATCCCACCGGTTTTGTGACGAAGTTCACATCGCACAACTTGAGGTTTTCACTCATGTTGGAGTGCCGGAACGGGAGCGCGCAAATCCGCAACGTTTAACCGTCAGCATCTCATTCTGGCCTTACCAGGAAATACGCGATGTGGCAGACAATATCGATCAGACAGTTAATTATTCAGTCGTGGCAGAGGAGACGAAGAAATTCGTGCGTGATCAATCCGTGAATCTGATTGAGACCCTGGCCGACCGGCTCGCAGCATATTTACTCAAGACTTTTCCGATACAGAAAGTGACGGTGGAACTGCGGAAGTTTCCCCTGCAGGATGCGAAATACGTCTCCGCAACCGTCACGCGCACAGCGTCCGTGGGTTGATGAATGCGGCTGAGAATTCAGTGGCATTTGGCGCACCGGGGATCGAGCCGCGCTGGACTTCAAGCGCAAAAGAAGGGGTTGGCACCGCTTACCATACCAGCTGCCGTTGCTGGTTCACGCTCAGTCACGGAATCGTTAACGAGATTTATTATCCGCACGTCGATCAACCGAACACCCGCGACTTTCAATTTCTTATCAGCGACGGAGAAACGTTTTGTCACGAGGAGAAACGCGACCTGATCCATGCGATCGATTACCCGGAGCGCGACTGCCTTTTTTACCGGATCACAAACTCGGAACCTCTCGGACGCTACCGCCTGATCAAACAGGTGCTTACGGATCCGCATCAGTCGGTCTTCCTCGTCCATACTACAGTCGAAGTTTTTGACGAATCGCTGCGGGAAAAGTTGCGGCTTTACGCGTTGCTGTCTCCTCACATAGCCGGATGCGGCGCACACATCTCTGGATACTGTTCTGAAATCGGAGGGGTCAAATTCCTCCACGCTCAACGCGAAAGCGTTCACCTGATCATGGCATGCAGTGTTGGTTTCTCTCGCCGGTCAGTTGGCTATGTCGGTTTCAGCGACGGCTGGCAGGATCTGATGGAGAATTTCAAAATGGACTGGGAGTTCGGCAAGGCCGAGAGAGGTAACATCGCGCTGACTGGCGAAATCGATCTGCGACAGAGTAATGAATTCATAATTGCCATCGCTTTTGGCCGCAGTTACCAGAGCGCAGCAACCAAGTTGTTCCAATCGCTAGCCGAACCCTTTAACACACATTGCGCGGGATACGTTCGTCAGTGGCAACGGCCCGTCGTGGATCCCAAGTTCGACTTTAGCAGTGACACGTTAGACGACGGTGGAATGTACCGGCTTAGCCGCTGCGTGCTGTTGGCGCATGAAGACAAAGTTTTTCAGGGCGCCATCGTTGCATCCATGAGCATTCCCTGGGGAGAAACAAAGGGCGACAACGACCTGGGTGGTTACCATCTTGTTTGGACTCGCGATCTCGTGCAGAGCGCAACCGCGCTCCTCGCCACTGGTCAGAGGAGCACCCCTTTGCGCGCGTTGATTTGGTTGGCTGGCATTCAGCGGCCAGACGGCACTTTTCCGCAAAACAGCTGGATCGACGGGACGGCGTATTGGTCCGGGCTACAGCTGGACCAGGTTGCTTTTCCCATATTGCTCGCGTGGCGCTTGCACAAACTCGATGCGCTCTGGCTGTTCAACCCGAGCGTGATGATTTTGCGTGCCGCGGCACAACTGATTCTGCAAGGTCCGGTGACGGCCCAGGAACGCTGGGAAGAAAACGCCGGCTACTCACCTTCGACACTTGCAGCAGTCATTGCTGCTCTGGTCTGCACGGCGGAATGGGCTAAGGAATACGGCAAAACGGACGTTGCGGAATTTGTTTTTGCTTATGCCGACTGGCTGGTGGCACATCTCGAAGAATGGATGGTCACAACAAAGGGTGAGTTGGTTGAAGGATTTCCTCGTCATTACATTCGGATTAATCCAACTGTTCCGGGCGCACCGGATCCTCACGCAGATCCCAACACGACGATGATTCAGCTCGCCAACGGAGGGGGACTTCATCCGGCGCGAAACGTCGTGGGCGGCGATTTTCTCCACCTGGTGCGATGTGGCATCCTCGCTCCGAACGACCCGATCGTGCGCGACTCAATCGAAGTGATCGATCGTGTGCTCAAATATGATCTGCCGCAAGGGCCGGGCTGGCGACGCTACAATCATGATGGATATGGCCAGAAGGATGATGGCAGCGCTTTCGATGGAACAGGCGTAGGCCGCTGCTGGCCGATTTTAACGGGAGAACGCGGCCATTATGAGTTGGCTGCCGGGCGGGACCCAAAGCCCTTCATCGCAACAATGGAAAATTTTGCGAATCAAGGTGGCATGATCACAGAACAAATATGGGACGGACCTGACTTGCCCGGTGGCCATATGAAACGCGGCTGCCCGACCGGCGCCGCCATGCCGCTTTGCTGGTCCCACGCCGAATATCTCTCGCTCGTGCGCAGTCGTCATGACGGCGTGTGCTTTCACCAGATCGAGGCCGCGTTCAAGCGCTACGTGTTGAACCCGGTCCAAAGCCGATATGAGATTTGGACTCTTCGGCATCCGCTGCGCCACGTGCCACGCGGAAGAATTTTGCGGATCATCCTCAGGACAGAAGTAACTATTGTTTGGTCAATAAACGACTGGGCGAACAAAAACGAATCGGATATGAATCTTCAAAGCGACCCGAATCTCTGGTTCGCGGACTTTCCCACCGCAGAGTGGCCCCAGGGGTCAACGCTTGCCTTTACATTTTTTTGGAAAGGCGATCAGCGTTGGGAAAACCGTAACTGGCAGGTGAACATTTTATGAGAACGACTCGATTTGGCCGATCGATAGACCATTCCTGATGAGCGAGATTCTACCCGTAATTTATCTGGCCCGTCACGGGGAGACTGCCTGGAGTGTTACGGGCCAGCACACCGGGGTTACCGATTTGCCGCTGACAGATCGCGGCGAACGCAACGCCGTGCGGCTCGGCGAGCGCCTGCGCGGATTGGTTTTTACAAAGATTTTCACCAGTCCGCTGCAGCGCGCTGTCCGAACTTGCGAATTAGCCGGCTTTGGAGCCGTAGCCAACGTTGATCGCGATCTGATGGAATGGAACTATGGCGATTACGAAGGTGTCCGGACCGTGGAGATTCGTGCGAAGCGACCCGACTGGCATCTATTCCGTGATGGCTGCCCCAATGGCGAGTCACCGGAACAGGTCGGCGCACGAGCCGACCGTGTTGTCGGTCGTATGCGCGCGATTCAAGGCGATGTGCTGGTTTTTTCGAGCGGACATTTCCTGCGAGTGCTCGCTGCTCGCTGGCTCGGACTCGAGCCTGCTGTTGGAAGATTTTTGATGTTGGACACAGCAAGCCTGAGTGCGCTCAGCTACGAACACGATCTCTCCCAGCCAGCCATCCGGTTTTGGAATGATAGTCGGCACGTGGGCGATTGAGTGAGAAAGATTTCTAGAAATCGAGGCTGCCTGAGCATTCGCTTTTCTGCCTCATGTTCATAATCTTTCCGCGTGAAGGAGCACACGTGGGAAACTGTCTCGAGCGAACGGCACTTTGCGAACGCTCACCTCGAAGTTGTTACCGATCAGGTTCGAACGCCGTCGAAGAGCCAGCCGCGCCCGTGGACAATTGTACATCGCAAAGCAGCCGTTGTTGTCGCTTCGATGACTCGCGACGGCAAAATTGTCCTCATTCGCCAGGAGCGCATCCCGATCCGCCATGCGATCTGGGAAACGGTCTCCGGACAGGTCGATGACCACAACGCTAATAAAGAGGAGATCAAGAACGTGGCGTTGCGCGAACTGCGCGAAGAAGCCGGCTACGAGCTGGCCGAAGACGGTGAGCTCATTCCGCTTGGCCATTATTTTTCATCGCCAGGATTCACGGATGAGCGCGGCTATTTTTTCCTGGCGCGTCCAGTTCAGCGGTGTAAAGACGGCCCGGCGCGAGACGAAGAAGAATCGATTCTGGATTGCCGCGAATTTACTGTGCACCAAATTCGCCGCATGATCGCGCGGAACGAAATTCGCGACGCCAATACCCTGAGTATTTGCGCTACGCTCTCAGCGCGCGGTCTTTTGTCCGCGAGTTTTGCTCATGATTGATGATTTCGCTGATTTCATTGACACCTGGCTTCAGCCAGGTGCGAAAGGCAAACTGCGGCGCCAGCCGTTTCAACGGCTTTTGACCGGCGAACGGAAACCGTTGAAACGGTTCTTTGCTTCTTCAGTTTGGATCCACCCGGCTGAAGCCGGGTGTTAATGAGAGTCCTGCACCATCACGAGAATCATCCCAATGGCGCTGAAAAACATTTTCAAATTTCGCGATTCGCCGGAGAGCGAAACTTCCAAGCCGTTTCTAGAACATCTCGAAGACCTGCGATGGACCATTGTAAAGATGGCGCTCGCGCTTGGTGTTGCGATGATTATTTGCTTCGCGTTTCGTTCGAGCCTCGTGCGGATATTGCAGGCGCCACTGCATGACGTTGGTTCACAAGTTGGAACGCTCAAGGCGCTCGGCATCACCGATTCAATTGTGATTTCGTTTCATCTGGCGTTTTACGCTGGCATTGTCATCTCGTTTCCGCTGCTGCTTTATTTTCTGGCGGAATTTGTGTTGCCTGCGCTTACCGCAGTCGAGAAACGATTTTTGTTTCCCGCTATCGGACTCAGCTTCGCGCTATTCCTTGTCGGCGTATGCACTTGTTATTTTTGGCTGTTGCCGAAAACGATTCTGTTTTTCTTTCGCGATACCGAGTCACTGGGATGGGCGCCGACCTGGACAGTGCAACAGTATTATTCCTTTGTGACGCGGTTCACGCTTGGGTTCGGTCTGGCGTTCGAATTGCCGGTGGTCGTGCTGGCGCTGGTCCGATTTGGTTTGATCACTTGCAGGTTCATGGCCCGCACCCGGCCGTACGCAGTGGTGCTGATCTTTATTCTGGCGACCATCATCACGCCTACGCCAGACATCCTGACGTTGGTCGCAATGGCGCTGCCGATGTGTCTGCTTTACGAAAGTTGCATCTGGATTGCCTGGCTCATGGAACGCCGCCGCCTGAAACCGATCGCCAGCTAATCGCGTGCACGATCCGACTTACAAATTTCTTTTCGGTGCCTTTGCGTTTGTGTTTGGAGCGACAGTCGGCTCATTTTTGAACGTCTGTATTTATCGATGGCCAGTCGACCTCTCTATTAACCGGCCTCGCCGGTCTTTTTGTCCCAACTGCAAGCAAGCGATTTCATGGCACCAAAATCTGCCGCTGATCAGTTGGCTCGCGCTTCGCGGCCGTTGCGCAAATTGCGGCGCCAAAATTGCTTTTCGCTATTTCGCCGTCGAACTGGTTACCGCGCTCCTTTTCCTTGCAATTTGGGAGGTGTTCCCGTGGCAGGTTGCGATCGCCTACTGGATTTTTGTTTCCTTCCTTATCATCGGAACGTTTATCGATTTTGAGCATTTCATCATTCCAGATCGGGTAACCATCGGCGGAACAATCGCGGGCATCGCTTCCAGTGTGGCGGTCCCAGCCTTGATGGGAACCGGTGCCAGGCTTGCGGCTGGCGTTCGCTCGTTTCTCGCGGCCGCTCTGGGTTATGTGATCCTTTGGATTGTGCTGGAAGCGGGCAAGATCGCTTTTGGAAGAAAACGGATCCGATTCGATGCGCCGACGCTGTTCACGTGGACAAAACGTGATGATGACGCTGACTTTGTCGTAGGCACTGAGGAAAGTTTGTGGAGCGATTATTTTGCGCGGGAAAGAGATCGACTGTTGCTGACGTGCGATCAGGTCAGAATCGACCACCATACATATGAAAATGTAACGCTCGAATTTCGCTACGATCGCGTAACAGCCGAAGGCCACGTAATGATGCTCGACGACGTGACGCAGATTTCCGGCGTGGCACGTCAACTGGTGATTCCGCGCGAGGCCATGGGACGCGGCGACTTGAAATTTCTCGCTGCGATTGGCGCATTTCTCGGATGGCGCGCTGTATTGTTTAGTCTTTTTGCCGGATCTCTTCTCGGGTCCGTTATCGGACTGATCACGCTCGTCGTCGGAAAGCCTGTTTGGTCAGCCAAATTGCCTTTTGGACCTTATCTGGCATTTGGCGCAGTCACCTGGATGTTTTTTGACGGGTTTTTTCTGCGGTGGTACGGAGCGCTGCTCAGCCCCTAGCGAGCTTATCTCGTACTCTTGTTCCTATTCTTACTCCTGCTCTTGTCCGAGCCCATAGCTCGCTGGCGCTTCGAAAACGCGCACGTCCGAATTTGCGCGGATCAATCCGAACAGCACTGACACCATCCTCACGAGCATTGCCTTGCCGTCCTGGATTTCGTCCGCTTCGGCGAATCCTTTGGCAATCATCACATCCAGACACGCAGCTGATTCCAATGCGGAACCACGGGCATTGTCGAAGAAGCGGCATCGGTCCGGCGAAGTGAATTTTCCGTTTCCCTCCGCGATGTTCAACGGAACTGAGGTCGAGGCGCGATCCAGTTGGTTGCGAACCGATGCACTGCCTGGCAGTCGGTGCAAAAGCGGCGTTGTCCATGTGATAAACTCAAGAGAGGCTTTGTAAACTTCCAGCTTTTTCGTGAGCGAGCGATGTGTGCATTGGAAAAGAAGGATTAGGAATAAGAATAAGATTAGGGCCGCACCCTGCTATGCTTCTGTTGGAACCGTTGCCGGAGCCGGCTTTGCTGCCAGTTCCGCGCGCCTGCGCAACATCAATCCCAGGTTAATCAGCTCGCATTTCCACCAGCGCAGCAGGCCGCGGCGAATCTGTTTGTGAATTCGGATGTCTGGAGAGAATCCATCATACAGCTCGCGCCAGCCGGTGTTTCTTTTTCCGTAGTAACCAGTCGTCCATCTTCGATTTGCCAACGTGACAAGGCGTCGGCCATAAAAAGTCATCACGTTCCGAGCGAATCTCCCGCCGAAACCTGTGAAGGGCAGGTTGAGAAATCCACGTTCCGAATCGCGATAAACAGCGCAGACCAGACCGAGATAATAAGCGCTCACATCGAGGAGAAGCGCAGCCGACATGAGCTCGGCATCCCCCATGTAGTAGTATTTGTCTTTGTACAGACTTTCAAACCAGTAACGGTAGGTGACGGCGTATTGCTCGTTGTAATGACGAAGCTGCTCGGTGACGTCTTCACCGGTCAGACTGCGTGCCAGTAAGTCGGCTACGTAGTAGGAGGTGTAGGAACAAAAATCGAGGCCCGGACTGTAAAGCGGATCGATGAAGCCGGCTGCGTCGCCGACTGTTGCCCAGCCGTCACCACAAACTTTTTCACTGTGATATGGCAACATCGACAACGCGTGCACGTCGCCTTCGATGACGCGCGCTGCGCCGAAAATCTCGCGGCCAACCGGGTTGCTGAGGATGTGCGTGTGCAATCGTTGGCCGAGACTCGGTCCTTCGGGGAGCTTGAAGATGCGACTGTCGTAAACGATCCCGGCACTGACATCGCCACCGTGCAAAGGAATGATCCAGACCCACCAGCCGCGCCCGAACAGATGGTTGGTTGCCCATTCGCGCGCAGTGCGACAACGATTTGCGTAGTCGGGAAAACGTTGCCGCCATTCGTAGCTGTCCCATTCTTTCACTCCGCTGAATCTGGCCCAGACAGCGTTGATGGGATGCTCGACGTTGGGACGAAAATGTCCGAGTTTCCGCGCAAGCATCGCAGCGCGTCCGGTTGCGTCGACGATCCACCGCGCACTAATGGTACGTTCGCAACCATTGACGGCGGCGCTGACTCTTTGGCCATTCCCGCCGTTCAATTCGAGGTTTGTTACTTTCGCCGGTCGCCATAGTTCGCAACCCACCTGCGCTGCGACACCGAGCATGTGTGAGTCCAGCTTGGCCCGGTCCACTTGAAACCCCGGCAATCTGCTCTGATATCGTGTGCCAACCTCGACGCAATCATCAAAGCTTTGATCAGGCCGATTCGAAAACCACAGGCGCAGCCCCTGTTTCGCCAGTTGGTGGTGACCGAGATAATGGGTCAGACCCAAAATTCGCGTCATGTAACAACTGCTCACTTCCGTAGTCGATTCGCCGACTTTGCGATCGAACTCGGCTGTTTTTTCGATGATCAAGACGCGCGCTTCGGGTCGTTTGCGTTTGAGCACGAGCGCCGTCGCCGCGCCGGAAAATGCGCCACCGATGATTACGACATCGTAGTCTGAATTCATCGTTCCCAAAAGAGGATGGACTTTGCTGCATCCGAACGCAATTCCCTTCCTTTGGAATTGATGATTGAGCATTCAAGACGGAGCGTTAGGCGAAAATGATTTTTACTAATGCGCGTTTGATTTTCCCCGATGGAGTTCGCGAGGGGCTTGAACTCGCTGTCGAGGAAGGAAAAATCTCCGCAATTCGCGAGCAGACGCAGGCGCGCGGCGAAGAAATTGTTGATCTTGGCGGAAATTATCTGTCGCCCGGGTTCATCGATCTTCATGTGCACGGCGCGCTCGGCCTCGACGCCATGGAAGCATCTGCAGAAGCGTTTCGCGCGATTTGCGATTTTCATGCCAGCGGCGGCACGACGTCGTTGTTGCTCACAACAACGACAGCGCCGATCGACCGCCTTGTCGAAGTTTTAGGCGCGGTTCGAGATTGTCGATCGTCAATCAGCGCGATCGCGGGTGTTCACGTGGAAGGCCCGTTTATCTCGAAAGCGAAATGCGGCGCACAGCGCGCGGAATTCATCCAGGACCCGTCACCAGATCGTGTCCAGCAGTTGCTCGAGCACGCCGATATGATCAAACGCATCACGATCGCGCCAGAGTTGCCGCGAGCGCTTGAGGCAATTAGAAATTTTCACACGCATGGAATCAGCGTAAGCGGAGGACATAGCAGTGCCTGGGACGAAGACGCACGCGCCGCGTTCGAATCTGGCATGCGCAGTGTAACGCATACGTTTAATTGCATGTCCTCAGCGCGCCGTCGCGGAGTGTATCGCATTGGTGGTTTGCTTGAATTTGCATTAAGCGAGCCGCAGATCACTTGCGAACTGATCGCCGATGGTCATCACGTTTCGCCGACGTTAATGAATATGTTGTATTGCGCGAAGGGTCCCGGCGGAATTTGTCTCGTGACGGATGCAACTGCGGGCGCCGGATTACCGGATGGATCGCGGTTTTCGCTTTTCGGCAATGATTGCATTGTGGAAGGCGGCGTCTGTCTGCTTGCCGACCGCTCCGCGCTTGCGGGCAGCGCGTCGCGCATGATCGATCTCATCCGAACAGTGGTGAAGAAGCTCAATTTCCCGTTACACGAAGTAGTCACAATGGCGACACAAAATCCTGCGCGTGCGATCGGGATCAAAACAAAGGGCACACTGAAAGTAGGAGCAGACGCCGACCTGGTTGTATTTTCACCGGAAGTGCAAGTTTTGCGCACGTTCGCTGCCGGTGAGGAGGTCTGGTCCAAAAGCACCGTGGCTTAAAGGCTTCGCCACTGGTTCGGCGTTTCCCGTAATCCAGCCGGGATGCTTAGATCGCCAGCAAGAATTCGGCGATATCGAGCGCAGCTCGCGGGCGGCTCAGCTTGGTAATGTTCCCCGCCCATTCGCGCCATTGCTTTGCGTCATCGGCGAACGCGCGGTGAACTTGTGCGGAGACCTCGGCCGGTGAACTCGCGATCACGCCGGATTTCGTTTCGACAATCAGCCGGGCATTGCCTTCTTCCTGACCTGCAACGACGTGATTGATGATCATTGGACAGCCAGCGGCGATTGCTTCCTGCACTGTGGCACCTCCGGCTTTGCCGATGAGCAAGTGGCTCTCATGCATCATGCGAGGGAGTTCATCAGTCCAGCCAAGGATCTTTGCGGGGCGACCATCCACGGCCGTTTCAATCGCCGGCCGGAGCTTATCAGCGCGGCCAATCGTCACGGTTAGATCGACGCCAAGATCCACGAGTCGCCGTACAAGATCCGGCGCGCCGCGTGTAGCGGCATGAATCATGTACAAGACACGACGATCGGAGTTCCTGGACGATAAACTCCGATTCCCTGCGACGTCTGCAAATTTTGGGCTTACAGGAAATCCAAACACCTTGATTTTCTCCGGAACAACCCCCACTGCTTTCAAGACGGACGCGCTCTGTTCGTTGGCAACGAGGAAATAATCGGCGGTACAGTGATACCAGGATGCGTTGATGGTGATCGAATCGGTGACAATCACCACGCTCTTGCAGACCGGAACATGGCCAGGGTTCTCTTTTGCAATTTCTCGGAGCACATTTGGATACGCCGGGAAAGTGCAAACCACCACGTCAGGTTGAAATCGTTCGAGCAACGCGGTGAAATGCTCTTTTAGCCGGGAGAATCGTGCGAATTCGTTATCGAAATCCTTCTTGCGATCAAGCCATCGGTAAACAATTCCCCAGGCGCGCGGCGCGAGATTGATCAGCCCGAGGTAGCTTTTTCGGACTAGCTCGTTGATTGGTCCATAGGCTTCGGCGAACAAATCGTGCAATTCCACCTCAACCCCCTCCGGCGCGACGCGGGCCAAGCCGTCGCGAACGCCTCGCGCGGCGCTATTATGACCCTCTCCGAAGCTGGCCGTGAGAATCAGGATTCTTTTTTTCACAGGTTGTCAGGAGACGCGTCTTCCTTGCTCTTACTCCATTCATGTCCCCGCTCCAGAGTCGCTGTGACGAGCCAGAGCAGAAATAGAGTAACAATAGGAATAGGAATTAGAGGGAACGCAGGAGTTTTTCAACACTCCATCAAAACGAGACATCCAAGGTGTGCAACGAGGGTGAAGTCTGCTCGCGAAGCCATTCGGACTTTAATGGATATTTACGCGCGGCAAAGTAAACTCTGCCGCAGATGAAATATCTCGGATTCCTCTGGCGCGTCTTGCGTCGGATGCTTTGGGAAACGGCGATGGACAATACGACAGGTCTGGCCGCCCAGATGGCGTACCTGCTTCTTTTTGCCATGGCTCCCGGGTCATTGTTTCTGTGGCATCTGCTGGGTCTCTTCGGCACTGATCCAACCAAATTGCATCGCATGTTTGATCTTCTGAAAAGCTTCGTGCCGCCCGATCCGAAAGTGCAGGACATTCTGGATTCCGCGATGGCCAATGTGGTGGTGACAGGCTCCAGCGGTCTGCTTGCGAACGCAGGCATTATTCTCGGAATCTATTTCGGCACGGTCTTCATCGCGACAATTTCACGGGCTTTGAGCCATACCTACGGGATGCGAGAAGATCCGCATTGGTGGTCGAAATATATCATCTCGTTTTTCATGCTTTTCTGGTTTGGGATCGTTATCGTGTTTTGCTTTAACGCAATTGTGTTTGGTGAAAAGTTGGCTGGTATTGCAGAAGTAAATTTTCAGCTGGCGTTTCCGCTTCAGGCATGGATTGGAGCGTTGAGTCTGCCGTTCACCGCCCTTGTTCTGATCATCTTCGCGCTGGCACTGTTTATCCTGACACCTGAAAATTATTTGACCGTCCGCCAGGCGTTGCCAGGCGCTATTTTCTTTTCGGTCGGCTGGATCATCGCGACAAAACTTTTTCAGTTCTATGTGGCGAGATACGATCGCTACAACCCGACGTATCTCGCGCTGGCGTCCATCATCGTGCTGCTCACCTGGATGTATCTGACTTGTCTGCTCCTGTTGCTGGGCGGCAAATTGAACGCCGTTCTTCGACGGGAACGTGAAAAAATGCGCAGAGCGGCGGCTCTCATACCGGAGCCGGCTGCGGCGAGTTAAAGAGTTACCGGTTGCAACGGCTAAAAAGGAATAGGTAATGGACCTGTTTTTAACTTTTTTAACGATTCCGTTGACTCGCGAAAGCGTTCGGAGTTGATCGCGCCGCGCGCTCTGTTACGCTCCGTCGCAGTGGTGCGCTTTCGCATTTGGTTCGCAACTGCGCTCGTCATTGGCGCGATCATCACGGGTCTCCTTAGCGCGCAAGACAGTGAAGAACAAAAAAGTCGGCGCGACGAATCGGATTCAATCGAGACAAGCGCCGCAACTCCCAAACCAAAAAAATCGCCGACGCCGAAAGCAAAAATCACAACCAACAAATCAACCGGGAAGCATCGAGCTTCTGCGACACCAGACAAAGCGCCCACTGCGATTCCAAGAGCGAAACTGGCAAATGAAAGATCGGGAAGCGAAGCGGAGGCTTCTGTAACTCCAAAAAAATCGCCGGGTCCGGGCGCCGAGCGCAAAGCAATCAAAGAAAAATCTGCCGACGAAGAGGAGCCCGTTGCATCGTCAACGCCTCGCGAAACCCCCGAGCCCAGCAAGTCATCGAAATCAAAGCGGCGCCACACGCCCACACCCGGACCGAAAGCGGCGAAGAAGAAAAAGTCTTCCGAGAAAGAAGCCGCACGAAAATCAAAAAAAGCTGAGAAAGCGAAGCAGGCGCGAGAAGAAGAGGAAGCGCCAAAACCGCAAAAAACGCCGGCGACTCGCACTGAAGAGCGCGAGGCGTCAACTGAAAGCTCAACTCCGCCGCCACGCGCGGTTGCTTTGCCGACGCCAACTCCGGCGCCCCAATCAAAAGCTGGCCGCGGTGTTCCAGCCGGCGAGCGAGCGCAGGTTGTTATCGAAAAATCAGGTGTGGAGGAAGACCAGGGCTTCGAGCCACCACCATCACCGCCACCGCGGCGCGGTTTCTGGCCGTGGTCTCGTCGATCAGCCAACTATCGATATCTTACCCAATCAGTCATCGAAGCCATCCGACGCGCACCGGTGAAGAAGCGTCGCTGGCAATTCATCGTGGTGCACAATAGCGGCACACGACAGGGAAACGCGCGCGTTTTCGATTACTACCATCGGCATGTGCGCCGCATGCAGAACGGTCTTGCCTATCACTTCGTCATCGGAAACGGAACATCGACAGGCAACGGGCAGATCGAAGTAGGCGATCGCTGGCGGCGCCAGATCAATGGCGGCCATGTGCATAGCGATTATTTAAACAACATTTCGCTCGGCATTTGCCTGGTCGGCGATTTTAATCGCGATCAACCAACGCGGGCGCAGCTCGAGGCGTGCGAAGAACTCATCCGTTACCTGCGAGAACGTTGCGGCAAAGTCGACAGAGGAAATATCCCGGTGCGGCCGCATCGCGAAATGAACCCACCGCGCTGGGCGACAGATTGCCCGGGAGACGCGTTTCCCTATTCGTGGTTCCGCCGATTCTAGCGATACGAATTCAGATCCTGTTAGAAATGGACCCGGAGACCGGCGCCTAGCAAATGCTGCCGGAGGACACGATCATTCCCCGAATCATCTTGAGTGTTCGTGTAATTGAGAAAGCGGTACTCGATAAAGGTGCTGAGTTTCGGATTCCAATAGTAATCGCTGCCGGCAATCACCTGCCAGGCGAGGTCTGCATGGTTTTCTCCATTGCGAGTGAATACATGAGAGGGGGTTTTGATTTCGACGTCCGCCGACTCCGCGTAATAAGCGCCTACGCCAGCCCCGGCATACGGCTGGAATCTGCCCAAGGCCAACCTCCAGATGAAGTTTCCCATAAACGCCCCGGTATTAATCCAAGTACTCGTGCTTCCGCTACGAGTTGTAAGGAAGACCGGCGCTTCGCATCCAGGAATTCCGTGACACGGGTCGAATACCTCACGCAATGTGAAATCAGCGTCGCCCCTGAAGCCATTATAGAAAAAATCTCCTTCGACGGTCGGGCGAAGTATGCCGGTGCCAAAGACGTAACCAAGTTTTATGCCGCCGAAGACGCCGACGTCATTGTCAGGATGGATCGTGACAGTGTCGGTAGTGAAAAGATCGAACTGATCCGTAAATGTTCTGGTTTCGCCGCGGTTTTGAAACAGGTTGGCACCGAGATCGATGGCCCCATAAAAACCGGTTCCGTAAAGTTCCGGTGCCGGTGGGGCGACCTGTTTGTAGGCGACGGCTTCGCCGGCTCGAAGCGAACCGATGGCCCACACAAAAATTGCTGCTGAAAAGAGAGATAATTTTTTCATCTGATGAAGGTGATCAAACCATTTAACCTCGTTAGTCGAGGCAAGTTTCGGCCGATCTATCGGTCACTTGATCCGCTACGAGATTTAAAGGGCAAGTATACGGCCCTCTGTCATGTCGAGCGTAGTGGAGACGTCTCGAGTTTTTGCAGAACACACCCAGAGATTGATCACTTTCGCGTTGCGACGATTACATTCGCTTCCTTGTAGTTCCAACGGTAACCGAATCCGAATTCTAGCGGTGGTGGATTGCTTTGCGCGAACAGTTGCTGCAGGTGCGGCTGGTAATGTTGTTTGAACAGGTTAATTGGCCCGAGGTAAACACCGAAAAAACGCAGGTTCCATTTGCCTGGGTCGATGTAGGCCAGCGGAATCCCCGCATCGTCCTGCACGATTATCCTGCTGTGCTCGAGAATGAAATTGCGAATCGTGGTAAAACCGTTCTCAAACATCAGATATGACGACGATTTGAGAAAGCTCGATCCGACGCCCAATCGTTGGCAGAATTTCAAGAAACCGGGAGCCGCCTTGATGCCGCCATCAGAAATATCAGTGTTGAAATAGTACACCGTTTGGGAATCGCCCGACTGATTATCAGTGTAGCGGATGCGCACTCCGGCAGTGCCGCCGCGTGCGCTCTCTTGAAATGCGCCACCGCTGCTAAGAGAGCCGAACGTCACATTCGTGATCGATTTGTCGGCGCGGGCTATGAAGGTATAGAGAATCGGCAACACGCCATTGAGGTTCTGTTCGTGCAGATCGATCTTCATGTCTTTCGTGATGAAGTACGTCGTGTTCAGCGATGACTTCAGTGCGTTCTCGAGATTTCCTAACGCGCCGGACAGATTTCCGATGCGCGACGGATCGGGCGGCGGCCCCAAGGCTTCCTTCCCGCAAAGCACGTATACCGAAGCCTTGGGAAAAAACTGGTCCACGTACAGAAAATCCGGCCCGCTGAACATGTAAAACGCCACAGGGATCGGCTGCACCGATTCCGGCAGGTACGTCTCCTGCCAGGCGTGCAGTTTCTGGAGCTGCCGAAGGTTGAGCTTTGCAAATTGCTGTTCAAAAAATGCTGCGTGTTCCTGCCAGGCCGGGTTGTGAGTGAGCGGGGCGAGAAGAGAGGTTTCCGGCACCGGCATTCCCGCTAGAAAATGCGCGACGTCATTAGGTCCAGCCGCAACTGGCATGGCACGAGGCGCAATTGCGGGGTTTTGTTGCGCGTCCACACAAAGCGCGCTTACCAAAACGATGATCAGGTATAATGCCGCATAAGTCTTCCAAGTCGGATTCATCGCGATCGGTGAAGGCGTTTGCTTGCGCAAAAATAAAGGAGCAATCCCACGAGCGCGGTTGCGAGTCCGGCCAGCGATTCAGTGGTCTTCGAAAGCAGGAGATAGGTCATCATCCAAAGTGTGACGACGGCGAAGATAATCGGGGGCAGCGGGTAAGCCCACACGCGATAGGGCCGGGCGATTTCCGGGCGCCTTGTGCGCAGCACAATAACTCCCACCACAGTAAACAGCGAGCACAGCAGAAGACTGAACTGTGTGTATTGCACAACGCTTTCAAAACTGCGCGTAAGCAAAAGCAGATTGACGATGAACAACTGCAGCACAATGGCGTGGGTGGGAATGCCGTGGGGATTCTTTCGGCCCAGCATTCGCAGCAGCCAATGATCTTCGCCCATCGACATGGTGACGCGCGGCCCGATCCACGTCATCGAGCTGATTGCAGAGACCAGGCCGAGACAAATGACCGCGCCGGCAACGCGACCGCCATTTGGCCCAAAAATGTGTTTGCCTGCAATCAATGCTACCTCGATTTGACCTTTCAATTCCTGAGCGGGCGTAGTGGCGAGAAAGATGGCATTAAGCAATATGTAAGTGACGATCACAACGCATGTCCCGGCAAGCAATGAGCGCGGCACATTTTTTTCCGGCTGCTTGATTTCACCGGTGATGTAGACGGCTGCGTTCCAACCCGAGTAAGAATACATCACATACACGAGAGATATCGCGAAAGCCCCGCTGAAGATCAATTTCGCGTCGCCCAGCGCCGGCAAGAAATCGATTGGTTGCTTCGGGTAAATAAAAGAGCCGGCAACAATTAGTGCCCCGATCAGGAGCAATTTTATGAGGGTCGAAAGATTTTGGAACGTACTGCCAAGCTGCAAATTCCTAAGATGAAAGAGGCCGACCAGCCACACCACGGCAAAGGAGAGGAAGACTGGTGAGCCAAAGCCGAGCACGCCGTTGACGTATTTGCCAAAGGCCATTGCTGCGAGCGCGATCGGTGCGGCGAACCCAACCGTGGCGGACACGAAACCGGCCATGAACCCAAGCGACGGATGATATATCTGTGACAAAAAATGATATTCGCCTCCGGAACGCGGCAGCGCCGCACTGAGTTCGCCGTAACAAAGCGCGCCGCAAAGCGCCGCGATTCCGCCGATGAACCAAAGCATGAGTAGCGGAAATCCCGACTGGATGTCGGCCAATTGAAAACCAAGGCTGGTGAAAATTCCGGTGCCAATGATGTTGGCGATAACAATGGAAGAGGCAGTGACGAAGCCAATGGTCCGCCGCGGTGCGCGCGATTTTACGGAACGGCGTTCAGCGGTCGTAGTCATCTCTGAATCGACAATCCCGAAATTGTCAGGACTGGCGAATTCTTTCGGATCGGCATTCCGGTTCATGATTGGTCCCGCCTCGGCGGGAAGGTTGCGCGACGTGCCCGTCGTGGTTTGAAATTCGTTCGTGGCTTAGAATAAAACCAGAATCACATCTTTAGTTTTACTGAGTTGTCAGAAGTCGTTCCCGGCCTGACTTTGGAGGGGCATGAACGCACCTTCCAAGCTCTCCGTTGAAACAGCCACCCAGCTCGCGGTCTTTCTTGCAAATCGTCCCGGGGCGCTTGCGCGTGTGTGTGAAGCGCTGGCGAAAGCTGGAGTCAACATTCACGCTCTCGCTACCTCCGACACCGTCGATCATACGGTTGTGCGCATTGTGGTCAGCGATCCCACCAAAGCGCTGATGCTCTTGGGCGAAGCTGGCGTGCTAGCGCTGGAGGCTGAAGTGCTCATGATTGAGACAGTGAGCGAACCGGGCGTCATGGCCAAAATCGCTGAGCGCCTTGCCGAAGCCGAGGTTAACATCGAATACGCCTATCTTGCTGGCGGCCGCGAAGGTGAACGCGGACTGATCATCCTGCGGCCATCGGATGTGGAAAAAGCGCGGCGCGCTTTGCAGGATCTGTAGCGTTCAGGCATAGGCGCGACGCCGGGCGCGGGCTGAGCGCGCATTACGGCCGAATCTCAATCGTCGTTCCGTCGGCGGTGACACGCCAGAGTTCCTCGATTTCTTCGTCGGTGACTGCCACGCAGCCCAGAGTCCAATCTTTCCAACGATGAAAGGCGCCAATCCACCCGCGTCCATTTTGAATTCCGTGAATCATGATGTCAGAACCTGCTGAGACCCCGCGCAACGCGGCGCGGTTGTTGTCATCCTCTGACGGATAAGAAATGTGCAGCGCAAGGTGAAAACTGCTTTGTGGGTTTCGGCTGTCGATTTTGTAACTCCCCTCGGGTGTCTTCATGTCGCCCTCTTCCTGCTTTGGTCCAACCGGGTTGCGACCCAGTGCGATTCGATAGGTTTTGACGTTTTTGCCATCGCGAAAGACCGACAATTTCCTCGCTGATTTTTCCACAACGATCCGATCGATTGTCGTTCCTGCCGGCAAACGGTGCCAATTGTGATGCGCATAAACGTAAACCGCCAACGTGCAAATGGCGATAAATGCGAGCGCTATCTTGAGCTTCACATGGTGAGGTTTCGGCGGCTTCGGCCAAAAACGCAAGCGGCGGCCTTATTAGATCGCGTGATGATCCGCCGTTCGTGATTGCCAATGAGGACTCGATGCCGGATAAATGCGCGGCGCGTTTATGACTTCAGTGCGAACCTGGCTCGGTTTTCCAAATCCTCTCGGCGCCACGTGGATGGGGAACGGCGTCAACTTCGCCTTGTTTTCCGAGCACGCTACGGGCGTTGAGCTTTGCTTGTTCGACGATCGCGAGGCCACCGAAGAGAACGTTCGAATCCCAATTACGGAACGTACCGATCAGGTCTGGCACGTGTTTTTGCCCGATGTGCGTCCGGGACAATTGTACGGTTTCCGCGTTTCGGGTCCGTACGATCCCGAACATGGATTGCGGTTTAACAGTTCGAAACTCCTGCTGGATCCGTATGCCAAAGCCATCGCCGGAGAAGTAAACTGGTCAGATGAAATGTTTGGCTACGTCGTGGGCGATAAGAAGGAGGATTTGACGCAAGATTTCCGCGATGATGCGTGGGGTGTGCCGAAATCGGTCGTGACCGATACCGCATTCGATTGGCAGGGCGACCGGAGACCCGGCATCCCGTTGCACACTTCAGTGATTTATGAGGTGCACGTGAAAGGTTTCACCAAACTGTGGCAGGAGGTGCCGGAGGAGTTGCGTGGCACCTATGCGGCGCTCGGCAGCGCGACGGCTATTGATTATTTGAAAAAACTTGGCGTGACCGCGATCGAGCTGCTGCCCGTGCATACGCATATTGACGACAAAGTTCTGGTCGATCGCGGCCTGACGAATTACTGGGGCTACAACACCATCGGATTTTTCGCGCCGCATGCGCAGTACTCCGGCAGCGGGCAATTGGGCCAGCAGGTTTCCGAGTTCAAGTCGATGGTGCGCAGCCTTCACGCTGCCGGAATCGAAGTGATTCTCGATGTGGTTTACAATCATACCGCGGAAGGAAATCAGCTCGGCCCCACGCTTTGCTTTCGCGGAATCGACAATCTCGCTTATTACCGGCTGAATCCGGAGAATCCGCGCTTCTACCTGGACTTCACCGGCACGGGCAACACCTGCAATCTGCTTCATCCTCGTGCGCTGCAACTGGTGACGGACAGTCTCCGTTACTGGGTGGAGGAGATGCACGTCGACGGATTTCGTTTTGATCTCGCGCCCGCGCTCGCGCGCAATCATCAGGGCGTAAACAGACTGCATCCCTTTTTCCAGGTGATCCAACAGGATCCCATTCTGTCGCAGGTAAAACTAATCGCCGAACCATGGGACGTAGGCGATGGCGGCTATCAAGTTGGGAATTTTCCGGCGCCGTGGTCGGAATGGAACGGCAAATATCGCGACGCGGTTCGCAGTTT